>Ga0126307_10003749_pt1 | contig 10446 bp, 10 predicted proteins | sample Plot28_FD_89955 | JGI IMG/M metagenome (GOLD analysis project Ga0126307, IMG submission 89955) | Serpentine soil microbial communities from UC McLaughlin Reserve, CA, USA - Plot28 | ecosystem: Environmental > Terrestrial > Soil > Grasslands | place: USA: UC McLaughlin Reserve, Lake County...
CCGCGCGGTGTCGTCCTCGCTGTGCGGAGGCGAGGAGAGGAAGGCGCGCCGCTCCTCGGCCGACAGCCGGTCGAAGAGCGCCTTGCTCTGCGCGGCCCGCTGCGACAGGTCGGACCGCTTGGCCGCCAGCTCGCGGGTGAGCTTGGCCGCGGCGGCCGTCGCCGCCTTGGCCTGCTCCTCCGCCTTGGCCGCCGCCGCGCTGGCCTTCGCCGCCTCGGTCAGCACCGCGGCGCGCCGGCTGGCGACGACGTCGATGATGCTGGCCTGCGCGGCGAACTCCCCGGGAGAGCCGCTGGAGAGCATCGCCCCGAAGGTCCCGAAGGGGTCGGACCGGGACTCGGACTTCACCAGCGTCTTCACCCTGGCGCGGTACCCGCTGACCGCACGGGCGGCCGCCTGGGCCTTGACCGTCGCCGCCCTCGACTCGGCCTTGCGCTTCGCGAGCAGGATCCGAGCGTCGTTGTACTGCTCCGTGACCTTCTCGAACCGCTCGTTGAACTCGCGCAGCTGCGTCAGGGCCTGCCTCGACGTGGTCGGCGCCGGAGGGGTGGTCGGGCCGGGCACCGCCGCGCTACCGGTGGCGGAGAGCCCGACCGCGAGGGCGGCCGCGGCGGCGACGGACAGGAACTTGGGTAGCGGGGAAGTGGGTCTCGGTACTGCCACCGAGGCGGCACTCCTTGTCTTCCAGTTCCGCCGACCGGGTTAGCTGACGGGTTCGGGCGTGGAAGGCGCCCTACGGCGGGCCGGGAACCGGACGGATCCGGACCGGCGGTGCCGATTCACCCCAGGGAAGGGAGTTGGGTCCCCGGCTCGTGGCCCGGATGCACCGGGCCACGATTAGGCGGTGACTTCCCGGTGCCTTCCTCGGCTGGAAGGCAGACGGCCGGTAAGCCGCGTGAAGACTACGGCCTGTACGCCCGGAGTCAAGCTCTCCGTGACCCTTGGCCGCCGACTGGGCGGCCGGAAGTCACCCGCACGGGTGAACGCCGGAGCGGAAATGGCGCCTGCGGTCACGACACGGGGTCGGGCGGCACGGCCAGGACGGCAAGCGCCTTCCGGAGGTGACCGTCCGTGGTGGCCAGCGCCGCCCGGGCTCCCGCCGCCGGCCGTCCGGACAGCAGGGTCAGCAGCGCGACCCGCCCGTCGCCGCCCGCGTCGGCTACCGCCCGCGCGCACACGTCGGCCGGCTCGCCGGTGGCCTCGGCGACGGCGGCCGCGACTCGTCCGCGCAGCTTGGTGTTCGTCGCGGCCGCGCCGACCATCAGGTTGGACCAGGTGCGTCCACTTCGGACCATCGCGGCCGTGGAGAGCGCGTTCAGTGCGAGCTTCTGTGCGGTTCCCGCCTTCATCCGCGTCGATCCGGTGATCGCCTCGGGTCCGGTATGGACGGCGACATGGACGTCCACTTCGGACCCGGCGGCGGCCGCGGGGTTGCCGCTCAGCAGAACCGTGGCGGCACGCCGGGCGCGGGCCTCCCGCAGGGCGGCGATCGGGTAGGGCGTACGACCCGAGGCGGTCACTCCGACCAGAACGTCGCCCGCCCCGGCCAGCCGGCCCACGGCCGCGCCCGCGGCCGCGTCGTCCTCGCCGTCGACCGCCCCGTCGACTCCCCCCTCGAACACGGCCACGTGCGCGGTCCACCGGCCCGGCTCGAGCCCGTACGTCGGGCCCAGCTCGTTCGCGTCCAGCGCGGCCAGCCGGCCGGAGGTGCCGGCGCCGACCACGTGCACCCGGCCGTTCGCCCGGAGCGCGTCGACGACGAGGTCGACGGCCCGGGCGAGCTCGGGCAATGCCGCGGCGACCGCGGCCGGCACGGTCGCGTCCTCGGCGGCCAGCAGCCGCAGGATATCCATCGTGGACAGTCGGTCGATTCCCACGGTGGCGGGGTTGCGGTCCTCGGTCGGTGAGTCCACTCGGGATGACACGGCCGCGGTCACCGTCCACTCCCGCCTGGCGCATCCGTCTGGGTCACCTTGGCCAGGCCCGGCGGTGCGTCCGGATCGAGCCCGAGCCGGCGCGCGAGCGCCTCGACGGCGAGCTGGCCCGGGACCACCAGTGCGAGCGGGGCGACCTCCTCGGGCAGATCCGGCCCCGGAAGCCCCACAACGGATTGAGCCTGGAGCCCGGAGCCGCCGCCGATCCCGAGGACCGGCGTCCCCGCCGCGCGAAGCCGCCGGGCGAGCGCCAGCACGCCGGGCAGCACCGGCCCGTCGCTGGCGGCCACCAGCAGGGCCGGCGTCCGCGGACCGGTGACGGCGATCGGCCCGTGCAGCAGGTCCGCGTAGGACAGTCCACTCGCGTCGATCCCGCAGGTCTCCCGGACCTTGAGGGACAGCTCCCACGCGGTCGAGAACGCGAAGCCGCGGCCGCACACCACGAGCCCGTCCACATCGGACAGTGCCGCGGCAAGCCGGTCGGCCGCCGCCGTATCGAGCGCGGCGCCGACCGCGTCCGGCACGCGGTCGAGGGCGGCCCGCAGCCCGGGATCGGCGCCGAGGCCGAGCGCGAGCACCGCCAGCGCCGCCAGCTGCGCCGTGTACGTCTTCGTCGCCGGCAGCGCCCGCTCCGGCCCGGCCTGGGTCACGAGCGTCAGGTCGGCCATCGCCGCGAGCGGGCTGCCGCCGTCGTTGGTGACCGCCATCGTGACGGCGCCGCACGAGCCGGCCCAGGACAGGGTTTCGACGATCTCTTCCGTGCGCCCCGACTGGGACAGGGCGACCGCGAGCACGCCGTCGAGGTCGAGCCTTCGGCGGTAGAGCGTGGCGACCGACGGCGACGCGGAGGAAGCGAGCCGTCCGGCGCCGACCTCGCACAGGTAGCGGCCGTACTGCGCGGCCGCGTCGGACGAGCCGCGGGCGACGAAGAGGACCTGTCGGGTCGGGGCGGCGAGCGCCGCGACATCCGGCACCCGAGGCAGCAGGGCGTCGATCGTCCGCCGCAGCGCCGCCGGCTGCTCCCGGATCTCCGCAGCCATCGCGGTCGCGGTCGCGGCGGTCACGGCCGGCCCGACTCAAGCGTCGCCCCGGCACCGAGCGGGCCCGCGGCCGCGAGGCGGGCGCCTCCGTAGGCGAGCTCGCCGCCGACCCACGTGGCCAGGGTGGACAGGTCGTCGCCGAGCCAGACGAGGTCGGCCGCAGCGCCCGGCGCGATCCGGCCCAGGTCGGGCCGGCCTACGAGGTCGGCGGGCAGCCGTGTCGCCGCGTCCACCGCGGAGCGCAGCTCCACCCCGGCGGCGACGGCGTTCGCGACCGCGGCGTCGAGCCGCAACCCGGAGCCCGCGATCGTGCCGTCGACGCGGCGGGGCAGCCCGAGCGGGTCGACCGCGAGCTCCTGCCCGCCGAGGTCGTAGTCGCCTGGCGGCATGCCGGCGGCGGCCACGGCGTCGGTGACGAGGATCACCCGGCCGGCCGCCGCCGCGAAGGTCAGCCGGCAGACCGGCTCGGCGACGTGGTGGAGGTCCGCGATCAGCCCGACGGACAAGCGGGAATCGACCAGCGCCTGGCCGACGATGCCCGGCTCCCGGTGGTGCAGCGGTCGCATCGCGTTGAACAGATGGGTGACCAGCCGGGCCCCGGCGTCGGCGGCGGCCTCCGCCTGGTCCGCGGTCGCGTCGCTGTGCCCAATGCTCACCAGGACGCCGGCTGCCGTGAACGCGCGGATCGCGTCGAGCGCGCCGGGCAGCTCGGGCGCGAGTGTCTGGATGCGGAACAGCCCTGGCGCCGCCGCGAGGAGCTCGGAGACGGCCTCCGGCGTCGGGTGCCGCAACAGCGCCGGGTCGTGCGCGCCGTGCCGCCGCCGCGACAAGAACGGGCCTTCGACGTGGACGCCGAGGACGCGCGCCCCTGGCATCCCGGGCGGCAGCGCGGCCGTCCGCCGCAGCGCCGCGACCAGTTCGGGGACGGGCGCGGTGATGAAGGTGGGCAGGAAGGCGGTCACCCCGGTCTCCGGCAGCCGCCGGGCGACCTCGGCCCAGCCGCTCGGGTCGGCGGCGACGAGGTCCACGCCGAAGCACCCGTTGACCTGCAGGTCGACCAGGCCGGGGGCGAGCACGCCGGCCGGCAGCGCCAGGTCCGGGCGGCGCCCCTCGTACGTTCCTCCCGAGGCGACGCCGACGAGCACGTCCCGCTCCATGGCGACGCATGCGGGCCCGAGCGGGACACCGTCGGCCACGACGCGCGGTGCGGAGATCACGTGCACGGGTACCTCCCCCGGACGGGGACCATTGACAGTGTGGTTCGCGGTCTGGTCCACTTCCGGCCTAGACCGGTCCATACCAGTGCGGCGAACTGTAGCCGCGGAACGGAAGAGGGCGCAATGGTGGCGGGCGGGATGGAGAGCGCGGGCACCGGCACGGGCACCGACGGTGCCATCCGCATCGACCACCAGAGCCCCGTTCCCAAGTACTTCCAGCTCCGCGAGATCCTGCTCGACCTCGTCGAGTCCGAGCTCGCCGCCGATCACGCGATCCCCTCCGAGCGCGAGCTGGCCACCCGCTTCGGCCTGTCCCGGATGACGGTCCGGCAGGCGGTCGACCACCTCGTCTCCGAGGGCCGGCTCTACCGGGTGCAGGGCAAGGGCACCTTCGTGGCTCGGCCCAAGATCGAGATGCCGCTGCGGCTCGCCTCGTTCACCGAGGACATGCGGGCCCGCGGGCTGGAGCCAGGATCCCGCGATCTCGACCGGCGTACCGACGCGGCGAGCGCCCACCTCGCCCGCGCCCTTCAGATCGCGCCGGGCGACCCGGTGCACGTCATCGAGCGGCTGCGCACCGCGGACGGCATCCCGATGGCGGTCGAGCGCTCGCACATCCCGGAGGCCGTGGCGCCCGGCCTCGCCGACGCCTCGCTCGCCGGGCGTTCGCTGTACGACGTCCTCGCCTCCAGGTACGGGGTGCTGCTCGACCGCGGCGACCAGACGATCGAGGCGGGAATCGCCGATCCGACGGACGCGGCGCTGCTCGACCTGCCCGGCGGCAGCGCCGTGCTGCTGCTGCAGCGGCGGTCGTTCGCCGGCGAGCGGCCGGTGGAGTTCGCCGTGTCGACGTACCGGGCCGACCGTTATCAGCTGCACGTCGCGCTGGAGGTGCCCCGCACGGTCGCCGGCTCGGGGCGCGGCTGATCCGCGGCTTCGGGCTCGTCCGCCGCGCGCGCCCGCAGCCGCCGGATCCCCTCCATCGCGAACCCGGTGGCGGTGGCGAACAGGAGCCCCGCCAGGGCGCCCGCCCACGGCTGCTCGGCCGCGCCGCGGCCCCCCAGGTAACCGAGAGCGGTGACGTACCCGGCCCACAGGGCGCCGCCGAGCGCGACTGCCGGGAGGAAGCGGCTGGGCCGGATCCGCAGGAAGCCGGCCGTCAGGGTCGTGACCGTCCGACCGCCCGGCAGGAAGCGGCCGGCCACCAGCACCGGGCCGGTCCGGCGGTCGAGCTGGCGGGTCACCCACACCAGGGTCGCCCGGCCGTGCCGGCGCCGGAACAGCCGGCCCACGCCGAGGCGACCGGCGTGCCGGCCCAGCACGTACGCGGTCGAGTCGCCGGCGACCGCGCCGAGCCAGGCGGCCGCGAGCAGCGGCACCGGCTCCGCGGCGCCGGTCGCGAGCATTGCCCCGCCGCCGATCAGCGCCACCTCCGACGGCATCAGCGGCAGCACCGCATCGACGGCCACCACCAGCGCGAGCAGCACGTACACCCAGCCGGCGACGGAAGAGAGGTCGGCGAACGGCACATCTCGAGCCTCGTCCGCAGGCGGGCGCCGGCACATCGGGCGACCACCCCGAATCCGCCTGGGGAAAACCCCCGTCCTCCCCTGAGGAGGCTTACGGCTCGTCGGTCACGTGCACCGCGGCCTCCTCGGCGGAGGCGGCTCCCCCCGAGATCCCCGCGTCGTACGCGACCATGTCCTTCTCGGTGTCGGGCGCGGCGCCCTCGTCCGGCTCGACCAGCCTCCCGGCGCGCGGCTCCTCCTCGGCGAACTCAGGCGCCGGGAAGTCGGTGTCCCCGCCCTGCTCCTCCAGCGACCGCCGCAGCTCCGGGTCCTCGGCGTCGGCCTCGCTGGTCAGCCGGGCGTCGTCGCTCTCCTCGACGTTCGGGTCGTCCTCGCGGGGTTGCAGGACCTGGTCGACCGGGTCGCCGAGCTCGCGCTCGAACACGTCCGGCTCCTCCTCGACCAGCCGCCGGTCCAGCGGCTCGCCCTCGCGCATCTCGGTGACCGTGACGCCGAAGTCGGTGCGCTTGGGCGGCCGGTCCTCCGGCACCCAGCTGGTGTCGTAGATCGACGCCTGCCGGTCCATCGTGAAGTCGGCCTCGTCGATCGGGTCGAAGGTCTCCTCCTGGTCGAGCGTCGACTCCTCGTCGAAGTCCAGGACCGGGTCCTCCGGGTTGCCACCGGCCCCCGTCCCGCCCGGGTCGCTCATCCACGTCTCCCCTCGGCCGCCGCTCAGCGGCGCTGCACGTCCGTTACCCGCACTGGCGTCCCCTGCTGGCACGTCGTCGAAACTCCGGAGAGAGCGACAGCCTTGATACGAACGGGCACTCCCAGGGGGACCTCGACGCCCTCCACGAGAAGGTACTCCCGGCCGTCGGCGGACAGGACCTTGCAGTTGGACTCGACGCCAGGCTCGACCACCCCCTCGAGCGTGAGCTGAGCGGCGCCCGAAGTCTTGGTCGGCTCCGGACCTCCCGGCGGAGTCGCCGCCGGGCTGCTCGCACCGGCGGTGGCCGGGGCGGACGCACCTCCGCCCCCGGGCCCGCTGCCCGCCGTCGAGTCGGCGCACGCGGCCAGCGCGAGCCCGGCGGCGATGGGCAGGACGCTCAGGGTCACAAGGCGAGTACGGCGCCGGCGCATGCGGCAGTGACGTGTGACGCGAGCCGGGGGTTCCCGGCCGGCCCGTCCTCGACCTGCGCCGAGGCCGACGCCGCCCTACCCTCCGGGCGATGGCGACCAGCGTGCTGTGGTTCCGGCGCGACCTGCGGCTCGGCGACAACCCGGCGTTGCTCGCGGCGAGCGACGACGGCGACGACGGGGTGCTGCCGCTCTTCGTCCTCGACGACGCCCTGCGCAGGCCGAGCGGGGCGCCGCGGCTGGCCTTTCTCCACCGCGCGCTGCGGGCGCTCGACGAGTCCCTCGACGGCCGGCTCGTGGTGCTGCGCGGCAGGCCGGAGAAGATCGTGCCCCTCGTCGCTCGGGAGATCTGCGCCGCCTCCGTGCACATCGCCGCGGACTTCGGCCCGTACGGGCGGGAGCGCGACGAGCGGGTCGCCGACGCGTTGCCGGCCGGCGTCGAGCTCGTCCGCACCGGCTCGCCGTACGCCGTCGCGCCCGGTCGCGTGCGCAAGGACGACGGGAGCCCGTTCCGGGTCTACACCCCCTACCACCGGGCCTGGGTGGCGCACGGCTGGCGGAAGCCGGCCGCCTCGATCGGCGCCGGCGTGCGCTGGCTGACCGGCGTGGAGGGCACCGGCATCCCACGGGATCCGGACGTGCCGGCGACGCTGCCCGAGGCGGGCGAGCGGGTGGCGCTCGCCCGCTGGGCGCGCTTCCGCGACGAGGCGCTGCACCGGTACGCGGACGACCGGAACCGGCCGGACCGCTCGGCCACCAGCCGGCTGTCGATCGACCTCAAGTACGGCACGGTCCATCCCCGCACGCTCCTCGCCGACCTCTCCGGGCGTACCGGCAACGGCGCGGCGACGTTCAGCCGGGAGCTGGCCTGGCGGGAGTTCTACGCCGACCTGCTCTGGCACGAGCCGCGGTCGGCTCGGGAGTGCCTCAACCGTGCGTTCGCCGGCATGGAGGTCGACACCGGACCGATCGCGGACGATCGCTTCGCGGCGTGGGCCGAGGGACGGACCGGCTATCCGATCGTCGACGCCGGGATGCGCCAGCTGCGTGCGGAGGCCTGGGTGCACAACCGGGTGCGGATGATCGTCGCGTCGTTCCTGGTCAAGGACCTGCACGTGGACTGGGGCCGGGGAGCGCGGGAGTTCCTCGCCCGGCTGGTTGACGGGGACCTGGCGTCGAACAACGCCGGCTGGCAATGGGTCGCCGGCTGTGGCACCGACGCGGCCCCGTTCTACCGGGTCTTCAACCCGGTAACCCAGGGCCGGAAGTTCGACCCGGACGGCGACTACGTCCGCCGATACGTACCCGAGCTCCGCGGGGTGCCGGGCGCCGCCGCGCACGAGCCGTGGGAGCTGCCCGGCGGGCCGCCAGCCGGATATGCCGAGCGGATCGTCGACCACGCCGCCGAGCGGAAGGAGGCGCTGGCCCGCTATGAGCGCGTCCGCCGCTGACGGCGACGGCGCGAGCCGACGGGCTTCGCCGAGCAGACAGTGATGAATGCCGGGCTCGGGCTCCGCCGCGCACAACCGGAGGCGAGCGCCGCGATGCGGGATGGTGGCCCTGGCGCTGCCGGTCAGGCGGAGCGGCCGGGCGTCCTTCCCACGGCCATCGATGTCCCCGTACCGCTCGGTGAGGCGGTCGACCTCCAGCATCGTTCCCTCCCGACCCAGACCCCTAGGCTCTCCGCCGGCAGCTGACGACGGCCCGAGGAACCCCGAGCTGGGTTTGCGGGCGGCGGCGGAGGACACTGCTCCTTCGTGGCGACCGAGCAGTTCGACCGCGCGTCCCCGCCGACCGGCGTCGGCCTCGAGGCCGTGCGCGAGGCGGCCCGGCATTGCCGCGCCTGCCCGCTGTGGGAGCCGGCGACGCAGACCGTCTTCGGCGAGGGTCCGGCCGACGCCCGGGTCGTCCTCGTCGGCGAGCAGCCTGGCGATGTCGAGGACCGCAAGGGCGAGCCGTTCGTCGGCCCGGCCGGCAGGCTGCTCGACCGGGCGCTGGCCGACGCCGGCATCGACCGCACCCAGACGTACGTCACCAACGCCGTGAAGCACTTCCGCTTCACGCTCACCCCGAAGCGCCGCCTGCACCAGACGCCTGGCCCCGAGCACATCGCGGCCTGCCGGCCCTGGTTGGAGGCGGAGCTCGAGCTCATCGACCCCGAGCTCGTGGTCTGCCTCGGCGCCACCGCGGCCAAGGCGCTGCTCGGCTCGTCGTTCCGTATCACCAAGCAGCGCGGCCAGCTGATCCCCTTCCACCCGCCCCCCCACGACGGCACCCTCTTCGCCGACGAGGACGCGGGCGTCAAGTCCGGGTGGATCATGGCCACGACCCACCCCTCCGCCGTGCTGCGCGTGCCCGGCGACCAGCGCGAGGCCGCGTACGCCGCCCTTGTCGCGGACCTTCGGGTCGGCGCGGAGGCGCTCGCCTGAAAAGGAGAGCGCGGGTTGAACCGGAGCGGGCGGATTCAGGCCATGAGGGGCGCGTACCCGGGCTTGATGACCTGCTCGATCAGCGCCAGCCGCTGGTCGAAGGGCAGGAAGGCCGACTTCATCGCGTTGACCGTCAGCCACTGCAGGTCCGGCCAGCCGTAGCCGAACGCCTGGACCAGCGCGCCCATCTCCGAGGACATCGAGCAGTCGCTCATCAGCCGGTTGTCGGTGTTGACGGTGACCCGGAAGCGCAGCCGGCTCAGCAGGCCGATCGGGTGCTCCGCAATGGACTTGGCCGCGCCCGTCTGCACGTTGGAGGTCGGGCACAGCTCGAGCGGGATCCGCTTGTCGCGCACGTACGCGGCGAGCCGGCCGAGCCGGACGTTCGGCACCTCCGGCGCCTCCCACAGGCCCTCGTTCTCGTCGACCGTGATGTCGTCGATGATCCGCACGCCGTGCCCGAGCCGGTCCGCGCCGCACCACTGCAGCGCCTGCCAGATCGACGGAAGTCCGAAGCCCTCTCCGGCGTGGATCGTGAAGTGCGCGTTCTCCCGCTGCAGGTACTCGAACGCGTCGAGATGCCGGGTCGGCGGGTGGCCGGCCTCGGCGCCGGCGATGTCGAAGCCCACCACGCCGGTGTCCCGGTACCGCACGACGAGCTCGGCGATCTCCATCGACCGGGCGTTGTGCCGCATCGCGGTCAGCAGGGCGCCCACCCTGATCGGGAAGCCGGCGGCGGCGGCCCGGCCGGCGCCCTCGGCGAAGCCGGCCAGCGCTGCCTCGACCACCTCGTCGAGCGACAGCCCCCGCTCGACGTGCAGCTCCGGCGCGAACCGCACCTCCGCGCAGACCACGCCGTCCCGGGCCAGGTCCTCGGCACATTCGGCGGCGACCCGGCGCAGCGCGTCCTGAGTCTGCATCACACCGACGGTGTGCGCGAACGTCTCCAGGTAGCGCTCGAGCGACCCCGAGTCCGCCGCCTCCCGGAACCATCCGCCCAGCGCCACCGCATCGGTGGTCGGCAGCTGGTCGTAGCCCGACTCCGCAGCCAGCTCGACCACCGTAGCCGGGCGCAGGCCGCCGTCGAGGTGGTCGTGCAGCAGGACCTTCGGCGCCCGGCGGATCGCCTCCGGGGTGATCGGGGTCGACATGGAGCAACGGTACTAGCGGCCGTATGGGGA
>Ga0126307_10003750_pt1 | contig 10446 bp, 10 predicted proteins | sample Plot28_FD_89955 | JGI IMG/M metagenome (GOLD analysis project Ga0126307, IMG submission 89955) | Serpentine soil microbial communities from UC McLaughlin Reserve, CA, USA - Plot28 | ecosystem: Environmental > Terrestrial > Soil > Grasslands | place: USA: UC McLaughlin Reserve, Lake County...
GAGCCTCGCTGAAAAGCCCCTTGTTGTAGTAGAGCCCCTGGGCCCACTGCGGGATGGCTGCATTCTCTATCTTCTGCGCTTGCTCGCTCATCTCTGTACATCATCTCCTTCCCACTAAAAAGCTCTTACCCCGTAAGCTAAGTGCTCAAACCGGCTGAGTACCACATCTAGTAACTCCCGGCGAATGGTGATCACGACATCCAGTGATTTGTGCCCTAGTTAGTTACAAAAAGGCTGTAACGAACGTACGGTTTCCGAGAAGTGACCATGCGCGGGCGGCCAGACATGCAGGGCGGCAGCAGGAGGCTGCGGCTAAGAGACTGGAGGCTAGGCGACAGAGTGACCAACAAACCTAAGCTTAGCCCGGTCCGCTAGGGATCGTGATCACCACCGAGTAAGTAGGTCCGCCAAGTATTATGCGGAAGGTTAGCCCCGGTCCTGGTCCGGGTGTGCTTTAGGCGATAGGAGTGGGGCTTTCGGGCAAGCCGAAGGCCCTCCGGGGAACTACAGGAGGGTAATAAGTAGTTCGGAGGGCCTCACTGGTCAGCCTGGCTGGAGCCCACTAGAGGTTGGACCTTGGCCTCAGCTCGTGTGTACTCTTCGTCCTACCCTGATTGGGCGAGTCATAAGCATAATGCCGGAGCCTCTAGGCGAAGCTCAGCTAAGTCGAACGTCTTAGTCCGCGCCTCGGACGAGCCTCGCCCCGAGTGTATTGAATTCCTCGTCCGTAACCCACTCGAAAGTGTTCCCCAGCTCGTCGTTGGCCAGGCTTAGGAATCTCCCCTCTTCGTCCAAGTATTCTGCCTCCACGGGTAGATCGGTGACGACGCCCACCTCCTTCTCGTCAGTGATTTCCCCGTCCTCGTTGTAGGTAGTCTCGACGATGCAACCAGAGTCTTCAACGCTGCGCCGCGTTGTCCAGCCTACCTCCTCGGCAGCTCCTCCAGGCGCACTGGGCCTCCCGCCGATAGCCTCCTCGTCCTGATCCGCGGGCCGTCCGCTTAGCCTCTTGACCAGTTCGCTCTCTCTTCCCCTCTCTCTCGCGTCCTCGATGGCGATCCGAAGCGCTATTTCGGCGATCTCGGAGTTGGAAGAGCGAACGCCTTCCTCTAGCTGAAGCTCCAGCCGGAGCTTATCCAGCTCCCTGTTGACCTGTTTAGAGAGGTTGAACGTGGTGCCTACCCGCTCCGGCTGCTTCTCCCAGAAGATCGTGCCTTCGTCGGTGGAAGCGGACGCGGCAGTTCTTCGGTCCGCGCTGCGTGACCCGGTAGACCACGAAGAAGTTCGTTCATAGCTGGAAGATACGGAGCTCTCGCCCAGGATAGCTCCCATAAGATCCTTCGGCACTTTTCTGCTCTTGCTCATGCCTCAGCTCACTCGCCTTTCGCAAGCTTCCCCGCCAAGCGGGCGTAGTCGGCGGCCCCGTTGCTCTTTTTCGCGTACTCGAAAATATGTTGACCGAAGCCTGGCGCTTCCGAGAGCCTCGTGTTGTAGCGCACGGGCGGCCAGAGGGCATCGGGAAAGTAGCGCTTCAACTGCTCCAGGATCTCGGCGCTTTTCTTCACCCGGCGGTCGTAGAAAGTAGGGATTATGCCCTGTATACGCAGGCCATCTCGGTAGCGCTGGACCTGATCGACACGGCCCAGGAAGTCGCCTATACCCTGCAGCGCCAGAACTTCCATCGAGACCGGAAGCAGGAGCTCATCGGCGTAGAAGAGGCAATTGACGTTGAGAACGTCCCACGAGGGCGCCGTGTCCAGCAGCACGAAATCATATCCTTGTAGGTCTCTTAGAGTCTCGCTCAACACCAACTCGGAGCGCATATCCCTCCGAGAGATCAGACGCTTCACGCCGGAGAGCGCCTTTCCTCCGGCGATTACGAATATGTTCTCGCGAGCTTCTATTTGCACCTCTTTGAGGCTGGCGTCGCCCTGCACCAGTTCCGCCAACCCCTCGCCTGCCTGTACTCCCAGGCTCTTCGTCACATGCCCCTGACTGTCGAGGTCGATCAGGAGGGTTCGGTAGCCCCTCAGGCCCAGTCCAGCGCCTACGTTTACGCAGGACGTGGTCTTTGCAACCCCGCCCTTCGCGTTGATGAACGCTAACTTTCTCAACCAACCCCCGGAGGTTCCCTCATCTCTAGGTGACGATTGTACAACCAAGCGGTAGCATAAGTAAGGCTGGTTTTCGGACCAGGCCTCTACAGTACTTGCTCCCAACGTCAGCGCGAAGCGCTTCTGCGCTTGCTTCACGGCAAGGTCTTAGCCACTAGCAGCTTGAGCATGGCATCGCGAAATATGTAAGGGTTCTCCCGATTGTCGAACGGAATTCTAATTCGTCTAAGTAGGCGTCCAGGTACTTCGCGCTCACCTGATGGTGGCTATCACCCACTATGGACCGCTTCAAGAGGCTCCACCCGTTCTATATAGAGTTCGTGTCTACCTCGCCCTGCGCCCGCTCTTTATCCCAATGCTTCACCGCTTCGTGCTTAGGGCTTGCGCCAATAGGCAGAGCTGCTTAACGTTTAGCAACTGTTCAGGTGGTTAGATAGCCCCTTTCTCACTCATACACGCGTACTCCTCACGCCTATTGGCGTGGCCACTTAGTGTCCTTATCCGCAATGCTTTTGTAAGCTGGCCACTCATCGGTGTACATGGCTTCGGTGACGCTAACGGTTTTCTCAAGAATGAAGCCGTGTAGCGTCTCCCGGTCGGTTCCTGTGACAACCTGAAGGCAGATGTTTCCCGCCACGTTGCATAGTGTCCACAACGACAACCTTATTGCCCTTGTAGCCATGGCCCTTGCCCTCTACATTGCCGCCCGCATAGGTCTCGTCCACTGCGTACCATAGAGTTTACGAACGATGAAGCTATTTAGCGTTTGTTCGGGAAAGAAGCCTACGACAAGCTCAAGGAAGTCGCCCTATAAGTGAACTGTACGGGGCGCTCTACCGTGCGTGAAGTATATAATTCCGAGCTAAGTCAACGTTAGCTCTACCTCAGGAACCTCCTTGTCCAGCAAGGCACCAAAACAGAGGGTTGGATATTTCTGGGATCGGAACCTATATGGAGAGATCGGAGCGCACAGGTATCCTCACCACGCTAACTACTCCACCTCCGAAGCTTTCTTGATGTTACAAAGTAGCCGAGTAGACGGAGACTCGGAAGTTTAGCGGCTCGCGGCTGACCGTCGGAGCGTAAGGAGGGTGATGTCGTCCTCTTGCTCCCACCCCTCCCCAGTGAAGGAGTAAAGCTCCTCTAAGAGGGAGTCCCCTAAAGATCGTTCCTCGCCGTACTTTGAGACAAGCGACCGAAGCCTAGGGAAGCCGAACATCTCACCTTTAGGGTTATGGGCCTCTACCAGCCCATCGCTGTAGAAGAGGGCTGCTTCGCCAACTTCCAGGATGGTCTCTTTCTCCTCATAGCCCATCTCAGGCATCAGGCCTAAAGGCATCCCTCTTGCCCTCAGTTCCTCGGCCTCACCGCTTGTACGGTGTAGGTAAGGTAGGTCGTGTCCTGCGTTGGCGTAGATCAAGGTGCCGCTCTTGGGATCGAGGATCGCGTAGAAGCAGGTGACGAACATGTTAGGAGGGATATAGGTACAGAGGACCTCGTTGGCCTCCGACAATACCCTACTAGGCGACGAACCTCCTCTTTGGGCGAGGGTGCGTAGGACGCTTTGCGTGCTTGACATGAGCACGGCTGCTGGAACCCCCTTGCCCGAGACGTCACCTATTACCAGGCTTACCTTACCGTCTGCCAAAGGGACGAAGTCGTAGAAGTCTCCGCCTACCTCGCGGGCCGGTTGGTAATACGGTGAGATCTCCCAGCCAACGAGCGCAGGCACGTCCTTCGGGAGCAGGGCGTGTTGGATGCGCTGAGCCACCTCAAGCTCCTGCTCGATGCGCTCGCGCTCGATCCTCTCTTGCTCAAGGCGTTGCCCCATTAGTTCTGAGCTACCCGTTCCCGCGCCCCACTCCTCAGCTATCTTGCCCCCCTCTATGCGGTGAATGACAATGCCCTTATAGGACACCTCCCTGCCGTTAGGGGCGACGCCCAGAAACTCTCTTCGATCGTGAGTCTGGCGCACGATGAAGCGGCTTACCACCTTCTCGCCTGCTGCTACCTGGTCCTCGATGATGAAGCGAACGTGGGAGAAGGCAGCGGCATACTCGACGACTTGCCGCTTGTACTTCTCATGGTCGGGTTGTTGGTCAGGAGGAAGCATGCCGTGGCTGATGAAGTCAGGAGCCATCATCTCGTCGAGCGTGTTCAGGTCCGCCTTGACGCGTGCCTCCATAAAACGGCGGGCCAATGCCATGTTCTCTTCGGCCGACATAGATATTTCTCCTTGCCAAAACTCGCGGTTCTGCGGCGGGTGGCACCATGGATGATGCCATCAGGGATCTTCTGGCGCACCTACAGAAGTACTTCTTAGTAGCCAGCGTTGGAGGCGCCTCTATTCAGTGAGTCTCCGACAAAACAATTCTCGGAAAGAGTAAGCAGACCAAATACCAGACTAATCTATTTGTTTAGAGCGCAGGAAGCCCGCACCCCTCGTCTAAGCTCCCGCAACGCTAACCCACAGCCAACTCACCTCAGGGGCTTCCTCGTTAAGAGGGTATAGAAATGCAGCTCAGCAGGTCGTTTTGTACTTTTGAAACCCGGTGGCCTTGCAGGTGCCCAAACATCAGGGATGCAGTTCTCAGCCTCTAAGGTCCGCGTTTGAGTCCTCGCCGGCCATCGCTGCACCCCCGGCCAAAGCGCCTATCGTTCCGGCGAGGTCCTGCAACTCGGAGGGGACGACGAAGAGCTTACTGGCCGGTCCCTTGGCAACCTCGGGGAGGGTCTTGAGGTAGAGGTAGCGCAGGGCTTCGGGAGAGAGGTCGGAAGCACCGAGCCGCTCGAAGAGCTTGCCCGCCATCTCGATCTGGGCGCTCTGAACGTTGCGGTACGCCGCGGCCTCACCTTCAGCCCTCAAGACCTCCGACTCCTTCTCGCCCTGGGCTCTAAGAATCGCCGACTCCTTCTCGCCCTCTGCCTTGAGGACGGAGGATCGTTTGTCGCCCTCGGCGGTAAGGATGGCAGCGCGGCGGGTGCGTTCGGCCTGCATCTGCTTCTCCATCGCCTGCTGGATGTCGCGCGGGGGTATGATCTCCTTGAGCTCCACCCGAGTCACGCGGATACCCCATCCCTCAGTGACTTCGTCGAGGACCGTACGGAGCCTGGCGTTGATCTCGTCGCGGGAGACGAGGGTCTTATCCAGCGACAGGTTCCCGATCACGTTCCGCAGGTTGGTCTGGGTTATCTGCTCGAGGGCGACCTGGACATTTGCGACCTCGTACTCGGCAGCCCTGGCGTCCACCACCCGATAGTAGACGACGGTCGAGATCTGCATGCCGACATTGTCGTTGGTGATGACCGCCTGCGGCTGGAACGAGACCACCTGCTCCCGAAGATCGGTCTTGGGCAACATCTGGTCCATTATGGGAACGACGAAGGTCAGCCCACTCTGGGCGGTGCGGTGGTAGCGCCCGAAGCGCTGCACTATTCCCACCCGGCTCTGCGGGACGACCTTCACGGTCTGTACCAGAAAGACCAATACGACGATCATCACCACGACTACCGCTATAAGCCCGAACACTGCCCTAACCTCCTTTTTCGACTTCCATGCTCTCCACCAACGCTGTCAGGCCGTCGGTGTCCAGGACCCGCACCCGCGAACCTGCCTCTATCCTCTGATCTGGGTACACCGAGCGGGCGGTCCAAAACTCCCCGTCTCCTATACGCACCATCCCGCTCGCGCCTGGCTCGATGGGGTTCGTGACGATCCCGCTCTTTCCCATGATGCCCGCGCGGCTTACGTACCGTTCCCCACCCCGCAAGGTTAGCCTGCTGGTGAGGACCGGCCGCAGAACAATCAGGCTCAAAAGCGACGTAACGACGAACCCTACGATCTGCGTGACGATACCGGCTCCCGAGAGCGCGATCACGAGCGCCACGGCAGCCCCCAGAGCAAAAAAGAGCAAAAAGAACGAGATAGAGAGAAGCTCCCCAACGAAAGCTAGGGTGGCCACAACGGCCCAAAGGATAATCTCGAAGTCCAAAACTCTTATAAACTCCGTCTCTCGAACGGATTTTACACCAACCCCGCTGCAGCCGAGCGCTTCGTGGCACAGCATAGAGCCGAGAGGTTGCTTAAAGAGTACCGTGGCAGAAACCGAGCCAGTTGATCAGTCACCCGCTAAATTCTTGCAACACACATCTAGACGCTAGCCACGTTCTGGGCCTGCATCACCTTCCTGCCCTGTTCCACCTCGTAGGTGACCTTGGCGCCCTATTCCAGGCTCTTGAAGTAGTCGCCGACTATGCCCGTGTGGTGCACGAAGAGGTTCTCGCCCCCGTCGTCGGGGGAGATGAAGCCGTAGCCTTTCTCGTCCGAGAACCACTTTACCGTTCCTTCATGGGCCATTCTCTTGCGCCCGCCTTTCTTCCTTGGAGCCACCCGACAAAGTAAAGCCGCCCGTCTCTTGAACCTCTCTAAAGCCGCGCAAATCGGCTACTTTGTCGCCATCCTACCGGGATCGTGAGGAGCCCCTCACTTAGGTCAACGCCAGCTTCACCTCGGGACTTCCTTTGTTAAGCAGGGCGCTGAACTCTTCGCTAAAGCACTTTGCCAAGGATCTCAGGCTGAGTACGGCCAACTTCCGAGAATGCCTCTTCTGAATTTGTCTGTGTAAGGGGTGCGGCACAACTCATGTCTTCTGTTGTCGTATGTGTCATTAGCTATTTACGAGGAGGTGCGCGTGGGATCACGCCATCCAGGAGACCTTGTAACCGCCCGTCCTGAGACTCTGTATGACACTCGAAGGGTCTGTGGTCGCTAGCTGAAACATCAGGGTGCGGTTACCGGAGGAGCTCCAATCCGGAGCGGAGAGGACGCTGACTATGTCCACCTCAAGGTGCTGGATTTTTCCCACTATCTCGGCCAAGACCCCCGCCTTGTTCGACGTCTGGACTTCGATCCGGCAACCGGGCTCAGGCAATCCAACGAACATTACCAGTGCCCGCATCACATCTGAGGATGTGACAATCCCCAACAGCTCCTCCTCCTCGGCCACCGCCGACCCCTCATCCACCACGGGCCCATCTGTCACCACTGGCAGGCTTTGTATCTTGTGTGCGTACATCACCTGTGCGGCATTCTCTATAGAGTCCTCCGGGTTCGTCGTGATCACGTCCCGGGTCATCACATCTCTCACCTGTATCTTCTGCAGAGCGCTTGCTCGCTCCGGATCACCCAATGCAGGGCTCGCGTCCCTAAGATCACGATCGGTAACTATCCCTACCAGATGCCCCCCCTCTAAGATCGGTATGTGCCTTATCCGCCTCTCCCGACAGAGGGTCAGGGCCTCGGCTACGCTAGCCTCGGGCGAAAGCGTCACGAGTTTCTCGGTCATCCAGTTTTGGACCAGTAGCATTTTGCTAACCTCCCTTCTCCCAGAGCGGCGATTCCAGCCTAAAGTATTATCCTGCCACCTATAGTGCATTCCAAAACCCTCACTTGAGTGTCTGAGGCTGACGAACGAAGAGCCGAAATGAAGGAACCACTGCCGAAAACCCTCCGCTTCCCGCTCACACTGTACCTGTCGCACCAGGTTTTGAAATGCCCTCTAAGGGAACCGGTATACCTACGTGCAGACGAGTGATCAGGGCGCGAGTGCCTGACCGCTAGTTCAGGGCCAGCTCGACCTCCAGCTCCTGGCCCAGCGTCACCGAGAAGCGAAGCTCAGAGATGACTTGCATTTGGATAAATATGAGAACGCTCTGGCCTTTCCCCACCGGCTTCTAGGCATCTAACTCACAACCGCACGTTCGAAGTGCACCTCTGGGAGGTCGTCGCTTATTAGGACCCGGAACTCGATCTCAAACTCTTTTGTAAATCGAGTCGTGCACGGAGACGTCGTAGAGGCCGTGCAGGCCGCCAGCTGCGCTTATGACCTCCCCAGCGAGCTCAACCGCCGTTTTTTTCGCGGCTCCCGCAGTGCCACCCCACTGCCAGCTCACCTCAGGAGCTTCCTCATTTAAGAGGGTATAGAATCGCAGCTCAGCAGGTTGTTTTGTACTTTTGAAACCCGATCCCCACCGCTGGCTCGGGCAAAGGCAGCAACCCTTTGATTTAACGAACTTTACCGGCGAATCGGAGACCACCCGCCACCTGCTCGAGTCGATGCGCATCACCCGCCACTCCTCGTCCGCAAGGTCGATGTAGAAGCGCCTCCGTGCTTGGCCACCCTTACGTGCACCTCGAGTTTTGGTTGGGCTGTTTTAGTTGACGGAGGCCGTGACGTGGTCGCTTATGAAGAGTCTTGCCTGGGAACTACTTATCGTCTGCTCGAACCCCTCCCTCGTTGGTAGCAATCAATCTGGTAATAATGGTAGTTGAAGGACCGTGTAATCGGCCACGACCACGTAGTTACAGATCGATGTCAGCCCAGATGGCAGCGTGATCCGACGCGGCGTGCACCGGCTTCTGCATCTCGTCATAGTGAGGGAAGAGTGTCCCGTGCTTGCCTCCCCACACCCCCTTTCGCCAGACACCGCCGCTCGTAACACGCTCGAACAGGGCCGGCGAGAGGAGAATGTAGTCGATCTTGTCGCCCTTGTTGCCATTGCCGAAAGTTCCCGGACGCCCGTCGCTCTCGAATTGAGGATGGGCAGAAATGTCCCGGAGATCCGATCCTTCCGACAGCAACGGTTGTAGCGGGTCGCTATCCGGCGTGTCATTGAAGTCCCCGACAACGGCAATCTTGTCGATGCCTTGCGACCTTCGCAGATCGTAGATCTCTCTGAGCCTCTTGGCTTGAGCTTTTCTTCGTGCGTCCGACGCAGTCTTCGGGCCGAAACCCTTGCTCTTCAAGTGGTTCACTAAGAAGAGGACGCGCACGGTTTTGTTGACACGTACTGTAAACTCCGGGCAGTGGCGGCTGAAAATCCGGTTACCATTTTCCATGTCGTCGACATGGCTGACTATCGATTCAATGGGATAGCCGAGCTTTGTTAGGAGCCCGACGTCGATGCCCCTCTCGTCGTTGCCGTCGATCAGCATGATCCCACCATAGGCCGCACCGATAGCTTTCAACAGCTGCTCATTGAAGCGGATCAACGCGATCCGGTCCTCTGCTTCGATGACGCCAAGGACGTCTGCATTTACATCCTTGATCACTTTCGCGGTCATTTCGACGGCCACCTCGTCGACTGCCTCTCTCTTGAGCTCGAGCCAGCCGATCCAGTCGCCGCGTCCCTCCGCAACCACTTCTGGCTGACCTGATCGTGGCCTCTTGAGTAAACGACCACGGTTCTGCCGCAGCACTACGAACTCAGAGTCATCGTCCTGGTTGAGACCGAGTCGTTCGACAGCTGTGAGTATCGCTTCCTTTTTGGCTGCGGTGTAGACGGGCTCTTGCAGAATCGTGTTCAAGCGGCTGTATTCGGTCAATATCTCCTTACCTTCGCTCCAACTTTCCAAATTCATTGCGCTGACACGGGAGAACAGATTCTCCACATTGAAGGATGCAATGCGCATACCGGGCAGCTCCTTTCAGGTTACCTATCTTTTCGCAATCCCACCATGTTGCTCGTAACTATGGTCCTATCTAATATCTAACGATTCTGTTCATTATTGTCCTCGCCCATTGCACCTACTCTCTAGGAGTACGCAGCGAATTTTTTCGGGTAACATAACTCTTCAGACTTCAGGGCCGTAGGTGAAGAACGCTATCTAGAACTGTTTTAGCGAGGATGCACTCTCTTTCTCCTTTCCCCTAGGAACTTCTCCTGCCCCATCACTCTGTTCGGCAGCCCGGCTACCTCTACGTGAAGAGGCCCTTGGGCTTTGCGTCCCCGCCTCACGACGGGTTTGCTTTTCTCGCAGCGCCCTCAAGAAGAAAAAGAAGATAAGCGTGCGTTACAGTGAACATGACTTAACAAGAAGATGTTGCCAAGAGTTAGGGCAGCCCCTCACCCTTACTGCTGCAGCGTGCGCTGAGAACGTGTGACCGTGCCATAACCCTCGCGCTGTGCTTCAGAGAAGAGGTCTAGGACTTCTAGGGCAATGGGTAGTGCTTGAAGCAGATATTGCCGGGCTGGCACCTATTACCCCCCTCCTTCAAAGTCCAGCCCGGCTTCTTTATTGTTCGTTGGCGAGCGCCTGTCTGAGGGTTTACCTACCCAAGGAGCTGGCTATAGGATGCACCAGACGGGCCGACGGCTAACTAGGAGGGGGAGTGGTCGGTCCGTTTACTTTACCCCTACCTTATAACCCACAACCCTTTGACAGGTGAGGGGGGTAGTGGCATGCTGCTCGCTTGCGGTCCGTGTCCTCTCTCTCATGCTCATATAACGACCCGGACCGCCTTTGCTTGTGATTAAGGAGAAGGAGGTTTTA
>Ga0126307_10003751_pt1 | contig 10445 bp, 13 predicted proteins | sample Plot28_FD_89955 | JGI IMG/M metagenome (GOLD analysis project Ga0126307, IMG submission 89955) | Serpentine soil microbial communities from UC McLaughlin Reserve, CA, USA - Plot28 | ecosystem: Environmental > Terrestrial > Soil > Grasslands | place: USA: UC McLaughlin Reserve, Lake County...
AGCAAGGGGTCCGATCCGTAAGTGTTACACCTGCTGGCTCATTGGCGTATAACCCCGCTTCTTTTGCGCCTAAACCCTATTTTGAGAAGGTTGGAAGAAATGATCCCATACATGAACCTAAACGAGCAGGTGGACGCAGACTTCACCCGCGCCAGACGTCGGGCTCGCCTGCGAGCGCTAGTGGCTCGTATTCGAAGGAGGCACGCCTCTAACCGGTTGCGCTCCTTCGATGAGGTAAGAAGAAGAGAGCCTCTGGTGGCTAACAATCGCCTCCACCGAGGGAGGAGGGTCGTAGAGGTAGAGCAGATCGTCGGCAGCGTGGGGCGGTGGAGAGACTTCGACCGGTCCTTCCTGCCCGCGAGGGCGAGTGTGGGGCACAAGTGGAAGCGCATAGACCGGGCTTTCCACCGTGCAGAAGACTTGCCGCCGGTCGAGCTCTATGAGCTCGGGGATGCCTACTTTGTGGTGGATGGCCACCATCGAGTCTCCGTGGCCCGTTACCACGACGTGCCAACGCTAGAAGCTTCAGTGGTTGAGTTCCACCCCAAGCTCCCCGCCTCACCAGCACGCGCAACTTCGAAGAGCGAGGATAGAACCCCGTATGCAGGCGGTGTGCTCACCCTTGCCCATCACGGTGACACTCCACAAAGGAGGTAAATGTGCCCGCAGCCCAACCTGCGGAGTGATGATGGAAGAACTGGACCCGAAAATCCCGATCCTTGTGCGTATCTGAATATGGTAACGGTTCAAGAGTACTTCTCGGAGAAGAGCGGAGGTTGACGTTCTTGAGCATGGAAAATGAGGTCTGTTTTGCGTGGTTGGCGTACGCGCTGCAACAGCTACGCCAGGAAGGACGGACAAAGGCTGTGGGCTACCTGGAAGCAGTCTTGGAAGAGGTCGTTTTAGAGAGTCGAGAAGAGAGCATCTCACAAAGAGAGAAGCTAGAGGATGCATTACGTTAAGGAACGCGTCCACACCCGGGAGGCAGAGACGCCGGACCTTATTTCGAGCTATTTCGCTCGCATCGACAAAGGCGCGTTACTGACTCACGCGCAAGAGGTTGACCTCTCCAGGCGGGCTAAGGCTGGGGATGTTAAGGCGCGCAGGAGGCTCGTCGAGAAGAACTTGAGGCTCGTGGTCTCGGTGGCCAAGAAGTACAGGGGTTATGGGGTGCCTTTTGAGGATCTCATCCAGGAGGGCAACATAGATTTGAGGGTGAGAACAATCTACGTCCCATCCCCAAAGTACCTGGGTTTTATCTTCAGACGTTCGAATACCAGGGCGGTTATCTGATTTTTGCAGCCGGTCTCACGCGTCGATCAGTCCCCGAGCGTCTCAAGCAGCATACCCGCAAATACATGGACGGCAAATACAATGTTCTGGATATCACTGCAGCACAGCAGGGAGTGCGAAGTGAGATATGGCATGGCTGGGGTTATGCGCGCAAGCATCCCGAAGAATTTGAAGAACGAAAATCAGAAATCCTTGAAGCTGCGCGCAAACAACTTGCAGGGTTTCGCATCTTTATCACACATACGGTAGATATGAGAAAAGAAGCACGTGTTCTTGAACGGTTTGAGGCTGCAATAATGGGTTATCTATATCATCAACCGTCACCAATCTGTGACATTCCTGTTAGAGGCATGCACCTAGCACCCCGTTGGAATCCGGAAGATCCAATTATCGTCAGTAACAATTGTGCAGCCTTGCTTCATGGGCTTCCTGCTCTTCTTGAGATATAACGGCGTCAAAATCTCCTAACAAGTCGCTGCACTGGGTGGGATGTATTTGTTCGCTCGTTAAGAATCGCGAGCGATCAAGGGTAGGTGTTCTCGAAAGTTCGTACCCGTGATTATGTCACTGTTCATCGGGAATTCATTCAGGATTCATCGCTATGTGCTTTAAATGAGCAATTCCTGGACATAGTACTCGACTAGGGCGGAGTCACAGTTCACCCTCTGCATAGGGGAGGAGCAATGCAACGACATCATGTACGGCGCGTGCCCGATGCCACGCGGGTGTGGTTGCTCGGCGGCTTCCGGGTTTCGGTCGGGGCCCGCACCATAGAGGAGAGCGCGTGGCGACTACGTAAGGCCGCGGCGATAGTCAAGCTCCTCGCCCTCTCACCGGGTCATCGCCTGCAGCGCGAGCAGATAATGGACATCCTCTGGCCCCACCTGGGCAGACAGGCGGCAGCCAACAACCTGCGACGCACCCTCCACGCCGCCCGCAAAGCCCTAGGGTCTGACTCGGCTGTTAAGCACCGCTACCTGATCCTCCGAGGCGAGCAGATCGCTCTCTGCCCGGATAGTCTCCTCTGGGTGGACGTTGAGGCCTTCGAAGGAGCTGCGATTTCGGCTCGTAGCGCCCAGGATCCTGCGTCTTACGGGGGCGCGCTGGACCTGTATACCGGAGACCTCTTGCCGGAGGACCGCTACGAGCAATGGGTGGAGGGGAGAAGGGTGGAGCTGCGGACGCTCTATCTAGATCTGCTCGTCGAGCTCGCCGGTTTGCACGAGGAACGCGGTCAGTACGAGAGGGCCCTCGAGGCTATGAGGCGCGTGTTATCGGAGGAACCGGCCAGGGAAGAGGCGCACACGGGTCTAATGCGCCTTTACGCTTTGTGCGGGAGGAGGGGAGAGGCCATACGCCAGTACGAGCGGCTCGAGAGCATCCTCCGCTGGGAGTTCGCCACGGAGCCGGCGGCAGAAAGCCAGGCCTTGCGCGGGGAGATCCTGGCGGGCGGGTTCCCTCTGGTCGAGGGTCACCCTTCCGGAGAGCCTGCGGGTGTCGGCCGGCACAACCTACCCAAGCCGCGCACCAGCTTTGTCGGCCGTGAGCGCGAGGTTCTCGAGGTCAGGCAAAGTCTGGCCATGACGGGTCTACTCACCATCACCGGCGCGGGGGGAGCAGGCAAGACGCGGCTTGTCCTTGAGGTCGCCCAGGAGCTCTCCTCCACCTACTTCGAAGGCGTGTGGCTGGTGAAGCTGGCGGGGCTCTCGGATGGTGCGCTCGTGCCGCAGGCGGCGGCGTCAGCCCTAGAGGTGCGGGAGCAGCCGGGCCGTTCGCTCACCAACACGCTCGCGGACGCTATAGGCGAGAAGAATATGCTCCTCTTGCTGGACAACTGCGAACATCTCACGAACGCTGCCTCTCGCCTGGCGGAAGCGTTGCTTTCTTCGTGTCCGCGCCTGAAGATACTGGCCACAAGCCGGGAACCCCTGAACGCACCAGGCGAGGTCACCTGGAGGGTGCCCTTCCTGTCGGTGCCCCCACTTCCGAGCTTTCTCCCACTGCCGAGGACTTAGGGCGCCACGAGGCCATCAGGCTCTTCGTCGAGCGTGCCCGCCTCAAGCTCCCCACCTTCGAGCTCACGCCCGATAACGCCCGAGCGATCGCCGAGGTATGCCGGAAGCTGGAAGGCATGCCGCTCGCCATCGAGCTTGCTGCGGCGCGGATGGACGTCTTTGCGCCCGAGCAACTCTCCGAAAGGTTGCACCGCGCGCTCGTCCTTCTGACAAGCGCTGAACGGGAGAAGGATCCTCGCCACCAGTCCCTCGAGGCGACGCTTGACTGGAGCTATGACCTCCTGGCTGAACCCGAGCGAAGGCTGTTCGCTCGGCTCTCGGTGTTCGCCGGTGCCTTCTCGCTCGAGGCGGCGGAAGCGGGGGGGGCGGCTAACGGTATCGAGACCACGGATGTCCTGAAGCCGTTCTTATCGTTGGTGGACAAGTCGTTGGTCATAGCGGAAGCGGCACACGATGGCGGGATGCGATACAGGATGCTTGAGCCCGTCAGGCTCTACGGGCATGAGCGACTGGAGGAAAGCGGCGAGGCCGAAGAGGTCAGGCGTCTGCACGCTGAGTTCTTTCTATCTCTTGCGGAAGAAGCCGAGCCGCACCTGCGGGGATCAGAGCAAGCGTCATGGTTCGAACGGTTGGATGCCGAAAACGACAATCTGCGGGCGGCACTCTCGTGGTCGCTGGAGCGGGGTGCGGGGGGCCGGGCACTACGCCTCAGCGGCGCGCTGGGCGACTTCTGGCACGTGCGCGGGTATCTGGAAGAGGGAAGGTGGTGGCTGGAGGCGGTGCTAGCCAGTGGGGACGACGCACCGGCAACGATCAAGGCGCTTCTGCACGCCGGATGGATCGCCTGGGAGCAGCTGGACTACGAGCGATCGGAGGCGTTTGGTATGGAGGCTCTGGCCCTCGCCCGCGAGCAGGGTGACAGGGCAGCCACCGGGAGTGCGCTTTACATACTGGGGGCACCGACCCTCTACCAGCTTGACCTCGATCGAGCGGCTGCCCTGTTCGAGGAAGCCGCCCAGTTGCAGCGCAGCGTTGGTGACGTCGCCGGTCTCGCCCGCACGATGCATGCGTTGGGGCTGACGGCGATCGCTCGGCAGAATTTTGAGCTAGCAGCGCAGCTTTTCGATGAGTGCCTGGCGATCTCGCGTGAGGCCGGAGATCAGCTGGGTATCGTCGTCGCCTTGGGCATGGGCGCGTTCGCCTTCTTGGGCAAGGGTGACCTTCGACGCGCGGGGGAGCTCTTCCGGGAGGGCTTGGAGCTGTCTCGAAGCATGGGCACGAAGCACGGCATCGTCTTTCATCTGCACGCGGCGGCTGCGCTGGCAAGCGCGCAGGAACAGCCGGTCCGCTCGGCCCGGCTTTGGGGGGCCGGCGAGTCGTTGATGAACGACATCGGCACCGGCCTGGCACCGGTGGAACGCTACCATTACGGCCCTTACATCGCTTCGGCTCGCTCTCTGCTAGGCGAGGCGGGCTGGGATGCCGCGTGGGCAGAAGGCAAAGCCATGACCCAGGAAGAGGCCGTCGAGTACGCCCTGGGACAGTTGGAGCCATTCCGCTTCGCGGTTCCGGAGCAAGAGACGGTACAGACTGGCAAAGAACCAACCCAGAGGCTCACCCCTCGCGAGCGGGAAGTTGCACTGCTCGTCGGACGCGGAATGACCAGTGGACGCATCGCCAGTGAGTTAGCCCTCTCGAGACGCACGGTGGAGACCCACTTGCGCAACATTCTGAGGAAACTAGGCCTCAGCTCTAGCGCCCAGCTTGCTGCCTTGATGGCCAAGCGGCGTCCGCTCGACGACACGGGCTAATGCCATCGCGCAACCTTTTCGTTCACTGCCGAAAATTCGCGCCATTTCTACGTGTTTTTACGTAGGAGGATCCTCCCTCCATTAACGTTCGATTAACGCCCGCCTGTTATGGTCGGCGGGTAGTGGAGCAAGCAGGGCGGCGCAACCGATCTCCAGGCCAGAGTTGGCCTATCGAGCCACGGCGCGCCGGACGAGGAGAGACAGGGCACAGATGCGTAGCCTCGCAGGAGGAAGGCATCGGCAGATTCTCGGACCGTTTGGCTTCGGTTGGAGCCACTCGCTTCCCTTGATTACCCGCAACACCGACAAGGGTTGGTCCAGGTATCAAGGTTCTGACGACGCCGAAATGGAGGTATCAAGGTGAAAAGATGGGACAGCACGACCACTGAGACAGCGTTTACCCCCACCAACCGCCGCGGCCGCAACCCTGTCTACTCCACGGAACCAGCGCGGCGCGCATTCGGCAGTCGCAAGGATGCGCTGCCTGGTGCTCACCGGATTCATCGCCAAGTCATCGGTCGCCGCTCTACGCTAGTGCTGAGTCACCGAAGCGGTAATGCAACATGGGAGGGAGCAAGCGGATGGCAGTAGGTCAGAATCTGAAAAAGTGGACGTGGATGATGGATCACGTCGAGGTAAGGGGCGTGGTCCGGTTTGGAGATCTCGCGGATGGAACGGAGCTGGAGGCGTCGGACAGCTTTAATCTCGAGCTTGATCCGAACTACAGGCACCTGGTCTCCTCAATGCGAGGCAATAATGGCTTGTTTACCAATCCTAACGAAATCCATGTCGAGGCGTATTCTCAGAGTCCCAACCGCTTTGACGACCCCGACAACATCAACCGTGCGGAACCCTTCTATCTGCCCGACAAGCCGGCAAGTCGGAAGTTCGAGGTCCGCATCGACAAGGCTGGCAATAAGCGCCCTCTGCGTGCGGGAGACCACGTAAGGCTCTTCGGGCGCTGGATCATCGAAAACCAGCACGAGGACATATGTTGGACGCGCAAGTGGGGCCTAGGCACCGATGACGCTCTCAAGTTAAAGGTCGGATGCGTGTGGGCGGAGTTGCACCCCTTCGACTGGCAGAACATCGAGCTGGTCGACGCCCTCCCTGACAAGTCGGTCGAGACGCTCTCGCTTGCGGCGCCCGTCTATGAGGAGAAGTATCAGCGGGGCGCGGTTGTGGACCCCTTGCAAGTGTGGATGGTTGACCACGTGTTCATCCTCGACGACCGCTCGAACTATCACCACACTATGAGCGCCAGCACGTACATCAAGGCGCCGCCGCCACCCGCAGGCTCCCCGCTGGGGGACTACAAGGTGGCACACTCCGAACAGGTGATAATTAACGGGACGGGGCTCGGCGTTTCGCAACTCCGAAAGATTGACGTACTGAATGACGGGATCAGGGTGAATGCTTCCGTCACGGCGCCTCCCAAGGTAACGGCGCTACCAGGGTTGGGAGGATGGACGCAGCAGCAGGTGGCCGACGTAAACGACCCGGCGAACAACAAGTCGGTGTTCCAGGCTCGGTACTCGGTCTGGCTGGTCGGCAGACGGGCCGTGTTCGTGTCGCAATCCGTGCCCGGCTCTATGGTCGCCGGGCGCAAGTACAAGGTCTCGGTGACCATGCGCAACGCCGACAACGACACGTGGACGCCTTTCGGATCCCAATACTACGCCCTCGGCTCGCAGAGCCCGCAGGACAACAACACTTGGGGCCTGAACCGTGTGAAGCTGGCGGCGCCGGTCCCGCCCGGCGCGCAGACGACCTTCAGCTTCGAGGTGACGGCACCGAAGACACCGGGTGAGCACTACTTCCAATGGCGGATGGTGCACGAGTTCGTCGAGTGGTTCGGGGACTTCACGCCGGGCGGCGTAAGGGCCAGCGTCTCGCCGCCGACGCAACTACAGTTATCCTACGGTCCGGCGGTCTGCTCGTCGGAGCCCGACCGAGATCGCCTCGACGTGTTCATGAGGGGCACAGACAATACTCTTCACTATGTGTGGTTCGATGGCCAGAACTGGTCGGGATGGCACTCGCTCGGCGGCGCCCTGACCTCGGATCCGGCGGCAGCGGCGCTACGGCCCGGCCTCATTTACACCTTCGTACGCGGCACGGATAACTCGTTGTGGTACAAGTGGCTGTCCGGAGGCGTGGGTGGACAGTCGAACTGGAGGAGCTTGGGCGGAGTCCTGAAGTCTAGGCCCGCTGCGTGCTCATCTGGGCCGGATCGCCTAGACGTGTTCATGAGGGGCACGGACGATGCCGTCTATTACATGTGGTTCGATGGCCAGAACTGGTCGGGATGGCACTCACTCGGCGGGCAGGCGACGTTCGCTCCGGCGGTCGCCGCGTTGGGCAACGAACTCTGGGTCTTCGTTCGCGGCACCGACAATGCGATCTACTTTCGGATCCTTCAGAGCGGTAGTCCAGCGAACGCGACCCCCTGGCAAAGATTGCACGTTACCGCAACCTCCGCCCCGGCGGTGTGCTCATCGAACCCCGCAAGCCAAGTCGTGGACGTCTTTGTTCGCGGGACGGACAACGCCATCTGGTATACGAGGTTCACCGGTGTTGGCTTCGAGCCATGGAAGTCCCTAGGCGGGGTAAAGACATCAGACCCTGGGGCGGTAGCGGTGCGCAACTCCGCGTGGGTGTTCGCGCACGGTACAGACGATGGGATCTGGTTCAGGTGGCTGTCCGACGGCAACGTTGGCTCCTCGTGGCAGCGTATGCCTAGTCTCGCCGGCTAAGCGCTATCAGGGTGCCTGGGATTGCGTAGGACAAGGAGCGGAGGAGGAAAGTGATGAACGAGGTGTTCCCACCAGCCCGCCTACCGCTAGAAGAAGGAAGGCTACCGGGAGGTGTCTGTCAGGCTTAGTACTACGGCGACCAGTAACCTAACTTTCGGCAAGTATTCTAGTCTTCGGGAGTAAAGGAAGGACTTCGATGTACGAGCTCATAGCTATCGTGGCTGGCATTACGCTCGCCCTGTCGACGCAAGGCCTGGATGCCTTTCCATATCGGGTACCGACGCTAGTCATCGCCAGCGGGTTTTTCGGTGCTATCGTGGCCCTCGTGAGCGGTGAGCTAGCTGTAAGCCGGGCTTTCCTCGTCTTTGATGCCATTCAGGTGCTACTCGTGGCTTGCTTGTCTTGGGCTGCGATTGCGCTGTGGCAGCGTAGGTCAATTCGCCGTCCTAATGGCTAGACCTACGACGAGGCGAGCTTAATTAGGGATGAGGCTGCTCTCGCCCCCTGTTAGCGTCCCGTTTTTGTGAACGCACCCGAACGCAGAAGAAAGGAGTAGCGCAATGATTGCTCTCACGATCTTGATAGATGGACAGCCTCTTAAGCGAGCGTACGTCTCGCACTTCGATTTCTTCAGAGTTCCCCAGACCAAGATCTTTGTTACCAACAACAGCGGCCAAGTGACCTTAGACGTGAACGGCACCACGGAGATAAGGATCTATGCGCAGAACTCGGTCGCTCGTGTTCTCGACGGCGCGCTCTACAACATCATGGTGAGCCAGACCGCCAAGGTAAGCAACGGTCTTACCGTTAACATCAGCAGCCAGCGGGACCACTTTCGAATCGCGGCACGCTGCATCGATGCCTACGACACCGTCTTCCGAGAGTTTCCTCCGTTCAACGCGCCGGATAGGGGCGATTTCCCGTTCGGGCGCAATCCCGACCTGCAGCAGAGGATGAACGCCCTTCCTCGCATCGAGTTGAGCTACCCGGATAAGTCCCCATCCACGCTTGCGTACGTCGAACCCGTCAGTTTGTCGACCAACTTCCCGCTCATGCACATCAAAGATCGCTCCTCCGACGGCCGGCTCTTCGGCGAGAATGGACAACCTCCATCGCTCATACCGCACGAGCTGAGCCACGCGCTCCATTTCGCTACGTTACCGACCAACGTACGAGTTGCCGCGGAGGCCAAGTACATCGGGTGGTTGACAGACCGGATAGCGAGCGGTCAGCCGCCATTCCACAACACCTTCACGGTAACGTCCCCTTTTGTGGCGTTCATCGAGGCGTTTGGGATGTTCGGAGAACGCTACTTCTTCCACAAAAAATCCCACCCGGCGCTTAGCGGCGCCGCCCTGCACCAGAAATTCTTCGGTGCCAACCACGACCTGGACAACCTAAAGGGAGATGACATAGAAGGCGCCGTCTTTGGCGCCCTCTTCGTCGACTTCGCCAACTCTTCGCTGACAGGGCTCCCTTTTGTCGTACGAGCTTTTTTCGAGAGCCGCGCCCTCACCTTCGACGATTACCGCAACTTCGTGGTGAACAACCCCAGCATAACGCCTGCTGTGAAGAACCATCTGGTGAGCGTGGCCAATAAACGAGGATTGTAAGCTAGGAGGAAGGAGAGATGAGATCGCAGGAACTAGCAATCGGCTTATCGGTGAAAGTACGGCAGGGAGGAGATCGTAACAGAGGAGCCTCTGTATCTCCTCCCTGAGTATCGCACAAGGGATCACTACGCTCGCTCAAGTCCAACAGATGCACCAAGCAAGGTAATGAAGGAGGTGTTCTATACCGTCGCCACCACTGCCTACAGGACTAATTGCGAAGCTTACTGGAACTTTAAGGGTAACGACAGATTTTGACGATCAAAAGTTTCGGACCGGGGAAGGCGAGGTGGCCTTAAATCTGCATTTCGACCCACGTGTGGGGTGCCGCGGGAGGGAGGTAAGTCTATGTCCGACCCGCAAGACTCGAGAGTCCTCAAGGTTTATGAAGAACTGTGCAACAGCTATCGTGCAATCGATGACTTTCGTGCGAAGCTGATGGGGTTTCTGCCCTTAGCGAGTGGGACCGGAATATTTCTCCTGGTAGGAACTGATGCCCGGAATATCACTCATGAAACGCACCCAATCTTTTTGGCGGTTGGCACCTTCGGGTTCTTCGTTACGCTCGGGTTGTTCTTTTACGAGCTCTACGGGGTCAAGAAGTGCCACGCCCTCATAAAGGCTGGGAAAAAACTCGAAAAAGAGCTGGGCATGGCCGCGCAAGAAGGCGGGCAATTTTCGTCGCGTCCTCGCGAAGTCGCCAGGGTGATCAATGAACCACTTGCTGCCGGTGTGATTTATCCGGCGGTGCTAGCCGCGTGGACGTTCTTAGCTCTGGTCCCCGGATCACAAGACGTGCAATGGTGGACGATTGGGTTGGCGATTGGCGTCTTTGTTATTGGCTTTGCTGGCGCATTGTTCTTCAACCTCAAGTTGGGGAGGGAGGGAATTGATACCATCCTGATACCACCGGCATCGCAATATCGTGCAAGGGACAGCAAGTGAAGAAAGAGAAATTGG
>Ga0126307_10003752_pt1 | contig 10444 bp, 10 predicted proteins | sample Plot28_FD_89955 | JGI IMG/M metagenome (GOLD analysis project Ga0126307, IMG submission 89955) | Serpentine soil microbial communities from UC McLaughlin Reserve, CA, USA - Plot28 | ecosystem: Environmental > Terrestrial > Soil > Grasslands | place: USA: UC McLaughlin Reserve, Lake County...
ACGACACCGCTTTCCTCGGCGCCGGCGACGACGCCTTCGTGTGGAATCCGGGCGACGACAACGACACGCTCGAGGGCCAGGCCGGATTCGACGCGATGCGGTTCAACGGCGCGAACATCGCGGAGAACATCACCGTCTCGGCGAACGGCGGGCGGGTGCGGTTCTTCCGCGACATCGCGGCCGTCACCATGGACCTCAACGACGTCGAGGCCGCCGACTTCCGCGCGCTCGGCGGCGCCGACAACATCGTCGTCGGTGACCTGAGCGGTACGGACATGACCGAGGTCAACACCGACCTGGCAGCCGTCGGCGGCGTCGGGGACGGCCAGCCCGACAACGTGACCGTCACCGGCACGAACGGCGACGACGTGGCCATCCCCTTCGGCGACGCTTCCGGCGTGGCCGTGGTGGGACTCGCCGTGCAGGTGAACATCACCGGCGCCGAGGCCGCCAACGACCGGCTGACGGTCAACACGCTGGCCGGCGACGACGTGCTGGGTGCGTCCAGCCTGACGGCCGGAGCGATCCAGCTCACGGCAAACGGCGGCGACGGCAACGACGTCCTCATCGGCGGCGACGGCAACGACGTGCTGTCCGGCGGCGCGGGTGACGACGTGCTCATCGGCGGCCCGGGCATCGACATCCTCGACGGCGCGGACGGCGACGACGTCGAGATCCAGCTCGTCGGCGGCGGCGACACCGTGACCTCGGCGACGACCGTGGGCGAGGACTGGCTGGCGGCCAACGCCCGCACCGTCAACGGCAAGACCGTCCTCGAGGTCGACGGGGAGGAGCGGACGCTCCCCCGCGCCGATCTGGTCTGACGTCGTCCGAGGTACGGGCAGGTCCTAAGCAGCTGCCAGCGCCAGAGCCGCACCGCCGGCTCTGGCGCTGGCCGGTCGCCACCCTCACCCGGGCGGCCGGCGTCACTAGAAGGGCACCGGTCTTGCTGCGTCTGTCACAAGCGGCCGAGGAGCCTAGTCACGCGCGCGTCCGGGGGTCTGGACCTGGCCGAGCGACTGCTGCAGGGCCGCTTGCGCGCTTCGCGCTTGCGCAGGGACCTTTCTAGGACCCGAGCAGCTCGGAGCAGGCGACGTCGCCGCACCACTGCTCGTACAGCTCGGGCGTCCAGCCGCGCTGGGCGAGCAGCTGCCAGACGTTCGGGTGGTTGAGCGTCCACAGGATGTCGGCGGCGCGCTCGACGCCGAGGCCGGGCCTGAGCGCGCCCTTGTCGTGGATGCTCTCGACGATCGCGCGCTGGTTCGCGTGGTAGTCGGTCTCAATCCTCGTCCAGAGCGCGTCTATGTCGGGATCGAGCGGGGCGGCGCTGCGGATCACCTGGGAGAGCGCGCCGATCCGCAGCTTCCCAGCGCGCGAGTTGCGCGCGTTGAGCCGCAGCTGGCGCTCCGGGTCCGGCTCCTCGAGCAGCTCGCGATACCAGTCCTGCCGGGCGATCGGCACGTCCTCGTCCCCGCCGCGCAGGCGTAGGTTCCAGAGCGCGCGCAGGACGCCGCTCTTGGTCTCGAACGCCACGTAGACGGTCTTGAGCGCCACGCGCGCCTCCGCCGCGATCGCGGCCATCGTCGTGGCGGCGTAGCCGTCGCGCTCGAACAGGCACTGCGCCGCCTCGAGGATCTCGACCCGCGTCGCGGCGGCCTGCTCGCGCCGGCGCGGCGATTCGTATCGACGCTTGGACTTGACCGGTTCAGCCATTTCGCTTACCTTATCCGAACTTCCTTACTCGTTACAAGTAATCAATATCGAGGAGGAGCAATGGAAGCTGGGACGATCCCACCCGAGGCGGTCGAGACGGCGACCGGCGAGCGCCGCGCCCGCTTCCACGGCCAGTGGGCCTCCGTCGCGCCAGGCTGGTCGGCGAACGCCGAGTACGTCGACGCGCTCGCCGCGCCGATCACCGAGAGGCTGCTCGAGCTGTCCGCTCCCCGGCCGGGCGAGCACGTGCTGGAGCTGGCGTGCGGCGCCGGCGGGCTCGGGATGGCCGCCGCCGAGCGCGTCGCTCCGGACGGGCATGCGGTCCTGTCGGACATCGCCGCGGAGATGACCGCGATCGCCGCGGCGCGGGCGCGGGCACGCGGCCTGGCCAACGTCAGCACGCGCGTGCTCGACCTGGATCGGATCGATCGCCCCGGCGACGAGTACGACGTCGTCCTGTGCCGCGAGGGGATCATGTTCGCGCTCGACCCGGTCGGAGCTGCGCGCGGGATCGCGCGGGTCCTGCGACCGGGGGGCCGGGTCGCGCTTTCGGTCTGGGGACCGCGCGAGCGCAATCCGTGGCTCGGGCTCGTCTTCGACGCCGTCGCCGCGCAGACGGGCCGGCCGACCCCGCCCCCGGGCGGCCAGTGCCCGTTCGCACTCGGCGACTCCGAGCGCCTCGCCGGGCTGCTGGCGGGCGCGGGACTGTGCGGCGTCGAGGTGACCGAGCTGCCGATTACCGTGCGCGACAGCTCGTTCGACGAGTGGTGGGCGAGGCGGTCCGCGCTCGCGGGGCCGCTCGCACAGCTGCTCGCGTCGCTGCCGGCCGATGCCGTCGACGCGCTGCGCGCCCGCGCGCGCGAGGCCGTGCGCCCGTACGAGACGGGCGGCGGCGCGCTGGCGTTCCCGGCGCTGACGCTGATCGCGTCCGGCCGCCGCGCGTGACGAGACGGCGCCGCCGGGCGGCCGCGACGGCCGCCCGGCGCGCCCCGCATGCGAACGTCAGCGCAGCTGGAGCTCGGCGATCCTGTTGGCCGACGCCATCGCGTACCACGGGTCGCCCCCGGCGTCGACCGTGATCCCGAACGGCTCGCTGCCCTTGACGACCTTGCCCTCGACGATCGTGCCGTCGTTCGTCACGCGCGCGACGTTGCCCTTCGTCGTCTGCGTGAACCACGCGCCCTCGGACGGCGCCGCCGCGATGCCCTCCGGCCCGACCGCGGTGCGCGGGAGCTCGGTCACGGCGCCGGTCGCCGGATCCAGCCGCCCGACGGCCTGCGGAGTGAACCGCTCGGTGAACCAGACGATCCCGTCGTCCGCGACGGTGATCTGGCGCGGGAAGCCCGTGACAGTCGTAAGCGACACCGCGCCGGTCGACGGGTCGAGCCGGGCGATGGCCTGGTCGAGCGACGCCGTGAACCAGACGGTCCCGTCGGCGCCGACGGCGACGTCGGACGGCTCGGGCACGTCGAACTGCGTGAACTGGCCCGCGGCGACGTCGTAGCGCCACAGGACGTCGTTGTTGAAGTCGGTGATCCAGATCTCGTTCCCGTGCACCGCGATGTCGCCGGCCAGGGCGATGGAGTTCGGCATCGGGATCGCGCCCAGGAACTCGCCGGAGGTGGTGATCCGGCCGAGGATCGGATCGTTCGACGTGTAGTACAGGACATCGCCCGGCCCCTGCGCGATGTCCGTGAGGATGCAGAACGGGCACGCCGGCCCGAACTCCGTGATCTCGCCCGCGGGCGTGATGCGTCCGATCGTTGCCGGCAGGAACTCCGAGCTCTCGGTGAACCAGCGGTTCCCGTCCGAGCCGGTCGTGATCGCCCGTGGATCGCTGTCGGGCGTTGGGACGCGGTACAGCTTCAGCGCACCGATGGGAGCGGCCTGCGCGGTGGCGCAGAGCGCCAGCGACAGCGCGGCGATCGACAGGACGATTCGTGGGACCCGCATCGAGCTCTCCTCCAGGGTGGGATGCGCGCTGCGTTACGAACGGCCGGCCGCCGCGGTTCGATCGCGGCGCGCGCGACCGGCGTCCGCGGTCCGTACCGTGACGGGGACGCCGAGCCGCTCGAATAGCTCGGGCGCGAGGAACGTCGTGATGTCGGCGATCCGCGCGCCGCTCAGCGTCAGGACGCTGATCCCGTGGGCCGCGAACCGCTCGCGGCGCGGGTCGCCGAAGTAGTGCGCGAAGGCGAGCTGCCCGCTCACGTGCGCGGGCAGCAGCAGCGAGCCGCCGGGGCGCGCGAGCGGGAACTCGCGCAGGAAGCGCGCGGCCGCAGGGCGGCCGCGGTACCAGGTCGGCCGCGGCGGCATCGTGATCGTGGCGTCCTCGGTGAGCAGGGCGACGACGCCGTCGACGTCGCCGCGCTCCCACGCCTGCACGTAGCGGTCGACGAGCTCGCTCAGGCGCTCGTCGCCGAGCGCGCGCAGCGCGGCCTGCTGGCTGCGCTCCGGCAGCCGCTCCTCGACGGTCCGGTGGGCGCGCTGGAGAGCGCTGTACACGGACGCCGGCGTCGTCTCGAGCACGTCCGCGACCTCTGCGCCCGAGAAGCCCAGCACGTCGCGCAGGATCAGCACGGCGCGCTGGCGCGGCGGAAGGTGCTGGAGCGCCGCGATGAACGCCAGCTCGACGCTCTCGCGCCGCTCGTAGCGGGCGTCGGGCCAGGCGTCGGCCGAGTCGGGCCCTAGCCGGACGTCCGGGTACGGCTCGATCCAGACCGCCTCCGTCAGCGGCTCGGCCGGCGCATCGTGCGGATCGGCGGCCGGACCGTGGTCGATCGGGAGCACGCGCCGCGGCCGCCGCTCGATTGCCTTCAGGCAGACGTTCGTCGCGATCCGGTAGAGCCAGGCGCGCAGCGAGCTGCGCCCCTCGAACCGGGGAAGACCGCGCCACGCGTTCGTCAGCGCGTCCTGGAGCGCGTCCTCGGCGTCCTGGATCGATCCCAGCATCCGGTAGCAGTGCGCGTGCAGCTCGCTCCGGTACGGCTCCACCAGCTCGTGGTAGGCGGCCTGGTCGCTCACAGCCGGTACGACCCGACCTCGTGCAGCTCGAACACCACCGGCGGCTCCTCGCAGCGATCGCGGATGCCCTCCTGAAAGCGGCGGAAGGCGTCGAGCTCGGACAGCGGGCTCCCACCGTCCTCCTGCACCGCCATGTGGACGAAGCTCACGCCGTCCTCGAGCCGGAAGGTCGCGTAGCGCAGCCCCGGCGGAGCGACGCGGCGCAGCTCGTCGTAGACGCCGCGCACCAGCTCCTCGTTCTGGCTCGCGCGATCGGGCTTGACCTTGTATCGGACCATGACGCGCCTCATCGTCTCTCCCTCCTCATTGTGATTCGCCCTCGAGCGCGGGGACAGGCGTGGCCAGTACGACGCCGGCCCTCCGCCGACCCGGCAGCCCCAGCGCACAGGCCGCCCGCGAGCGCCAGGGCGGCCCCGGCGCCGATCGCGGGCCCGAACCCGTCGACGAACGCCGTCGCGGACGCGTAGCCGCCGGCGCCGGCGAAGACCGCCACGACGATCGCGATCCCGAAGACGCCGCCGAGCTCGCGCATCATGCTGTTGGTGCCGGCCGCCTTTCCGATCGCATCGATCGCGACCGAGCCGACGGCCGAGCTCTGCGCCGCCGGGATCGCCATCGACACGCCCACTCCGGCGACGACGAACGGCGCGATCATCCGCGAGTACTCCAGGCCGGGCTCCGCAATCAGCGCGAGCCACGCCATGCCGGCCGCCTGGAGCGTCAGGCCGCCGGCCATCAGGGGCCGCTCCCCGATCCGATCGGCCAGCGCGCCCGCGACCGGCGCGACCGTGATGAACGTGGCCGTCCAGGGCAGCAGCCGCAGGCCGGTGTCGACCGGGCCGTAGCCAAGCCCGACCTGGAGCAGCTGCGCGTAGAAGAAGACGGCGCCGAACAGTGAGGCGAACGTGAAGAACATCGCCGCGTTGCTCGCGGAGAACGCGCGCGACCGGAAGAGCGCCAGCGGCAGCATCGGCTCACGGGCGCGCAGCTCCCAGGCGACGAACGCCGCGTTCAGCAGCGCCCCGGCCAGCAGGGAGCCGGTCACCTCGAGGCTGCCCCATCCGGCCGAGTTGCCGCGCACGAGTCCCCAGACGATCCCGAGCGCGCCGCACGTGACGAGGGCGGGCCCGCGCATGTCGAGACCCGTGTCCGGACCGCGACTCTCGACCATGCGGGCGAGCACGAGCGGGATCGCGGCCAGCCCGATCGGCACGTTGACCCAGAAGATCCACTCCCAGTCGAAGCCGTCGACGACGGCGCCGCCCGACGAGCGGGCCGCCGGCGACCGACACGCCGGTGATCGCGCTGAAGATCCCGATCGCGACACCCCGCCGCTCAGGCGGGAACGCCGCGGCGAGCAGCGCCAGGCCGAGCGGCATCACGAGCGCCGCGCCGACGCCCTGAAGCGCGCTCGCCGCTATCAGCCAGCCGGCGTCGGGCACGAGCGCGCAGGCCGCCGACGCCGCCGCGAACAACGCCAGGCCGGCGGCGTACAGGTTGCGGCGCCCGTAGCGGTCGCCGAGCGCGGCGGCCGTGATGAGCAGCACGGCAAAGCTCAGGTTGTAGGCGTTCACGGTCCACTCGAGCTCCTCGACGGAGGCGCCGAGATCGACCCGGATCGTGCTCAGCGCCGCCGAGACGACGAGCGTGTCGAGCGCGGCCATCAACGAACCGATGCCGGTGAGGGCGATCACCCAGCCAGTTCTCTGTCTCATGTGGATAGAGATCCGGCCGCGAGGCGAGATCCATCGCCGGCCGCGAAGAGCTGAGCGCTAGAGCGCCTCCTCGGCCTTGGCGTAGGCGATCTGGAGGACGTCGGAGCCGAACAGCGCGGCCAGCACGGCGGCGATCCAGCGGGTCGCCCGCGGCGCGACGATGAGGCCCGCGGCGAACGCGGCGCTGATCCACAGCCCGAGGCAGTACGGGCAGACGATCAACTCGCCGATCGCGCGCCGCAGACCGCGCCCGCGCGGCGCCTCGCTGACCTCGCTGGGGCCGGCGTCGTCCTCGAAACGCGTGAACGGGGCGCGCAGCGTGCTCGTCACCCGATCCTTCGCGACGAGCCGTGACGCCTTGTGGGTCGCGACCGTCACGAGCGCGAGATCGCCCGCTCCGACCCGCTCCGGCACCTCGCGCCCGGACCGGGCGAGCCACGCCCCGAAGCCGCCGGCCACGGCGCCGAAGGCGCCCATCAGGACGGCGTAGCCCCCGAGCGGCCGTTCCTTTCCGGGGGAGTGGCCCGCGAACGGGCCGGCTTCCTGGACGCTGGTGCTCATGCCCAGGTGCCTACCCCGCGATCCGCCACGCGACTCACGGGGTAGCACCCACGCCAGGGTGCCCAGGGATCTCCTCGAATGCGTCGTCGTGATCACGGGCGGGTCGAGCGGCATCGGCCGGGCGGCCGCGCGCGCGTTCGCCCGCGAGGGCTCGAGGCTCGTGCTCGCAGCCCGCGCGCTCGAGCCGCTGCGGCTCGTGGCGGAGGAGTGCGGGCGCCACGGCGCCGAGGCGCTCGTCGTGCCCACCGACGTGCGCGACGAGGAGGCGGTCCGCGCGCTCGCCGAGCGCGCCGTCGCGCGCTTCGGCCGCCTCGACGTCTGGGTCAACTGCGCGGGCGTGATCGCCTACGGCCGGTTCGGCGACGTACCCCCGGAGATCTTCCGCGCCGTCGTCGAGACGAACTTCTTCGGCCAGGTGCACGGCGCGCGCGCGTGCCTGCCGCGCTTCCGTGAGCAGCGCTCGGGCGTCCTGATCAACATGTCCTCGGTCTGGGGCCGGGTGACGACCCCGGACGTCAGCGCGTACGTGGCGAGCAAGTTCGCGGTCCGCGCGTTCAGCGAGTGCCTCCACCACGAGCTTCGCGACGTGCCGGGCGTGGACGTCGCGACGATGCTCCCCCAGGCCGTCGATACGCCGATCTTCGGCAACGCCGCGAACTGCTCCGGCCGCGCCATACGACCGGTCCCGCCGCTGATCGACCCGGCCGAGGTGGCGGAGGGCATCGTCATGTGCGCCCGGAGCCCGAAGCGCGAGGTCACCTACCGGCGGACGGGCCGCATGCTGGAGCTGCTGCACTCGCTCGCGCCGTCGCTCTACGGCCGGCTGCTGCCGGCCGCGTTCGAGGCCGGCAACTACGCGCCGCGCGCGGCGCCGCGGTCGCCCGGATCGGTGCTGGAGCCGGCGCCGGGCGACCACGAGGTCCACGGCGGCTGGAGCCGACGCCGCCGCGAGCTGTGGACGGCCCTGGCCGACGCTGCCGGCGCAGGAGCGCGCGCCCTGTCCGGCCGACGACGCCGTCGGGGCTTGCCGGAGCGCCCCGGCATCTGATCGAGTCGGCAGCCGTGAGGCTGCGATCCGATGCGCGAGCGCCGGCGAGCTCCCAGTCCTCGCTGCGCGTGCCAGCCGGCCCTCATGCACTTAAGCGTCAGGTATGACGCTTAAGTGCATGACCGCTGATCGTCGCCGCCCATCGGGTTCTCCCCGGGGCGGATCGCGTAATCGCGCATGCCGTCGCCCGCCGCGTTCGGGGATCAGCGCGACGTGCATGTTGACCGGCCCGCCGGGTAGTCGATCCTCATGTCCGAGCGCAGCTTCGCCGAGCAGGTCACCAAGTACCTGACCGATGTCCATTCGATCGAGGAGCAGGCGCTCGCGCAGATGCGCGTTGCACCGCGCCTCGCGGGCGACGCCGACCTGGCCCGGATCTTCCGCCAGCACCTGCGCGAGACCGAGGAGCACGAGCGGCTCGTCCGCGAGCAGCTCGATGCGCGCGGCGAGCGGCCGTCGCTCGTCAAGGACGTGGCCGGGCGCGCGGGCGGCTGGGGCATGGTGCTGTTCGCGCGCGCGAACCCGGACACCCCCGGAAAGCTTGCGATGCACGCGTTCTCCTACGAGCACATGGAGCTCGCCGCGTACGAGCTGCTGCGACGGATCGCGGAGCGCGCCGGTGACGAGCCGGTGCGCGACATGGCGCGGCGGATCGGCGACCAGGAGCGGGCGATGGCCGACCGGCTGGCCGAGCGCTGGGACCGCGCGGTCGACGCCTCGCTGCGCGAGAAGGGCGCCGAGGACGTGCGCCAGGACGTCGTGAAGTACCTGCGCGACGCGCACGCGCTCGAGGCGCAGGCGCTCCAGCTGCTCGAGAGCGGGCCGCAGATCGCCGGCTTCGATGCGCTCGCAACCGTGTTCCGCGACCACCTGGAGGAGACGCGCGAGCACCAGCGCCTCGTGGACGAGCGGCTCGCGGCGCTGGGCTCCCGGCCGTCGCGCTTCCACGCCGGCGCGATGCGGGCCGGCGCGCTGAACATCGGGACCTTCTTCAAGGCGCAGCCGGACACGCCGGCGAAGCTCGCCGGCTTCGCGTACGCGTTCGAGGCGCTCGAGACCGGCGCCTACGAGCTGCTCAGCCGCACGGCGCGGCGCGCCGGCGACGAGGACACGGCGGCGCTCGCCGAGCGGATCCGCGCGGACGAGCGCAGGGCCGCCGAGCGCGTCGCCGCCACGTGGGACGCCGCGACCGACGCGGCGCTGAGCGCGCAGGACGTCGCCGGCGCGACGTCCGCCTGATCAGCTGTACTCGTCGTGGCGCCGGATCCAGAACTCTGAGTCGCCTTCCTCGGCGCGGCCCTTCGGTGCGCGGTCGAGGATCGGGTAGTAGCCCATCAGGAACTCGAGCCCGCGCGCGGTGGTCGAGTACGTGTGATGGACCGTGCCGTTGTCCAGAGCGAACGCGCTCATGCCCGGCGCCTCGGAGATGTACCCGAGCACGTCGGTCCCGGTCGCGGTGGCCATCTGGCGCAGGATCGGCGGCGGGTCGCCCTCCAGCGCCGGGCCCATGTGCGCGCGCACCTGCTCCTCGGTGTGGGAGACCCCGAAGTCGAAGTTGAAGTCGGTGCCCGCCGAGGAGACCCAGGGAAACCTCCAGCCCATCCTGCGCTTGTAGGAGTGGAGCTTCTCCAGCGGCGCGCGCGAGACGTAGAGCATCGTCACGTCGCGCGCGTGCAGGTGCGGCAGGACGCCGTTGACCGCGTCGGCGCTCGACGAGCACGTCGGGCAGCCCGCCTCGTAACTCGGGCCGAACATGAAGTGGTAGACGAGCAGCTGAGAGCGGCCGTCGAACAGCTCCGGCAGCGTGCGCGTCCCGTCGTCGGTGTCGAACCGGTACTCCTTCTCGACGGGCACCCACGGCAGCTCGCGGCGCCGGCGCGCCAGCTCGTCGCCCGTCCGGGTGTGCTCCTTCTCGCTCCGCAGCAGCTCGTCGCGGGCCGCCTGCCATTCCTCGCGGCTGCCGATCCTGTGACTCGTCATCGCGACCGCCTCCTGTTCATCGGATCTGCTCCTCAGACCGGAGCGCGACCCGAGACTAATCGGACGGTGCGCGCCGCCGGAGCCCGCCTCGGGGTATGCGGCGGCGGTAGTCCGGGCGTCTAGTGGTTCTCATCGGAACGTGGCACCCGAAAGAGCGGCCGCTGGCGGCGGCTGGCGAGGACGCAGGGAGGGTGCAGGAGCGGCGCTCTTGCCCCGACCGAGGACGTCGCCAGGCGGCGATCAGCGGCCGCCGATTTCGGGTGGAACGTTTCGAGGAGGGCCACTAGCTAGTGTCGTGATGCATTAAATCGTGTGCGGCAGGGGATGGTGGCGGCATGCCATCGTCTTTTGTCGTGTCGATTGAGCTCAGCGACGCTGAGCGCGAGCAGTTGGTGTCGTGGTC
>Ga0126307_10003753_pt1 | contig 10443 bp, 11 predicted proteins | sample Plot28_FD_89955 | JGI IMG/M metagenome (GOLD analysis project Ga0126307, IMG submission 89955) | Serpentine soil microbial communities from UC McLaughlin Reserve, CA, USA - Plot28 | ecosystem: Environmental > Terrestrial > Soil > Grasslands | place: USA: UC McLaughlin Reserve, Lake County...
GACTATAGTCCCTGTTGGGGAGCTAGGACGATTCAAGCCCCACCTAGTCGTTTGCAGCGAGGGCGCCCTGCCAGACATACCCCTGGTGGTCTTGTGCCGGGTCGAAATAATGTTTAGCAACGGGCTGGACGCCAGGATCGGCCCGGACGGGTTGCGGAGGCGAAGTACGTCGGCACCGAAGACCTGCTCGCGCTCGTGGACCGGACGGAGAAGGTGACCCTCAAAGAGGCGGTGGACTAACCCGACCCGCCTTCGTGCTGTGTCTCCTCTTCGGTGATCTCGGTGACGGTGATCCACTCGTCGTGGAGGGCTTTTCTCACGGCCTCGCCCCGCGAGCCGACCTCCATCTTGTGGTAGGAGTTGGAGAGGTGGCGCTTGACGGTGCCCTCCGCGAGGTGGATCCTTGTGGCTATTTGACGGTTACTCAAGCCCCGGGCGGCGAGGAGCAGAATCTCTAGCTCCCGGGCGGAAAGCACGCCATCCGACCCTCCCTCGGTCTCCTCCAGCATCTCGCGTGGCATACCCACCACGTCACCCCCAGCCGGATCGAAGACCGCGGCGCGTACTACCGTGCTGACCAGGTGTCTCGATGAGCCGCTCTTGAGTACGTAGCCGCTGGCCCCCAATCTCAAGAGACCCCGCCTGAGGGCGGGGTCTTCGAACATGGTAACTATTACCACCTTCGGCGTCGGCGAGACCGCGCGCATCTGGTCGAAGGCTTCCTTAGCCTTCTCGAACGGCCGCTGTATCTCCATGATCACCACGTCGGGCTTATTCTGGCGGGCCAGAGCCACGGCCTCTTCGTCGTTAGTCGTCTCCCCGACCACCTCCAGGCCTCCGTAGTTGGTCAGAAGTCCCGCAAGCCCCTCGCGGAACATGGTGTGGTCGTCGGCCAGCAGCACTCTTGTCAAACGTTCTTCCACGCTCACCCTAAATATAGGTAGCTAGCACGAACTATAAGGCCACGCAATACCTCCGCACGATTTAGATGAGTCGCAATTCTCTCCAAATGCCGACCGTTAATTCTAGACCCTTTGCATCAATCCCGGATTACAACTCGGTAAAGGTTCCTTAACCGAAAGCACGCATCCAGCAGCGGCCTCTCTCTCACTCTCTCAGGGAAGGAAGCTCCTCCTTTTAACAGGGGGTGAGTTTCCGGGAGCACTCTTTCTAGGCAATCTGATGGATAGGGCCAAGCCACCCCAGCTCTAGGCAACATACTCATTGGCTTTTCTTTGCCGCTCAGGTTTTGTAGGCTGCGAACCTGTGCTTGGAATGAAAGACGCGCACGGCATCTCACCCGCGAGGGGGAGCAAGCGTTGCGTCGGCTACAGACCAAATCGCATGAAGCGGCAAATGAGCTATCTGCTCGCATGGAAGTCTTGATGGCCAAGAAGCGTGCTGCCTATGAGACCCGAAATATAGAGCGGTACGAAGCTGCCATACAGGCGATAGTACACGAGGGGCGGGGCTAAACAGCCCCGCCCCTGAAACCAGAAGCTATCGAGTCCGCGAGTTTCCGAAACGGCCTTAGAAGTGGAAGCCGAGTTTCTGAGAACACTCCTTCTCGGCCACTTCGTGAATAGAGGAACCCGCCGCCTCGCTATAGGCCCAGGCTCTTACTAGTAACCCCCTACCGGTTTTACTACGCGTGGGGTGCTACCCTGCGTTTAAGAAGTAGCTGTCCTCCTTGCGGTTACTCCTGGGGAGGCAAAGTAGGCCCCAAAAGCGAGTATCGCGGTCAGGGCGTGCAGGGTGATGTCAAGCCCGCCAAGCGGCAAAAGACCAAAGAAGTTGGGCAGCAACAACCCCACCACGGCGAGCACCGCGTAGAGCACCCCAATAGCAAGAGCGTAGGATCTCGCCCTGGCAGGGCTCCTGTAAGACGCTAGTCCAGCCACCCCGATCGCTACATGCGTTATGCTGTGAAGCCAGTTGACGGGGAACAAGCCAAGCAATAACCCGTTTAAGGGTCCTATTACGAAAACAATATCTACGGGCACGAGGATCGGCGGTACCGGGATGAAGCCCAGAATACCTATTAGCAGGTAGATCACTCCGAATACCTGAGCGAAACGTTGGGCCAATAGCATCTCTCGTTACCTCCTCCTTAGGATTAGCGAACCCTGGCCGTCCGGTTGGGTCTGCTTATCTGGTTACATAGCACTACAGCGTAGAAGACTGTAACGTTACCTGTATATGCTGGTTTTGGGATTTTTGTCTAGCCCTACAATATGTAGTGGGCGGCCTCTTGACTAAAACCTCCGCTTAGTAAGGGCATCAGTAGAATACGCCCGTACAGAATCCTGCGCTACCTGCCCCTTTTAGTACCTATTTGGGTTTCCGAGAATCGGCAATGTCGGCCCGCGAGCCTTATCCACCTTATCCAACCAATGTTAGCAGTAAGGAATACGCCTTCATTATACCCGACTATCTCGCTATGCTACCACCCGATGCTGTCCAGTGCCGCCACGATCTGCGGGGGTGTTCAACGTCTTGCGATGGAGGTTGTAGAGCGCAGCTTCGTCCGGCGGCACGCTTCCGCTGCCTGAGGCGGGACTATGAGTGGCCACCGATTACGTGACGGGCCTTACACTCCGTCGTCTTCGCCTGCCTCATGCTTCATCAGGCTATAGGCTTCTTCATCGGGGGTCCGTGACGCGCTCTAGAAGGACGAGCCAGGTTCTTTGAGAAACTCCGCCTCTTTGGGGGTCGTTCGGCGGCCCAGGATCTCGTTCCGGTGCGGGAAGCGCCCGAAGTGCTCGATAATCTTCAAGTGCTGCACGGCGTATACGAGGAGGTCCTCCTGACCCGTCTCTTCGGCGAGCCTGCGGAATAGCTCTACCGAGAAGCGTTGATCCTTCAGGCGCTCGCTGTGCTCGAAGGGTAAGTACAAGAACACACGCTGGAAATTAGATAACAACTCCCGGTCGTAGGCCCGCTCGACGGCGTATCGGGCCGCCGCGAGCGCCAGCCCATCCGTAGCGTACATCCGCGGGTCCCCACGAAACATGTTACGGGGGAACTGGTCCAGCACAACGATCAGGGCTAAACAGCTTTGAGCCCCCTCTTTCCAGGCCTCGAGCTCGCCCGCAGCAGCCTCCTCGTAGACCACCTCGAAACGATCCCGGATCTCGCGGTCGAAGTCTGAATCCTTTAAGAACCAGACCTCCCGGAACTCCCCGTATCCCTCGTCGCCCTCGCGCCCGAACCAGAACGCGAGAACCTCTTCCGGGCTTGTCCTCATCCGGCGCCTCCGCCCGGCACCGCGCCTCGCCTATGGATCTTCTCCTCGGCCCTTTCCTCTGCGCTCATGCGGGCAGTTTTATGCTTTCCTGTAGTTGGTCGTGACGTTGTGAGTCCCGTCGGGGAGACTTTGCAGCTCGTAGTCGCCGAAGAGGATCGGGTCTGCGACGTTGAGGCACAAGAAGACCCGGATGGCAAGATTCCGGATCTCGCTCTCGGCGTGCTCGTCGGCCCGCATCTCGATTATGTGTCTCAGGGCCCGCACGTTGGCTGTGAACACCATCGGTGCCTCGGTCTCGTTTGGCAGGAGCGATCGAGACGTTTGTTGCACCTTCTTACGTGCGTCGGTCTTGTGTTCCGCGTCTAACAGAGGATCTCCCTCTCCCTGACGCTCTAAGAGATGTCCCGCCATCGTCTCGTACTCGGCCGCCGCCCGGTCGGCCCGCTCCTCGAAGAGCCCATGCAGTTCCGTGTCAGGTTGATACTCAGGCCGCTCTACGAAACGTAGAACGGCGCCCGAAACGTACCGTTGGGAGATCTGGCTTACGCCCACGCCGACTCTGTGGCGCACTAACTCGTGCGTTACGCTCCGGCTGATGCCGTAGAACAAAAAGCTAAAGCTGGCGTGTTCCAGAACGGACCCGTGGCCTGCCGAGGTAAGCCGCTCGAAGTACTGTGCTGCGTGGTCGTTGGTGGTCCGCCGAAGACCGAAGCTAGCGTAGCATAGTTGCCCCGCCGTCTTGCACAGCTGCGAGGAGCCAGGTAGCTCCGTCGGGTCGTCTAGGTAGGCTGGAAAACTCAAGGAAGAGTCGAAGCCCCCAAGGAAGTCTCTCAAGCCCGCGAGATCGGTCTGAGGCTTTGCAAGCATAACCACGCCTGGGGCTTTGAGGTAGGCAGTTCCGGCCGCCGTGTGGGATACCGGCGAGTGTATAGCAGGGAAACCATTCGAAACGGTTCCACCTAAAGCCTTGAACAGCTCCGAGATATGCCCGGCGCGCTCCGTCGTCTCCAAGAGCCTCCCTTCTCTAGCTTGGTTGGTGAAGGTTAGCGCATCTGCCGGTGCTATGCTCTACACGGCTTCGGAGAGGACGCCCCTCAGGGTGCTTGCGTAGCGACCGGTCCGAATTGTCCTCAGGGCCTTTTTCTCGACCTGCCGCGCTCGCTCCTGCGAGATGCCCAACTCTTCGGAAACCTCGCGCAGGGTACGAACCCTGCGGCCGTCGAGGCCGTGGCGCATCTCGAGGATGCGCGCCTCGCGCTCGGGTAGCGACCTTACAGCTTCGCGCAAGGTACCTTCCCAGGGGCCAAGCTCGACTTGGGTATACTCCTCGCCCGCGCGCTCGTCGGGCAAAAGATCTCCCAACTGTGCGCCTTCTTCAGCGCCGTCGCGTCCGACGAAGGCGTTGGTGCTCCCTATTGGTTGGCTGACCTCGCGCAACTTGCGCGCTTCCTTTGGCTTTATGTCGAGTTGCTCGGCGAGCTCTTCTTCGGTGGGGTCGCGGCCGAGCTCGATGCTTAAAGCATTCTCGGCTCTTCGCAGCCGGAACAGAGCATCGACGACGTGTGCCGGGAGGCGTACAGAGCGGGCGTGATCGGCGATGGCGCGGGTTATGGCCTGCCGGATCCACCACGTAGCATAGGTCGAGAACCGGTTGCCCAAAGCAGGGTCGAACCTCTCTACAGCCCGGATGAGACCCGCGTTGCCCTCCTGGATGAGGTCCTCGAACGGCACCCCCCGCCCGCGATACTTCTTTGCGACCGAAATTACGAGCCGTACGTTCTTCTCGATGAGCTTCCGGCGGGCTTCTTTGTCGCCCTCCCTCGATCGCCAAGCGAGATCCCGCTCCTCCTCGGCCTCAAGCAAACGGCCGCCCCTGATCGCCCCCAGATATTGCGTTAGACTATCCTGCCCCATCTCGTCCCCTTTCTTAGCCGCTACGCCGCCGGGTAAGAGCCGCCTCTTATGCGCGGCCCACCGTGCGTTACAAAGCGTCCCAAAACCCGCTCGTCGAGGCTGCTCGTAATGTGCCAGTCTTGGCCGCAACCACACCGCAGCTCGAGCAGACGCCGGTCGCCCGCCTCCAGAATCGCCTCCTTGAACGACCGCAAGCAGCACCCTGGCAGCCCCCACACGTACACCTCAGCCTCCGGTTTGCCCACCGGAGAAAGCGTCGTATCTGGCCGCAAGGTCTTTTTCTTCTTGGGCACTACGCTGCTCCCTTTCTCTCCCCGTCGCTCGTGCGCTCGGTGAACGCGCACTTCTCGGGCTCGACAGGCAAAGGTGCCTGCCAAGCCGCACCGCATGTCGAACACTCGAAGAGATCTTCGGAGCTCCTGGCAGTGCGCTGGCAGCATCCTGGGAGGTCCACTTCGTAGAGTGCCTCCTCACCCAGGGCCGCTATCCAAAGGCGCCCCACCACTACGCTGCCCTACCGGAGAGGCGGCCGATCCACTCGCTCGCCTCGCCGCGTGTGAGCTTGGAGACCGGCTTGCCCACCATCTCCTCGAACTTAGCCGTCCCGTCCTCAACAACATCCGCAATCAAAGCCTCCAGGTAGTTGAGCTGCTTGCGCGTCGCCGGCAGGGCTTCCTTGGGAAGCTCGTCCTTGTTCTCCTCTCGCGCGGTCCGCGGCGCAACGGATGATTGCTGCACCTGATTCTGCTGCTCCCGGGCCGGCGTGATCTCCTCGGGCTCGCCATCGAGCTCCTCGAGAGCAGCCACACCGACGTTGATCGCATCCCTCAAAGCACGCGCCTTCGCCCGCGTCTCCGCCATGCGGATAATGTGCGGCCTTATGGCCTTACCTACGTTGTCGGGGCTCGCATCGCCTATGCCGCTGAACTTGCCTTCCTCGGTCCTCACCACAGCCCTGGCTATGGCGACCTCGCCGTTCTCAGGGCTTGGTACCTGTAAGAGCTCCGTCTCTATACTCCTCAAGCCCCGCGCGTGCGCCTCGTCCAACAGACCCGCGTACAACACGAACCTGCGCCCGTGACGCTCGATCATGTACTCTTCTCGCATCCTGCTATACCTCCTCCAGCGCTACTGCACCGATAATGGTATGTTCACTGAAACGAGTGAAAAAGAAAGCAAAAAAAAGGCATCAAGCGATCCTTTCATAAGAATATTGGCAGCCACCGGGGGCCGCGGTGTTCTTGCTGCGGTGTATGAGGCCCAACTTAAGGAGGCGGGTGGCGCGGTTGTTGCAAGCGGTGTGATTGAGGCCGAGCTTGGTCGCCAGGTTGACGTTGGTGATGGAGCCAGCGTCGTAGATCGCACGCAGCGTGTCGACGAGGTGCTCGGGCACTTCGCCCAAGATCTCAGGGTTGCCCCCGACCTCATCTACCCGGATCATCGCTAGAGACCGCTGCCGCAAAGACGCCTCGATGTTCTCCAGCAGATCCCGCTCCACCTCGACTAACGCCACGTGCCTCTCACCGTACTCTCCCGCCGCGACCCTCGAAACCAAAATCCCCAAAGCCTCGTCCGCGAACGAGTAGTCCATAAGCTCCACGCCCCGCGTGTCCACGTACAATACCCCGCTACTCGGTAACCCCTCGAGAACCTCCGCGAGTGCTTCCCGCACTCGCCGGCCTGTCCCGCGCGTCACCATCAGCTTCCCCCCGGCCTCGCCCGCAGCTACGTCGTAGACCGCTTGTGGGCGCTTCTCAGCCGCTAACTCTTTACTCACTGTCTTCAGTGAAATCATCTGAACGGATTATACGCGTTGCTCTCTCCGAAATCAACTGTGCTTTTGGCTTTTCAGCCGACATCTTTGTGTTTCTTGCTAGATGGTAGTTGCTGACTGCTGGTAGTTTTTCGGGGCAGGGAGACACGGACGAAGGTACCGGGGAAGGGGGGGACGTTGCGGGAGTTTGTGCGGTTGCCGTAGAAGGTTACACGGCCCGAGCCGGAGCGAAGGGAGAGGGAGCCTCCGGCACGTGCGGCGATCTGGCCTACCACGGCGAGGCCGCCACCGCGTCCGATCTCTCCAGTCCCAGAGACGCCCATCTTCAGAGCGTGGCGTAGAGCGTCGTTGTCCGTCTCCGTGAGCTCGGCGTACTGCAGGTTACGAGACAGGGTCGTTCGAACGCCGACCCCGCCGTCGGCGATAGCAATAAGAACCTCTTCGCCCCGGCGCTCGCGGCCCCCGCTGACGATATGCTGGTAGGCCTGGACGGCGGCGTAGGCCCCGAAGGGCGAATGCCCGTGTTCTACGGCGTTAGCGCAGATCTCGGAAAGAGTGGCGCAGATGGCGGCTCGTTCGCGTAACCCGTACTCCTTGTTCTCGAGAATCTCCGAGATACGGTTTATGATCCCGGGGATCTCCTCCTCCGAATGGAAGTTTACCAACTCCTGAAGCGTCCCCGGATTACCCCGTCGCCGCTCCTCAAGCGCCGAGACGTCCGCGTTTGTCTTGACCCTGTCGCCGAAGATGCGGAAAAAGTTCATTCGCTCAAGGTAGGCGGGCACGTTGCGCCCCGAGAGCGCGAGCCCTACCTCCTCAGAGCGCGAGATCAGGAGCTCCAAGAGCGCCGCAAGGCCGCAGAGCCCCGAGGGCTCCACGAACTCGACCGGCCGCAGGTCCAGCACAACCGCCTCTCCCTCGGTATGGGCAGCGGCGGCAAAGGCCGGGTCAAGGCTTCCGAGGGTCAAGATTCCACGCATAGCGCCCCGGCTTCTGATGTTCAGTTCAAGCTGAGTTCTCATCTGCGTAGTATTGTAAGCGGGAACTCGGCAAAGACATCCCACCAGGCATTCTCGATCTCTTCGAGCAAGCGCTTAGAGCAGACGACATCGTTGTTGCCTACTTCTCTTATACCACCTCCTATGCCCCTCATGCAATATAACTGAGTGGATCGGTCACCTATAGAGGGTTCAGCCCTCCCGCACACGCTCATAGAAGAGCTCGGTGTAGCGCTTGTTGTCGAAGCGGCTGACGATGGTGCCGTCGCCGATCTCTCTAAAGCCGCACTTCTCGAAGACGCGCTGCATACGCTGGTTGTGGGCGAGCGTGGAGCCGCGCACCACTGTAAGGCCCAGGGTATCAAAGCAGTAGGCGATCAAGAGTTCGACGGCCTCGGTGGCGTAGCCGCGACCGCGCAGATGTTTGGAGGCTATCTTTATGCCGAACTCGCAGCCTTCGTACCTGAAGTCGTATAGGGTAGCTAGGCCGGCCGGCTCGTTAGCTTCGGCCTTTGCCTCGATGATAAAGGTCTTTACGCTCGGGTCCTCCCAGCGGGCCAGGTAGTCGCGGCGGGCGGCGGAGAAGGAGATGTTGATCGGCGGACGCCCGTTCCATGCAGCAAGCTCGGGGTCCCGGTCCCACTCATAGGCTTTCTCGACGTCCTCTTCGCGCGGGGGCCGTAAAGTTACGCACTCGCCGCTTAGGGCCTCGGTCTCTCCGGCTTGGATGTACGCTCCTCTCAACGTATCGCTTCTGGCAACTGCTACAAGTATAAAGCCTCTCTCAGTTAGAATGTCCTCAAGGGGACGACCTGAAGGCCCACAGGCGGGCGAACTGCTGAGAAGGTGGGGATTATCGTGAGCAGCACAGTAGGGGAGTTCTTCGGGGGCTCCGCGCGCAAAGTTCGGGACGACATCTGGGGAGACGTCCCGGTGGACAAGGCAGTCTGGGCGCTTCTGGAAACCGCTGCGATGGCGCGTCTGAAAGGGATGAGCGAGCTCGGCTTCGCCCTCTACGCCTTCCCAGCTGCGAAGCACACCCGATTGGACCACGCAATCGGCGTCTACTACCTCACGCGCCTGACGCTAAAGCGCATTATAGACTCAGGTGCTTATCTGGAAGACCGGGACGTCCGGGGCTCTTTGGCCGCGGCCCTTCTGCACGACGTTGGGCGCTACCCGTGCGCACCGGCTGTGGAGGACATAAGGCTGCTTGGTATGGTCTCACGCGACGAGATTACTAGGTGCCAGATCGAGGAGACCGAAGTTGCAGAAGTCCTGCGCGAGAACTGGGCTCTGGAACCGCACAACGTCTTTAGGCTCGTCGCTCGGGCCGACGCTGAAGGCGATCTTCACAGCGACTCCCAGGGTTCCCCTTTACGTAACCTGACGCCGACCGAGCATCTGACGCGAGACCTACTCTCGGGCTCGCTGGACGTCGAGATGCTCGACCGTTTCGTCCGAGATGCTCGCGGCGCTAAAGTTCCCTACGGCACCATCGATGCCGAGGCCCTCTTGAATTCTTTACGTATCGTCGGCCAGGATAACAGGGCCGTTTTGGCTGTAGATGAGACTGGGGTTGGACACCTGCAGTCTTTAGTCTTCGCCCGGTATCTGTTGCATTACAACGTCTATGGCCACCACTACCTGCGCGTTCCCACCGTAATGTTCCTTAGGGCCGTACAGGACGCCATCCAGGCCGAAAAGATCACCTCAGAGAAACTAGCCCACCAGGACGATGCGGGGGCTTTTGCCCTCATCCTCAAGTCCGCCGACCCCGAAAGCTCCTCTGCCGCACTAGTGAAACGGCTCCTCGATCGTCACCCTTACAAGCGTGCCCTGGAGCTTGACGCGCGCCACCCGAGCTACGCCTCCCTGGTAAAACTGCGCGACGATGCCACCTGGCGTCGCAGGGTCGAGGAGGCCTGGGCCCGCTACCTCACCCGCTACCGCAAAGGCACCGCCGGTCCCTTCGACCTCCTTATAGACCTTCCGGAGCGTAAACACTTTGACGTCGGCCTCCGGCTTATCCGGCACTCTCCCTTACCCGGTGAGCGCAATCCCGTAAGCTGGCAAGACCTCTCCGGCCTCTCCGAAGAGGACATGGCCCGCTACCACTCCCCCCTCTACCGTGTCCACATCGCAGCGTCAAACGACGACCTTGCAACCTCCGTCCGCCGACACGCCGACGAACTCTTTGCTATCGCCGAAGAGATCGGATAGCCGCAAAGGAAAAACGTATACAGGCCGGGCGAAGAAAAAGGGCCGGTCTTCATCGAAGGGCGAGGCCCTTTTCCGGCCCTTAGCGACCCAGTGACAGGATCGCTAGACAGAATTATTATAAACACCTTATGGACCTGTGCAAGGGGTCGCTCTCCAGCCTGGGCTGCTCTTTAGAACAGTCCGAAAGTGCTATAATTGAGATTCATGGGCCGCTAGCTCAATTGGCAGAGCAAGAGACTCTTAATCTCTAGGTTCCAGGTTCGAGTCCTGGGCGGCTCACTTCTAGA
>Ga0126307_10003754_pt1 | contig 10440 bp, 14 predicted proteins | sample Plot28_FD_89955 | JGI IMG/M metagenome (GOLD analysis project Ga0126307, IMG submission 89955) | Serpentine soil microbial communities from UC McLaughlin Reserve, CA, USA - Plot28 | ecosystem: Environmental > Terrestrial > Soil > Grasslands | place: USA: UC McLaughlin Reserve, Lake County...
GCTTCAGGGGTACTTCTCTCGTACCCGTAAGCGCGCCTGGCTTTCTTGTTGAGCCTTTAGTTACGTCTGGCTACTACTCCTCATCCAAAGCCTCAACTAAAGAGTATGTGTCTACTCCCTAGAGGCTACCGTTAGCTCTGTATCGTCTTTTGAAAACACGCGACCGCTTCCTATACTCGAGGCTATCAGCCGATATTCTCGTTTTACTGAGGACTCAGGGCCTGACGACAAGAAGGGAAATATCCAGGCTCCCTTCGAGAGCTACCAAACCGACCGGTACGCGAACCTCTGAAACCACAACTTCTGGTATCCTGATCGTATTTCTTATGAAAATCGTATCAACCGCAATATCTGTGCGATATCCTCTATACTACAGCTTGTTGTATTTGGTACTTGTATAGATTCTGCTGGGGGGTTATGGACTACAAGGAAAGGCATATGCGCTGGATGGAGATGATGTGGGAGCGTTATCAGAGCATGACTCGCGAGGAGAAGAGGAAGGAAGAGGTTCTCGAGATATTCGAAACCCTCTGTGAGCTCGCAAAGCATCGTGTAGAGATTCCGTATTTACCACTCTGGGAGTCCTGCTCCCGCATCGCCTACTCGGAAAAAGAGGCTACCATGAGGAGTAGACTCCAGAAGAAAGCCCGCGAGAGCTTGCTGTAAATAGCAAGACACTAGGGAGTGTATGTAGTCGTATCACTGGCTGCGCTACTATTTAGGCACTATAAAGCAAAGACTGAGCTTTGTGTTCGGGTCTTCTCAATAGCTTTAATACTCCGATGACCACACCTGGGTCGATACTTATGACGAGTACCGTAACAGCATCTTTCGGACGGTTTGTGGCCCAAATTTTCGTACAAGACAAACTTTGATAAATACATCGGCCCGGCGGAGTTATCGAACTTAAAGGTACCGGGGAAGCTCTCTACAGCAGACACACGCTTCTGAGAAATTTGCTACCATGTAGTTTAGATGGCGATGGACATTGGCATCCTCCTTATGGTGGAAAGGGAAGAGGAAGCATGAGCGTACGTGACCAGGAGCGGCGAGCACAGGAAGCTATGCGCCGGTCAGAGGAAGTACAAACGAGGATCAACAGAAGGATGCAAGGAGCCGTGCGCCAGGCCGATCAGGCATCACTCAGGGCTGAAGAGGTTAGAAGGAGAATCGAAGTGGGCGATGTTCAGCCGCGCCCGCTGCCTAGCTTGAGAGAAGACTCGCTGAAGTCCTCAGAGTCGATGAAGTCGATGGAGTCCTCGGAGTCTATGAAATCGATAGAGTCGGCCGACTGGTGGGATAAGAGAAGAAGAAGTATAGATTATGGCAGAGACTACGGCAGCAGAGATTATGGTAAAGACTACAATACGGATAACAGAGACTGATGTTCTGCTACTAAGGTGATTAAGCCATTAAGTAGCTGCGTTGACCAGTTGCAACCTACTTAGGTTGCTCTCGTAAAGTCAACAAGCGTGACCAGGCAGCTCAACGGTACAGGAACGTAGAACGCTCGTTTATATACGGTGCCTTCAATGCTTTCATACGACCGTAACCCGAGCGATTCGCCGGTACCGCGCCAACGAGGCCATGAACAATCCGTAGGCGACAAGCCCGAACGCTACTGTACCGAGAATCCAAGGACCAAACGGCTGTTGAAGGAGCTCCTTCAATGCTCCGCCAAGACCTGTAGCCTGGCTCGGGTCAGACCGTAGCGCCGCCTGCATCAGAAAGACGCCAATGATTCCAAACACTACTCCCCGGGCTGCATAGCCTAAACGGCCCCCGCGAGTGATCCAGGTTTCTTCCCTAGCGCTCATCTCGTTGAGCTTGAGGTACTCCCGAAACTGAGCTTTATAGGCCTGGTACAGCTGAAACACCCCATATAGGACTACAGCTACTCCGACTCCTACCACTACCACCTGGCCGAAGGGCTGGGAAAGCAGCCAGGCCGTCCAATCCTGTGGAGATCCTCCCCCACCACCCGCAGCAACCGCTAGCTGTCCGGCGCTAAAGGCAAGCCCCAGGTAGATCAGAGCGGCTATCCCGTGGCCGACACGCTTTGCGAGGCCCTTTACGTCTCTACCTTCCTTGTCGGGATCCGCTACCGCTTGGAAGAGGCGCCAGAGCGCGTACCCTACAAGCCCCACTGCAACCAGAATAAGCAGTAATACTCCAAAGGGTTGCGCTCCTATCGCTTCTAGGGCACCGTGCGGATCGGTGGTTCGCCCTCCCGCTCCGATTGCTACCGCGAGGGCTAGCCCGCCTACAATGGCATATACCACACCCTTGGTTGCATATCCGAACCGTGCCAGCCGCTCGACCCACGAAGATCCAGAGTGTTCTGTTGCTTCCCTCGCGCGGCGCTCAACCACCTGTTTAGCTTTCTTCGCAGCCTGCTTTGCTTCCCTTGCGCGACGCCCGGCTTCCCGTCTCCCTGGCTCCCTAGGGGTGTCTGGCATGCTTGTCAGCCTTCCTTCCTACCATCGCAAAACCTTCCAAATAGCTACTCTGTGCCCTCTGTTCGCTCTTGGCTATGTACTTCGTCTGAGAGTGCTACTACCCGTATAGTATACATGTTAGCTCTTATGGTAAGAGCCAGTAGACCTTATAGCCCTCCGGGTTAAGACTTGGTCCTTCCAGTCGGATGCCTTCGCCTTGGAGACGTTGGAGCAGTACCGCTACCTGCCGAGCACCGCCATACCACCGCTGCCATGAATGAGCTAGTCGCAGAACCAAAGGAGTAAGCTCAAGGGTAGAGATATAAGTCTTTGTGGAGGCTGCAGGTAGAGGTGAGGCTACCCAGACGGATCTTGCCGGTACAGTCGAAAGAAGGCGGCCATACTTAGACTAGGGACGGACAAAAATCTTCTGGATCGAGCCCAGCATCGCCCACTCAATAAAAGACAAAAGCGGCTGCCGCAAAGAAGAGCTACCGCAAGAAAGCCCGCGAGAATTCGCTGCAAACGACTAGGTACTTCGAGGCGCATCAAGCATTTGCGCTGGATGAGGGTGATGTGGGAGCGTTACCAAGACATCACCCGCGAGGAGAAGTGGAAGGAAGAGGTTCTCGAGATATTCGAAACCCTCTGTGACTGTGTCCTTCCAAAGCGTTGTGTAGAGACTCCTTATTTTCCACTCTCGGAGTCCTGCTCCAGCATCGCCTACTCTTAGCAGTACTTGTTTGCAGGCAATAAGCAACCAAGGTAAGAGGGATGGGGTTCGGGAGCACTCCCGTCCCTTGGCACATCCCTTGGCACAAAGAGTCCTCTAACTGAGTTGCTCTCAGAGATTTTTGAGAGCATCGTTATTCTGGTGCTGCGTCTTTTGCTTTCGGCGTGAGAGACAGCCCAAGTACCTCTACGCATCGCGTCAAGGTTTCTTGGTCTTCCTCGATCTGGATCTCTCCCGAATCCAGGGCCTCCTCTGGTTCTACCTGCCCCGCAGCTAAAGCCAGAAAGGCTTGGGTACTTCCCCTTACGACGAGATCCGGGTCCACGGCAGCTCCTTGCAGGGCTTCGACCTCGCGCTCTTTGACGCGCAGGTGGAATGCTTCCTCGTCGATGCGGAACTCGTAGGTCTCCTGCAGACCACGGGCGGCTTGCGGTTTGAGGGCGGAGCGCATCGCTACCATCGCCCAGGCCGGTCGCAGATCGTCTTCTTGGTTGGGAGGATTACCTAAAAACTCCAATCCCCACTGCCCAAGGGCAGCGATGACCGGCTCCAACGACCGGCCCAGCTCGGTAAGCTCATAAACTTTCGATCCCGCAGGCGGCGGCAAGATCGTGCGGCGCACAACCCCGTACCCTTCCAGGTCCTTAAGTCGTGCGGTCAAGAGGTTCGTTCCGATGCCAGGGAGCCCCACTAAGAGGTCTTTGAACCTCTTAGGGCCAGAAAGGAGTTCGCGCACTATCAACAACGTCCACCGCTCTCCGACGATGTCCAACGCCCGCGCCACGGCACAATACTGGTTATACCTTCGCTTGCTCATCATCCCTTAACTTCCCGGTTCTAGCTTTCGTATTTACTTTAATTTCATATACTAATATCTTGACTATATTATAGTACTTGCGGTATAATTGTCCAGCGAGTGGGGGGATAGAACCAGGAGGTATTACTAGTGGTTGAAATATCTACGACTCGGCGCACAGCTCGGACGAAAGAGGAGGCGCCGGAGCTGTTGCTGGACTACTTTACGCGCATCGACAAGGGCAAGCTTTTGACGCATCAGGAGGAGATAGACCTCTCTAAGCGGGCAAAGGCCGGGGACACGAAGGCTCGCCAAAGACTTATTGAGAAGAACTTGAGGCTCGTGATCTCAGTAGCCAAGAAGTACCGTGGGATGGGCCTTCCCTTCGAGGATTTGATCCAAGAGGGCAACATAGGGTTGATGAAGGCCATAGAGAAATTCGACCCCGACCGCGGGTGGCGCTTCTCTACATATGCCACTTGGTGGGTAAGGCAAGCGGTGCAGAGGGCTGTAGCGGACAAAGGGCGCACAATTAGGGTGCCGGTCCACATGTCCGAGAAAATCCGCAAGACGGCTCGCACCTACAACGAGCTCTCCGCAGAGCTCGAGCGCGATCCGACCGACGAGGAGGTTGCCGAGCGGCTCGGGTGGACGGTCGAGGAGGTACGCAACGTGAAGAACGCCATGCCGCACGCTACTAGCCTCAACCAGCCTTTAGGTTTGGAGGAGGACGGCTCGGAGCTCGGCGAGTTGATCGAGGACGAGCAGGTGTCCGATACAGCGGGCGAGGTGATGCGCGAAATGGAGACCGAAGGGCTTCAGGCGGCCATAGAGTGGCTTCCCGAGCGTCACCGGTACGTGTTGGTTAGGCGCTACGGGCTCGATGACCAGAAGTCTGCGACTCTCGCCGAGCTCAGCGATGAGCTCAGGGTCTCGCGAGAGCGGGTCAGACAGGTGCAGCGCGAGGCGGAGCGGATGCTTAAGAACAGCGAGTACGGGCGAGCTTTAGGCGCTGCAGCCTAAATACGCAAACACGTCTTGAGGGGGAGGGTCACGACGTTCAGTGACCCTCTTCTGTGGGGTGTGCTGCTCTACGGGGTCGGCACCTGCGCTTCTCTAATAAGTTAGTGGAGTCCCCCTCAGGAGATTTGTCGGGGAGGTAGGGCTATTAAATTAGGGCCGCCTCTCTAATTCCTATAAGTTTATTTGTCTTAATCACCTGCTTCGGCCAATTAGTTGGCCGAGAGGAATAAAGGAGTAAAGGATGCTTCAGAGGATTATGAAGAACGTCATCAAGGAGAGCACAACTGAGCAGCTAACCGAGATGTATTACGGGTTTGTGAAGGCCAACTCGTTGCGGGCTACCCAGGGGATGGGCGCGGACGAGACACTCAGCGAAATGATCGCCGAGGTGGCGGCCGAGATGAACGCTCGCATGGGCAGCGATGGTCAAGACCTGCAGCTGCCGGGGGCAGCTTGAATGATCGAGCATGAAGAGAGTAGCGCTATTAACGTAGGCTGGGGCCAAGGCTACGAGGACGCCGCCGAGACGTGGCGTCCAGTGGCCGATCCAGCACCGTCGCTAGGCACGCTCAACGGGGAGGGCTTCTTCTAGCCGCCCAGGTAGGGCCGCACGGCGGTTATTCGCTGCTAGCTTCCTCTAGCCGGTCGACGGCGACCCTCCCCCGAACTCCTCGCGCAGCTCGTCGGGTTCGAGGTCGTACCTGCGCAGCAACCTGGTATCGGAATCAGAGTCGAGATCGAGCCTGTCGGGCAGCTCTTCGTTCGCTGAGTCTGCCGCTTCTGGACCGCTGCGGATGCGGATGCGCTCGATGAGCGTGGCCTTCGGGATCACGACCATGGTTGGCTCCTTTCTTCTCTTGATCCAACCTGGATACTACCAGAGGCAGAGAGCGCGAGATGACACTTGAGGCGTCTCGGTACTTCCTATTCGAGAGTAACAAAACCTCCAGTCGCCAAGGCGTTTTTGAAACGTCTTGTGCCCATTCGGGGATTATCAGCCGCGTCCTCCGGCGATCTGAGCCGCTTCCGGCAAAGACTTCAGCCGTAGCATCGCCAACACGCCGAGAGCCGGCCCCGGAGCGAGGAACGCGAACGCCCATTGCCATCCGAAGGCGCTTTCGAGGACTGGGATCAGCCAGATTGTCCCGATGGTGAGGGTGAAGCCTACGGCGAGCTGCAGCGTCAGGGCTGTTCCGACGTAGGCTTGCTCGGCCAGCTCCGTGACCATCGTCGAGAATTGCGCAGAGTCCGCTACGACGGTAAAGCCCCACACAAGCCCCACGAAGAGCACCAACCACGCGGGCGCCGTGCCGAATAGCAATCCGATGAGCATAGCGCAGCTTCCGGACACGCTCATCATCAGCGCAGTCGTCCTAGTCCTGCCCCAGCGATCGCCTAGGATGCCGCCCGTCCAGCAGCCGAGCCCCCCGATGCCGATGACCGCGAACGTCGCGTATGCGGCGGCCGAGCCTACGGAGGCTCCGCGGACGTCAGAACTATTAGAGAAGAAGAGCAAGAACCACGCCCACATGGCGTAGAGCTCCCACATATGTCCGAAATAGCCGAAGGAAGCGAGCCGGACGCCACGGTTGGCGAAGACGCGTCCTGCCTGCCTAGGATCGAATGTCGCCCTTGGGAAGGCAAAAGGTCCGTCCTTCACCGCGAGCTCTGCGACCAAGCCGCCCGCAAGGGTGAGGGCGGAAGTTGCGTAGATAACCACCCTCCAGTCCAGCCCGCCGACACCGTTGACGAGGTGGGGCATTGCGGATCCCACCGTCAGCGCTCCGACTAGGATCCCGAGCGCGATCCCGCGGCCCTTTCGGAACCACGTTGACATCAGCTTGAGGGCGGGCGGGTAGACGCCTGCCAGGAAGAAGCCCGTCGCGAAGCGTAACGGTATCCCGAGGGTCGCATCGCCAGCTACTTCCAATAGCCCGTTGGCGGTCGCAGCCCCGATTGATCCCCCAAGGATCACGTGTCTCGGAGAGATGATATCTGAGAGGTTCAGCAGGCTGGAGACCAGTGCCCCGCACACAAAGCCCAACTGGACGGCGATAGTCAACCACGCGGCAGCGCTGTCCGAGAGGTTCCACTCCCCACGCAGCTGAGGGATGACTGCGGAGGCTGAGAACCACGTCGTCATCGACAGGATAAGCGCGACCGCAAGGAGCTTTAGTGCGTGCCATCGACCGGTGGGCCGTCCGTTCGAGCTACGCTTCCCAGGCGAACCAGTTATTCCGACCATACCTCAGGCCTGTGATCTGTTCGGATAACCGGGGCTCAGAGCTCCAACTCTGCGAGACGCCGCAACACTGCTTTGTCTTCTCCTTCGACACCTTCAGTCGCTTACGTTTACGCTTACGCACTGGCATCATGCCACCTACCTAAACTCACTGCATGGTCCCTTAGGTTTGCTGTGTAGGACTATGGGTAAAGGGTGCTATGTAGGCTACTTAGGAGGTGAGCTTTGGATAAGGGCAAAAGCATCTATGTCGGGGGTACTCTGCTCTCCATCTTGATTTCTCTTTCGCTCTACCTTAGCGGTAAGAGGGAGTCGGCGATCTTCGTGGGCCTTTGGGCTCCGACCATCCTCGATCTGGGCCAGAGCCTACTGGAGGAGGATAGCTAGACACTCTCCCGTTCGCTGAGCGGCTTCGCAAAGCCGGCGCGCTGTGGGTCTTTCTGTAGGGTGTTCCGCTCTACCTACGTCGCCCTGTTCGGATTCGCGGACCATTGCACACCCTCTTCTGGGCTGCCTACGTACAGGTGAACAAACGTACTAGAGCTCTACGAGCGGCGCTGAGGAAAGCGGCGTAGAGAATGCCCCTCATGGTCCCTCGGATGAGGGGTGCGTTCCCCTGTCGCCATCCTTTTGTTTAAAGGCAAGCTTAAGGTAGGTACTGTAAAACCGGAATCCGCTCGAGGCGGCGAACTACTCAACCTTTCCATCCATGTACTGTCCCGATCCTTATCCTTTCTATGATGTAGCGTACTTATTACCGCCCAGAGTAACAGCTGTCATTTTGTACTTCCGGACCGATCTCGGGGCGTGAGAACTTTTACTGGAAATGCTTTTAGAGCTAGTAGACTTCGAGGCTCAGAAGACCTCTGCCTCTCGTCTGAAAGTGGTGCTCGTTGATTATCTACCTCCTCGATATCATAGAGATATATAGTGAAGAGCAGACCTTATAGTACAAACAGCTTGTCCTGAGTGTTTTAGGAAAAGAATAATTCAATCTTTAGGAGGAACGCTTTGGATACGCCCCAATGAGGCATAGCTCGTTAAAGAGGGATAGGTCGTTAAGCATTCTATGCTAGATCTGGAGGAATTCTACTCAGATCTCAGGAGCGTTCTCGGTCCTAGGGTACTCAAGCGGGTGGGCCGTAAGGTGCTGGGTGACGACTGTTTAGGGCTTGCAGGGCAGCTTGCTTACTTCACATTGTTCTCTATGTTTCCTTTTCTATTGTCCTTGGCTGCCTTGGTAGGACTCGTAATTGACGATCCAGCCTCTCTTCTTAGAATCTTAGCAGAAAGGATGCAGAGCTTTTTACCTAAAGATGCCGTTAGGCTTTTAGAAGATTACATCAACCTAACACTGAGGGGCGCAGCCCCAAGCGTGCTGCTCTTCGGTGTCTTGGCCACCTTTTGGTCGGGCTGGCGGCGGCAGACGCCATCTTCAAAGCGGTCAATAGGGCCTATGAGTTGCAAGAGACCCGACCGTGGTGGATGTTGTGGGGTATCTCTGTCCTGATGGTACTGGGCTTCGCGCTTGTGATAATAAGCCTAGCCCTCGTCGTCTTTGGCCCCGAGGTAGGTACTTACGTCCAAAGCCTGACCGGCCTTCCTGAAGCTTTTCTAGCTCTGTGGAACCTCGTACGGTGGTCACTGGCCTTTCTAGCCGTAACCGTGGTCCGTGCCCTACTTTACTACGTAGCCCCCAACGCCAAGGTGCCCTTCAAGTGGATCACGCCAGGAGGGTTTGCAGCCACGGTCCTTATACTCCTCTCGAGCGTAGGGCTGGACCTTTGGGTGGCCAAATTCGGCCACTACGATCAGATCTACGGGCAGATCGGTGCGATCATAGTGCTCATGCTATGGCTCTACGTTACAGGGCTAATGGCGCTCATCGGAGCAGAGATTAACGCGGTGCTGGCTCGCATAGCTGAGGAGAGAAAGGACACGGAGATCATTCAGCCGCAAGGCTCGGCGAACCAAAGTAGTACCCAGATCAGCAATACTGGCGAGCAGCCCTGAGACAGGGAGCGATGGTCGAGGCGTTAGGTACGGTCATATCGCTGGTCCGTTTGGCGTAGGCTCTGTCGCCAGCTTCCGTGGACACCATAAGGAGATGCCTAGCTGCAGTATATCCAACCTTAGCTTGCACTCTGTGTCGGTCACGGTGATAGTGAGAAATTCTCCTACTGGGGCTCGAGATCTTGGAGACTTCGAATATCGGCTTCTTTCAATCGACGAATCGAGCTGACCCCTACGGATCGACTTCCTTCAGCGCGAGCTCCAATACTTCCTTGCGCAAGAGTTCAGCGGCAGGAGGGGCCTGCCTATCCTAGAGAGAATCTCCGATCGCTGGGGGCTAATAGGTGTAGATAGACTAAGCCTACTATATGTTGTGGATATCCCTGCCGTATGCTGTTGATATCTTTGATTTATAGTGCCTGGCCCCGACTTTTTGTGCAACGCCACCTTGACCTATAGATTCACTTTATCTAGTGTTCCTCCGACTAAAGTCCTACGAGTAATTACTCCCTTTGACCGATGTGCCTCATCACTGTTGTTGGCATGATCGGGGTGTAAATATTCCTAGAGAGGAAGAGCTGTAGATGAGACGCATTAAGAAGTTGATTGTAATGTTAGCCGCAGTTACAGGGATCATGCTGATAACTCCTATACTACCTGCGATGGCCCAGGAGGAGGCAGCGGGCTCTACCGTCTTTTTCCCCTATGGGAATGGGGCAACCTATTCTTGTGTGGGTGGTGCCCCGTTTGTCTTTGACTCTGCAGGGACTGGTAATTGCACCGTTCAGCAAATCGGAAGGCTGACTGATCCCCTCTGCGAGATTCCTACCACTATCGTCTTCGTGCACCAGGGCCATCGATGGACAGCTGACGCTAGGCTCTGTCAATAGCGGATATGGTCGATGTCAACGCCAAAGCCTAGTCCATCCTATGGCTCTAAAGAGAACGGTTACAACTACGAGAATAATAAGGGGTGCTATAAAAATCGACTCCTACTCGTGCATACGGCTTCTAGCTTCATCCCCCGTATAAGGGTATATCCAAGCTACTCACTCGCCACTGAACGAATTGCGTCCGGCTCGCATCCGGGATCAGGTCTGTCACTACCCGACCGTGAGGATTCCTTCCGACGAACCTCCCAAGGGATTCTTCGTCTTCCCATACCCATCAAAAAATACTAAACAGCCCCAGCTAC
>Ga0126307_10003755_pt1 | contig 10440 bp, 6 predicted proteins | sample Plot28_FD_89955 | JGI IMG/M metagenome (GOLD analysis project Ga0126307, IMG submission 89955) | Serpentine soil microbial communities from UC McLaughlin Reserve, CA, USA - Plot28 | ecosystem: Environmental > Terrestrial > Soil > Grasslands | place: USA: UC McLaughlin Reserve, Lake County...
AGGTTCACCAGGTTGGCGATCCCGGCGCCGAGGTAGCCGGCGGTCTCGGCCAGCACGCGAGCGGCCACCTTGCTGGTGGGCGCGGCCGCCAGCAGCGCCGCCAGCGCGGACTCCTCGTCGTCGCCGGGCACCGGCCGGCCGCCGCGGGCCTGCCGCCAGCGGTCCAGGATCGCCTCCGCACCGACGTACGCCTCCAGGCAGCCGCGGGAGCCGCACCGGCAGGGCCGGCCGTCGAAGACCAGCCCGGTGTGCCCCCACTCGCTGGCGCTGCTGGTGGCGCCGCGGTGGATCGTCCCGTCGGTGATGACCGCCGCGCCGACGCCGGAGCCGATCAGCGTGACCACCGCGTGCGCGACGCCGCGACCGGCACCGAACCACAGCTCCGCCTGGCCCAGCGTCTTGGCCCCGTTGTCGACGTACATGGGCAGCTCGGTGCCGGTGCGCAGCATCCGCTCCAGCGGCACCGCCTCCCAGCCGATGGTCTGCGCGTGCACGGTCGCCTCGGCGCCCTGCTCGACCGTGCCGGGGACGCCGACCCCGACGCCGAGCACGTCGGCCGGCTCCACGGCGGCGCGGCGGAGCACCTCGTTCAGCCCGTCCAGCACCTGACCCACCACCGCGCCGGGATCCGGCCGGACCGACGCCAGCGGGTGCTCCACGGTGGCCAGCGGCCGCATGGCCAGGTCGAAGACCTCCACCCGGACCCCGGTCTCGCCGACGTCGACGCCGACGACGCGCGTGTAGCCCGGATCGACCCGCAGCAGGGTTCGCGGCCGGCCGCCGTCGGAGTCGACCAGCCCGGCCTCGACCACCAGGCCCTCCTCGACGAGCTCGCCCACCACGTTGCTCACCGTGCCCTGGCTCAGCCCGGTGGCCCGGCCCAGGTCCTGCCGGCTCTGCGGGTCGCCCAGGTAGAGGCTGGACAGCAGCACCGATCGGTTGTGCCGCCTCAGGTCCCGGACCGTTCGTCGCACCTGCACCTACGTCCCTCCCCGCACCCGTCCCGCGGCGGGCGGCCCGCGATGCCTTGACGCGCCATGCCTCACCAGTTGAATGTTAGCCATAGTTCAAGAGTCGAATTATCGCTGTCATCCGGGAATGGACAGTGCGAGCACGCGCTCACCCGGCACCGCGGCCGGCGGCGGCCGAGGCTGCTCCGGCGTGGCGCAACCCGGGCGTGCCGCAACCCGGGCGTGCCGCAGCCGGGCGTGCCGCAGCCGGGGTGAGGCGGCGCGGGCCGTCCGGTCCGGACTGGCAGAGTGTCGCCATGCTGGATCCGGACCAGAACGATGCCGACGTCCTCGTCGTCGGGGCCGGGCTCGCCGGGCTGACCGCCGCCCGGCGGCTGGAGCAGGCCGGTCACGACGCGCTCGTGGTCGAGGCCCGGGACCGGGTGGGCGGCCGGACGCTGTCCGCGCCGATCCCGGGGGCGGACCCGGACGACCCGGCCGCCGTCCTCGACCTGGGTGCCGGCTGGGTCGGGCCGACCCAGGACCGGGTGCTTGCGCTGATCGGCGAGCTCGGGCTGGCGACGTTCCCGACGTACGACGACGGCGACAACCTGGCCGAGCACCGGGGCGCCCTGCGCCGCTACCCCGGCGGCATCCCCCGGTTGGGCCTGCCGGCGCTGGCCGACCTCGGGCAGGCCCAGCTCCGGTTGGACCGGATGGCCCGCACCGTCCCGGTGGACGCGCCGTGGACGGCGGCGCGGGCCGAGGCCTGGGACCGGACCACCTTCGCCGGCTGGATCCAGCGCAACCTGCGGACCCGCGCCGGCCGGGAGGTGATGCAGATCCTCGCCGAGGCCGTGTGGGCCGCCCATCCGGCCGAGCTGTCCCTCCTGCACGTGCTGTTCTACATGCGGGCCGGTGGCGGGCTGGACGCGCTGGCCAACGTCCGCGGCGGCGCCCAGCAGGACCGGGTGGTCGGCGGCACCCAGGGCATCGCGCTCGCCGGCGCGGCGGCACTGCGCCGCGAGCCCGTCCTGGACGCGCCGGTGCGGGCCGTCGGGTGGGCGCCGGACCGGGTGACACTGAGCCTGCGGGGCGGCCGCACACTGGCCGGCCGCCGCGCCGTGCTGGCGCTGGCGCCGCACCTGCTCGCGCCGGTGCGGTTCGAGCCGCCGCTGCCGCCGCTGCGCCACCAGCTGCACCAGCGGATGCCGCCGGGCACGGTGATCAAGTGCTACGCGGTCTACCCCGCCCCGTTCTGGCGCGACGCCGGGTTGTCCGGGCAGGCCGCCGATCCGACCGGACCGGTCAAGGTGACCTTCGACGCCAGCCCGCCGGACGGGTCGCCGGGCGTGCTGCTCGGCTTCGTGGAGGGCCGGCAGGCGCGCGAGCTCGGCGCCCTGACCGCGCCCGCCCGGCGGCAGGCGGTGCTCGACTGCTTCACCCGCTACTTCGGCCCGGCCGCGGGCCGGCCGACCGGCTTCGTCGAGCGGGCGTGGGCGGCCGAGGAGTACTCGGGTGGCTGCTACGCCGGCTATTTCGGTCCGGGCGGATGGACCGGCTACGGCAGCGTGCTGCGGCCGCCGGTCGGCCCGCTGCACTTCGCCGGCACCGAGACCGCCACCGCCTGGTTCGGCTATCTCGACGGCGCCGTGCGGTCCGGGGAGGCCGCGGCGGCCGCGGTCGGCGCGGAGCTCCAGCCGGGGCCGTAGCGCAGCAGCAGCGGGTCGGTCCGGCAGCTCGCCGACCGGCTCGGTGGTGCTGCTGCGCCGCCGCCGCCAGTCCAGGTGGGCGGTGGCGACGATGCGCCCGGACGTACGCGTCCGGGTGCTCGCTCGGGGCCACCCACCGCCGCCGGCGGTCGGCCCTGAGCAGCGCGGTCTGCCCGAGGTCCTGGGCCCGGTGGGCGTCGCCGGTCAGCACGTACGCGAAGCGCTCCAGCGCCGGGCCGCGCCGCGACGTACTCGGCGAAGCCCACCGCACCTCACCCTGTCGACTGTCGGACGGGACAGGCGGCGGCGATGCTGAGATCAGCACGCCGATCGGCGGGGTCGCCGCGACGCCGGAAGCGGGCAACCGCATACTTGGCGCCCGGACGACGCGCAGACACCCGTCCGGCGCCAGGAGGGAGGGTCCGGTCGATGGCGTCGACTTCCGGCCGCCCGCGCTCGCCGTGGTCCGCCGTGCTCGCCGACCGGGAATACTCGACGCTCTGGCTGGCGTACGCGCTCTCACTGGCCGGCGACCAGCTGGCCCGGGTCGCGCTCGCCGTGCTCGTCTTCGACTCCACCGGCTCGGCCGTGGCGACCGCCCTGGTCTATGCGGTGACCTTCCTGCCCTGGCTGGTCGGCGGCCCGCTGCTGGCCGGCCTCGGCGACCGCTACCCGCGGCGGACCGTGCTGATCGTCTGCGACGCGCTGGCCGCGGTGCTGCTGGCCGTGATGGCGCTGCCCGGGCTCAGCCTGCTGGCGCTGGCCGCGCTGCTCTTCCTGGTGGTGACGCTGTCGGCGCCGTTCAGCGCGGCCCGGTCGGCGCTGGTCCGCGACCTCTTCCCGGACGACGAGCGGTACGCCGCCGCCGTCGCACTGAGCGCGGTGACGATCCAGCTGTCCCAGGTGGCCGGCTTCGCCGTCGGCGGGCTGCTGGTCGCCGCGCTGGGGTCCCGGCAGGCGCTGCTGGTCGACGCGGGCAGCTTCGCGGTGTCCGCGGTGCTGGTCGGCCTGAGGGTCCGGCATCGGCCGGCGCCGGGCGCCGGCGGCGGTCGGCGACACTGGGCCGACGTGCGGGCCGGTGCCCGCCTGGTCTTCGGCGACCGCCAGCTGCGCGCGCTGACGCTGTTCGCCTGGCTCGCCGCGTTCCACGTCCATTCCGTGCCGTCGGGCGTGGTGGTGCCGTACGTGACCGACCGCGGCGGCGGGCCGGCGGCGATCGGCTTGCTGCTCGCCGCCGCGACGCTGGGCAGTGGCCTGGCCATGGTCCTGCTCACCACCTGGGTGCCACCGCCGCGTCGGATGCGGCTGATGGCGCCGCTGGCGATCCTGGCCGCCGCCGGGCTGGTGCCCTGCCTGCTGGACCCGCCACTGCCGGTGGTGGGCCTGCTGTGGCTGGTCGCCGGGCTGGGCACGGGCTACCAGCTGGTGGCGAACGTGGCCTTCGTCTCCGCGGTGCCGGCCGAGCGGCGGGCGCAGGCCTTCGGCATGGTGAGCGCGGGACTGGCCGCGGGGCAGGGCATCGGGGTGGTGGCGGCCGGAGCGCTCGCCGAGGTCGTGGACCCCGCCGTCGTGGTGGGCGGCGCCGGGATCCTCGGGCTGATCGCGGTCCTCGCCCTGCTCGCCACCCCGTCCGCCCGGCTGGCCGCGGCCGGCTCCGGCTGACCGGGTCACCAGCCCGGGTCGGTCCGCCGGCGCTGGCGCAGCGGGATCACGTCCGCGGCGGGGGCCAGCACCGCCCCGTTCGCCGCCAGCCGCATCGCCGCCCGCGCCTTGACCGCGAGCATCGGCGGCAGGCAGTGGTCGCCCTGCCCGGCGTGGCCGCCGAGGTTGCGCACCGCGGCCGCGTGCGCGGCGGTCCGCACGCCCACCGCGATCGCCCGCAGGTCGTAGCTCTGCGCGATCTCGATCGCAGTCCGCACGATGGTGCGCGCCTGCGGCGAGGTCAGCATCCCCTCCACGAACTGCGGGGCGATCTTCAGGTCGGTGGCCGGCACCCGCAGCAGCCGGGTCAGCGAGCTGTGCCCGGTGCCGAAGTCGTCCACCGCCACCCGGACCCCGAGGATGCGCAGGTCCTCCAGCACGACGTCCACGGTGTCGATGGGGCTCAGCGCCGAGGACTCGGTCAGCTCCAGCATCAGCCGCTCCGGGCTGAGCCGGGCCCGCGCCAGCGCGGCGGCGACCCGGCCGGGCAGCTCGCGGTCCAGCAGCGAGCGGGCCGACAGGTTCACCGACACCGGCACCTCGAGGTCGAGCGCCGACCACTCGTGGCACTCGGCCAGCGCCTCCCGCAGCAGCCAGTCCGTGTACGCCGGGAGCAGGCTGGAGGACTCCAGCACGGGCAGGAAGTCGCGCGGCGGCAGCAGCCCGCGGGTCGGGTGGCGCCAGTGGACCAGCGCCTCGGCCGCGACCGGCGCCCCGGTGTTGAGGTCGAGCATCGGCTGGTAGAGCAGCGCCAGCTGGCCCTCCGCCAGCGCCGTCCGCAGCTCCGCGCTGACCAGCAACGAACCCGGCCCGGTGGCGTCCTGAGCGGGCTGGTAGAACTCCACGCCCGTGCCGACCCGGCTGGCCCGCTCCAGCGCCACGCTGGCCTGCCGGAGCAGCTCGCCGGCGCTGGCCGGCTGGGCCGGCCCGGCGTAGGCGATGCCGGCGGTGCCGGTCATGCTCACCGTCGCGGCGTCCAGCCGCAACGGAGTGGCCAGCGCCTCCAGCAGCGCCCGGGCCCGCTCGGCGACGTCGGCCGGGTCGGTCGCCTCGTGCAGGAAGACGGCGAACTGGTCGCCGTCGAGCCGGGCCACCAGCTCGCCCAGCAGGCCGGCCTCGACCAGGTGGCTGGCCGCGTGCCGGAGCAGCGTGTCCCGGGCGGCGTGCCCGAGGGTGGCGGCGACCTCGCCGAAGTGGTCCGGCCGGATCAGCACCAGGGCGACCGCGGGCACCGGGTCGACCGCGGTGTCCAGGTGGGTGTCCACCCGGCGCTGCAGCAGCTGTCGGTTGGGCAGCCGGGTCAGCGGGTCGTGACTCGCCTCGTACGCCCGCAGCTCGGCCAGCTGCGCGGTCCGGGCGTGCGCGCGGGCGGTCTGCAGCGCGGTGTGGGTGGCCGCGGCGAGCGTGCGCAGCGCATCCCGCTCCCGCTCTGCCAGCCGGATGTAGGCGGACAGGTAGACGCGCATCTCACCCAGGGGCGCCTCGCCGTCGGCGTCCAGCGGCACGCTGGCCGCCAGCTGCTCGGTGGCTCCGGTGGGCGCGTCGGTGCCGTCGGCCCGGTGCCGATGCATGGTCGGGTTGCCGGCGTCGCCGTTGTGGAGCGAGATCTCCACCACGTCGGCGGCCAGCAGCTCCGCGGCCGCGACCGCCGCCCGGCGGACCACCTCCCCCTCGTCCAGCGAGGACAGGCTCCGCACCGCCTCGGCCAGCCGGCGGCCGGCCTCGCGCTCCGCCCGGCCCCGCTGGCGCACGAGGTAGCCCTGGTAGAGCAGCAGCGCCGCCACCGGCACCAGGAGCATCAGCCGCACGTCGGCCCGGGCCAGCAGGAGGCAGGCCGCCGTGACCGTCAGGTTGCCGAACGCGGTCAGCGCCTGGACGCCGGCGTTGGCCGACCACACCGCCGCGAACGAGGTGCCCTGCGCCATCCCGACCACGGCCGTGGTCAGCACGTTGCCGACCACGTCGAAGAGCAGGCCGGCGACCAGCAGCCCGACCAGGCCGCCGGTGGTCGCGGGGTCGAAGTCCGAGCCGGCGAGGGCGACCGCGCCCACCCCGACGAACGCGGCGAGCGCGCAGCGCGCGCTGTTGAACAGCAGCTTGACCGCGGGCTGCCGGATCACCGCCGCGGCGAGCGCCATGCCGAGCCCGGCCACGGCGGGTGTCCAGGCCGGCGGGACCAGCAGCAGGGTGAGGATCAGGGCCGCGTCCACCGGCAGGTAGGTCACCCGGTGTGCGCCGAACCGGAAGCTGAAGCGCAGCGCGGCGGCGCCGACGAACAACCCCGTCGCGGCCAGTCCGAGCAGGGGCAGACCGTCGGCCTGACCCCGCAAGGCGGCAACGAGCGGCCACCCCGCGGCGACGACACCGGCGGCGGCGACCAGCACGCCGACGAGCAGACGCAGCTTGCCGACGTGCCCTGACTCGTCCATGTCGCGCCGGTTCCCCTCGACAGGGCGATCCTAAGCTAGCGGACGGGGGCCGATCGATAACCCGTTGTGGGGATCCCCCACGGCGGGGAAGCGCAGGAGCGCTCCCCCGCCGTGGGTCACGGGATGGCGGCTGGCGCGTTCTCGATCAGGTCCAGATCATCATGCTCGCTCCCGTCGGCGTGAGCGGGAGCTCCCTCCCTCCGGCCTCGTCGTCGGGCCGGTCGCCGGGGTCGGCTGCTGTCCGCGCAGCGCTAGCGGACAGTGACCGGATGGGCGACCGGGTGCTGCTCGAAGCCCGCCGCCGGCACCGTCCCCGGCGCCGCCGACAGCCCCGTGGCCCCGACCTTCAGTGTCGTTGCTGGAGGCACCCACCGGCACCCCCCGTTCATGCCATTCGATTACTAGGCGTTATCATTTTGGTGTTGCTGCAACTGCTGGTCGCGGGATCGGGCATGCCTGACAATGACCACTGGAGAGGAGCTGGTCATGGTCGGCGGCCGGCGGGCAGGGACCGGGTTCGACGGCGCCCGGCTGCGCACCCTGCGGCACCGGGCGAATCTCTCGCAGCGGGCGCTCGCCGCCTGCATCGGCGCGGACGAGACCGTGATCGCCAACTACGAGAACGGGCGGGCCGCGCCCCGGGTCGACCGGCTCGGCCAGCTCGCGCTCGCGCTCGGCGTCTCGCCGGTCGACCTGCTGCCGACCGACTACGAGGTCGAGTCGCTGGAGCGGCTGCGGGTGCAGGCCGGTCTGCTGCAGGCGGAGGTGGCGGAGCGGGCCGGGATGACCCGCACCAAGTACGCCGCGATCGAGCGCGGGCAGACCGCCACCATCAGCCCGGCGGACGCCCAGACGCTGGCCGAGATCCTCGATGTCGACGTGGACGAGGTGCTGGCCGCCCAGGCGGTGACCCGAGCCGCCTTCCTCGATCGCATGCCCCGGTGAGACTCCCGACGAGAGAGCCACACAATTGTCCGGTGCCTTCCAGGAACTGATGGTCTAGGCTCGGTAGAGCGCGTTCGGAATGCTTTCGCCCGGCCCACGCGATCCGACGAGTGCCGTGGTGACAGCCATGCTCTGGCCACCCATCGTGAGGACCACCGACGTGACAGTGATATCGACCGTGCACGGCCCGGTGCGGGAGGGCAGCACGCTGACCTGGTCCCGCCGGTACGCCGAGGCCGAGCTGCGCGAGTACGACCAGCTGGTCGGTCGGGAGCCGGACGGCGCGGGCCTGCTGCCCGACCTGCTGGTGATCGCGCCGCTGACCAAGCTCGGCGGCGACCTCAACTACCTGTCCCGGGCCATGGAGTGGCGCCACCACCGCCCGGTCCGCTGCGACGAGACGCTGACCGCCGAGCTGCACGTGACTCGGCTCGACCGGCAGGGCGACACCGTGAAGATCGCCTTCGAGGCGCGGATCCGGGCGGGCGACGAGGTGGCGGTCAGCGGCACCAGCCGGGGCGTCGTCCTCGGCGCGTGAACGGCCGCAGCGGAGGAGGACGGCGATGACAGCAGCCATCGGGATCGCGCCGGGCACCGAGCTGACCAGCCGGCGCACGGTGACCGGGGAGGACGTCGCCGCGGTCGCCCGGATCACCGGTGACGAGGGCATGCACCACATCTCCGGGCTGGCCGGCCGCCAGGTGGCGCAGGGCCTGCTCACCGTCGCGTTCGCACCGCTGCTGCGGACCGAGCAGGGGTTCCGGCTGGCCTCGGCCCGGGTGACCTTCCTGGCCCCGGTGTTCGTCGGCGACACGGTCTCCTGCACGGTCACCGTCGGTGCCATGGACGGGGCCTCGGTGTCCTTCGGCTTGAGCATCCGCAACCAGGACGGCGCCGAGGTCGCGGTCGGCGAGGGCGTCGGCACCATCGGCACCATCGGCGCCGTCGGGCCGGCCGCGGCCGCGCCCCCGCGGCTGCTCACCCCGGAGGTGCTCGCCGACCCCTACCCGACCTACCGGGAGCTGCAGCGCAGCCGCCCGGTCTACTGGGCCGAGGAGCTGCACGGCTGGGTGGTGACCGGCTACGACGACGTCTACGGGGCGCTGCGGGACCACGGCCGGTTCTCCTCCCGCCGCATTGACCGGCTGCTCGGCAGCCGGGTGCCGCCCGAGGCGCTGAAGATCATCGCGCCGTTCGTCGCGCTGGCCTCCCGGTGGATGTGGATGGTCGACCCGCCGGACCACACCCGGGTGCGCCGCATGTTCAACTACGGCTTCACCCCGCGCGCGGTGCGCCGGATGACGCCGCTGATCCAGGAGACCGTCGACGCCCTGCTCGACGCGGTCGCCGACCGCGGCTCGATGGACCTCATCGCCGACTTCGCCTACCCGCTGCCGGCGACCGTGCTGGCCGACGTCTACGGCATCCCCCGCTCCGACGCGCCGCTGCTCAAGGACTGGTCGGACGCGATGAAGGTGTTCATCGGCGGCACCCCGGACCTGGCCGCGATGGCCGGCCCGGCCGCGGACAGCATGCGCGAGATGACGGCCTACTTCACGGCCGTCATCGCCGACCGGCGCGCTAACCCCGGCGACGACATGGTCTCCGCGTTGGTGCACGCGGACGTGGCCGAGCCGCTGGACCCGGACAGCCTGTGCGCCAACCTCCTGCTGATGCTCGCGGCGTCGTACGCGACCACCCAGGACATGATCGGCAACGGCATGCTGGGGCTGCTCCGGCAGCGGGCCGAGTGGCACCGGCTGCAGGCCGAGCCGGCGCTGCTGCCCGGCGCGATCGACGAGGTGCTCCGCTACGACGGGCCGGTCCAGCTCACCCACCGGGTGGCGACCGAGGACATCGACCTGCACGGCACCCGGATCGCCGAGGGCGACCTCGTCTACCTCATCCGGGCGGCGGCCAACCGGGACCCGCGCCGGTTCCCGGACCCGGACCGCATCGACGTGGGCCGGCAGGACACCGGGCACGTCGCCTTCGGCGCCGGCATCCATTACTGCATCGGCGCCGCGCTGGCCCGGGTGGAGGGCGTGGCCACCCTGCAGGCGCTGCTGCGCCGGATGCCCGACATCGAGCTGGACCCGGCCGCCCCGGCGGCGTACCGGGCCGACAGCCTGCAGTTCCGCGGCCTGCGCATGCTGCCGGTCGTCTTCCCGACCCCGGCGGCGCCATGACCGACCGCACGCCGACCGCCCCGACACTAACCGCCCTGCTGGACCGGGCCGCCGCCGAGTTCCCCGCCGCGGGGGTGGCGTTCCCGCCGGAGACGACCAGGGTGCCGCTGCCCGAGCTGGCCGCGGCCGCCGCCGCGGTCGCCGGCGGGCTCGCCGCGCTCGGCACCGGCCCCGGCCGGCGGGTCGGCGTGCTGTACGGCACCGAGCCGGACTTCCTGCGCGCGCTCTTCGGCATCCTGCGCACCGGGGCCGCGGTCTGCCCGCTGCCGCTGCCCACCACCTCCCGGGACCTGCCGGCGTACCTGGACCGGCTGACCGGCATCGTGACCGCGGCCGAGCTGACCCACGTGGTGGTCTCCGGCCGGCTCGGCGAGCTGGAGGCACCGCTGGGCGCCGCGCTGGGCGTGCCGCTGCGGCACGTCGCCAACCTGGCTGCGGACGGCGGCCCGGTGCCGGCGCCGGACCGGGCCGGCCCGCAGGACCCGGCGATCGTGCAGTTCACCTCCGGCAGCAC
>Ga0126307_10003756_pt1 | contig 10439 bp, 12 predicted proteins | sample Plot28_FD_89955 | JGI IMG/M metagenome (GOLD analysis project Ga0126307, IMG submission 89955) | Serpentine soil microbial communities from UC McLaughlin Reserve, CA, USA - Plot28 | ecosystem: Environmental > Terrestrial > Soil > Grasslands | place: USA: UC McLaughlin Reserve, Lake County...
CAGCTTCAGTCGATCTTTGATGTCCGTGGTGATCCTGTGCTTCAAGGGACAGCCAGCCGTGGTGAGGGCGACGCCGACGGTGACGCTCGGGCCCTCTATCTCGATGCTCCGGATCATGTTCAGCGAGACGAGGTCGCGCCCGATCTCCGGGTCCCTCACATCCCTCAGCGCCTCACGAATACCGGCCTCGGAGAACCCGTCGGCAGGCTCCTCTTCCCGCGGCGTACGGTCCACCAGTTCTTCGGCCGTCTCGGTCTCGACACGAACCTCCGTCCCGCCGTTCGATGATTCTTCTCTGCCCGTGCGCCTGCGAAACCAGTCAACCACGTCTGCCAACCTCCTCCGGCACTACCGGCCGGCGATTTCAACTAGCCTTAAAGAGCGGAAAACTCCCTGCGTCGGGCCAATGTTAACACAGGGTCAAAGGACTTCAGCAGACCTCATACAAGCGCAAATCCCTGATGCCTGTAGCCTGTAGCCTGATGTCTTCAAACCGGCCGATATTCTCCGAAGACCCCGCGCAACGTATTCGAGACTTCGCCCAGCGTAGCGAGCTCTGCCAGGGCTACTTTCATCGGATAGATGAGATTATCCGAGCCTTCCGCAGCGCGGCTCAGGTCGGCCAGTGCGTTCTCGACGCCCGTGTTGTCCCTGGTCTCCCTGAGCTCCCTCAGACGTTCGGTCTGGCGGTCTCGGATAGTTTCGTCGACCGTATGGAGCTCCATGTCGGGATCATCGGCGCTTTCCGTCGCGTAGTGATTGACGCCGACGATGATCCGCTCTCCCTTCTCCACCTCCCGCTGATAGCGGTAGGCGGAGTCCTCGATCTCACGCTGCATAAAGCGCTCCTCGACGGCCCTTACAGAGCCCCCGCGCTCGTCGATGCGCCTGACGTAGTCCCAGGCCTCCTCCTCGACCGCGTTGGTCAGAGCCTCGACAAAGTAGGAGCCGGCCAGAGGGTCGGCCGTATCAGTCAGGCCGCCTTCTGAAGCGAGGATCTGCTGTGTCCTGAGCGCGATGCGGGCGCTGCGCTCGGTCGGGAGCGCGAGGGCCTCGTCGAAGGCGTTGGTGTGCAGGCTCTGGGTGCCGCCAAGCACGGCGGAGATGGCCTGGACGGTGGTCCTGACCACGTTGTTCTCGGCCTGCTGCGCCGTCAGGGAGGAGCCCGCGGTCTGGGTGTGGAAGCGGAGCTTCAGGCTCCTTTCGTCGGTGGCGCCGAAACGATCGCGCATGATGGAGGCCCACATCCTCCTCGCGGCCCTGTACTTGGCCACCTCCTGGAACAGGTCGTTGTGGGCGTTGAAGAAGAACGAGAGCCTCGGGGCGAACTCGTCCACCTCCAACCCGGCGTCAACCGCGGCCTCGACGTAGGCTATGGCGTTCGAGAGGGTAAACGCGAGCTCCTGCACGGCGGTAGATCCAGCCTCCCTGATGTGGTAGCCGCTTATGGAGATGGTGTTCCAGCGGGGCAACTCGGAGGCGCAGTAGGCGAACATGTCGGTCGTGATCCTCATCGACGGTCCGGGTGGATAGATGTAGGTGCCGCGGGCCAGGTACTCCTTGAGTATGTCGTTCTGTGTGGTACCCGTGACGCTCTCGGCATCCGCGCCCTGCTCCTCGGCGACCAGCGAGTAGAGTAGCAACAGGATCGAGGCCGTCGCGTTAATGGTCATCGAGGTGGAGACCTCTCTTAAGGGGATGCCCTCGAAGAGGTCGCGCATGTCGAGGAGGGAGTCGATGGCGACGCCGACCTTGCCTACCTCGCCCAGTGCGAGCGTATGATCCGAGTCTCGGCCCATCTGCGTGGGGAGGTCGAAGGCGACGGAGAGGCCGGTCTGGCCGTTCTCTATGAGGTACTTGAAGCGGGCGTTGGTCTCACGCGCTGTGCCGAAACCCGCGTACTGGCGCATGGTCCAGGGCCTGCCGCGGTACATGCTCGGGTAGGGGCCGCGGGTGTAGGGGTACTCGCCGGGATCTCCGAGCCTTTCGGCGTAGTCGAAGCCTTCGAGGTCCTCGGGTTTATAGAGGGGCTTGACCTCGATCCCGGACTCCGTGCGGCGCTCTTCCCAGCGTTTCTCGGTGTCCATGGCGTGTCCTCTCCGCTCGTATCAGCCGTCTGGCAATTCTACTAGCTCGGTGAGTACCCCGAAGGCTCCCTTCGGGTGGACGAAGGCCATCCTGGTTCCCCCCGCCCCCCGCCTCGGCTCCTCATCTATGAGCTCGACACCGTTGCGCTTGAGCTCCGCGAGCGCCTCGTGCAGGTCGTCCACCTCGAAGGCCACGTGGTGGAAGCCCTCGCCGCGCTTCGCCAGGAACTTTCCGACAGGGGAGTCGGGCCTGGTCGGCTGGACGAGCTCGACCGTCGACTCTCCGACCTTGAACATGGTGGCGACTATGCCCTGCTCATCCACGACCTCGGGCTCTCCCGGCACGGCCCCGAAGTTCTCCGCGTAGAACCTGGAGGCCGCCTCGATGTCCTCTACCGCGTAACCGAGGTGGTAGATCCTGTTGAGCATTCGTCTCCCTCTACTCGCGTACGGGAACCTAGATTGTAGACCAGGACCCGGAGCGCAGGCTTTCCGCTAGAATCACGCAGGACCAGAAGGAGGCAGAGATGGCACAGAGTGTGATGCGCAAGATAGAAGAGCTCTCTGAGGAGCGCGAGCGGCTCCTGGCGAGGGAAGGTACGCACCACGCGGACGCCGCAGAACACGCGCGTCTCCGGCAGATAGACCACGACCTCCAGGTCCTCTGGGACCTCAGGCGCAGGGAGCTGACAGGAGAGAGGATCAACCTCGACGAGGATTTCTTCGACGGCTACACGGTCGACCCGGGCCGCGACGCGCCTGGCCGCTAGGCGAACCGCCCTCTAAAACCCCAGGCGCGTGTTGATGTCGGCCCACTCGGAAGCCGACGAGGCCCTGTCGAGCACCTTCTTGAGCTCCAGCATGTCGTCTTCGGAGAACGCCTGGCGGCCTGCGTCGGGCACGAAGTTCATCACGCGACCGTCCGAGTAGCGTACGACGATCTTGGTTACCCCGATGCCGTGTTCCGCGGGACCATGCGCCTTCCGGGTTCGCTGTATGCCGTGCATACCTTCCTCCGTTTCGGGTTAGTTCTTCTTGCCTTTGCGGATGCTGTGGGCCACGGAGTCCAGGTATGCCGCCAGCTGGTGCAACTCGTAGGACTCGAATTCGTCGCGCTGCTTGGGACGCAAGATGTCCTCGTCGCCGTTGTCGAACTCGATGACGACCTCCCTTATGCCGTAGGGGTCCATGGTGCCCTCCGACGCGTCGAGCGGGCTGCCCCGCCAATGTCTGTCCCTTCCCTCCATCATCCTCTCCTTCCTAGCGCATGCCTGTTTGCGCAGTCATTGGGTTTCTGATCCTCCGGCCAATATTAGAGTATAGGCGGCGCGCGCGGAAGTCAGAGGGGCCACAGGGGGGTAGCTGCGACGAGCAGTGGAGCGAACAGCAGCGCGGGGAGCATGTTGGCCACCCTGACCTCCTTCAGGTCGAGTAGTCCCAGGCCCAGACCGAAGATCAGGATTCCGCCCGTGGCGGTCGTCGCGGAGATCATGGGTCCCGTTACGACGGCGTCGAGGAACCCCGCCCCGAGCGTCAGGGAGCCCTGCACGAAGAGTACCGTCCCCGCCGAGAGCAGCACGCCCCACCCGAGCACGGAGGCGAACGTCAGCGACGCGATGAAGTCGAGGGCGCTCTTGAGGGCGAGGAGGCTGTAGTCTCCGTTCAGGCCGTCCTGCAGTGAGCCGATCACCGTCAGCGGCCCCACGCAGAACAGGAGGCTCGTGGTCACGAAAGCCCTGCTGACGGGGCTCTCCCCCTTCGAGAAGCGCTCCTCAAGATAGTCCCCAAGCTGCTTGAGCGCTTTCTCTATACCGAGAAGCTCACCAACCACGAGCCCTGCGACGACGCTCACCAGGGGGACGAGCGGGTTGTCGAACTTCAGGAAGTTCTGGATGCCGACGAGCAGGGTTACGATACCGATCGCCTGCATCGCGGTCTGTCGCATGCCCTCGGGGAGCTTCGCACCCACTATGGTGCCGATACTACCGCCCACGAGCACAGCGACGACGTTTATGGCTGTTCCGATACCCACCAGAACCCGCAGTATAAGATTGCAATAAGGACGCTGTAAATTGAACTTCAGAGAAGGCGTCTCTTGAGCCTGACCGAGCCATGACTACTTAGCTCGCCCGAGATTAGAAAGCCAGCTTCCGATGATACGGAAGCTGGCTTTCTAATCGCTTGCCACACGGTTACTTGCCCAGGAAGTCAGACCGATCAGGCTACCCTCCGCGGAACACCTGCACGAAGTCACTCGCGAACTTCCTGTAGGAGGTGGCTGGATGGCCTGTACGCTTCTCGAAGTCACCGGTCGTCCAGTCGCTATAACCCTCGCTGTGAGCTTTGGCGTACTCGTTTAGAGCATCTGCTTTCCACTCTGGGATGCCCATGCCCAGCATGGCTTCCTTTGCCTTCTCCAGAGATATAGGGATATACCTCACTTCATTTGCAAGAACGTCGCTCAGCGCATCGGCAACATCGTAGAAAGAGATAGCGGCGGGACCGGTGAGGGTGTACACCTTGCCCTCGTGCCCCTCTTCGATGAGGACCTTCGCGGCCACCTCGCCGATGTCGCGGGCGTCGATCATCCCCAACCTGCCGTCCTCGAACGGCTGGTAGATCCTGCTTTCTGAGGCGACCGAGCGGGCTGTCGCCAGGGTATTCTGCATGAAGGACTGGGGCCTGAGGAGGGTGTACGGCAGTTTGGATGAGATCAACTCGTCTTCGACCTGGGCATGCTGCCTGCTGATCCTCGTTGGGGCCTCATGAGAGGCCTGATGGACCGAGAGCCTAACGATGTGCGGATCGTTGCCAGATTCTTTGGCTGCCCTGATCACGTTGGTCGCTTGGGCTACCTGCTCAGGGTGGATCGGGGTCAGCAAGAAGATCGTGCTCACGCCCTCGAGTGCAGGACCTAGAGTCTCTGGCTTCAAGAAATTCCCGACGACCGGTTCCACGCCCAGTTCCCTCATTGATCGCGCCTCGTGCTCGTCGTGGGCCAGCGTCCGCAGATCGACCTCGGCTGTGTGGAGGTGCTTAACTAGCGACCTACCGACGTTGCCTGTTGCCCCCGTGATCAGGATCTTTTCCGACTTCGCCATAACCTTCACCCTTTCTTGTCTCGTCGCCAGAGTTCCTGGATTGCCTGCGTTCATCTTCCATGCTCCTTTCTTATGGAGGCCGGGACTGGGAGCCCCGGCCCTCCCATTAATCGTCTGCTCTAAGAAGCCACCACCTTGCGAGGCGCCGAGAACTCAGAGGTGCCTTCGGATCCCGTGACAGTGGCAGTTATCCTCTTGCCCATAAGCGTCGTCTTGGTCGAGGTGCTCTTGGCAGAGGAGAGTGCGGGCTTGCTCCGAAGGCCGTTGGCACCGGTGTCCGTGTCAGCGGGGTCGTTGGCGGTGTGACCCACGAAGTCCTCGACGACGCCCCTGAGGTTTATGCTAACAAAGAGGCCGCCGTTCGAGAAGATGGAGTTGCGGGAGACGGTGTTGGTGTTGCCGAGTATAGCGTCTCCGCCCTCGGTGATATCGACCCCTTCATGGCCGTTGAAGGCTATGGTGTTGGACCCTCCGGCCGTCCCCGATGGTGGTGTTGGAGGCGTCCTGGACGAACACCCCGTCGCCGAGGTTGCCCAGGTTCTTCGTGCCGGTCCTGTCGGTACCTATGCGGTTGCCGAGTACCTTGTTGCCCGTCGAGCGTCCGATGAAGACGCCACCGCTATCGCCGTTGGATATTACGTTGCCCTGTCCGACCGCCGAGCCACCGATGGTGTTCTTCGCGGAGCGGTCGATGCTCACGCCGCCATCGTCGTTGCCCATGTCGTCGTTGGTGAGGTTGTCGGTCCCGTCTTTGTCGGTGCCGATGTAGTTGCCCCTGATCCTGACTCCCAGGTCGCCGAGAACAAGGATACCGTCGCGGGAGAAGTTGTTGATCGCCAGCCCCTGCACGATGCTGTTGGAGGCTTCATTGAAAAGAGCGGCCGCTCGTACTGCCCGCATTACTCCCGTCGATCTGGACTCGGATCCCCGCGTTGTCGCCCTGGGCGAGGGTGTTGGGGGAGGAGTCCGTCTGGAAGTAGCCGTCTATGGACGTCTGCTCGGTGATCGTCGGCAGGGGCGAGTTCGGCTGCATGAACGCGAAAGAGCTTGGAACCTTGAAGGTGATCTGGTCCGGCCCCGAGTTGGCGTTGGCCTGCTGGATGGCCGCCCTCAAGGTGCAGGAAGCGTTGCTCAGGGTGAGGCACACCCCGTCGACAGTGTTCGCGTCCGGCTGGTCGCCCGCCGAGTTGACGACGAAGGGGGTGGAGGCGTGGGCTGGCCTGGCTGCCACTGCCATTATCAGTAGGCTAGCCAACACCGCCAGCGTTCCCAACATCCTGAAGTAGTGGTTGGTGTTAGTTATCTTTGCGTTCGTCATCTTCCTTACTCCTTCTCTCTCTGTTTGGTCTACATCTGCTCGTCGTGCTGCTTCTCTGAACTAATTCGAGATTTCAACTACTTCCTGAGATCTCTCCTCTCGGGCGGTCCTCATCGGCTGCTAGTCCTTGCCCGGTAGGGTTCGAGATGCGGCTTCCCCGACACTATCGTTGCCCTGATAGAGGCTGTCTTGCGCGCAAAGGGTGTCGGCGTAGAGCTTGTGGAACTCATCGAAGCTCACCTGCTGTTGTGTAAGGCCACTCGATCGGTACGCCTCGTAGCACGGCCCGTAGTCCTTACCGGAAGCGATGCCAACCGCAAGCATCGTCGCCAGGAGCATTCCGAATGCTATCCACTTCCGTATCTTCATTGCAATACCACTCATAACTCCTCTAGCTCCTTCCTTCTCGTCCTGTTGACCTCTGCGGATCCCTCGCGGGTACCGCGGTAGCCGCCACCATTGTTGCCATGACCAAGGCGAACGCCACGGCCAGAACCACAATTGCGGCCAGGCAGAACATCGATGCACTGCCCACCCACTTCACCGCGAGGAAGACGGGCTGGAGTGCCCCATCCGTCGCTCTCCAGATTGCTTTCGCCATCTTCTCAGCCTCCTTCTGTCGGGGCTCGTGTGCCTACTCGACAAGCATGGTCTCCGAGGCGACGGCGTACATCGGGCGAAAGTACAATTGTTGTAAGAGGCCTTGGTCGGAGAGATAATCTAGGACCAAAGTCCAATAAGGAGCCCCATGTCCATAAGGGTTTTGATAACCGACGACCACGGTGTTGTGCGCCAGGGGCTGCGCATGTTCCTATCGCGCGATCCGGAGCTTGAGGTGGTCGGAGAAGCCGCCAACGGCGAGGAGGCGGTATCGATGGCCCGGTATCTCAGGCCCGATGTGGTCCTCATGGACCTCCTGATGCCCGTCATGGACGGCATCGCCGCCACCGAGTCGATCCGGACCGAGCTTCCGGACGTGGAGGTCATTGCGCTAACCAGCGTCCTCGAGGACGCCTCGGTAACGGGGGCGGTGCGGGCCGGCGCTATCGGTTACCTGCTCAAGGACACGGATGCGGACGAGTTGCGTCGGGCGATAAAGGCTGCGGCCGACGGCCAGGTACACCTGGCGCCAGGAGCGGCGGCCCGCCTGATGCGCGAGGTGCGCGCCCCCGAGCACCCTGAGGACCTAACAGAGCGTGAGACCGAAGTCCTCAAGCTCCTGGCGCGCGGCAGGGCGAACAAGCAGATCGCCGGCAGCCTCTTCATCAGCGAGAAGACGGTCAAGGCCCACGTCTCGAGTATCCTGATGAAGCTCGGGGTCAGGAGCCGTACCCAGGCTGCTCTCCACGCCGTACAAACCGGCTTCGTGAGCATCGACGAACTCGGCGAGGAGTCCTGAGAGGCGTAGAAAAACGCCGGGAGTCCGGCGGCAAACCGCTGCGCGTGCTGGTCGTGGAGGACTCCAAAGACGACGCACTGCTCCTGGTGCGCGAGCTTCGGCGCTGCGGCTACGAACCGGAGCACGAGCGCGTAGAGACCCCCGAAGCGATGAAAGAGGCACTCGGCAGATGCGCCTGGGATGTGATCCTCTCTGATTACCGGATGCCGCACTTCAGGGCGCCCGAGGCGCTTGTGATGGCGCGAGAGACCGGTTCGGAAGCGCCTTTCGTGGTGGTCTCAGGGAAGATTGGCGAGGACGCGGCGGTCGAGGTGATGCGGGCCGGGGCGTACGACTACGTCATGAAGGACAACCTCGCGCGATTGTGCGCCACGGTGGCACGGGGTCTGGAGGAGGTTGAAGAGCGGCGGGAACGAAGGCGGATAGAGGAGGCGCTACGGGGGAGCCAGGAGCGCTACCGGGCTGTGATCGAACAGGCCACGGACGGGATATATCTCCTCGACGCGGGCACGAGGAGCATCCTCGAAACGAACCCGTCGTTCCAGAGGATGCTCGGGTACGCGGCCGACGAGTTGCTTGGGATGGAGGTGTACGACTTCGTTGCGCATACGCGCGAGAACATCGACGCGGTAATAGGGCGCACCCTGAAGCAGAAACGTCGCCTCGTCGGCGGGAGGCGGTATCGTCGCAAGGACGGCTCCCACATCGACGTCGAGGTGGGCGTTAGCGTGATCTCCGTCGGCGACAAAGAAGTGATATGCACCATCGTCCGTGACGTCACGGAGCGCACGCGCAGCGAGGAGGCGCTAAAGAGAAGCGAGGCTCGCCACCGGGCCGTCGTTGACACGGCTTTCGATGCCGTCATAACGATGTCAGCTGATGGGATCATCCGGTCGTTCAACCGGGCTGCGGAGCGCATGTTCGGCTACGTGATGGAAGAAGCCGTAGGGCAGCAACTCGAGCTGTTGATGCCCGAGCGGTTCCGGAAGTCACACGCGGCAGGGTTGCGCCGCTACCTGAGGACGGGGGATGCGCGAGTCGTGGGGCAACGAAGGCTCGAACTCGCGGGACGCCGCAACGGCGGCGAGGAGTTCCCGCTCGAGCTGTCCATCTCCGAGACCCACGAAGAGGGGAACGTCCTGTTCATAGGTATCGTGCGCGACATCACCGAGCGCAAGAGAGCCGAGGAGGCGCTGAGGCAAAGCGAGCGGCTCTGGCGCACGGTGATCGAACAGGCCACAGAGAACATCTTCTTGCTCGAGACAGGAACCGGACGCATCGTCGAGTCCAACCCCGCCTTCAGGGAAGCGATCGGCTACGCGGAGGAAGAACTCAAGCGCATGACGATCTACGACATTGTCGCCCACGATAGGGAGAGCATCGACGTGAACCTGCAACGCGTCCTCGGGGAAGGACGCTACCCAGTAGGCGAGAGGAGGTACAGGCGCAAGGACGGCTCCCTCTTGGAGGTGGAGGTCAGCGCGAGTACGATCCTGCGTGGCGACAGACAGGTCTTTTGTGTCGTGGCGCACGACGTCACCGAACGGGCACGGACGCACCGTTTGCTCGAGGAGCGCGTGGCGAGCCTCTCGCGCATAGCCGCCAACCTGACCTTCGATCTGCCTACGGAGGATGAGTTGGACGCCACGGCTGAGAACGTCGTGAGCGCCAGCACCGCCGTCGCCTGCGGCGTAGTCCTGTTAGATGAGAGAGCGGACACGCCACACCTATTCGGTTCCTATGGGTTGCCAGAGGGGTACACGGCCGGACTGCAGGACGCCTATCGGTCCGGCGCGCCATCACCTAGCCTGAGAGCGTTCCGCACGCGAAGGCCCGTTCTGGTTCGCGACTTTCGTCGGCAGCTCCTGAGCGAACCCCTCTACTCCCCCATCCATCGCTTCGTGCACGAAGTCGCGTGGGACGTCGTCTACAGCGTTCCGCTCATCTCCAGGGGCCGTGCTCTTGGCGCAATCTTCTTCTGCTACCCCCCCGAAGGTGAGCCCGACGATGACGAGAAGGTCTTCCTTGGAGCCGTCGCCGACCAGGCTGCCGTTGCGGTCGAGAACGCGCGTCTCTTCGCCGAAGCCAGCGGCAAAGCGGCCCTCGTGGAGCGCCAGAGGCTCGCCCGCGAGTTGCACGATTCCGTCTCCCAGGCACTCTATGGCATAGCCCTGGGCGTCAGGACCGCCAGCGATGATTTGTTAGACGGCGACCCCGAGCGGGCCGCCGAACCCCTCAACTACGTCATGTCTTTGGCCCAGGCGGGCTTGGCTGAAATGCGGGCTCTCATCTTCGAGTTGCGCCCCGAGTCTCTGGAGCAGGAAGGCTTGGTACCGGCGCTCGAAATGCAGGCAGCCGCGCTGCGTGCCCGTCACGAGATCGAGGTAGAGACGTTCCTCTGCGACGAACCCGACGCGTCTATCGAGACCAAGGAAACCCTCTACCGTATAGCCCAGGAGGCCCTACACAACACCGTCAAGCACGCCCGAGCAGAGAGCGTACTGATGAAGTTACGATGCGATTCCGAACGCATA
>Ga0126307_10003757_pt1 | contig 10439 bp, 10 predicted proteins | sample Plot28_FD_89955 | JGI IMG/M metagenome (GOLD analysis project Ga0126307, IMG submission 89955) | Serpentine soil microbial communities from UC McLaughlin Reserve, CA, USA - Plot28 | ecosystem: Environmental > Terrestrial > Soil > Grasslands | place: USA: UC McLaughlin Reserve, Lake County...
AACGGCGTGTCCTCGATGTGAGGCACGGCCTTGGGCAGCGACCGCAGCATCCGCAGCGGGTACCGGGGCACGCCCATCAACCCGCGCGCGAGCATGTTCGCCGTGCCGGGCGGGCCGGCGCCGTTGGGATCCGCGACGGATGCGGGATCAGGCAGCTCGTCCGGCCTGCGGCCCTCCGGCGAGAGGTCGAGCAGCAGGCCCATGATCTCGGCACCCGACATGCCGTCGATCACCGCGTGGTGGATCTTCGTCAGCACCGCTGTATGTCCGGCCTTCAGGCCGTCGATGACATAGAGCTCCCACAGCGGGCGCTTGCGGTCGAGCGGGCGCGACATGATTCGCGCGACCTGCGCCGCCAGCTGCGCGTCCGACCCCGGCTTGGGCAGCGCCAGCTCGCGCACGTGGTAATCCAGGTCGAACTCCTCGTCCTCGACCCAGTACGGGTAGTCCAGGCCCAGCGGGACCTCCGCCAGCCGCCAGCGGAACGGCGGCAGGAGCGGCAGGCGCTCGCGCAGCAGCGTGCGGATCTCCTCGCAGTCGATCTCGCCGCGCGGAGCGGTCGACGTGTCCAGGATCGCCAGGCCGCCGACGTGGCCCGTCTGTGTCGGGCTCTCCAGAGCCAGGAACTGCATGTCGAGGCTGGTGAGCTGGCGCACGACTACTCGCTACCCGGCTCCGCCACTCACTTATTCCACCAGGTGCGGGTACTCGTCCTCGAGCATCTCGCGGTACTGGTCGAACACCGGCTTCGTGATCGGCACGAGCGCGAGCGCCTTCTTGACGTTGCCCGACGTCTTGATGCGGCGGCGAGCGATCGCCATCGCGATGTTCTCCTTGCCCTGGAAGTACTTGTTGGCGACGGCCGAGTCCATCTTCATCTCGACCTCGGCCTCCCAGTCGACGTCGTCCGTCCACTCCCAGACCAGGCAGTCGTCGGAGTCGTCGTCGTCGTTGTAGGTGATGTTGACCACCTCGTCGACGTCGGGGAACACGAACCGCTGAGGCGTCTGCGCGTCGCGCAGCTTCGGGCCCATGTCGGGGTCCGTGCTCATCAGCTCGAACACCCGGTCCATGACCTGCCGGAATTCCTCCGGCGACTCGAAAGCGCTGCTCCCCATGACCTTTGCGCGAGCCTATACGAAGGCCGAACCGCGCTTCACCAGGTTCTCGTAGAGCTTCTGCTGGATCGTGTCGCGCACGCGCTCGGAGAGCTCGAACACGAGCGCGCGGTCCTCGGCGGCGTCGCTCCCGTACTCCGAGACGTCGATCGGGTCGCAGAACTCGATTCGCCACTTGGAGGGCAGCGGGACGGCGCCGAGCGGGCCCAGCAACGGGAACGTCGGCGTGACCGGGACGAACGGCGCGCCGGTCAAGCGGGCGAGCAGCGGCAGCTCGCCGACCTTGGGGTAGATCTCCTCGCTGCCGACGACGGCGACCGGGACGATCGGCGACCCGGTCCGCAGCGCCAGCTCGACGAAGCCGCCGCGGCCGAAGCGCTGGAGGCGGTAGCGGTCCTTGAAGTCCTTGCTCGTCCCCTTGACTCCCTCAGGGAAGACCGCGACCAGCTGCTCCTGCTCGAGCAGCCGCATCGCGTTGTAGGGCGAAGCGGGAACGCCGCCGACCTTCCTGATCGTGGACCCGACGTAGGGCAGCTCGAACGCCCAGTTCAGGACCAGGAAGCGCGGGTAGCGCGGCAGCGGGTGCTCGCGCAGCATCGCGACGCCCATCATCGTCGCGTCCCAGGGCAGGATGCCCGCGTGGTTGGCGACGAGCAGCGCGCGGCCGTGCGCGGGCACGTTGCGGACGCCCTCGGCCTGCACGCGCCACCAGCGGTCGTACATCGTCTCGAGCAGCGGATAGACCGACTCGGTGAACTCCTCGTCGAAGCCCCACTCGTCCTCGTGGTAGTTGCCCGACATGCGGCGGACCGCGGCGTCGAGGCCGTCGCGCACGTCGCGCGGCAGGCCGGCGGTCGCGCCGGCGAGCGCGGCGATGGGGTTCGAGCCCGCGTCGAGCCCGGCCCGCACGTCGCGCAGGAAGGCGAGCGCCGGGCCCAGCGGCACGGGCGCGGTGGCGGCGTGGCGACCGCGGCGAGGGGCGCCGCCGCGGGGTGGCGGGGCGTCCGGGCCGCGCGCGGCGGCGCCGGTCGCCGTCGCGGGGTCGGGGCCGGCGCCGCGCGTACGCGTGCGGGTGCGGCTGGGTCGGTCGGTGCTCACCGTGCCGCGACCGCCTGGCGCACCGTCAGCGCCATCCGCCGCCCCTGCTGTGTCGCTACGTAGTCGGCGACGGCCTCCTCCATCGTGTAGGCCGGGCGGAACCCGACCTCCTCGATCAGCCGGGAGACGTCGACGCCGCGGCCGTAGCGGAGCAGGCGCCGGAAGTCGGGCGAGAACGAGAACAGGCCGACCCTCCGCGCGGCGGTCACCGTGGGGTTGAACGCGGGCCCCAGCAGCGGCAGGCTGAGCTTCCCGGCCAGGCGGATCATCCGCGTCAGGCCCATCGTGCCCTCCGCGGCCACGTTGACCGCGCCGCGCACGGGGCGCTTGACGGCTGCGACGAAGGCGTCGACCGCGTCCTGCTCGTGGATGAACTGCATCCGCGGGTCGAAGCCCAGGTAGGTCGGCACCACCGGCAGCGACAGGTAGCGGGTGACCTGCGTGTCCACCGACGGGCCGATCGTCGACTGGTAGCGCAGCATCGTGCAGGTCACGTGCGGGTGGCGGCGCGAGTAGGTCTCGAAGTAGTTCTCGATCTCGCCTACGTCGCGCTGGAAGCGGGTGCGCAGCGGGTAGAGCCGGCTCATCTCCTCGGTGAAGAACTGGGGAGCGGCCGGCTCGGCGCCGTAGATCCCCGCCGATCCGCGGATGACGATCGCCCGGATGGTCGGGGTCTTCTCGCACGCGGCCAGGAGCTGGAGCGACCCGATGACGTTGATGTCGTGCATCGCCCGGGCCGACAGCTGCGGACCGGGCTGGCGGACGATCTGGTTGTGGACGACGGTGTCGACGTCGGTCTGCGGCAGGAGCTTGAGCAGCGTCGGGCTGCGGATGTCGGCCTCGATGAACTCGGTCTTCTCGAGCTGGATGCGCGGCTTGCGGGTGTCGAGACCGGCGACGTACTCGACCTCGAGATCGGCCTCCAGGCGGCGGGCGAGCTCGGTGCCGCTGTAGCTGCCGATGCCGGTGATGAGGATGCGGCGCCCGTGCATCGGGCGCGTCAGGCCTTCTTGCGCTTCGAGGCCGTGGAGCTGGAGCGCTTGACGGTGCTGCCGCTGCCGCGCTTGGCGGGGCGGCCGCCGCTGCTGCGCTTGGTGGTGCTCGCCCGCGGCTTCCGCTCCGGCGGCAGCCGCTCCTCGATCGCGTCGAGCCGCCGGCCGATCGCGCGCAGTTCCTTCTCGAGATCCTTGATGTCGTCGTGCGTCGCGGGCCGGGCCTCCTCGAACGCGCCGCGCACGCGCTCGCCGACCACCTCGGCGCCCTTGGCGATCCCCTCGACGGCGTCCTGGGCGCGGCCGCGCGTCGAACGAGCGACCTCGTCGACCACGACCTGCGCCCGGCTGCGCGCCGCCTGCGTGCGGCCGCGCGTCTCCTGTGCGCCCTCGCGCGTGGCGTTGACCGTGCGCTCGACGGCCTCGCGCAAGGCGTCGGGCACGGGCGGTGGCGTGGTTCGGCGGCGAGCCATCAGCGCCGGAGTGTCCCATATCGTCCTGCGGGTGAAACCGGCGATCGGCCATCCCCCGCACCACCTGCGCCCCCACGCCGACCTGGCCGAGCGAGTGCTGCTGCCGGGCGACCCGCACCGGGCGCTCGCCGTCGCGCAGGAGATGCTCGAGGCGCCGAAGATCTTCAACCACGCGCGCGGGCTCTGGGGTTACACCGGCGTAGCGCCCGACGGCGAGCCGATGTCGGTCCAGGCGACCGGCATGGGCGGCCCGAGCGCCGCGATCGTGATCGAGGAGCTGATCGGGCTCGGCGCGCAGGTGCTGGTGCGGATCGGGACCTGCGGGGCGTTCAACTCGTCGTTATCGCTCGGTCAGCTGGTGACCGCGGACCCGGTGCTGTCGGGCGACGGCGCCTCGCGCGCGCTGGGGGCGCCGGAGGTGCAGTCGCCGGATCCCGAGCTGACGGCGGCGCTACAGGCGGCGGGCGGCGGCCCGGGCGTGGCGTGCATCTCGTCGGACCTGTTCTACGACCCACGCTCCGCGGCTCCCGAAGGTGCCGACGTCGTGGAGATGGAGGCGGCGGTGCTCTGCCGCATCGCGGAGCTGCGCGAGGTGCGGGCGGCGTGCCTGCTGGCGGTGTCCGACCTGATCGGAAGCGGCCGCGAGCGGCTGGACGCCGAGGCGATGACGGCGGCCGGGCTGGAGCTGGGGCGCGTCGCGGTGGAGGCGCTTACGTAGAGCGGGTCTTGGGCCCTGCAGAGCGGCGCTTCGCGCCTGCGGAGCGGGCCTTCGGCCCTGCGGATCTGCAGCAAAGCGCTCTGCAACGAAGTGCTCTGCAGCGGAGCGCTCCCTACTCCGAAACCGCCAGCCGCTCCTGCGCCCGCGGTGGCGGCTCGGCCCCCGGCGCCACGGCCTGCCGCAGCGCCGCCAGATCCCGCGCGATCTCGTCCAGCCGCTCGGCGACGGCCTCGTCGACACCGCCCGAAGCGCCGTCGGCCGCCGCGCCCACCGACGACAGGTGCGAGTCGATCGACGCGAGCCGGTCGTCCAGCCGGTCGACCGCGTCCTCGATGCCCTCCAGCCGCTGCGAGACCGAGCGCAGCCGGCGGGTCAGGCGCTCGACGTCGGCCGCCGACGGTATGCCGAGCGCGCCCATCGTCGCTTCCTGGGCCTGAACGGCCTTCTCGCGCGCCTCGAACGCGCGCGCGAGCGCGCCGGCGACGATCGGGTTTCCGACCAGCTCCTCGGCGATCTTGCCGAGCGTCTCCTCGCCCTGGCGGGAGATGCGGTCGCGGATGCCCTCGTCCTGCTCGTCGTCGCTCATGGGCACGGACGCTACCGGAAGGGTCGAGAAGCAGGCCTATGCGGCGTAGCGGCCATCAAGCCTCAAGGTCAACCTGAGGCTCATCCTCTGCAATTCGGGCGCCAGGAGACGGGGAACCGGCGTCTCCTACACGCGCACGCGTCTATAAGTGCGACGAGATGGGGATAGGAAGTTCCTAACTTCCGTCGCGCGCGCGTGTTCTGATCGTAGGCAGACGCAGCGTTCACGGACCCACAACGCGCCCTTAACAGCCCGAGGACGGTTCCCGGTTGCAGCAAAAAAGGTCAGCAAGTAGCGTTGCGCCCTCGCCCGGCGACTTTGCTAGCTTGCCGAGCACCGAAGCGGCTCCTAAGGGGCCTCGGGAGGAGATAAGCGCCCAGGGATGAGAAAGAGGCTCCTGTATGCGCTGCTGGCGGCGGGCCTCGTGCTCATCGCGCTGGTGGCGTTCACCTCAACTGCGACCGCTGAGAAGCGGTCCTTCCAGGTGCGCCTTGCCGACGGGTCGGTGGTCACCGTGACCGTCGACGTCCCGCCCGGAACGCCGATCAACGAGATCCCGCTGCCCGGCGAGCTCATTGCCGAGCTGCCCGGTCCCGAAGACGTGCCGGCTCCCGCCCCTGCTCCCGGCGCCCCGTCCGGCGGCGGCGGCGGAGGTGGTGGCGGCGGTGGCGGCGGTTCGAGCGGCGGCGGCTCCAGCGGCAGCGACGAACCGCGCAGCAGTTCCGGGGACCGCAGCGACGGCGACGACGATTCCCCGCGCGGGGATCGCGGCCGGCGCCAGGACGACTCCGGATCGAAGCGTCACGCGAACGGTGACGACGACGACTCGAACGATGAAGCTCAGGATGAGGGTTCGCCCGCCGAGCGCAAGAAGAAGAAGAAGCGGCGCGCACAGGCTGAGCAGCGCACCCGCCTCCGCCGGCCCGACGGTGCGCCGACTCGCACCAACCCGAGCTACTTCGACGCGCTGCCCGGCCCGACGAACGTCACCGGCGTTCCGAACTTCGTCATCCGCAAGTTCCGCGTCCCGCTCTTCCTGCTCCCGATCTACCAGGCCGCCGGTATCGAGTACGGCGTCCGCTGGGAGTACCTGGCCGCGATCAACGAGATCGAGACCGACTACGGGCGCAACCTGAACGTCTCGAGCGCGGGCGCCGTCGGCTGGATGCAGTTCATGCCCGCCACGTGGCGGCAGTACGGCGTCGACGCCAACGACGACAAGAAGAAGGATCCTTACAACCCTGTCGACGCGATCTTCGCCGCGGCCCGCTACCTCAAGGCGGCCGGCGCCCCGAAGGACATGCGCAAGGCGATCTTCGCCTACAACCACGCCGACTGGTACGTCGACTCGGTCCAGCTACGCGCGCGTCTGATTGCGGGTCTGCCCAGCGACCTGGTCGGATCGCTCACCGGCCTGACCGAGGGCCGCTTCCCGGTGGCCGCCCGCGCCCAGTACGCCGACGACCTGTCCGAGAAGGACGCCCTGAAGCGGGTCAAGCGCGGCCAGAACGCCGCGAACGTGGTCGACTCGAAGGACGACCGGCGCGGCATCGAGATCTTCGCGAAGCAAGGCTCGCCGGTCGTGGCGGTCAACGACGGCGTCGTCAAGAAGATCGGCGTCAAGAACGGCCGCCAGTACGTCGTCCTCCAGGACGCCTACGGCAACCGCTACACGTACGAGAACCTGGGCTCGGTCTCCCGCTACCACCCGGTGCCGAAGGACGAGGCCGGCGATCCGACGAACGGCGCGAAGGCGGTGTCGGCGAACGACTCGACGCCGAAGGACCCGAAGCCGACGCTCCCGGCCTCTGCCGGCCGCCAGGTCGCGCACTCCGAGGGTGACGACAAGGCCGCTCCGAAGCGTCCTGCCGCCCCGGCGAAGCGCTCGAACGCTCCGCGCGCCCAGGCCGTCGTCAAGCAGCGCCTGTTCGCCCACCCGATGCGCGCCAACCCGAAGAAGCACGGCGGCCTGGAGCAGGCGTTCGACCACGATCAGAAGAGCGGCAGCACACGCGGCGACGACAAGAACTTCACGACCTATCGCAACTACTTCGCGCGCGGCCTGTCGCTGTCCTCGCGCGACGCGAAGCTGAAGCGGCTCAAGAAGGGCTCGCGCGTCATCGCCGGCACGATCCTGGGCCGCGTCGGCGCCAAGCAGGGCACGAAGGCGTCGAACATCTACTTCAGGATCCGGCCCGCCGGCCGCGGCGCGCCGTCGATCGATCCCAAGCCGATCCTCGACGGCTGGAAGCTGCTCGAGTCGACCGCGATCTACCGCGCGTCCGGCAAGAACGCCCTCTACGGCGAGGACGGCGACGGCTTCTCGATCGGCCAGATCTTGCTGCTGCCCAAGCCGCTGCTGGAGAAGCGCGTCCTCTCCGACGAGCGCGTCGAGATCTACCCGTGCGGCCGCCGCGACATCAAGACCGGCCAGATCGACCGCCGCGTACTGGCGACGCTCGAGTACCTGGCCGAGTCAGGTCTCCGGCCCACGGTCACGTCGCTCAAGTGCGGCCACGGCTTCTACACGTCGTCCGGCAACGTCTCCCACCACTCGTCCGGCAACGCGGTCGACGTCGCGCGGCTGAACGGCATCCCGATCCTGGGCCACCAGGAGAAGGGCGGGATCACCGAGCAGGGCGTCGAGCGGCTGATGCTGCTGCAGGGCCGGATGCGTCCCGACCAGATCATCTCGCTGCTCGACATGGGCCAGAACACGGTCGCCATGGGCGATCACGACGACCACATCCACGTCGGCTTCCGGCCGCTGTTCGGCGAGAACAAGAAGCTCGGCCAGCAGGCGATGGCCGTGCTGAAGCCGGGCCAGTGGAACGACCTGATCGGCCGCCTGCGCCGGATCGACAACCCGACGGTGCCGGTGAACCCGTCGAAGTACGCGATCCCGGTCAAGCCGCGCCGCGGCAGCGACGCCCACCGCGGCGAGTAGCCCGGCCGCCGGCGCACTGTTCCGCTTCGTCCAGCTCGAGTTCGGCTTCGCTCTCGGGCCGGCCGACGGCCGCTACCTCGTGCGTGCGTCGGCGGACGCCGCGCCGTCGCGGGTGATCGTGCTGGCGACGCTGGGCGCGCCCCAGCGCCGGTTCTTCAAGGGCCGCACGCCGACCGCCGTCACCGACGCGGAGCCCGAGCCCGTGCCCACCACGCGGGCGACGCTGATCGCTGCCGAGCCGTTCCGCTCGACCGAGGACGCCGACGGCTGGCTCGAGGACCTTCGCAAGGACGACGACGCCACCGCGGCCGAAGTCGACGCGGCGGTGCGCCTGCTGAACAGCGTGCTGCGTGCCCACCGGGCGGCTGCGCTCGACCCGTACGCCCGCGAGGTCAGCGCGACGGGAGCCCTGGTCGTGCGCGTCGGCTACGGGTCGGGCGAGCAGGTCGCCGACGGCCACTTCGCCTCCGCCTACGAGCTGCCCCATCAGGCCGCCGGACAGACGCGCCGCCGGGCCGCTCGGCTGCGCGAGGCGCTGGCCCCGCAGGAGCGCCTGGCGGCGATCCTGGGCGGCCGCGACGCGCCGCTGGCCGGCGAGGAGCTGCTGCTGCGCGCACGCGCGGACCTGGACGCCGAGCGGCCGCGGGAGGCAGCCCTCCAGGCCCGGGTGGCGCTCGAGGCGCTGATCGCCGAGCTGGAGCGCGAGGGACGCGACGTGGGCGAGATGCGCGACCGGCGCAAGGCGATCGGGAACGCCGCCAACGCCGCGCTCCTCGGCGAGCTGAGCGACGAGCAAGCGACGGCGGTCGCCGATGCCGTGGACGCGATGGACCGAGCGCTGCGGCACAGGGCGATCGGCAACTAGAGACACGCCGTCACAAGAAAGTCACAGCCGCGTGACAACTCCTTGACGAGCGCTTAGGGGGAGGCGCTTAGCGTCCGTGGCGTACTCGACACAAGGTCGAGTGGGACCGCTCGAATTCTCGACACCAGTCCCCTGTTCCTGGCTCCTGGAGACGACCACCATGCGGGACATGAGAGATACACCGGTAGTTGACATCGCCGCAGCGTCCACCCCTCGCGTTCGGGCCCAGCGGCGCATGCGCGACCTGGCGGCCGCCGCGCGCACGGCCGCTGCCGTGACGACGGACGAGCCGCCGCGTGGCGGCCGGGCCTGGCTGAACGGCAGCGAGCTGGGCGGCCGCGACCGCCGCTACGCGCACCTCACGCGCGCGTACGAGTGATCAGTTCCAGTGCACAGTGCCAGTGAGCACTGACCACTGGCACTGACCACTACAGAGCCGCTAGGACCGACTCCAACTCGTCGACAACGTCGCCGGTCAATTTGACCTCGGCCTCCGAGTCATACGGCGTCGGCCCCTGGGTGACCAGCGCCAGCGCCGCGCCGCCCTCGAGCGCGACCTGCGGCAGGCCGGCGACCGGGTAGACCTCGAGCGACGATCCGATCGCGATCATCAAGTCGGCCTCGCTCGCCAGGCGGTGCGCCTCGAAGATCGCGTGCTCCGGCAGCATCTCGCCGAACAGCACGACGTTCGGCTTGAGCGGCGCGATGCAGGCGCCGCACTCGGGCGCGCCCTCCGCCGAGCCGATCTGCTCCATCACCTGGTCGATCCCGACCTTGCCCCCGCACTCGGGGCACACGCACCACTCGATCGACCCGTGCACCTCGATGACGTTCGACGATCCGGCCGCGCGGTGCAGGCGGTCGATGTTCTGCGTCACGACGCCGCGGACAATCCCGCGCCGCTCGAGCTCAGCCACCACCTCGTGAGCCCGGTTGGGCTTGACGTCCTTCAGAGAGGCGAACCGGTCGCCGTAGAAGTGCCAGAAGCGGTCGGGCTCGCGCCGGAAGACGTCGATGTGCGCGACCTCCATCGGGTTGACCTTCTCCCACAGGCCCTTGCCGGGCGTGCGGAAGTCGGGGATCCCGGACGGCACCGAGATCCCCGCACCGGTGAGCACGACGGCGCGCTCGGACGAGCGGAGCAGCTCCGCGAGCCGCTCCGCCGACCGTGACTGTGTGCCGAGTCGTCCCAAGAGAGGACCCAGCAACTACTTCCCCTGGAACTTCGGCTGGCGCTTGCCCAGGAAGGCGCCGATGCCCTCCTTGGCGTCCTCGCTGCCGAACGCCTCGCCGAACGCCTTGGCTTCGACCTCGAGGCCCTCGCCCAGCTCGCCCTGGTGCGACACCTGCTTGATCTTCTCGATCGCCAGCGGCGCCTGCTCCGAGAACTTCCGGGCCCACGCGAGCGCGGTGTCGAACAGCTCGTGGTCCGGCACCACCTGGTTGACCAGGCCGTAGCGCAGCGCCTCGTACGCGCCGATCGCGTCGCCGCGCAGGTTCATCTCGAGTGCCTTGCCCTCGCCGACCAGCCGCGGCAGCCTCTGCGTGCCGCCGAACCCCGGGATGATCCCCAGGTTGATCTCCGGCTGCGCGAACGTGGCCGACTCGGCGGCCAGGCGGCAGTCGCAGGCCATCGCCAGCT
>Ga0126307_10003758_pt1 | contig 10438 bp, 11 predicted proteins | sample Plot28_FD_89955 | JGI IMG/M metagenome (GOLD analysis project Ga0126307, IMG submission 89955) | Serpentine soil microbial communities from UC McLaughlin Reserve, CA, USA - Plot28 | ecosystem: Environmental > Terrestrial > Soil > Grasslands | place: USA: UC McLaughlin Reserve, Lake County...
CATCACGAGCATGCTGTCGTTCCGTCTCTACGCCGCCGATCACACCATGGGATCGCTGAACCTGTACTCCCCGGAGGTCGACGGCTTCGACGACGACGACCGCCACGTCGGGTTGATCTTCGCCGCGCACGCTGCGGTCGCGCTGTCCCACGCACAGCAGATCTGGCACCTGGAACGCGCCTTGGTCACCCGCGACATAATCGCCACGGCCAAGGGGATGCTCATGGCCAGCGGCGACGTCTCGGACGAGGAGGCCTTCGACATCCTCCGGCGCGCCTCCCAGCGGACGAACGTGAAGCTCCGGATGATCGCCCAGCTCATCGTCGATCGACAGCCGATGCCGGGCGTGGGGTGACCCCTGCGATCTCGGCCCCACCGTCGGGGGTTGCTCGCATCGTTGCTCCCTGTCCGCTGGGTGACCAGGAGCAATACCGAATCCCATACCTTCGACGCCGGGGTCCGTGACGCGAGGATGACGCGGCACGTCCGCATGCAGCGCGAGTCGCCGCACACGAACGGACGTTTCACTCCCCAGGTCCGACGGTGCGTGGAGCGAGCACCAGCAGGGCAGGAGACACGTCCACGCAGTCCGGCTTACAGGCCGACTCGTCGCCCACGCCTTCCTGCCAAGGAATTGACTCGCCACGGCGTCGGGTTCAGTCCTCAAGGAGTCCTCACCTCCCTCGGGTCCGGCGGGAAACGGCGAGACACGTCGAGCGCTAGAACCGCTGGCCAACGACGCCGACCCGAACGTACGTGCCGGTAAGGAAGCCCCACATGCACACCTCGCTCTAGCGCTGAGCCCGGGAGTGGTCCGAGCGCGACGAAGGCGCACCGCCCGGTCGGGTAGTGCGCCTTCGCGTTCGACCGATCGCTAGGGTCGAGCGGTGGTCATGGGCGGAGGCACGCGGGGGCCCGTGGCTCCCCCGACCAGCCCGGAGGGCCCGACGTGGGAGCCGGGTACGTCGCTCAGCCCGGGACCGCGACGTCGTCGCGGTCGTCGCTCGACGCGGGCGTCGCCAGCAGCGTCCGCACGTCGAGCAGCAGGTCGGCGACCTCGTTGGACGACACGAGCTCACGGTGGAGCAGGTCGCCCAAGCCCTTGTCGATCACGGCGAGGGCTTCAATGATCATCTCGTCGAGCTCACGGGTCTCGGTCACGCCACCACCATATCGGTCGTTCGGGCTCCGACGACGACCACTCCGAGTCGGCTCCTTGAAGTTTCACGCGCGGCGATCGGGATGCGATCACCGGACCGTGTGGCCGCCCTAGCCTTCCCGCCGGTGACCTACGAGACGATCGCCCGGTTGGGCCGGGGGGGCATGGGCGTCGTCGACCTCGCTCGCGACGCCGAGGGCAATCGCGTGGCGCTCAAGCGCATCACCCTCACCGGCTCGGCCAGCGACATCCTCCGCGGTCGCCAACGCCTGCTGCGCGAGGCCGAGGTGCTGCGCCGGCTGCACCACCCCAATGTGGTGCGCCTCGTCGACGTCCTCGACGAGGGCGACGAGATCGTGCTGGTCATGCCCTATCTCAACGGCGGCAGCCTCGCCGAGCGGGTCGCCCAGCACGGTCCGGCGCCGGCCGACGAGGTCGAGCGCCAGGCCCGCCGGCTCTTCGGCGCCCTGGCCCAGGCCCACGCCGCCGGCATCGTCCACCGTGACATCAAGCCCGCCAACATCCTCTTCGACGATCGAGGTGAGCCGCTCCTCGCCGACTTCGGCGTCGCACAGACGCCCGACCAGACCCAAGGGCTGACCGTGACCGGCATGGTGGTCGGCACGCCGGGCTTCATGGCCCCCGAGCAGGCTCGGGGCGAGCAGGTCACGCCGGCCAGCGACGTGTTCTCGCTCGGCGCCACGCTGTTGTTCGCGGCCACGGCCGAGGGCCCTTTCGGCATCGGCGACCCCGCGCTGCTCATGGTCAGGGCGGCGAGCAACAAGGTCGAGAAGGTCCCCCGGTCGCTGCCCACCTCGCTGCGCCGCCTGCTGAAGGAGACGCTGCACGCCCGGCCCGAGCGCCGCCCGACCGCTACGGACCTGGTGTCCCCGCAGGGCTTCGTGTCCGCGCTTCCCTCTGTCCGCCGACCTCAGACCCCCGCGTCGTGGGCGGTCGTGGGCGGCGCGGCCGCCGGGGTGGTCCTGGTGGCGGGCGCATTCCTGTTCATCGACCGCGAGGGCTACGACGACGCCGGGAGCGACGCCCTCGTGCCGACCTCGTGCGAGGATCGTCCCTACCAGCCCTGCGGGCAGGCCGATCCGGCCGCGGGCACCGACGGCGCGCGGTGCCTCGAGGGCTTCACGGACCCCGACGGCGAGCCGGCGAACGGCTGCGAGGCGGCGGCCACCACGGGGTCCGACGCCGCCGGCGGAACGGCCCCAGGGGCCTCGGCCGTGCCGGGCTCCGGGGCCGGGGAGCTGCTGCTGCCCGACGACGAGGCGGAGGGGACGATCACCGCGAACGAGGTCTACGACGCCTTCGACGTCCGCCCGCCAGCCACCACCGCCCCTGAGATGTGCGACGGCCCGCTCACGCTGACGCTGACGGCGCCCGATACCGGCGAGATGCTCCTCGAGGTCCGCATCGGCGAGTTGTTGCTCACCGACGCCGCGAGCGTCGGCGGCGAACCGGGCGTGGCGACGCTCCCCGACCCGTGCGGTCTCGCCTCACCGTCGGCCGCCAACCTCTACTCGACCGGCTTCCAGGCGACCGTCGCCACGGCCGGCGAGGCCGCCCACGACCACGCCTACACGCTGCGGGTCGATTCGGGCTGAGGCGGCCGGCGTGGGAAGCGCGGCGCCCGACCGTTGGGATCACAACATCCACCACCACCGGCTCGTCCTGGGGGCGGTGCCCGACGGCTGCGCCCGCGCCCTCGACGTCGGCTGCGGCGAGGGCCTCCTCGCGCGTGAGCTGGCCGCCAGCGCCGGCCACGTCACGGCCCTCGACCGCCACGAGCCAACCCTGGCGCTCGGCCGGCGGAGCGATCCCGACGCCGCCGTCAGCTACGTCCTCGGCGACGTGCTGGCCCACCCGTTTGTACCTGGCTCCTTCGACCTGGTCGCCTCCATCGCCGCGCTGCACCACGTCGACGCCGCCGCCGGCCTCGAGCGGCTGCGCGAGCTGCTGCGACCGGGCGGCACGCTCGTGGTGGTCGGGCTGGCCCGCGCCCGCTCGCCGGTCGACCTGGCCTGGGCGGTGGCCGGCGCCGTCGGCGACCGGGTCCTCCGGCGGACCAGGACCTACCACGAGCACTCCGCGCCGATCGTGTGGCCGCCGCCCGAGACCTACGGCGCCATGCGGCGCCTTGCCCGGCGCACCCTGCCTGGGGTCCGCTTCCGGCGCCACCTCCTGTGGCGCTACTCGCTCACCTGGATCAAGCCGCCGGCGGGCGACTGAAGGCGCGGCTCAGCGCAGGGCGCCGAGCTCGGCCTCGATGCGCGCCAGGCGGCGCTCGATGTCGGCCAGGCGGTCGGCGAACGGGTCGGCCACGGCCTCGGCACCCGCCGGCAGCACCGCCCGGTCGCGCTCGACGGCGGCCCGAGACTCGCGCCAGTGGCGCCCGCCTGGAGCGCCCGCATCACCCTCGTCGCCGTGGCCCAACTCGTCGTCGACCCTGAGCGTCGGGCGCTCCGTGGCGGCGGCTAGGCGGCGCTCCAGCTCGAACACCCGGGCCGAGAGCTCGGCGTAGGTCGGGGCGGCGGCGAAGGGGTCACGCACGACGCCCGGGTCGCCCGTGGGGCCCGCCTCGCCGACGAGCTGCTCGTCGAACGGCGGCGGCCCGGCCAGCACCTGGGCCCAGCGGACGCGGTCGCCGGCCCCCGGGGTGTCGAGGCGGGTGGCGAACGGCGTCGGCGTGCGGGCGGCGAGCGCGTCCAACACGGCCTCGACCTCGCCCGAGTGGTCGAACGGGTGCAACCGGCTGGCCCGCGCCTGCACCGCGCCCAGCGTCTGGGGGCCGCACAGCAGGAGCACCGCGAGCACCGCGAGGTCGTCCGGACCGAGCCGCCACCGGCCGTCGGCCCGGTGGCTGTAGCGGGTCGCCCGCTCGCGGCCGCCCGGCGGCACGAAGCGGGCCAGGCCCTTCGACTTGAGCGATAGGAGCGTGTCCTCGACCGTGCGGTCGTCGTACGCCACTACAGGCTCGCGGCCGGACGTCTGGTTGCACGCCAGCCGCAGCTCGTTGAGCGACACCGGGTACGTGTCCGGGGCGATCGCCGCCTTCTCGATCAAGCACCCGAGGACGCGCCCCTCGGCCGCCGTGAGCTCCATAGGGGGTCGATGCTACGGCGCGGCGGCCCTCGGCGCCGTCACGACGAGGGCCGATGGGCGTCGCACTCGCTCCCGGCTCGGTCGTGCCCATTAGCTTCCGGGCATGGGACTCGAAAGCGCAGGGGTCACGTTCGCCTCGTTGATGGCGCTCGGCCCCGACCTCGCCGTCGGCACGGCCCGCCTGGCCGAGGACCTCGGCTACACCAGCTTCTGGACGGCCGAAACGACGGGGCCTGAGGCGTTCTCCCTGCTGGCGGCGGCCGGGGCCGCCGCGCCGGGCCTGGACCTCGGCACCGGCGTGCTCGCCCTGCAGCTGCGCACCCCGATGGTCGTGGCGATGGCCGGCGCCACGCTGCAGGCGCTGCACCCCGACCGCGACGTGCTCCTGGGCGTCGGCATCTCGTCGCCGGTCGTGACCGAGCGCTGGCACGGCGTCGCCTACGGCGACCGGCCGCTGGCCCGGGTGCGCGAGTACGTCACGCTGCTGCGGGCCTGCCTGTCGGGCGAGAAGGTCGACTTCGCCGGTGACTTCTACCAGGTCAAGGGCTTCCGCCTCGGCGTGCGTCTCGGCGAGCGGCGGCCGAGGATCGTGGTTGGCGCGCTCAACCCCGCCATGCTGCGACTGGCCGGCGAACTCGCCGACGGCGTGCTGCTCAACTACCTGCCGGCCTCGCACGTGCCCTGGTCGGTGGCCCGCGTGCGCGAGGGCGGCGACGCCACCGTCTACGCCTACGTCCACGCCGGGGCCTGCGCCCGCGAGGAGGGCATCGAGCTGGCCCGGCGCGACCTGTTCTCCTACGCCGTGGTCGACAGCTACGCCCGCAACTTCGAGCGTGCCGGCTATGGCGACTCCGTGGCCGAAGTGCGCGAGCGCTTCGCCGCCGGCGACCGGGCGGGCGCCGTGGCGGCGGTGAGCGACGGGATGGTCGACGGCATCGACGTCATGGGCGACGACGACATCGTGGCGGCCACGATGGCCGCCTACGCGGACGCCGGCGTCGACGTGCCGGTCCTGATGCCTCTGCCCTGGGGTGCCGACCGGCGGGCGTCGGCCGAGCGCACCATACGCGCCGCCCTCGGCAAGGGCTGAACCGGCCTACGATCGCCGGCGATGGAACTCGCCGATCGCATCTTCGTGGTCACCGGCGGGGCCAGCGGCATCGGGCGCGCGCTGTGCGAGCGGTTCGTGGTCGAGGGCGCCCGCGCCGTCGTGGTCGTCGATCGCGAGGGCGACGCGGCGGTCGGCGTGGCGGACGACCTCGGTCCCACCGCCACGCCCCTGGCGGCCGACGTCGGCGTCGAGGCCGACGTCGCCGCCGCCGTCGACCGGATCGAGAACGAGATCGGCCCGATCGACCTGTTCGCCTCGAACGCCGGGCTCGGCGGGGGCGGGGGCCTCGAGGCCGACGACGACGTGTGGGCGTCGCTGTGGACGGTCAACGTGATGGCGCACGTGTACGCGGCCCGGGCGCTCGTGCCGCGCATGGTGGCGCGGGGTGGCGGCTACCTGCTGAACACCGCGTCGGCCGCCGGCCTGCTGACGAACGTGGGCAACGCCCCATACTCGGTCACCAAGCACGCAGCCGTGGCGCTGGCCGAGTGGATCGCCATCACCCACGGCGACGAGGGCATCAAGGTGTCGTGCCTGTGCCCCATGGGCGTCGACACGCCGATGCTGCGGGCCGGGGCGCAGGACCTGGCCGGCGAGGCCGCATCCACCCAGGGCGTCATCACCCCCGAGCGGGTGGCCGACGCCGTCGTGGCGGGCCTGCGCGACGAGCGGTTCCTGATCCTGCCCCACACCGAGGTGGCGGACTACGAGCGCCGCCGCGCCGGGTCGCGGGACCGCTGGCTCGCCGGCATGCGGAGGCTCCGGGCATCACTGGCCGTAAGCCACAGCAACGACTAGAACACATGTTCGTGGCCCCCGACCGTACCTCCCTCGACTGGACCCCTCCTCGTGCGGCCTCGGCCGCTCCCGCCGGCCCGCCGTCCCTGGCGGCGTTAGGCCTCGTGGCTGGGGAACGGGTGCGCTGGCGCCAGAAGGCCGGCGGGCGGTGGCGGGAGGGGCGGGTGCTGGGGCGCGAGCGCGACGGCAGCATCGGCATCCGCGACGGCACGGGCGCCAGCCGGGCACTGCGCCTCGAACGGCTCGAGGTCACCGCCGAGGGCCCCCGCGGCGCCAGGGTGTGGGAGGCCGCCACCGAGCGGGCCGCCCGCGCCGAGCAGATGGCGCTGTGGACGGCGGCCCCGGCCCAGCCGGCCGGGCCTCGGCGGCGCTGAGGCCCTCCTCGTGGACCCGCGCACCGTCGACGTCTACGCCGGGGGTGCCGCCGCATACCGCGCCCGCCGCCGGGCGTACCAACCCGAGCGCGCCGCGAGCTTCGCCGCCCGACTACCGGCCGGCGCCGTGCGGCTCGATCTCGGCTCGGGCCCCGGCCACTACGCCCCTCATCTGGGACGGCCGCTCGTGGCCGCCGACCCGGCTCTCGCCATGGTTACCGAGGCGGTCGCCGGGGCCCCCGACGTGTTGGGTCTGGTCGCCGACGCCGCCGCCCTGCCCGTGCGGCGCGGGGCGCTCGCCGGCGTGTGGGCCAGCAAGTCGCTCCAGCACCTGGTGGCCGAGCACCTGCCCCTCGCCCTCGCCGAGATCCACGGGGCGTTGGCCGTGGGCGGCGTTCTCGATGTCACGGTGTTCGACCGCTCGCGGGCGACGCGCGCCGGCGAGACGGGGCAGGCCGGGCCAGGGCCGACGACGGCGGCGACCGGCGGAGCGCCGGGGGCGACGACGGGCCCGGCCGTGCCGGCCGGGGAGGCGCCCGTGGCGGAAGTGACCGGTGACGACGACGACTTCCCCGGCCGCCTGTTCACGTTCTGGCCGCCGCACCTGCTCGAGCGGCTGCTGGTGGGCGCCGGCTTCGACGTCGAGCAGGCCGAGGCGGCCCCCGCCGGCGACGGCGGAGCGGTCCACCGGGTGCTGGCGCGCGCCACGCGCGCCCGCACGCTGTCCGACACGGTGGGCCCCGGCATGCGCCTGCTCGTGTGCGGGCTCAACCCCAGCCTGTACGCGGCGGACGTCGGCATCGGCTACGCCCGCCCCGGCAACCGCTTCTGGCCGGCCGCCCTGGCCGCCGGTCTCGTCACCGTCGACCGGGATCCCCGCCACGCCCTCCGCCACCACGGCCTGGGCATGACCGACGTCGTGAAGCGGGCCACTGTGGGCGCCGCCGAGCTGACGCCGGCCGAGTACCGCGCGGGCCTGGACCGCGTGCGCTGGCTGGTGGGCTGGCTCCGTCCCCGGGCGATCTGCTTCGTCGGCCTGGCCGGCTGGCGGACTGCCGTCGACCGCAGGGCGGGGCCGGGGGTCCAGCCCGTCGCCCTGGCCGGCGTGCCGGCCTACGTCATGCCCTCGACGAGCGGGCTCAACGCCCATGCCTCGGCCACCGACCTGGCGGCGCACCTGCGGGCGGCCGCCGCGCTCGCCGACGGCGCCTGAGCTCGAGCTGTCGTGTCAGCCGGCCGTGGCAGCGGGAGAGGGCGGGGGCGACGCCGAGGGCGGCGTCATCTGCAGCAGGACGTCGACGAGGCGGGCGACCGACTCCAACGTCGTGAACAGCGAGTCGGCGGTGCGGCTCGGGTCGAGGCCGGTGTACAGCTCGATGCCCAGGAACAGCGCTGCCACCACGGACGTGAGGTCGTCGTGGGGCAGGATCGCCGCGTACGGCGTGTCGGCCAGCAGGCGCTCCATCGTGCGGCCCACCAGGGCCGTCCACGGCTCGAACGCGTCCCGGATGCCCCGGGCGAGCTCGTCGGACCCGCCCGCGCCCGCCATCATCTGCGTGAGGGCCGCCACGGCACCGCCTTCGAACTCCTCGTCGTGTAGGCGGCGGGCCACGCCCACCAGCTCCGGCAGCGACGTGACCCGGGCCAGCGCCTCGGCGTAGAGGGCCGAGCGCCGCTCGCTCTCGCTGCGGGCCACGGCGATGAGCAGTCCCTCCACGGAGCCGAAGTGGTAGAAGATCAGCGCCTGGTTGAAGCCGCCGTGGCGGGCGATGGCCCGGGCGCTGATGCCGGTGATGCCGGTCTCGCGCAGGGCGCCCAGGGCGGCGGCCAGTATGCGGGCGCGGGTCTCGGCGGCGCCCGTGCGAGCGGGGCGCACGGGGGTGGGGGTCGGGTGAGGGTCGGTCGCCGTCATGGCGCGTGCATCCTGCGAGCCATCGTCGCTCAGCCCATCGCCGTCAGGGGGACCTCGAGGAAGCGGGTGTCCATGAAGGTCTCGAGCGCCCAGGTGCTGTAGGTGCGGGGGAAGGCGGCGAGCGCGCCGCCGATCGTCGTCTGGTCGAGGTGGGCGACGGCGCGGCGGGCGTCGTCGGAATAGCGGTCCATCGTCTGGAGCGCGGCCGGCACGCTGCCCGAGCCCCGGACCAGCTGCAGCGCGCCCTCGACGTCGGCCGCTCGCAAGCCCTGGCCGTCGTCGCCGGCCAGCGGACCGGTGAGCAGGCGGCGCAGGTCGCCACCGCCGGGGCCGTGCAGCGCGGCGAGCACGGGCAGGGTGTAGACGCCGCTGGCGATGTCGTTGCCGGTGGGCTTGCCGAGCCGGCCGGCGTCGCCGATCAGGTCGAGCACGTCGTCGAGCACCTGGAACGCCATGCCGAACGCCTCTCCGTAGCGGGTGAGGGCCAGCTCGTTGCGCTCGGACAGGCCACCGACCTGGGCCCCGAGGCGGCAGGCGCACGAGAACAGGGCCGCCGTCTTGCCCCGGATCGAGGCCAGGTGGGCCTCGATGCTGCGGTCGGGATCGAAGGTGTCGCGCAGCTCGAGCACCTGGCCCTCGCACAGGTTGCCGAGCGTCGCGGCGAGCAGGGCGGCGGCCTCGCGGCTCACCGACGCGGCCAGCTCGGCGGCCCGGGCCAGGATGTAGTCGCCGGCGAGCACGGCGTGGTCGACGCCCTCGACGGCGTTGATCGTGGGCCGGCCGCGGCGGGTGTCGGCGTGGTCGAGGATGTCGTCGTGCACGAGCGAGCCGACCTGCACGAGCTCGACGGCGGCGGCTGCCGAGACGGCGTGCTCGTCGAACACGCCGCCGAGCGCCGCGCCGACGATCGTGAACAGCGGGCGGAGGCGCTTGCCGCCGGTCGCCGCCACCCTCGTGCTGGCCGGACCGAGCAGGGCGCCGTCGCCGCCCAGCGTGGTGGTGATCTTGTCGTCGACGGCGGCGAGGCGGTCGGCGAGATCGTCGATGCCGAAGATCCGGGACAGGACCTCGGTGCTCAGCTCCGCAGGTGGGGCGGCCGGCGCCGGACGGGCGGGGGCACGGTCGGGCGTCGCATGGACCATCGGCCTCTCCTCCGGGGGAGCGGGTTGAGCGCCGCCTGTGAGCGAACGCTTTGAGCGTATGCTCAAATCTCGCCTTCCTCAAGGGTGGACCGGCGTGACGTCCGCCACGCCGGGTGGCACAGGCCGGCGTCAAGCGGGCGGCAGGCGGGCGTGCCGATCGCCGGTAGGACGGCGCAGCCCCGGAACACCAGGCGGGGCCGCCAGGTCGCCTCGCCGACCGAGCAAGGACGGCGCAGCCCCGGAACACCAGGCGCGGCCACACGTCGCCGCGCCGGCCGACGCCAGGACGGCGCAGCCCCGGAACACCAGGCGGGGCCGCCACGTCGCCGCGCCGGCCGACGCCGGCCGGGCACCCGTTCGGCGAGGGGCCGTAGCTCGGCCACCGCCACGAGCCGAGCCATCGGCGCCGCCAGGCACGGATCAGCCCTGCCGCCGAACGCAGCGTGGCGGCGCCCCAGCATGCGGCGGTGGCGCCGGGCACCTCCGACCTTGCGCGACGATGCGGCCGTGACGGTCCGCTATCTGCTCGTCGCCCGGCTGCCAGCCGGCGGCCTGGTCGACTTCGACGCCTACGAATCCGCCGTGCTGCCGCTGCTCGCCGAGCACGGCGGCCGGCTCGAGCGCCGGCTGCGGGCGCATGACGGCCGCGGCGAGGCCCATGTCGTGGCCTTCCCCGACGACGACGCGTTCGCCGCCTACCGAGCGGACCCCCGCCGCCAGGCCGCCGCTCCTCTTCTGCGCTCCTCGGGCGCCGAGCTGGACCTGTGGCCGGTGGACGACCTGCCCACCTGAGCCCGCCCGGTCCACCGCCGCACCGCCGCACGCCCG
>Ga0126307_10003759_pt1 | contig 10436 bp, 9 predicted proteins | sample Plot28_FD_89955 | JGI IMG/M metagenome (GOLD analysis project Ga0126307, IMG submission 89955) | Serpentine soil microbial communities from UC McLaughlin Reserve, CA, USA - Plot28 | ecosystem: Environmental > Terrestrial > Soil > Grasslands | place: USA: UC McLaughlin Reserve, Lake County...
AACTACCCAAACTCACAAGATGGAGCGCCAAGAAAACCGCCTGAGATTGGCTAAACTCGATGGTGATGATTGGCTCGACGCTGAGGAACCGTTAACGGTGCACGAAAAAGCATTACTCGAGGCGCGCCTTGCCGCCTATGCGAAGGATCCAGACGCCGGTAGCACGTGGGAAGAAGTTGAAGGCCGAATCCGAGCCCGCCTTAGTCGGCAGCTCAACGGATGAGCCGGAATCTAATCATCAGAGCAGAAACTCCAAAGATTAACAGTTCCGCAGTATCTCAAGAGTGACACGTCGACTGCTACGTAGGAATTGTATTGCAATATGTCTCTAGAAAACGTTCAAACTGTTCTCGAGAATTTTGTTTCCGATACGCATAATGACCTTCTTATTCTCAAAGGGAGGTGGGGCATTGGAAAGACGTTCTTTTGGCGTCGGCTAATCAAAGAAAGTCGGTTGAAGAAAAATGTTGGAAGGCAATGGTACGCCTATGAATCCCTTTTTGGAGTTAACAGTCTAGATGATTTGAAGAACGCTATCATAGCTTCCAGAGTGGAAGCGAATGTAAGCATAATCAAAAGTCGAATTCAGATGCGGACTGAAAGCCTGAAGCAACTGCTGAAAGGTTTGGAAAAAACAAAACTCGGAAGTTACACGGGAGGGCTGGCCGGGGAATATCTTTACCTACTGCTGGATAACGCCCTTATATGTTTTGACGATCTAGAGCGAAAGGGTGCCGCACTCAGCTTCAAAGATGTCTTCGGCCTTGCGGCAGTGCTGAAGGAGGAAAGAGACTGTAAGGTTCTAATAATAATGAATGATGAGAGTCTGAGCGATACGGACATTAAAGAATTCAAAATACATGGCGAAAAACTGGTTGACCGCGAAGTCAGTTTTACAATTGATGAAGAACAAGCCTTTCGGAATATCTTTGAAGCATCCTTTCCTCACTACGAGATCATTAAAAAAACATTGCTTGAGTCTTCACATCAGGAATATGCGCATCCTGAAACGAGTGAAACGGTCCATGGAGGACCTTTGGTCCGTACTTCGAGGAAGCGAGAGTCAGATTTTTGAGGAGGTAATTCATTCACTGATTCTTTATGTGTGGAGTTATAACGACAAAGAGGACCAGGCCCCTCCTCTATCATTCATCCGCAGCTATTCTTTGGCTCAGAAATTTATCCGCACCACGTACAAAAAGGCGGAGGAAACTGATCAGGTGAAACACTGGGACGAGATTCTCGAATCTTACAATTATCTTCGTACGAATTCATTGGATGAACATCTCATTGACTTCGTCACTACCGGCTCTCTAGATATGGTGCCTTTCCGTAGCGAGCTTGAAAAACGAAATCTGCATCATCGGATTCTAAAGGCCGATGCGAATTACAATGAGGTTTGGGATTTATACCGAAGTTCCTTTGCCAACAATGAAGACGAATTTTTAGACGAGTTGCTACGTCGCTTTCGACAGAATATGAAGGTTTTATCGATAAGTGATCTCCACGACGCAGTTAGCACATTACGACGATTTGAACGGGATGAACCCGCGAAACAGCTGATCGATGAATACTTTCAAGTTTGCAACACGGCCCAAGATATACAGACATTTAGGTTATTACGGAGAACAATGATTGGTCGTGAACAGATGGACGAGTATTTGATGACACGCCTTGAGGACATCTGGGCGACCGAAGACATAGATACGCGTTCGTTAGCTGAAGTATTCCAGACCAATCCTCTGAAAGATAATTGGAATTTTCGAGACGTTGCTCGGATCGATTCATTCTCGGTAGACGACTATTATTCTTTTTTCAAATCTGAGAACTCTTCTGAGCTCCAACATTACGTTCGGACCTGTCTAGGTTTTGGATTGCTTACTGATGAAAAGGGCGTTTACAAGTCAGTGAGTGAAAAGGCAAAAGAAGCACTAAGAAGGATAGGGTCTGAGTCCCGAATTAATCAGGTTCGTGTTTCATCGCTGTACGGGGTCGATTTGGCGTAAACCTCCCAGTTAGTGTCGAAGCATTTAGCTACCTCGAAGGACCAAGATTTGCTGCTGCTTTCCCTCGATGTATAATCGCTGACGTTTGAGCAAAAGTTTAACTCATCTTCTCGCGTTCGCGTACGGGGTTTCATGAATGGCAAAGTCCGACCTCATATTGGCGCTCGTTCGGGCGGGAACCTCGGGTGATCAAAGCCTCTTTCGAAAAACAGTTGAGGCTTTGATTGCAGACGAACGTGCCCAGCAGCACAATGTACTTGCAGATAATCTGGCGAGAAGTTTGGCAGCTAACGGTAACGGTCCGTACCGAGTTGGCACTAGCGTACCGAGTGATTCCTTTGCCACTCTTTTTTATGACATTACCCCACGTCGAAAACTATCCGAGCTGGTCTTGTCACGTCTCGTGCAAAGGGCTTGCGAAGAACTGATTGAAGAACAGAATCGCGCCGACCTGCTACGTTCTCACAATCTGGAACCGCGCAATCGAATCTTGTTAATGGGTCCGTCAGGCAACGGCAAGACATCGCTGGCAGAGGCGGTTGCTGAGGGGCTCATGGTACCGTTGGTTAGAGTGAGGTATGAAGGGGTTATCGGTAGTTTCCTGGGTGAGACCGCCGCTAGACTGCGTCGACTGTTTGAATATGTGAGTACACGTCATTGTGTGCTGTTTTTCGACGAGTTTGATACGCTGGGCAAGGAAAGGGGTGATCCTCACGACACCGGGGAGATTAAGCGTGTAGTGAGTTCGTTACTTCTGCAAATCGATGACCTGCCAAGTCATGTGGTTGTCGTCACCGCGACGAACCATCCTGAACTACTTGATCGCGCTGTATGGCGCCGTTTTCAAATACGCCTGAACCTCCCAAAACCAACGCGCACTCAAGTTCGACTTTGGTTTGAGAAGTTTCGTGAAACCACTGATTTTCCGTTAAGTGCGAGTCCTAAAACGTTAGCTCAACAATTAAATGTAGTTAGCTTTTCTGAGTTGGAAGAGTTCTGCTCGGACATATTGCGAAGGTGGTTATTGTCACTGGGGAATGGTAATCCTAAAGAAATTCTCAGTGAGCGGCTACTCCAATGGAATGGTAGAGCCTCAGCACAGCGGCGATAACATCACCCGAATAAACGATGCCTGAAAATCCACTCCTCATCTTCCCCACCCCAGCGACGGCGAAAAAGGCAAAACTCGGCAGTGGACCACCGAAAACGCCGCACCTTCCTTCAGCGCGCCGGCAAGGAGCGCGGCTGATGCCGAAGTTTCGGGAATTGCAGGAAGCTATTCAACGCAACGCAGCGAGAATGCAGGATGCACCCGCCGGCGCAGATCCCGAACAGGTGATTGTATTTGAGACTGTAGGACCGGTAGAGGAGTTCATCGGCGCTGTAAAACGAATTCCTGGTATGAGTTGGTTGGCCGATTGGGAGGATGAAATTCCTCAGGATGATGATTTCTACATCGAGGGTGAAGACGAAGGACTGATGTCTGGCCGTCTTTACCTGATTATGAGCAATCAGCAGGCAATCGATCAGTTGATCTCGTTGTTCCGCCGCTTCCGCCGAAATCCGGACGAGAAATTCGAACACGGACTTAACAAGTGGAAGGACGTCTTCAGACGCCTTCTGGACGTTCGTCGCTGGAGTCATGAAGATCGCCTGCGTGAAACCGGCGTTCTGGAGGCATTTCGAGAGGATTTAGAACACGGCCAAGAGCGTCTGAGATTTGAAGCAGAATTATGGTGCCGCGAAACAGCCGAGTTACAGAACGCAGCATACGATGCGTTTCGTGAGACAGTCGAGAACGAACGCGGACGGTGTGTTAGTCAGTGTCTTATCCCGGAGATTGCTTATCACGCCGTACTAGTCGAAGCACCGCGTGCGACCATTGAACCAATCCTCCAAATGCAAGAGACGCGTATGGTGTTGGCTGAGCAGGTGATGTTCTTCCGTCCGACCGGACAATCGATCGTTCCTTCTCCAGAAGAGATGGTTCGAGAAATCATTTCAACGGATCTACTAGCCGAACCTGCAGCACAACACTCTCCAACCGTAGCCTTATTGGATGGTCTGCCAATTGAAAACCATGAAGCGTTAGTGGGCCGGTTGGTTGTGGACGATCCTGATGGTTGGACGGCTGATTGTCCAACTAACTCACGAGTTCACGGCACAGCAATGGCATCTCTCATAGTTCGTGGCGAATTGGATGCCGGCGAACCTCCATTGAACCGGCCGGTGTATGTCAGGCCAGTGATGAAACCAGATCCTCGAAATTGGCATACCCCTGGCGAGTCCGTGCCATCGGAGGTCCTTTTCGTTGATCTGCTGTATCGCGCAGTGCGACGGATTGTTGAAGGCGAGGCAGCGAACCCTGCGGCAGCTCCGGAAGTAAGAGTTATCAATTTATCAATCGGCGATCCCACCCAACCTTTCAATCGCTATCTAAGTGCAACAGCCCGGCTACTTGATTGGCTTGCGCACAAATACAACTTGCTCTTCGTGGTGAGTGCCGGTAACTATGCTCAAGACATCGAACTGACAGTTGGCAGACAGGCATTGAATGGTCTTACGGCCGCAGATCTTCAGGGCGAAGTGTTAAGAGCTGTGCAACTGTCGGAACGGAATCGGAAACTATTATCGCCAGCTGAAGCAATCAACGCGCTCACGATAGGCGCGGTTCACGGTGACAGCGCACCATTTGTAAATGTACCCGGAGCGCTAATCAACCCTTACATCGAGGGATCAATGCCTACACCTTATAGTCGTTTCGGGCCGGGTTTCCGACGAGCAATAAAACCCGAGATTCTGACATCTGGCGGTAGAGCATTGTATCGTGAAAGACTAGATGGGAATCCTACGGCCCGCCTACAATTCGTCAGTAGTACCCGCGAGCCGGGCCATCGTGTCGCATGCCCTGGAACCCGGCCAGGTGACACCGCTGGTGTTTGTTACAGTCGTGGCACTAGCAACGCCGCAGCTCTGACCGCACGAGCAGCCGGATTAGGTTTAGAGACTTTGCTAGCGTTGCGACAACCGAACGGAGATGAACTAAACGAAGATAGCATGAGCGTAATACTAAAGGCGTTAATGGTACATACAGCCGCCTGGGGTGACGCCTTTGAGCAGTTACGAGCCGCATTACGTCTTCAAACGGATAGGCGTTCAGCGCGTGAGTATTTGGCGCGTTATCTGGGCTATGGCGTGCCGCAATTCCGTCAGGCGCTATCATGTCACGATCAACAGGCAACAATGTTGGGTACTGGAACGTTGAGCGATGGCGATGCTCACATATTCCAAATACCGTTACCACCAGGTTTGCGCGCTCAAGCAGTTTGGCGTCGACTCACAATCACGCTGGCGTGGAATTCACCGATCAATCCTCGAAGTCAAAAGTATCGAGTTGCACAACTGTGGTTTGGAGCCGACACTGACCTGCTAAGAGTGGATGGACAGGATGCCTGGTGGCAGAGTGTACGCCGCGGCACACTACAACATGAAATCAGGGAGGGAGCGGGCGCACCGGCTTATCCAATCAATTCGGTAATTGAGGTTCAGGTTAACTGCAAAGCGGACGCAGGCAAAATGATTGAACCGGTGGTCTACGGGCTCGCAGTGACGTTACAAGTTCGTGAAGGCGTGGAAATTCCCATTTATGATGAGATTCGCACGCGTCTATATGCGCCAATTACAATTACACCTTAAGGCTTGGATTACACACAATCCGATCGCGACTACCCCATAGTCCGAAGCTGAACTTATTTGCTCATAACCGTCATTGAGCTTGGCTACTTTGCAACCACTGGGTTGACCGTCTTGGAGATTAGTGACCATTGATTGCAAACGTCGCCACGGTGCGCAACGGTTATTGACATATAGTCGTTTTCGAGATTAGCCTATGCTGCTTTCTCGCAGCCCACTTCCCAGTCACCTCTCCAACGTGCGTGCCGGTCAGAAGGTTGATGTGGTGCAGGAGGCTATTCCCTGCTTCAGGATGGTCACACTATGTCCCAGCCGCTTCCCACCGAACTAGTTTCGCTGATTCATCACTTACATTTGAATGAAGCTGGTTGGTGGGACAAAGGAATCAGGCAACTCATCGTATCTTTAGTTTGGTTAAACGGCACTATGAGGCCGGACGCTGTTTCGCGGGCCCTTCAAGAACAATATTCAATCACGCTTGAAACTGGAGAGGTTCGGAAGCATCTGCAGATCTTGTCGTCGGCAGGAATTCTTGTGGCGATGCCAGATGGTAGTCTTAAGATTACAGAGACTGAACTTAAAAATCTTGAATTGAGCTTAAAGCGTTCCAAGGATGAAGCAGACGAGGTCCGACAAGTCTTTCAACGTTTACTTCAAACGCACTGTCCGAGTTTAGATGTCCCCTCCACTTGGCTTCTCTTTAATGAAGATCTCTTGCTTCCGTTAATTCACGAGATGGGAGCAAAAACCTTTGAAATGATATCGGGAACGAGACACCAGCTTGAAGAGACTACCACGTTTCCTTCCTTCCTTGAAAAGTTTGCATCAGATATCCAAGATCCATTGAGAACAACGATCATTGAATTCCTTAATCCGAGGAATCTGTCTGTCCGCTCGTATGTTCTCAATAATCTGAATACCTACTTCTTCCTTGAAGCGGGTAACATGAACCAGAATTCGATTGCGGCTCTTCTTCACATCGCGGAAACGGGTCATAGTCTAAAGCTCTTTCTCGATACAAACATTATCTTCTCAATCTTGGGCTTCCACAATAATCCCTCAAACGAAGCCGTTCAATCTCTGCTTAAGGTCGTGAAGCAACTATCGGACAAAATAAACATTCAATTTTATGTTCTTCCGATAACGGTCACTGAGACAAAGCGAAGTCTTGATGTAAAGAAGCTTGACCTTGCTAATGTTAAGTTTTCGCCAAATATCGCGAGCGTAGCTGCAGAGTTAGAGGAATTTAGTGGAGCCAGCCGGCGGTTTGCTGAGGCATGCTTGAATGCAGGTCGTGCGTTAACAACCGAAGAATATTTTGGCCCTTACTTGAACAATCTTCTTACGATTTTGCGCGCTCACGGCGTCGAGCTATACAACGATCCTCAACTAAACTCCTATTCCACCCGTCAACAAGTCGTTGACGATATTCTCTTATCTCAACAGTACGAAGAAAATAGGTGGGGCAATCGCGCTAAGGGATACGACAAAATCTCTCACGACATGATCCTGTGGCATTTTGTCTCGAATCTCCGAAATTCGCCTCTCGAAGCTCCGTTTCAGGCCGAAGAATGGATAGTAACAATCGATTACAGACTCTTGGGATTTGATGAGCATAAGCAAAGCCAGGACACATTCCGGATGCCTGTCTGTCTTCATCCGTCCGGTCTTATTCAGATGTTTCAGTTCTGGGTTCCTAGAAGCGCCGAATTTGAGACGGCTTTGATAACCGGATTTCAGTTACCCTTTCTTTTTAGGGAGTTTGATGCGGATGCCGAAAATGTAACCATTAGGATACTCCAAACGATCGCTCTTTACGAAAATATTGAAAATGTCCCGCGCGAAACTATCGGACATATCATTTTGAACCAAGCGCTTCGAGACAGAATCAGAGTCGAGGAGGAAAAAGCCAAGCAGATCGACCTCGTCAAAGAAGCTTTCCTGGAGGTGAATATCAAAATAACCCAGGAACTAGTGTAGTGTCTCAGAAATATCTTTACAATGTAATTCGCGGCAAGTAAGCTGCGAGTCACTATGTGGGATACCTGTGAAGCACTGGCAATTACCGAAGAGCAACGAGAGATTTTGCAAACCTGGATCGCTGCTCGTAACAGTCCGCAGAAAGTTGTTTTCCGCTCGCAAATTGTTTTGGCGGCGGCCAACGGGACCTCGAATCGGCAGATCGCACTGGAGTTGAAGACCAGCCGGCCGACGGTGATTCTGTGGCGCAATCGTTTCCTCGAAGGTGGAGCGGCGGCTTTGATTGATGATGCTCCGGGGCGCGGTCGGCCCAAGCAGATCGCAGCCGCCAAGGTTAAGAAAATAGTGGAGACTACGTTGCATACAACTCCCAAAGCGGCGACTCATTGGAGTGTGCGAACGATGGCGCAACTGCATGGCGTCAGTCCGGCCACAGTGCAGCGGATCTGGGACGCCAATGGGTTGCAACCACATCGAAACCGCACCTTTAAGCTTTCCCGAGATAAACAGTTCGTCGAAAAGCTTAACGATGTAGTGGGCTTGTACTTGAATCCGCCCCATAAAGCCTTGGTCTTGTGCGTGGATGAGAAGAGTCAAATTCAGGCTTTGCAAAGATCGCAGCCCGGGTTGCCCATGAAAAAAGGTCGTTGCGGCACCATGACCCACGATTACAAACGACACGGCACGACCACCTTGTTTGCCGCCCTCAATGTGTTGGACGGCACTGTCATCGGCGAGTGTATGCCGCGTCATCGACATCAGGAATATGTGAAGTTTCTCCGCAAGCTTGATCGAGAGTTTCATCATGGCTTGGACTTGCATCTGGTGGTAGACAACTACAGCGCCCATAAACATGACGAGGTCACAGAATGGTTGGCGAAACATCCGCGCTTTCATATTCATTACACACCCACCAGTTCTTCCTGGCTAAATCTGGTCGAGCGTTGGTTTCGAGAACTTACTCAAAAGCGCCTGCGCCGTGGCAACTTTACCGGGGTCAAAGAACTCATTACCGTCATCAAGGAATATCTCGCTCAGAACAACAAACAACCAAAACCATTTGTCTGGACTGCGACTGCGCAACAAATCATCGAGAAGGTCAATCGTTGTAAAGGAATTTCTGAGACACTACACTAGCTGCTTCCAAAAATAAGCAAGCGGCGATAGAGCGTGAAAAAATAACTATCGCATTGGCCTCTGAAGAGAAACTTGGATCACTCCAACGCACGGTGAATAGTCTCGAAGATGAACTCGGAAACGCGCGACGACAAACCGAAATTCGGGAAGGTAAGTTTCGGGATTGGGTGAGAGATCAAGAAAGAAGGGCGGAAAGGAACGCCCAACTCGCAGTCAATGCGGTAACGGTTCTGCTCGTGGTCGTCCTGGCTACCGCAGTTTATTTTTTATTGGAGCCAGTATTCGACAATTGGGGATGGATCGAGCCGATTGCTTGGGTTTGTTCGATCGGCATATCCATCAGCCTGTTCCTTCTAGGCGTTAAGCTGGAGCCTTGGAATGTAAGATCTCAGATAAAAATGACAATACGAGCGCGTCTCATTCGAAAATATGTTGGTCCACTGGCTGCATTTGACGTTGCGCCCGCCTTGTCACCTTCAGATGACAAAGTCTCTTAAGTTGGAAAAGTAAATACAGTTAGATCATTCAAACTCCGCTTTGCCGAGGGTTCGGGACCGGAAAGTAAAGAAACAGTTCCATTTTCAATTTCAGATTGCCGGCGCTCGACCTTCGCTGCTCAAGCTTCTTCGCCTTCCGGGTCAGCATCGAGAGTTGCTATCAGTCGATCGACAAGTCTTGCTCTGTCCGCGGGCGATAACTGTAAGGCTACAGCTTCCAGCATTTCGATGGTTTCAAATTCTGATGCCATTATTCTCTTAGTTCAGACTCGCCGAACAATTCTGAGTGAACATCATCCCATGGAATCAACTCGACCGTGCCTGCGTCGATCTCGACTAAGCGTCGCTCGATCTCTGCAGGCCATGCGGCTTCAACGTCCGGCTCTGATATGGGATCCAATGTTGCTCCTGGCTATTTCATGAAGTCATTCTGCACGCCAGTTTATCACGCTTGCGGTTTTCATTCGGTCATTTGGTCCACTGTCACGGGTCGGCCGTGAGGGGTGGTCGCCGAGCTACTCAAGAGTCCTTCGCCGATTGCCGTGCTGGTCCAAGTGACTTTTGCGCTGCTGGTTCCGCGCAGTAGCCAAAATTCGTTGTGGCAGATTTGTGGCAGGAATAAATGGAAAGGGACTGGTAACGAATGGGACCGGATGTAAGCAACTGCAAAAACCCTTGATTTTGCTCGTGGCTGCACTCGATTCAAAATCAATTAGTTAACTTTCCCTACTTTCTCTTCATTCGGGACCGTGAGTCTAAGACGCGTAGTTTCGACCGCTCGTCAACCTGTGATCAGGCAAGCCTTGCCTTTTTCTTAAGTGCTACTTTAGTATCACTCTATGCGAATTGAACTAGTGACTACACTGAAGCGCCAAGCCACAGAGATCCTCAACCAGCTCGACAAGGATCGAGAGCCGATCCTAATTACGCAGCATGGCGTTCCATCAGCATACCTCGTCGATGTTGAAACCTTTGAGACCCTACAGCGTCGTATGGCATTGCTCGAAGGCATTGCTCGCGGTGAAAAGGCGATTGAAGAAGGCCGGTCACTCACACATAAACAGGCAAAGCAACGCATGTCCAGATGGCTGAAGTAGTCTGGGCCGAACCAGCCCTCAATGAT
>Ga0126307_10003760_pt1 | contig 10436 bp, 7 predicted proteins | sample Plot28_FD_89955 | JGI IMG/M metagenome (GOLD analysis project Ga0126307, IMG submission 89955) | Serpentine soil microbial communities from UC McLaughlin Reserve, CA, USA - Plot28 | ecosystem: Environmental > Terrestrial > Soil > Grasslands | place: USA: UC McLaughlin Reserve, Lake County...
CCATAAGCCAGATATAATCCATAATGGTTTTCCATTTTCATCTTCTACAATACCTATTGTTCTTCCAAACAAATAATCTCCTTTTACTATGTCTGTACGAATTCCCATTACACCTTTATCTATAGAATTTAATAATAATAACAGCCCACTAACTATAGCTATAGAAGCAATTATAATAGCACTACTTGACTTTCTTGTTATTGATGACATTGTATTATTAATTATATATGATTTCCTATTTTATTTCTATCTTTGTATAAAGTTGAGATAGAATATTTTTCTTTTAGTTGGTATTTTAATCATGTTAAATTATTACCAAATTCATCATTATTGCGTGTATTATTTTCTTCATTATAGATGATTTGGGATGCATTTACTTTCATTAATTAGCAATTAGTTTACAATATTTATACACACACATATAATTTTAAAACGTATAAAATATAGCAGATGTATAAATAATAATATTTTAATAAGAATAAAGTGACTAATTTGTAAGTTTATCTATTTATAATTTTTAAATACTTTCTAGTCCCATCTTTACTATGCGATGGTTAAGTGTTAAAGATAGAAGTCGAAAAACTAATTCAGGTTATATTCTTGTAATGGTTTCAATTTTTTTAATAGGTTTTACTCTGATGATTAGTGCTCCTTCAGTACCTATGACAAATGGTCAAGAACAACAACAACAATCAACGACAGTATATAACTCTTCTTCTCCTCTAAAACAAAATAATAATAAAATCATTCAACAAGGGACAATTACATCTATTCCAAATCCTTGGCCTGGACATGAAGGACATCAGATTGCAACAATTCTCCCCTCAATAAGCAATGAAAACAATGATTCTAGTAGTGATATCGGGTATACAGGTTTATTGACCTATACAGCTAGTAAACCCGTTCAGATAGTAATATTACACAAGTACAGTATTGAACAATCTCAAATCGACACGGATAAATTTGGTTCTGGCTTGGTAACACCAATAAATAACAATACATATGATCTGACAGTAATTCAACCACAGTACAATTCTAGTGTACCAACATATTCACATTCTATTCCCTTTACTGGTGATGGAGTAGTGTTACACACTTTTGGAGACCCTTTTGTTGCTACTTATAGGATATCTGTAGATATTGAAAATGGTACCACAGTGAATCACATAGAATCTATTAAATAAATATTTTTTTTGATGAATTAAAATTTTATTTGTTATTGATGTCCCTACTTATTTTATTTCATTGATCGTAAAAATAATTTTACATGATTATTAATTAATTAGTTAAAATGGTTTTAACTCAAAAATGGCATATGGATTTCCCCCTTCTTTTATAATTTGTTTAGTAAATTCTTTTAATTTAAAATTTACAATAACCACGTGTACGATTCTATTACCCTGGTCGGAATAATCATCAATTAATATTGCATTTCTTGGAATTTCTATACCGTTTAATGTCCCAGTAAATGGTGAAACTGTAGATAATTGGGTAAATGATTTAGGTATAATAATTTCCTCATGTAAATTAACAATTTGATTTACATAATTTAGATCCCATCTGAAAGGCATTTTAAAAGAAATCTTAGAGGTATCTTGGTCATACTGAAAATCTAGAATCTCATCATAATATGTTTTAACTGTAAATGTTAGTAAATTACTATTACTATCCATATTGCTATTATTGTTTTTCTTGTTAGTAGTATTATTAGTAGAACCTTTTATTACATCTTTTATTACAAAGGGAAAATCCTTGCCAATACTTATGTATAAATTTACTTTTTTATCAGAATCTAATTTTAGACCTTTACTTGTTTTTTCAAGAGTTACTGATAGATCATATAATCCACCATCTGTAAGTAGTTTACTTTTTATTGTAACTGGATTGTTTGAACTTACTTCAACTAGATCTTGTTTTGATATACTTTGTTGTTGTTGTTCTTTATCTTTGTTTATTATTTCATGTCCAACAGTATCGTTTGAAGGAATAAGATTTGCTGAAACCATTCCATCAGTCGTATGAAACCGTTGATCCAATATAGTTTCATTCTTAAATTTAACTATTATTCGATAATTGATATCTTTTATAGTTTCATTGCTTTTTTCATCATGACTTCTAACAAGAAATGTAGGTTTTTGATTAATAACTTCATTTAAAAAAGGTGGTTCCAATATTCCTTCAATTGCAATCTGTTTTCCCGATATATCAAAAGGAAGAGATTCATCTCTACTTAGACCATGTCCATAAATGTCATCGAACAAATCATTCCAATTAAGAAAAATGATTATAAAAATAAAAGTAAATAAGAAAGGAAAAAATACCTTAAAATTAGTTATCATCAATAATTTTTTATTTATGCCCAAATATAATTTACGGAAGTCAAATTTATAACACGAATATTTGATATCTGTTATTGTTAAGAAAGTCAAAGTTCTTTATTCTCCATGATATGTTCATTCATTAATCCCCCAAAGGTTATTGTGTCATGGAATTTTTAAATTCATAATTATTATATTCATAATTTATATATAATTTCTGAAATTAGTCAATATCAGTGAGTTTTGTTCTAGATACCTTATCTAGAATTTTCCTATATAATCTTAATAATGCATAGAGAACCCATTATCAGTGTGAAGAAATTTCTTACTTTATCACTAATATCATTAAGCTTGATAATTTTATTTTTTAATTCTACTGATATCATATACACTATTAATGCTCAGGTATTTGAATTCAATGAAGATGATTATTTTGACACAGAAGAAGAAAAAGGAGGAGAAGAAGATAAAGAAGAAAATCCATCATCAACAACATCATCAAATTCTGCCGAAGATACATCTGCTACCAAAATTTCTAAAGATATGAAAAATAAACCATTATCATCATCATCATCAAATTATGAAGATACAGATAAAGAAGTCTGTATAGATAAACAAAAAATTGAACCTATTTCTTCACTATCTAATAGTGACTTGAGTTCTGATTCTTATTCTTCAAATTTTCACTTTATAAAAAAATTTTACAGGGATGGAAATCTTATAGGTAGTTGGGGAACAGTAGGATCAAAAGACGGACAATTCCTACATGCTCATGGAATAACTATTGATTCTCAAGATAATGTATATGTGAGTGATGCTGAAAAGTGCAATATTCAGAAATTTGATACAGATGGAAATTTTATTACGAAATGGGGTACAAAAGGAATAGGTCCTGGTAAATTTTTGCAACCTGAAAGTATGGATGTGGATTCTTTGGATAATATTTATGTTGCAGAATATTCCAGGAAAAATATTCAAAAATTTGATAGCAATGGTAAATTTATAACAATCTGGGGAAAAGAAGGACAGGATCAGAGTGAATTTAAAAAACCTTGGGGTATCGCCTTGGACTCAAAAAATAATGTATATGTTAGCGATCAAACAATTCCCAGAGTACAAAAATTTGATAGTAATGGTGATTTTATAGACATGTGGGGAAGTGAAGGCTCAAAGAAAGGTCAATTTGTACATTTACATGACATAACAGTGGACTCAAATGATTATGTTTATGTAACTGATGGTAGAGAAAATTCTAGAGTAGCAGTATTTGATAGCAATGGCAAATTTATAAAGCATTGGGGAAGTGAAGGAAAAGGTGAAGGTCAATTTATCGAGGACCATGGTATCATTGTTGATTCCGAGGGTAATGTCTATGTAGCAGATAAACGGAACACAAGGGTACAAAAATTTGACAGCGATGGTAACTTTATCACAATGTGGGGATCGCTTGGGTGTAAAGATGATCAATTCCTAATTCCACATGATATCGCAATGGACTCTAAAGGTTATATTTATGTTACAGATAGTGGAAAGTCACATTTTAGAGCAGATTATGACTGTAATGAGAAAACTCAGAATGATTAACAATTATATAATCAATATGATAAAATGTATATTCAATTCCGTTAGCAAAAGCATCTTTCCTATCTTCCAATGTTTTTTGAGTACCGCAAAGAAATAACTTGTATTAATATCATAGTAACATATGATTAAGGAACTATTCCAAATAATTTTTAATATTTAGAATTATTTATAAATCATGCATGCTTTATATGGTATCTAACAAAGAATTTTGTATTATATTATTTATTCCATCATTACAGTAATGGTTTTGATTTATTATAATAACATCATAAATTAAATATACATATTATAGAACCAGAAATAATATATATTAAATTTTATAAAAGTTTGTAATAAATTAATAAATTTTACTCCTTCAAAATACAGACTTTTCCTTTGAAATTTTGTTTCAAGATTAGGTTTTTATAAAATATAACTACTAATTTTTGCATTTGTATTTAAAAAGATTTAATATATATTAATTTATATTTAATATATAACTAATTGCAAGAAATAATTCCTATTTTAACAGGTGTAATTATTTTTGGGTTATTACATGGGATCAATCCTTCTCATGGATGGACAATAGCAGTCCTATATGCACTTCAAAGCAAAAGACCACTTCTAAGTAGCATTTTAAGTTCCGGTATACTTGCTATTGGACATTTCATTTCTTCGATAGTTGTAGTTTTAGCATTTATCTTATTTAGTACATATGTCTCTATACCTCAAAATTATCTCAACTACGCTGCAGCAATTGCACTTGCAATATTGGCTTATATGTTCTGGAGGGAAAAACCAGATGATTTAGTAAAGAGCCAACATGGACATTTACATGAATTTTCAGAGGAGATCAAACATGATCATATTCATTGGCATAAAGTAGCAGGATATCATACACATCTACATACACATCAGATAAGGATATCAAAATCTTTATACGCATTAGCAATTTCTGCTTTAATACTCGGATTTGCACATGAAGAGGAATTTGTAATACTTTCGTTAGCAGCTGGAGGTATAGATCCAGTATTGTTAATGATTGTTTATGCTCTATCTGTATCTGGCGCTTTAATAGGCGTTACAATTTTATCAGTTAAAATAATTACTACTATACAAGATAAAATAATTCATTATACTAAATACCTTCCAAAAATAAGTGCAATTATATTGGCTATTATGGCTATTGCATTTGGTTTAGGTCTAGTTTAAAATGCATATTTTATTTATTAAATTTAAAAATTATGGATGCGGCAGCAGCGGCAGCAGCAGCCAAGTTTAGGCAAGAGGTCTTTTCTGGAACTCTAATTGTGGCAAGTACTATTGTGCAAATTTAACGTCTTGGCATTCCCAGATCTCATGATTGAGACTAGATGCGTAGCTACGTTGGAGTGGCCTTAGAAAAGTGAAAGAATGGAGAAAGTTAGATAATCCAAAGGATAGGTAACCGTTTTTACAAATATTTTCGATATATTTGTCTACAATTAACAATCCATAATTTTTTATTTTTTATAAAAATTATTTGTTAATCTATCAATTACTCTACTGAATTCCATTTATTGATTATGAGTTGATATATCATTTAAATAAACAACCAAGTACCAAATCAGTGTCAAAAATAATGAAAACAGCAAAGATAACGAATATGGTCCCACTTTATAGAAGGGTTCAAATCCCACAGAATCCATTCATCTTCATAAATTATTTTGTTTATTGTTATTAGATTTTACAATTTTTATTTGTATTAATATCTTTTAAAAAAATGATTAAAAAAGTAAAGATTAATTTATACTTCATAACATTATTTGCTTCATGAATTCTATAAAAACTAGGATTGGAACCCAGAGTTCAATGGGGCCAGTGGGATGTGAAACAAATTTGACACAAATTTTGGTCCCTTTCTTACAGAATATTGAATAATATGTTATTGCAAATTTTGCTCAATATGAGACGCTATTCTAACTGCCAATGCACTTATAGTTAAAGAAGGGTTCACTCCCAAAGATGTTGGAATTATAGATCCATCAGCAACATATAATCCTGGATATGTAATTTTTCCATTCTTACCATTAAATATTCTTCCTAAACTATCAACAACTCCATTGGATGCATCATCAGCCATTGGACATCCCCCTATAGGATGAGCAGAAATTTGGGTTTTAGATTGTTTATCCCACAAAGGTGTTATAAGACTATTTTCTCCTTCTTTTCCTATTTCTTGTGCAAACAATTTCATACCATTTAATATTTTATCGTAAATTTCTTGATCTAAATTATAATCTTTATCTAAGTCTATTTTATTATCTTTATTATTCCAAAACAATTGTGATTCTTCATTGTTATCTCTTCCAATTCCAAATAAAACTAAGATATTAGAGACTAGTTCTTCAGAAGATCTATTTAGTTTATTTTTTGAAAAGAGACTGACAAAATTAGAAAAAATGTTAAGGAAAGTTGAAAGAGTAGGGATGTCAATCTCCTTTAGTTTAGATAAAATATTTTTTGTTTCTGGTTTGTCAAAATTAATGTTATTAAGAACCATCTTTGTAAATAATGATATGAATGATTCATTAGGTATAAATGGTTTTAATGGAACAGACCCTTTTTGTTTTCTCATAATATCAAATATAGTAGCAAAAACATTTGCAAACATTTTCGGAATACCTACATCTTCTATTGAAAAAGAAAAATTGTCTTTATCCTTAAATAAGGCTATAGAAGTTTGAGTAGGTCCTCTTGTTGAGTCTACATTATATTTTGTTGGATTTATTACTCCAAAAAGATCTCCATTAGTTGAAAATTTCTTTCCCAACATGTTACTTAAATTAAGCTTTTTAGATTTTAGTAAAATTTCAGTTGATCCTAATGTTCCTGCTGAAAGAATCACTTGCTTTGTTTTGATTATTTTAGTAATACTAGTTCTTTCTTCGGGGGTTATATTTCTGGGTGAAAAATCATCATTATCTATAATATAGCGATAATCTAGAAATTTTATTGCATATTTATAGTCTTGTTCACCTGTTTCATAAATTTCCAAGACTTCACATAATGGATGAACGTCAAGTGGAAATTTTTCGTTAATTATAGCATTAACAATTTGTTTATTTAATGTATGACGTGCTCCTGGAATACATCCAAGACCACATCTTCCTTGTCTTTGACAGATATTTTTTTCAATTGGATTCAAACTAGAGTATTTCTTAATGTCATTTTCATTGGGACGATTCTGTTCTGGTTTGTCTGGATTTTGAAAAAAAACATCACTTGACATATCTGTAATAGATAATTTTGCATCAAAATTTAATATTGGATTTCCGTTACTATCTTTAATGACTTTACCATCTGGATCTAATCTGTATGAATTAATTATATTTTTTTTATCAATTGAAATCTGTTGTGCAGCATCTTGAAAAACTTTGGCTTTAGGCAACTGAAATGGGGGTTTTGATAATGCAGAAATAGTTGATATTGGATTAACTCCTATGAATTGTTCTGCAACTGGAAAATAGTCGTCTAAGGAAGGGCCCCCATCATGTTCTGTTGGCCAATTTTCGTAGACATTACGATCTGGCTGTTCTGTTATATTAAAATAAACTAATGAACCTCCTCCAACACCACTTCCAGAAATTATGTTAATATTTTTCATCCTTTTAAAATCGTAAACGCCTTCAACCGGATTTACAGCCCTAGAATTTCCAATAGCAGTTAACATTTCTTTTAGATCATTTGGATATGCCCAAGTATTGAATGGCATATTATTCTTTATTAAATAGGAACGTAAGGATTTTGAATTCATTGAATTTTGTTCTAGAGATTGAGGTATTTCGTGGCTAATCCACCATTGACCTCTTTCCAGTATACAAACACGCCTTTTTCCTGAATCTTTTTTATTCTTTTCATCATATTTTTTTGCAATTGATAAAGAAATAATTGTTCCTCCAAAACCTGAACCAATAACTACTGATTCATATGTATTTGGAATTGGTATCTGATCATGAATAACAATAATTTCTATTATGTTATCTAGATTGTCAATAATATTGCCTTTCCATTTTCTTGCCTTCACACCATTAAATATAATTTCCTTTGTTTCTCTTTTGTATCTGCTTTTCCAATCTCTCATTGATACAAATTTTTTTTCAGTATCTATTACAATTAAATAAACATTAGAATTTACCGCTTCGATATCTCGAGTTAGTATTAGTTTGAAGTATCCATTATTATCGGTAATTACTGGATCACGTGTAAGGTTAAGATCTCCAATTAATTGACGATCTTGAAAGGCTTGAATAGATATTCCCGATATAGGTTGGTTAGATACATCACGTATATAACCTTCTATTATAGCCATTTATCATTATAAGATTTGTTTCTAATATTTAAGGAAGATGATGATAGATAGAAAATTAGATTCTAATGGTTTAGCAATTTTATGTTAAAATATTGATATATTAATTCTTTTATCTATAAATGTAGTACAATAATAACAAATATCTATCACAATACCATTATTAACTATAATACTCATTTAAATTTTTTGTTTTGTTGATTGATGGTAGATCATATTTATATTCAACAAATTTCAAAGAATTATAAAATTGCAAGTCGATATCCAAAGAAGTCGTTGGAGTAAAAAAAAGATATTTGTAGTAGTAATTTTGATTTCCTTTGGATATGGTGTATGGTTTAACTATCTTGATTCAGCTAAATATTGTTCTGATAATGGTCAAATATGTGAAGATATTGGAAAAATTCTTGGTGGAAACTCTATCTATCAACCATGGAATGTTATTGGACATTGTATCCCTGGACTTTTCCTTCTTGTAATGACTCCGAAAAGATGGGGATTATTTTTAGCAGGTGTGTTAATATCATCTTCAGTAATGGATTCAGCGTTATGGGGTGTAATGAGATTAACCCATGATTTGCCTTTATGGAATGCTGATGAGAACTGTATTATTCATGATACGCCATCTCTTCTAGATTGGATTATTTTTTACTACAATCCAATTGGTACTTGTCAAGTTTGGGGAGATTCTTGGCCCATTGAAGGTCAACCAACATCGATGGTTATATTTTGGAGTATAGTTGCAAGAGTCGCTGTTGCTATAATTCTAATTCTAAAACAAGAGCGATTAAAACCATTAAAAAATTATTTTAATTTAAATCGATAGTCTTTGATAGTATAGAAATTCATAACTTTATTCATCTTATTTTAAAATATAATAAATGATAATTTTTCGGCGTCGCAAGATTTTTACATTTTTAAACAGTATGTTGTAGAATTTAGTAACAGTCCTTTTATATTTGATAACGAATTATTTTATATTTCTTAATAGCTTACATATGAATGAGATTTGATATATAGACTGTCTTATATCATCCATTATTCAGAAAATATCATTTACTTTTAATTTTCATTGTGGTAAAAATTTATTTGCTTCTTCTGATAATAATGATCCTTCAGAAATATCTACCAAAATATGTTTTGCCGCTCTAAAAGAAACAGCACATATAGTCAATGAAGGATTTACTCCTAACGGTTCAGGTATTATTGATCCGTCAACTACATATAATTTGGGATACACTTTTGTTTTATCTGCTGATCCGCCATTCCAAAAAACCTGACCATAGCTATTTACCACTCCATTGTTAAGATCCTCTCCCATGTTACAACCACCTAATGGATGAAGAATCACAGAAGTGCTTTTTTGAGGATTGTTAAAGTTCCATAGAGGAGTAAATACTCTAGTATCTCCACCTTGTTCTATTTTTCCTGCTAATTGTTTAACTCCAATTATGTTTTTAAATACATTATTGTTAGCATTGGCAGGCCAATCTACAGATAATTTTTCTCCGCGATCATTTGTATTTTCCATGTTTTGCCAATTTGCTTTAAGTTTTAAAGTACCAGGATTTTCACCTCTTCCCATACATGAAAATACAAAAAACTTTGACATTCTTTCTTCTGGAGATGCAAATTGATCTTTAATATCGATAGTTACCGAATTTAATAGTCCTTCTAAGAATTTTCGAGTAGAATTATCTGAAGGAGAAACATTATTTAGATTTTGACTAAGAAAATTTCTGATATTATCATTGTTCCAAATCATGGTAAATAATTTTGTTAAAGATTGTAGTGGATTTGATAATATCAAGCCGGAAAAGCCAGAAATATCAAGTAGGCTTAATCCTGGCAACTGAGATAAGTTATTAATAATATTGCCAAAATTTATTAACTGTAAATTCGCATTCAGCTGCAAATTAGCATTAAGTTCAAGTATTTTTGCAAATAACGGTGCCACTATTTTTGGAATTGTTGTATCTTCGGATTGTGAATATGCATTTTTCATTCTGATTAATGAGATAATGAAAAATTTCTTTTATTATTATAATAATGTTATTTTTTATCAAATACCAATTCTGTCTATCGTATAATAAAACTTTAATAATTTAACTGACCCCTTATGCTATATGGGGCCAGTGGGATTTGAACCCTTCTATAAAATGGGACCAGTTAATTATCTATAATAATTGTTCAATCACTAAGGACAA
>Ga0126307_10003762_pt1 | contig 10431 bp, 7 predicted proteins | sample Plot28_FD_89955 | JGI IMG/M metagenome (GOLD analysis project Ga0126307, IMG submission 89955) | Serpentine soil microbial communities from UC McLaughlin Reserve, CA, USA - Plot28 | ecosystem: Environmental > Terrestrial > Soil > Grasslands | place: USA: UC McLaughlin Reserve, Lake County...
CGGTGGCGGTGGACTTCCAGCCGCCGTCCATCGAGACGATGTTGATGTTGACGTAGACGATCAGGTCGCTCTCGGCGGCCCGCTTGTTGATCTCGACCTCCTCGCCGTGGGGCGTGGCGCCCAGGAAGGCGAGGTTGTCGGTGTCCTCGGCGTCGTGGTTGTAGAGCAGGCCGTGCGGCGCGAAGGCGTCGTAGACCCGGTCGCCGACGGCGTGGCGCAGCTCGGCCTCGGTCATCCGCCGGTGCAGGGCCAGCGCGGCGATGAGATGGACGTCGTCGACGCCCGCCTCGGCGGCCAGGTCCAGGACGGCCTCGATGACCCGCTGGCGGACGTCCGGCGACCGCATGGGCGGCAGCGGCAGCGAGATGTCGTCGAAGCAGATCGTGAGCCTCATGCCGGGACGCAGCAGCGCCCGCAGCGGCTGGCTGTCGCCCAGGGGGTTGGCGAGGGCGTGGCGGATGGCGGCCTCGGGGTCGCGCAGCGCCGGGAGGGGCTCGGCCGGGTACAGCACGCGGCTGCGCCCGGCGGGCAGCTTCTCCAGCCGGAAGCCCTCCCCGTGGTGGAACAGGATCGGCGGCGTCGACCGGTCGACGTCGAGCACGAATCCGGGGCGCGGCATTCCTACTCCTTCTTCTCTGGGGCCCGCGGCGACGGGACCGGCCGCGGGTGGGGGGCGCCGTCCGGGGCAGAGTGGGAGGCGCCGGACGCCGGGGCTGCGCCCTGTCGTCCTCGCAGGTCGAAAGCGACCTTCACGGCACCGCGGATGCCGGCCTCGGCGGCATGGGCGATGGCGTCCTCGTAGCGGGACAGCGGATAGGTGGTCGTGACCAGGCGGCCCAGGTCGAGGCGACGGACCAGGTCGATGGCGGTGGCGAAGTCGTCCCCGGAGGCGCCGGCCGGCGCGGCGGGGGAGGGGACCTCGTAGGCGTAGGCCCCGCGCAGGGCGACCTCGCGCTGCCACACGGGCGTCAGGTCGACGGACGTGACCCCGGGCATCCCGACCAGGTGGACCGTCCCGCCGGGGGCGCACACGCGCACGGCCTGGGCGATCGACGGCTCGGACCCGACGCAGTCCACGACGGCGTCCACGCCGCCGGTGAGCTGGCCGTGGTCGAGGACGTGGGCGCCGACGGCCGAGCGGACGGCCCGCTCCAGCTCGCCGGGGGCGCACACGACGTCGGCGCCGAGCTCCTTGGCCCAGCGCCGCTGCTCGGTGTACTTGGCGGTGGCGATGATCGGGCCGCGTCCCGGCACGGCCCCGTCGTCGAGCGCGCGCAGGGCGGCGATCGTGAGGAGGCCCAGGGCGCCGGCACCGATGACGGCGATGCGGCCGTCGGTCCCGGCGAGCACCTGTTGGGCGGCGTGGACCGCGCAGGCGGTCGGCTCCACGAGCACGGCCTGCTCGTCGGTCAGGTCGTCGGGGACGGCGACGAGCTGAGCCGGGTGCGCCACCAGCTCGGCGGACCACCCGCCGCCCGTGGACTCGCAGAACCCGGTCTGCAGGCCGGGCTCGAGGTGCCCGAACGCGACGCGCTCGCACAGGTTGACCCGTCCCGAGGCGCACATCTCGCACACGGGGTCGATGCCGCGCACGACGCAGTGGAGCACGGGGATCACGACGACCCGGCGCCCGTCCTCGGTCTCGCCCACGACCTCGTGCCCGGGCGTGAACGGGAAGGACACGATCGGCTCGAACCAGCGGGACGAGGTCCCGTCGATCGTGGCCAGGTCGCTGCCGCAGATGCCGGCCAGCCGGGGCCGGACCCGGACCCACTCGGGGCCGGGCAGCTCGGGCGGCTCGACGTCGCGCAGGGCGAGCGGACCGAAGCGGGCGCCCCGCCCCGGGCGCAGCGACCCGGCGACCATCCCGGCGGCGTAGCGCACGGGCTTGCGGGGGAACTGCAGGGCCTTCATCGGTTCCTCCCGGCGCCGCTCGTGACCCGGGGACCGCCCGTCCGCTCACTGAAGCGGGCGCGATCGGTGCCGGTCCCCTCCACGAGCCGCGTGACCACGTCGAGCAGGCTGGCGGCGCCCGCGCCCCACGGCGGGGCCATCGGCAGGAGGTGCCCCGGCGCCCCGGCCGACTTGTCGAAGTGCTCGACCAGCCAGCCCCGCTTGCGGGCGAGGGCGGCGAGCCGCGTCTCGGGGTTGACCGCCACGGGGAACCCGACGGCGTCGAGCATCGGGAGGTCGGACGTCGAGTCGGCGTAGGCGACCGACTCGGCCAGGTCGAAACCGTGCTCGGCGGCGTAGTCGGCCATGGCCTGCGCCCGGGCCTCGCCGGTGGGCGGCACGTCGGTGAGCTCGCCCCGGTAGGTCCCGTCGGGGCGGGTGTCCAGCTTGGCGCACACGATGTCGTCGAACAGCGGCCGCAGCGGGGCGATGGCGAAGTCGAGCGCACCGGTGATGAGGACGGTCCGGTGGCCCGCCTGGCGGTGCTCGCGCACCCGGCGGATGGCGGCCGGGAACGACTTGGTGAGCAGCAGGTCGGAGAACATCTCGGCGCCGTCCTCGTCCAGCTGGGCCACCGACGCGCCGTCGTAGCGCCGGTAGAAGTGGCGGAGGAAGTCGCTGCGGTCGCGCCGGTCCTGCGCCAGCAGTGAGGGGGCCTGGGCCAGGGTCTTCAGCGCGAAGCGGACCCGGTCCTCGCGAGGCAGCCGCCGCGTGGCGAGCCAGCTGTAGGACGCGACGACGTTCGACGCGATCAGCGTGTTCTCGAGGTCGAAGGCCGCGAAGTGGCGCTGCGGGTCGAGCACCTGGCGCCGCAGGCGGGTGGCCCGGTCCTCGCCGGTGCGCCCGCCGGGCGTGGTGCGGACCCGGGCGTGCTGGACGACCGACGGAAGGTGGATCGTCCGGACGTAGGCCGTCCAGTCGATGACCCGCGGGTCGAAACAGAAGGCCTCCTGGTCGTCGGCGTCGAGCCGGTCCCAGCGGGCGAGCAGGCGGTCGACGCCGAAGAGTGCCTCGCACTCGGCGTAGGCCCCGTACAGCTCGACGTAGGCCAGCGCCCGCTCGGCCTCCTCCTTCTTGGACTCGAGCCGCGCGGACCACTCGGCCTGCTTGCCGCGCAGAGGGAGGGCCTGGAGCGTGCGCTCGGCCCGGTCGATGGCGGTGCGGGCCCGCTCGAGCTGGCGCTGGACCCGGCCGCGGCCGGGGAAGCTCCACTCGGGGACGATGATCGGTTGCCCGGCGGCGTCGTACAGCGGGTGCTCGGTGAACCACCCCTGCACCAGCTCGACGAGCTTGCGGTAGCGCAGCGGGTTGGCGGAACCCGATGCCACCTGCACGACCTCCGGCCCGTCGGCCGGGGGGCCGCCGGCGGCGGCGTCGATGATCGCCGCCACGACGAGGTCGACGGGGATGACGTCGACCGTGCCCTCGGGCACGCCGGGGAACTCCTTCAGCAGCCCCCGGGCGTAGCTGATGATGACCGGTTCCGCCATGCGGAAGCCCCGGATCCAGCCGGGTCGGGGCTCGGCCAGCGACGACTCGATGATGGACGGCCGCACGATGGTGACCGGCACGTCGCCGCGTCCCTGGAGCAGCGCGCGCTCGCCGAGCGCCTTCGTGTAGGCGTACGCGTCGGGCCAGCCGAGCGAGGCGGCGCGCGCACGGCCGGCCTCGACCATCCGCTCGCGCACCCAGGTCTCGCGGCGCTGCTCGGTCTTGGCCGCCAGGGCCGGCGTGCCGGCGGCGCCGAGCTCGGCGCGGGCCTCCTTGCGGAAGCGGACCAGCGCCTCGGGCGTGCGGCTCTGCGAGTCGGCGTCGGAGCGGGCCCGCCGGGCGCCGTCGACCTCGCGGCGCCAGTCGACGTCGACGTAGAAGGGGCTGTCGTGGACCGGCGCCTCGGGTGCCCCGCCGCGCCGGTTGCCGGCCACGTAGCACGTGGACACCGACACCATGTGGGGCGTCACGCCGAGCTCGTTGAGCGTGGTGACGATGCGGCTCGGACCGAGCAGATTGACCTCGACCGCGCTGTCGAGGGGCGAGTCGAAAGCCACCGTGGCGGCCGAGTGGATCACGATGTCGCAGCTCGCCAAGGCCGCCCGGCCGGCGTCGTCGAGGCGGAGCCCGTCGGAGCCGACGTCGCCGGCGATGACGGTCACCCGGCGGGCGACCTCGGCATCGAAGCCGTCCTTGCCGAGCTGGTCGCGCAGGCGGTCGAAGGCGTCGTTGCGGAACACCTCGCGCCGGGCGCGCTGCTCGACGCCGGACCGCTTGCCGGCGCGGATCAGCAGCACCAGCTCGCAACCGGGCACGCAGCGGAGCAGGCGCTCCACGAGCGCCGTGCCGAGGAAGCCGGTGCTGCCGGTGACGGCGATGCGTTGTCCGTCGAGGCGACCCCTGATTCCGCCGGGGGCTCGATCGACGAGGGCGTGCGTTCCTGGTCCCGGCTCGCCGCCGGTGGGATCAGGGGGGGTTGCCTCGGGGATCACCTGCATCTGTCTACCATCTGGTAGATGGCCGAGGCGACACCGCTCCGCTCACCCGCCGTGCGGCGGGCCCCGACCGCCGAGCGGATCGTGACGGCCGCCATCGCCGCGTTCGGGACGCGTGGGTACGGCGCCACCTCGCTCGACGACCTCGCTCGGGAGCTGGGAATCCGCAAGCAGACGATCCTGTACTGGTACCCGTCGAAGGAGGCGCTACTCGACGCCGCCGTCGACCGGACCGCGGCCGAGGTGGCCGCCCGGCTCCGCCGAGCGCTCGCCGCCGGGGGTGGGGTCGAGGGGTTCGGGCGCGTCGAGGCGATCGTCCGGGCGATGTTCCGCCTGGCGGCCCGGCACCCGACCATGCTCGGGTTCCTGCGAGAGGTCACCCGGCTGGGCCCGCCGGCCTCGACCCGCCTGCTCGGGGCGCTGGCGCCCCTCGTCGACGGGGCGGCCGGCTTCCTCGCCTCCGAGATGGACGCCGGCCGGATGCGCCGCCACGACCCCCGGCTGCTGCTGCTCGCCGCCTACTCGATGGTCACCGGGCTGGCGACGGAGGTCGAGGTGCTGCGGGCCTTCGGCGAGGAGCCGACGCTGGCGTCGCTGGTCCGCCGGCGGGACGAGCTGCTGGCCCTGCTCCGGGCCGCCCTCGTCCCCGCCGCCGGGCACTGAGGCTCACCGCCGACGATCGTGGTGGTCTTGCCGGACCCACGCCCCGCCGCTCAGCGCTTCGTGGACAGGCGGCTGCGGCGCTCGTGGCGCTCGACGGCGAGGCGGACGAGCTCGTCGATCAGCGCGGCGTAGGGCACGCCGGTGGCCCCCCACAGCTTCGGGTACATCGAGAAGGGCGTGAACCCGGGGATCGTGTTGACCTCGTTGAGGACGAAGCCCCGCCCCGGCGCCAGGAAGAAGTCGACCCGGGCCATGCCCTCGCAGCGCAGGGCCCGGTACGCCTGCAGCGCCAGGCCCCGGACCTCGTCGGCCTCGGCCTCGCTCAGGCGGGCCGGCACGATCAGGTCGCACGTGCCGTCGAGGTACTTGTCCTCGTAGTCGTAGAAGTCGTGACTCGGCACGATCTCGCCCGGAACCGAGGCCCGGGGCTCGCCGTTGCCGAGGACGCCCACCTCGATCTCGCGGGCGTCGACCACACCCTCCTCGATCACGACCCAGTCGTCGTACTCGGCGGCGGAGGCCACGGCGGCGTCGAGCCCGTCGGGCCCGTCGACCTTGGTGACGCCGACCGACGAGCCCATGTTGGCCGGCTTCACGAAGAGGGGGAAGGCGAGGCCCGCCTCGGCGACCCGGCCCCCGGCCTCGTCGGCGTCGGCGGCGGCGACGCCCACGTAGCGAACCTGCGGCAGGCCGTGGGCGGCGATGACCTCCTTGGCCTTCAGCTTGTCCATGCACAGGGCCGAGGAGAGGACACCCGAGCCGACGTAGGGCACGCCGGCCAGCTCGAGCATCCCCTGGACCGTCCCGTCCTCGCCCCGGGGGCCGTGCAGCAGGGGCAGGACGACCACCGGCAGCTCGCCCACCACCGGGGACACGACGGGCAGCGGGTCGACGGTGGTGCCGGTGGGCGCCAGGCGGTCGGGGAGGGCGTGGGCGCCGTCCGCAAGCGCCGCCACGGCCTCGTCGTTGCGGACCCAGGTGCCGTCGTGCGTGATCCCGATAGGCATCGCCTCGTAGCGCGCCGGGTCGATGGCCCGCAGCACGTGGGCGGCCGTCGTGCACGAGACCTCGTGCTCGGCCGACTGGCCCCCGAAGAGCACGACGAGGCGGACGCGGTCAGGCGTGGTCATGGGCGCCGAGCGTACCGATGCGGCGTGATGCGCCCGGGGCAGCCCCCGGTGGGCATCGGTGGGCCGGTAGGCCGGCGCTGCCGCGCCCGGGCGCGAGACTGCTCCGCCGTGGAACTGCGCACGAGCGAGGTCGCCCGGGTCACCGGCGGGCGGCTGACGGGCGACGACGTGACGGTGGCGGGCGCGACGATCGACTCGCGGGCGGTCCGCCCGGGCCAGCTGTTCGTGCCGCTGGTGGCCGAGCGGGACGGGCACGACTTCGTCGCCGCCGCCGTGGCCGCCGGCGCCGCCGCCTACCTCACGTCCTGCGGCCCGGTCCCGGCTGGCGGGGATGCCAGCGCCCCGGCGGTCCCGGCGGTCGAGGTGGCCGACACGACCGCCGCCCTGGAGGCGCTCGGCCGCCACGCCCGCACCCTCCTGCCCGACCGGGTCGTCGGCGTGACCGGTTCGGTGGGCAAGACGAGCGTGAAGGACCTGCTGGCCGCCGTGCTGGCCGTCCGCTGGCCCACGTCGGCCAACGTACGGTCCTTCAACAACGAGCTGGGCGTGCCGCTCACCCTGCTGGAGGCCCCGACGGGGACCGAGGCGCTGGTCGTGGAGATGGGCGCCCGAGGGGTCGGCCACGTGAAGGCGCTGTGCGACGTCGCCGCCCCCACGGTCGGGGTGGTCACGCGCGTGGCGGCCGTCCACACCGAGACGTTCGGGACGATCGACGACGTCGCCCGGGCCAAGGGCGAGCTGATCGAGGCCCTCCCGCCCACCGGCGTGGCCGTACTCAACGCCGAGGACCCCCGGGTGGCGGCGATGGCGTCACGCTCGGCGGCGCCGGTGGTCACGTTCGGGGCCGGAGGCGACGTGCGGGCGGAGGGGGTGGTGCTCGACGACGACCTGGCCGCGTCGTTCCGGCTGGTCGCCTCCGGCCCGGTCGCCGTCCCCGCTCCCGGCTCCGCGGCCGCCGGCGCGGTCGTGTCCGCCGACGTGCGCCTGGCGGTGCGCGGCCGCCACATGGTCGAGAACGCCCTGGCCGCCGCGGCCGCCGGCCTGGCACTGGGCATGAGGGTCGACGAGGTGGCGGCGGGCCTCGCCGGCGCGGCGCTGTCGCCCTGGCGCATGGAGCTGAGCCGCCTGCCCGGCGGCGCCCGGCTCCTCAACGACGCCTACAACGCCAACCCGACGTCGATGGCGGCGGCCCTCGACGCGCTGGCCGCCCTCCCGGCGGGGCGGCGGGTGGCGGTCCTCGGCGTCATGGCCGAGCTGGGCGCCACCAGCGCCGCCGACCACGCCGGGGTGGGCGATCACGCCCGCCGGCTCGGCATCGAGGTCGTCGGCGTCGGCACCGACGCCTACGGTGGACGCGTGGTCGCGGCCGATCCGGTCGCCGTCGCCGCCGCCCTCGGCCCGCTCGGCGCCGACGACGCCGTCCTGCTCAAGGGCAGCCGCGTCGCCGGCCTGGAGCACGTCGCCGCCGCCCTCGGCGCCTGACGCTCGGGGCGCGGGTGTCCGCTCCCGTCGGCGGGGGCCGTCGTCCCGCTCGGGCCGGTCAGAGCCCGTCGTGGGCGGCGAACGCGTCCGCCAGGGGCGTGTGATCCTGGCCGAGCGAGCCCGCTACGGCGTCGTGGGTCACCGCCCCGCCCAGCGTGTTGACGCCGAGGGCCAGCGCCGGGTCGGCCTCGCAGGCGCCGCGCAGCCCCCGGATGGCCAGCTCGCGCACGTAGGGCAGGGTGGCGTTCGTCAGGGCGTACGTCGACGTGTGCGGGACGGCGCCCGGCATGTTGCCCACGGCGTAGTGGAGGACGCCGTGGCGCTCGAACACCGGGTCGTCGTGGGTCGTCTCGTGGATGCCCTCGATGCAGCCGCCCTGGTCGATCGCCACGTCGACGACGACCGCCCGGGCCGGCATGCCGGCGATCATGTCGTCGGTCACGACGGTCGGCGCCCGCCCGCCGGGGACGAGCACGGCGCCGATGACCAGGTCGGCACTCGCCACCGAGCGCTCGACCGCTCCCCTGTTCGAGGCGAGGGTCTGGATGCGGCCCCGGTGGATCTGGTCGACCCAGCGCAGCCGATCGACGTTCTTGTCGAGGAGGACGACCTCGGCCTCCATGCCGGCTGCGATCCACGCCGCGTTCCAGCCGACGTTGCCGGCGCCCACCACGACGACCCGCGCCGGCCGCACCCCGGGCACGCCGCCCATCAGCACGCCCCGCCCGCCGGCCTCGCGCTCGAGGAAGTGGGCGCCGACCTGGGTGGCCATCCGGCCCGCCACCTCGGACATCGGCGCCAGCAGCGGCAGGTCGCCCGTCGGCAACTGGACGGTCTCGTAGGCGACCCCCGCCGTCCCGGACTCGATCAGCGCCTTGGCCACCTCGGGGTAGGCGGCGAGGTGGAGGTAGGTGAAGAGGACCAGGTCCTTGCGCAGCCGGGGCCACTCGTCGGCCATCGGCTCCTTGACCTTGCAGACCAGGTCGGCGGCGCCCCACACCTCGTCGACGTCGGCGAGGACGCGGGCGCCCGCCCGCTCGTAGTCGGCGTCGGGGATGGACGACTGTTCGCCGGCGCCGGCCTGGACCAGCACGGACACCCCGTGCTGGCCCAGCTCGCGCACCCCGTCCGGCGTGATGGCCACGCGGTTCTCGTTGTTCTTGACCTCTGTGGGAACGCCGACCGTGAGTGTCGTCACCCACCCAGTGTGCCCGCCGGCTGCAGAGCTCCGGATCCGCCGGCTGCTAAGGTGCCTCCTCCCCGGGCGTATAGCTCAGTTGGTTAGAGCGCACGCTTCACACGCGTGAGGTCACAGGTTCGAGTCCTGTTACGCCCACCGGGTCCCGCTCGTCGGTTCGTCGCCAACGACACACCGGCTGGTAGCGGCATAGGGCGGAGTCCCGGCGGGTGTCGATCTCGAACGTCGGTACGACTGGGTGGCGTGCCGTACGTGGCGTGGGCGGCGGTGTCCCCGAACTGAGCAGGAATCAAGAAGTGATGCTCCTCGGGCCAGCCCTAGCGTCTGCCAACAGACACCGTCTGCCCCGATCCCGAAGAAAGGCCGACCATGCCTGCGAAGACCACGACCGAGTCCGACGGGTTCAGCGCCGAGGAGCGCGCCGCCATGAAGGAGCGCGCCGCCGAGCTACGCGCCGAGGGGAAGAAGGGAGCCAGGAAGGCCGATGCCCTCCAGGCGGCTCTCGACAGCATCGCCGCGATGGCGCCGGACGACCGCGCCCTCGCCGAGCGGGTGCACGCCACAGTGACCTCCACCGCTCCTGAGCTGTCGCCCAAGACCTGGTACGGCATGCCGGCCTACGCGAACGAGGACGGCAAGGTCGTCGTCTTCTTCAAGGACGCCGGCAAATTCAAGTCCCGCTACGCGACGCTCGGGTTCGAGGAGGCCGCCAATCTCGACGACGGTCCGATGTGGCCGACGTCGTATGCGCTCACGGAATGGACCCCGGCGGTCGAGAAGAAGGTCGTCGCGCTGGTGAAGGCCGCCGCCTCGTAGGGGGTCGGTGCTCAGCGATCACCTTCGGCATCAGAGCCTTCCTCTCGCTTCCAGCCGCGTCCTGGCGACATCATGCTGTGGCGTCGAGCGGTGGGTGGTCGAGGACGCGGGGCCGGTACTCGACCAGCTGGATGCGGCCGTCGAAGGTGCGGTTGTCGATCATCTCGAGGGCGACGTCCGGGTAGCCGTCGTAGATGCGTTCTGCTCCCGTGGCGCCGGTGATGACCGGGAACATCACGACCCGGAAGCGATCAACGAGTCCGGCTCGCAGCAGCGACCGGCACAGGGTGATGCTGCCGAGCGTGCTCATGAGGCCCGAGCCGTCCGCCTTCATCGCCCTGACGGCTTCGACCGCGTCATCGCGCACGAGCGTGGAGTTGGCCCACGTGAGCGGCTCTTCGAGAGCGGCGGAGAACACCACCTTCGGCGCTTGCGTGAGTTCGTCGACGGAGGCCTGCTCGTCAGCGTTGAACTCGTCTGTGCCCGCTGGTGTCTCTCCGGCGGCGAAACCCGACATCAGCCGGTAGGTGTTCGCTCCCATCAGGTACGTGACATCGGGTTGCTCCTCGAGCCAGGCGAGGTACTCAGGCCCCTGGAGACCCCAGAAGCCGGGCCAGCCCTCCGCCGACGCGTAGCCGTCGAGGGAGGTGATGAAGTCGACGAGGAGTTCTGGCATGGTCGTGTCCTTGTCCTTGGATGTCAG
>Ga0126307_10003763_pt1 | contig 10431 bp, 10 predicted proteins | sample Plot28_FD_89955 | JGI IMG/M metagenome (GOLD analysis project Ga0126307, IMG submission 89955) | Serpentine soil microbial communities from UC McLaughlin Reserve, CA, USA - Plot28 | ecosystem: Environmental > Terrestrial > Soil > Grasslands | place: USA: UC McLaughlin Reserve, Lake County...
ACGTAGTAGCTCTGCATCACCCCGTCCCAGCCGCGCACCTCCTCCTCGTAGCGGGCGCCGATCCAGGCGGCGGGGTGGATGTGCAGGTGACGGCCGAGGGCAGGGTGGGAGATCCCCGAGCGCAGCAGCAGCTCCGGAGTGCCGAAAGCGCCGCCCGCGCTGATCACGGCCTTCGCGCGGACCTGCCAGTCCCGGCCTGCGGGCGGCCTTCCGTTGCGGGACAGCTCCTGCGCGCCTGTGGTCGGCATCCCGGCCCGGCACGCCAGACCGGTCGCGCGGCCATTCTCCGTGAGGATCCTCTGTACCTGGACCCCGGCTCGAACGCGCGCGCCCGCGGCGACGGCACGGGGAAGATAGGAGACGTGCGCGGCTCGCTTGGCGTCGATGCTGCACCCGAGCGGACAGGCGCTGCACTGCACGCACCTTCCGGCGTTGCGGCTGATCGGGCCACCGCTGGCGCCCAGGGCGCTCGCGCCCTCCGCGCAGAGCTGCCCGTTGCGCCCGAGGGTCTCGAGGTCCAGGGGCGTCACGGCGAGCATCTCCTCGGCGGCCGCGTAGAGCGGATCGAGGTCGCCTGCCCACTGGATCCCCTCGACCTCGCGCCAGTCCTCGAGGACTTCGGCCGGAGCGCGGAAGCAGGTGCCGGAGTTGATCACGGTCGTGCCGCCGACCGTGCGGCCGACCGGGATCGGTATCGCCGGCTTGCCGGACGCGATCGTCATGCCGCCGTCGCGGTAGAGCAGAGGCAGTCCGTCGAGGGTGTCGGTCGGGTAGCTCTCGCGATCGACGTAGGGCCCCGACTCGAGCACGAGCACGTCGAGCCCCGCCTCGGCCAGGATCGCCGCGGCGGCGGCCCCGCCCGCGCCGGACCCGACGATCGCCACGTCGCATTCCTCGCCGGCTCCGCGCGGCTCCAAGTCGCCGACACCGGTTGACGAGGGCTGCGGAGCTCCCTCCGCCACGGCGCACCTGGATTCGAACCCGACGGCGTCGCGCACCCGCTCGTCGCGAGCCCAGCCCACCATCGCGAGCAGCTTGGCGAGCAGCAGGAGGTCTCGGTAGAGCGAGAAGCGAGAGCCCTCCATCTTCGCCATGTACTGGGCGCGAGCCTCGACGCTCATCCGGCTGAAGCGCCATGGGAACGGGAGGAACTCGAACGTGCGCAGCGCCAGGCGCACCACCTGCACCGTGCGGGCGGGCAGCTTGGCGAGGAACCGCGCGAGCGGCTCGGCAACGGGGACCTCGGCCTCCGCCGCGGGGAGGCCGTCCTCACCAGGGGCGATCGCCTCCGCGATGGCTCGCAGAGTCCGAAGCTCGGCGGCCCCAAGCCCCGGCGGGCGCCTTCAGGGAGGTGCGGCGGGCGAGCCGACCCGGCCGGCGAGCGACCAGAGCAGCAACGAGGCGAAGACGAGCGAGCCGTCGACGATGCCGTTGAGCAGGTAGACGAAGACGTCGTCCTCGATGAAGAAGATCAGCGAGGTGATCGACGATGCGGCCTTGCCGGCGGCCAGCGCCAGGATCATCGGGCGATAACGGACGACGTCGGTTGACGCGATCCAGGCGAGGAACGTGATCACCACCATGTAGGCGAAGCCGAGCGAGAGCCAGAGTCGCTCGTCGGTCTTCGGCGCGGGGGTGTCGAAGCCCAGGTGCCCGCCGAGCTCGGTCAGCCGCGCGAGGGTCCCATCCGGCCAGGCGATGAAGAAGAACCCCGTGATCGCGAACCCGATCGCCATCAGGCGCAGGTTGAGAACGACGAAGCGCTCGGCTTTCTCCCCCGTCATGGCGCGCGGGATCCTAATCGTTAGGGTCCGCTTGCCGGCGACTGGGAGGAGGTCCCTTAGTGGCAGCCAAAGAGGTCGCGATGCCGAGCGGGGCTCGCGCAAAGGTCCGCGACGAGGGACTCGTTGTCCTCTGGACGATCCTCACGCTCGGGATCTACAACCTCGTCTGGTACTACCGCATCAACCGCGAGATGCGCGACTTCGGCCGCGCGCATGGCGACGAGCAGCTCGCGAACAGCAACCCGGTCCTCTCGATCCTCGCCGTCACGATCGGCGCGCTGGTGATCGTTCCCGCGATCGTCTCCTACTGGAAGACCACCGGGCGGATCCGGCGCATGCAACGCGCCTGCAACGTCGCGCCGATCGAGGGCTGGGTGATCGGGCTCCTCTACGTGCTCGGCATCTTCATCGTGCTCACCCTGATCGCCATTCCGCCGTACGTCCAGAGCGGCCTGAACAAGGTCTGGAGGCTCTATCCGCCGGCGGAGGGGGACGAGGTGGAGATCGGGCGGGCTCTGGCGCCGCCTCAGGCGGCGGATCGGCTCGACTCCTAGATGGCGGAAAGCCCGCCCGCCGGCTGGTATCCGGATCCAAACGACCCCGAGCGCTCCCGGTACTGGAACGGGGGCGCCTGGACCTCGTACACCGGTCCCCGCGAGGGCACGCAAGGACCGCCCCCGAAGGGACCCTTCGAGGATCCGGCGAGCTCGCCGGCAAAGGAGGAGGAGGAGGAGGCTCCCAAGGCGCTCCACGGAACCGCCTGGTGGGCGTACTCCGTGCTCGCCTTCTCGGCGCTCGCCAACCTCTTCTATTTGGTCGTTTCGCTGATCTACGCCGGCAAGGTCCAGACGCAGATCGACACCGGATCGCTGACGCTCGCACAGGCGGAGGACGCCGAGCACCTCTTCGGCATCGGCGGAATCGTCTGGGCGATCAGCCTCGTGGCGGGCGGCATCGGGTTCCTGATCTGGTGGTACCGCGCCTACTCCAACCTGCCCGGCCTGACCGGCTACGGTCGCCGCTTCGGCCGCGGCTGGTCGATCGGCGCCTGGTTCGTCCCGATCCTCTCGCTCTGGCGCCCCAAGCAGATCGGCAACGACATCTGGCGAGGCGGGGATCCGGAGGCGAACGGAAACGAGCGGTGGATGACCCTGCCGGTCAGCCCGCTGGTCCACTGGTGGTGGGCCATCTACCTGCTCTCCGGCTTCGTCGGCGCCATCGCGGGCGCGCTCCTGAGCTCGGATCCGGTGCTCAGCAACTCGGTGGTCGCGCCGGGTCTCGCACCCGTCGCTGATCCCCCGACGCACGCGGATCTCGTTCAGGAGCATTCCGCCGCGATCGCCATGGCCGTCTCGGGCGTCATCGAGATCGTCGCGGTCGTTCTGGCGATCCTCTTCGTCAAGGGCGTCACCGAGCGTCAGGACCGCGCGATCGCCCCGACGGAGCGGACCGAGGCCACGACCTAGAATCCCGCGGGTGATCGACCGCGAACAGGTCCTGCACGTGGCGAAGCTCGCTCGCCTCAAGCTGAACGACGAGGAGGTCGAGCGGATGGCCAGCGAGCTCTCCGGCATCCTCGAGCACGTTGAGCGTATCTCGGAGCTCGACCTCGATGGGGTGGAACCGACCTCCCATGTGATCGCGCTCGAGAACGTGCTGCGGCCCGATCAGCCTCGTCGCAGCTGGGATCGCGATGAGATGCTCGAGCGCGCTCCGGATCCCGCCTCCGGCGCCTACCGCGTCCCCTCGCCGCAGGCCTAGATGGCAGGCGATCTGATCGACCTGACGGTCGCCGAGGCCGCCGAACGAATCCGGTCCGGCGAGCTCGCCGCGGACGAGTACTTCGACGCCTACCGCGACGCGGCCTCCAGAGACTCGCTCAACGCGTTCCTCTGGACGGCCGAGGACGCCGAGGAGGGAGGTGACGGGCCGCTGGGGGGCATCCCGATCGCCATCAAGGACATCTTCTGCACCGAGGGCATCCCGACGACGGCGGGCTCGCGGATCCTGGAGGGCTATCGCCCGCCGTACACGGCCACCGCGGTCCGCAAGCTGCGGGAGGCGGGAGCCCGCGTCCTCGGCAAGGTGAACATGGACGAGTTCGCGATGGGCTCCTCGAACGAGAACTCCGGCTACGGGCCGGTGCTCAATCCGTGGGACTCCGGTCGCGTTCCGGGAGGCTCGTCGGGCGGCAGCGCCGCCGCGGTCGCCGGGCGTCTGGCGCCCTGCGCCATCGGCACGGACACGGGCGGCTCCATCCGCCAGCCCGCGGCGCTCTGCGGCATCGTCGGCATGAAGCCGACCTATGGCGCCGTCTCGCGCTACGGGATGATCGCCTTCGCCTCCTCCCTGGACCAGTGCGGCCCGCTGACCAGGGACGTCACCGACGCAGCGCTGGTGCTGCAGGCGGTGGAGGGCCGCGACCCATGCGACTCGACCTCGATCGGGATCGAGGGGGGCATCGGGCTGCCAAGCAGCGAGGACCTCAAGGGCCTGAGCTTCGGCATCCCCAAGGAGCTCGCGTCGGAGGCCGAGGGGATCGAGTCCGGGGTCAAGGAGGTCTTCGAGCGCACCGTCGCCCTGATCGAGGAGCTCGGGGGAGAGGTGTCCGAGACCGAGCTCCCTCATGCCCCCCACGGCATCTCGGCCTACTACGTGCTCGCGCCGGCGGAAGCCTCGGCGAACCTGGCGCGCTTCGACGGCGTCCGCTACGGGATGCGCGTCGACGCCGGCGACCTGACCGAGATGTACGAGGAGACGCGAGCAAATGGATTCGGCGACGAGGTGAAGCGCCGGATCATGCTGGGCACCTACGCGCTCTCCTCGGGCTACTACGAGGCCTATTACGGCCGCGCCCAGCGCGTTCGGACCAAGATCGCCGAGGACTTCTCGAAGGCGTTCGAGCGGTTCGACTTCGTCGTCACGCCGACCTCGCCGACGGTCGCCTTCAAGCTCGGAGCCAAGACCGACGACCCGCTGGCGATGTACCTGAACGACTACTGCACGGTCCCGATGCCGCTGGCCGGCATCCCTGCGATCTCAATCCCCGCCGGTCTGGCGGCGCCCGACGACGGCGGCCCCGAGCTGCCGGTCGGATTTCAGATCGCCGGCCCTGCCTTCAGCGACTCCGCGATGCTGGACGCGGCCCACGCCCTGGAGGGAGCGATCGGCTTCGGGGGCAACGGGGCGACGACATGAGCGACTACGAGGCCGTGATCGGGCTGGAGATCCACGTCCAGCTCTCCACTAAGACCAAGATGTTCTGCGGCTGCTCGCTCTCCTTCGGGGACGAGCCCAACTCGCATACGTGTCCCGTGTGCCTGGGGCATCCCGGGACGCTGCCGACGATGAACGAGCAGGCGATTCGCTACGCGCTGATGATCGCGGCGGCACTCGAGTGCGAGGTCCCGGAGCGGTCGGAGTTTGCCCGCAAGAACTACTTCTATCCCGACCTGCCCAAGGGCTACCAGATCAGCCAGTACGACCAGCCGATCGCCGTCAACGGGCACCTCGGTGACATCCGGATCCACCGCGCCCACCTGGAGGAGGACGCGGCCAAGCTGACCCACGTCGGCGAGTCCGGCCGCATCCATGGCTCAGGCTCCTCGCTGGTGGACTTCAACCGGGGAGGCACGCCCCTGGTGGAGATCGTGACCGAGCCGGACATCCGCTCCGCGGCCCAGGCTCGCGAGTGGGCGCAGCTCCTTCGCGCCACGATCCGCAGGCTCGGTGTCTCGGACGTGAACATGGAGGAGGGGAGTCTCCGCGTGGACGGCAACATCTCGATCCGGCCGGCCGGATCGGATGAGCTCGGCGTCAAGACCGAGCTCAAGAACATGAACAGCTTCCGTTTCCTCGAGCGCGGCATTGAGGCCGAACTGATCCGCCAGCGCGAGCTGCTCGAGGGCGGGGAGCAGGTCGAGCAGGAGACGCTTCATTTCCATCCCGAGGACGGATCGCTCACGCCGCTGCGCTCCAAGGAGTACGCCCACGACTACCGCTACTTCCCGGAGCCCGACCTGGTCCCGGTGGCGCCGACCGAAAAGATGATCGCCGAGGCCCGCGATTCGCTGCCCGAGCTGCCTGCCGCCCGCCGTGAGCGCTACGTCTCGGAGATCGGGCTGCCCGAGGAGGCCGCGACGACCCTCGCCTTCCACGAGGGCTACGGGGAGTACTTCGAGCGCGCGCTGGGAGCCGGCGATGGAGCGCCCGCGAAGTCGATCGCGAACTGGGTCACGGGCGAGCTCGTCGCGGCCCTTCGCCAAGCCGGTGACGAAGACGACCCACTCGCGAGCAAGGCGACGCCCGAGGCCGTCGCTGCACTCGCCGGACTGGTCGAGTCCAGGACCGTCTCCCACGGCGCCGGCAAGCAGGTCCTGACGAAGCTCGTGGCCGATGGAGGCGAGCCGGCCGAGATCGTCGAGAAGGAGGGCCTGGCGCAGATCTCCGACTCAGCCGAGCTCGAGGGCATCGTCGATCGGGCAATCGAGGCCGAGCCCGAGGCGGCTGAGCAGGTCCGCCAGGGCAACGACAAGGCGGTCGGCCGGATCGTCGGCGCCGTGATGAAGGAGAGCATGGGCAGAGCCGACGGGGGCACCGTTACGAAGCTGATCAAGGAACGACTCTAGCCGCTAGCTCTTCAGCAGCTTGACCTTGAGCTTCTTGGCCTTGGGGTCGCCGCCCGTCGGCGTGTAGATCACCTGGAGCTTGAGCTTGACCTTGCCGTCGCTGTTCAACGTCTGACTCTTCGACCCTCTGGCCTTGACTTTGAGCTTTGCCTTGCCCGCCGCGACCGATTTGCTCTTGGCGACCTTGGCGCCTCCACCGGAGCCGGAGATCGTCCCCGGGTTCGGGAGGTCGAAGGTGAGCGTGGCATTGCCCTTGCGGGGGTTCCGCTTGGTCTTGGCGAGCCTGAACGTGTTGTCGGGGACGAGGTTCGCCTGAACATCCGGGTAGCCACCCAGGGATGCCGTGAACGGCTGGGCCTGCCCGTCGGCGAGATCGCCCTCGAACAGGTTGAACGCCCACTCGGGCGACAGCACCGCGCAGTGGGTGTTGTCATCGAGGTTGTGGAGCCCAAGAATGTCGCCGGGCTTGACCGCGATGCTCGCCGGGAACGTGTTGCCCGCCGTGCCGCCGGGGGTCAGGGTCTGCGGGCCGGCATGACCTACCGCCTGGAAGGTCAGCGGATCCGCAACTTTGCGAAACACCTTCATCTCGAGCCTTTGCCCGGGGACGGCGCTGGCGGCGGTCGTCCAGGAGGTGATCTCCCCGGTCTCGGTGATCGTGAACGGGTTGCTGCCGCCGGGCCCGCTGGTTGCGAAGAAGTCGAAGTTCGGATCGCACTCCGACGCCGCCGGGTCCCCGACCAGCCCGACGTTGATCGCCGCCGAGGCCGTTGGGAGTGTGACGAGGATCCCAGTCACGGCGGCCATCAGGCCTATCGCCAGTCGCTTCACGCCGCGAGCCTAGTTGACCACGAGCGTCGCCTGCATCCCCAGATCTCGGTGATTGAGCTGCCGGGTGGCGCTTCTTCTTCCGCTTCCTGCCCGCTTGAGCGATCCCCATCGAAGGCCCTCCTTGGCCCTGCGTGTGCACTCGGCAGGTAAGTAGGGCGACTTTAGGCTTACCCTCGGCGGATGGCCGGTGCTCCGTACGTTTTGATCGCCCTCCTCTTCGGAATCGCCACCGGACTCGTGGGCAGGGGCAAGGGGAGCTCCTTCTTCATCTGGTTCCTGATCGGGACCGTGGTGCCGCTCTTCGGCCTGATCGCGGTGATCCTCTACCGCTCGGAGCACACCGAGCCTGAGCGGCGCTGCCCGACCTGCAACAACATCGTGAAGCTGCACGTCCAGGTCTGCCCGCGCTGCGGGACGGACCTGTATCTGCCGGATCCGGCGGAGGTACGGCCCGGCCCGGCGCATCGGTAGCGACGAACTATCTGAGCCAGGTGCGGACGATCGCGTTCGCGAAACCGATGCCGTACCGCATCACCGCCGGCTTCTTCGAGTGCCCATGGGTGCGCTTGGCGACCGTCACCGGGACCTCCTTGGCCGGGACGCCGCGCTTGATCGCCTCGATCAGGAACTCCGAGGTGTGGAACTGCTCCTGGCGGAGGACCAGCTGAGGCAGCACGGAGGTCCGGACCGCGCGGTAGCCGTTGGAGCAGTCCGAGACCTTGGTGCGGGTGATGAACGAGACGAGCTTGTTGAAGAAGACGATTCCCAATTCGCGAGAGCGTGAGTTGGGGTCGGCTTCGCCCAACACCCGTGAGCCATGCGCAACGTCCACCTCGTCGTCGAGCACGGGCTTGACGAGGCGCTCCATCTCGCTGGGCAGATGCTGGCCATCGGCGTCGAGCGTGACTACGACGAGCGCGCCCGATTCCGCCATCAACCGGTAGCCGGTGCGCAGCGCGGCCCCGCCGCCGCGGTTGATCACGTGTCGGGCGACGATCGCCCCCTCCTTGGCGGCCGCCTCGCTGGTGTCGTCGCGCGAGCCGTCATCCACCACGAGCACCGCGGTCTGCTCGCCGCAGACCTCCGGCGGGATCTGCCGGATCACATCCCCAACGCTGTCCGCCTCGTTGTACGCCGGGATGACCACCGCGATCTTGTCGCGGAACCGCTCGGGGAGCTTCGCCTCCCGGAACTCCTCCCAGGCGAGGCCCTCGAGCAGCGCCGAGAGCTGCTGGTTCATCCTGGCGCTCTCGGTCAGGGCGCGGAGGACGAGCAGGAACAGGATCGCGATTGCGAACACCGCGAGCCCGAGGATCCGGCCGCCATTGCCCTTCTCGAACGAGAAGGCCGACAGCAGCTTGTCGAGGAGCTCGGTGCCCGAGACGACCGCCAGGGCTATGCCCCCGAAGAAGGCGAGTAGGACCGCGGCGTTCGACATCGAGTGGCGGCGCCAGATCGCGAACGCAATCAGCAGCGCGGCGAAGACGAGCCCCACCGCGCGCAGCGCGGTGAGCTCCTCGGGGAAGACTGAAGCGGTCAGCAGGACGGTCAAGGCGGCGCCAGAATAGGCCCCACCGACGTTGAACGCGGGCACGACGATGCGCCGTCTGGGGCGCTACTCTGCCCCGTCTCATGCGCCTCCTCATCCTCGGGGGCGATGGCTACCTCGGCTGGCCGACAGCGATGCGCTTCTCGGCCCGCGGCCACGAGGTGTCCGTCGTCGACAACTTCTCCCGCCGCGAATGGCACAAGCGAAACGGGACGGATTCTCTGACTGCGATCAGGGGTCTCGACGAGCGCATCTCCGCCTGGCGCGAGGTCTCCGGCAACGAGATTGCCTCCTATGTGGGGGCAATCGAGGACGCGGAGTTCCTCGAGCGAGTCATCGTCGAGACCAAGCCCGAGGCCGTCATCCACTACGGGGAGCAGGCCTCGGCGCCGTTCTCGATGGCCAGTCGCGAGCAGGCCGTTGAGACCCAGTACACGAACGTGATCGGCACCCTCAATCTCCTCTTCTTCCTCCGCGATCACGCCCCCGACTGTCATCTGGTCAAGCTCGGGACCATGGGCGAGTACGGCACGCCCAACATCGACATCGAGGAGGGCTACATCGAAATCGAGCACAAGGGGCGCAAGGACACGCTGCCCTTCCCGAAGCTACCGGGCTCGCTCTACCACCTCTCCAAGGTCCATGACTCCCACAACATCCACTTCGCCTGCCGGATCTGGGGCCTGCGTTCCACGGACCTGAACCAGGGCGTCGTCTACGGCATCGAGACCGACGAGACCGCCCAGGACGAGCGCCTCTGCACGCGCTTCGACTACGACGAATGGTTCGGCACCGTCCTCAACCGCTTCTGCCTGCAGGCGGTGGTCGGGCATCCGCTCACCGTCTACGGCAAGGGTGGCCAGACGCGCGGGTTCCTCAACATCCGCGACACCCTCCAGTGCGTCGAGCTGGCCGTCGAGAACCCGGCGGACGCCGGCGAGTTCCGCGTCTTCAACCAGTTCACGGAGCAGTTCTCGGTCAGCCAGCTGGCCGAGCTGGTGCAGCGCTCGGCGGCCGAGGTCGGATTCGAGATCGACATCGACCACGTCGAGAACCCACGCGTCGAGCTCGAGGAGCACTACTACAACCCGGTTCACACCAAGCTGCTGGACCTGGGCCTGAAGCCGAGCTACCTCGGCGACGAGCTCGTCCGCTCGATGCTGAAGACGATCGAGCGCCAGCGCGAGCGCGTGATCGACTCGGCGATCGATCCGCGGACGCAGTGGAAGCCCGCTTCACCGGCGGGCGCCGCCACGAGTTGAGCTTCCGCTGGCGCGGCGCTTAGTCTGTCCGGGCCAAATGGAGGGGACGGTCGCCGAATGCGCGCGGCCGCGAACCGGGAATCACACTGAAAGGAACTGAATTGACGAAGATCAAGTCTCGTCTCACGTACGCAAACGTGATCGCCACCATCGCGCTGTTCCTGGCGCTCGGCGGCGGCGCCTTTGCGGCATTCAAGCTGCCCAAGAAGTCCGTGGGCACCAAGAACCTGAAGGCGAAGGCCGTCACCGAGCCCAAGCTCGGCGACAAGGCCGTCAGCGAAGCCAAGATCGGAGACGGTGCCGTCACGGCGGCCAAGCTGGCTTCTGGGGCCGCGTTGAAGAACGTCGTCTACCGCGAAGTGGTGGTGGCGAACCAG
>Ga0126307_10003764_pt1 | contig 10430 bp, 8 predicted proteins | sample Plot28_FD_89955 | JGI IMG/M metagenome (GOLD analysis project Ga0126307, IMG submission 89955) | Serpentine soil microbial communities from UC McLaughlin Reserve, CA, USA - Plot28 | ecosystem: Environmental > Terrestrial > Soil > Grasslands | place: USA: UC McLaughlin Reserve, Lake County...
CGGGCCGTTTTGGCGTTGATGACCCGTCCGACCGCGAACACCCCTGTCATGCGCGGGACGCGCACCTCGCCGGTGTCGATATCGACGCGTGCCTCGGCGAAGTAGGCCCCGAAGGCGTGCATGGAGTAGCTCCTGGTCTCGGGGTTGTCCGGCGTCCCTGCTTCGGCCTGATCGCCGACCTCCGGGTCCTGGCCGTGGCTCTCGCGGAAAGCGCGGGCTGCCTCGAAGATGGCCGAGCCCCAGACCGTGATCCCGGAGGAGCCACCAGCGACGGAGGCCGACGGTAGCGCCGTGTCCCCTATCCGCAGGTCTATCTCCTCGACGCCCACGCCGAGGGCGTCGGCGGCGATCTGGGTCAGCGCCGTCCACGTCCCGGTGCCGATGTCTACGGCCCCGATCTCGATGGCGTACCGTCCGCCTTCCTGGAACCTGATCCTGACCTTCGAACCGGGCAGCCTGGCGACGGGAAACGTGGCCGAAGCTACGCCCGTCCCCACCAGCCATCTCCCTACCTGGCGGGCGCGCGGGTTGGGATCCCTTCCCTCCCATCCGAAGCGTTCCGCCCCCTCGCTCAGGCAGGCCACGAGGTTGCGGCTGGAGTAGGGGAGCCCGGTCTCCGCGTCGAGCTCGGGTTCGTTGCGGAGGCGGAACTCGATGGGGTCGAGGCCGCACTTTTCGGCCATCTCGTCCATGGCTGCCTCGAGCGCGTACATCCCCGGGGCCTCGCCCGGCGCCCGCATCCAGGACGGCACAGACACGTCCAGGGCGGCGAGCCGGTGGGTGGTGCGACGGGTTTCGGTGGCGTACATCGTGCGGGTCGCGTAGGCGGTCTGCTCGGCGAACTCCTTTATCTTCGCGGTCTGCTCGACGACGTCGTGGGAGGTCGCGGTGAGGTGGCCGTCTTTGTCGGCGGCCAGGCGAATTCTCTGTACCGTCGGGGTGCGGTACCCGACGCAGGCGAACATCTGCTGGCGGGTGAGGGCGAACTTTATGGGACTACCCTCCACCACCTGCGCGGCCACGACCGCGAGGATGGTGTTGGCGTGGGTCAGGCCCTTGGACCCGAACCCGCCGCCGACGTGGAGCGCCACGACCCTTATGCGTTCCCTGTCGAGGCCGAAGACGCGGGAGATCGTCCGCCTGACCGTGTGTGCCCCCTGCGTGGATTCGTACAGGGTGAGATCCCCGTCTTTCCAGACGGCGACGGTGGTGTGCGGCTCCATGGGGTTGTTGTGCTCGGGCGGCGTGGCGTACGTCTCGTCCAGCGTCACCGCCGCCGCGGAGAACGCCGCGTCCACGTCGCCCTCCTCGGTATCCGTGGGGAAGCCCGCGTTGAGCTGCTCGGGGGTGTACAAATCGTCCCGGTCGGGGCCGAACGCCGCGTCGTGCGGCTGCTCGTCGTACGAAATTTCGACCAGGTTCGCGGCGTGGCGGGCGATCTCGTACGTCTCGGCGACGACGGCGCCGATGTACTGGCCGCGGAAAGCGACCTCGTCGGACTGCAGGATCGCGAGCTCGGGGTCACGAGTATCGGCCAATTGCGGCGCGTTCTGGTGGGAGATCACGGCTATTACACCGTGCAGGGCTTCGGCGGCGCTCGCGTCTATCTGCTCCACGCGACCCCGTGCTACGGCGCTGTGCAGTGGGTACAGGTAGAGGGGGTTAACTACGTGGTGCTCGTAGGCGTATGGGGCGGTTCCCGTCACTTTCTGCGGCCCGTCGATGCGGTCGAGGGGGGCGCCTATGGCCTTGCTCCTGCCCGGCGCGGTCGTGCTCATCTCTTCTCCGAAAGGTCCAGTAGCGTGCGGGTGATGATGTTGCGTGCGAGCGGGACCTTGAAGGCGTTGTCCCCGAGCGGCTCGGCGCTCTCCAGCTCGATGTCGGCGGCGGCGCGGAAGTTCGGCTCGTTCGCCGGCTCGTTCCGCAGGGCCTCTTCTGCTTTCGTGGCGCGCCAGGGTTTGTGGGCGACCCCGCCGAGCGCGAGCCGCGCGTCGCGCACGACGCCGCCCTCCACGTCGAGAGCAGCAGCGACCGAGACGAGCGCGAAGGCGTACGAGGCCCGCTCGCGCGCCTTGCGGTACCTGGAGTTGGACAGGAACGACAGCGGTGGTAGATCCACGGAGGTGATCAGCTCGCCGTGTTCGAGGATGGTGTCGCGCTGGGGTTCGTCGCCTGGCAGGCGGTGCAGCTCTTCTATGGGAATGCGCCGTTCGCCATCCGCTCCTCGCACGTTGACGAAAGCGTCGAGAGCGGCCATCGCGACGGCCATGTCGGAAGGGTGGGTGGCTACGCAGTGCTCGGAGGCGCCGATGATGGCGTGGTACTTGTTGTGGCCTTCGAGCGCGGAGCAACCTGACCCGGGCTCGCGTTTGTTGCACGGCGTGGTCGTGTCGTAGAAGTAGACGCAGCGCGTGCGCTGGAGCAGGTTCCCGCCGGTCGTGGCGACGTTGCGGAGCTGGCCCGAAGCGCCCGCGAGCAGGGCCTGCGAGAGCGCCGGGTACCGGGTTCTGACCTTGCGGTCCGCGGCGAGGTCGCTGTTCGGAACGGCGGCCCCGATACGCAACCCGCCGTCGTCGAGGTCTTCGATCCGGTTCGAGGTCAGGCGCCTTACATCGACGAGCACATCGGGCGTCGTTACCCCGAGCTTCATCAGGTCGACGAGGTTCGTGCCGCCGGCCAGAAACGCCGCGTTCGGCGCCTCGGCAAGCGTCGCGATAGCCCCGTCTACGTCGTCTGCGCGGACGTAACTGTAGGGCCTCATCGCTCCGAAACCTCCCTGATGGCCGGCACGATGTTCGCGTAGGCGGCGCAGCGGCAGAGGTTGCCGCTCATGCGCTCCCGGATCTCGTCGTCGTCGAGTAAGATCTCCTCGAGGTTCAAATCTTCGGTGGCGTGGCTCGGCCACCCTGCCTTCACCTCCTCCAGCATCCCGACAGCGGAGACGATCTGGCCCGGCGTGCAATACCCGCACTGGTAGCCGTCGTGCTCGACGAAGGCCCGTTGCATCGGGTGCAGACCGTCACCTTCGGCGAGCCCTTCGGCCGTCACGATCTCGGACCCGTCGTAGCCCACGGCCAGCGCGAGGCAACTGTTGGCGCGCCTCCCGTCGAGCAGTACGGTGCAGGCGCCGCACTGGCCGTGGTCGCAGCCCTTCTTGGGGGAGGTGATCCCGAGCCGTTCCCTGAGCGCGTCCAGTAGGGTCGTTCGCGTGTCCACGGTGAGGCGATGTTCCGCGCCGTCGACCCTGAGGGCGATCTCTTGTTCCACGGTTACTCCTTCTAGCTTGCGTGCCTACCAGGAACACGCTGCGGCCGAAGCATGCGGCAAAACCGGTGCGACATCTTGCCTTTGATCAACCGGCTATCAGCACTTCGAGCGTACGCGGGCCGTGCACGCCCTCGACCCTGTTGAGCTCGATGTCCGAGGTGGCCGAGGGCCCCGAGATGAAGGTGATGGCCCGCCCTTCGGTCTTTACGGTCTGTTCGAGCTTCGCGAAAGCCTCGGGCACGAGGCCGACTATCTGGTCCTCGCGCACGACGCACAGGTGGTAGTCGGGCAGGAGCGTGAGCGCCCGTCGCCCCTGAGCCCTGCCGGCATCCAGCACGATGGTGCCCGTCTGGGCGATGCCCAGGGAGCATCCCGTGAGCACACCGTCGCTCCCGTCGAGTTGCTGCTCTGTCAGCCGGGAATGCGCCGAATCACGGAGGATCTGGGTGCCTTCCGGAATCCATTGTCCGGGGAGGTAGGGCGGTACGACGAGGCGCTCGACGCCACGTTCTTGCAACAGTTTTTCTATGGTCCCGGGAAGGTCATCGTGGCCCACGCGATGTACCTTCGCTTCGTACTCGGCCGTGCGTTCCGCGAAGCGCGCGACGATCTCCTCGCGCGAAGCTTCGTCTTCCGTCCGGTATTCGCGCAGTACCTGTACGTCTTCGGGGCGTTCGTCTTCTGGCACGTCGCGGACCGCGCGCCTTACGCGCCACAGGATCGCTTCTCTGGCCGTCGCCACTAGCCCGTCCCCCTGTGCTGCCTCCACCACTCGCGGAAGGTCTGTTTGGGAACGGGTTCGAGGTCGCGGACGGCGGTCCAGCCGGCGAGCCTGCCGGGGAGGCGGCCTATGGAGCCGCCGCGGACGAAGGGCCACTGGCCGATCCTCGCGAACCTCTGGGCTCTTTCGTAGAGTTCGGGGTCGGAGAAAACCCTGGCGACGGCCTGCATCGCTAGGTTCTCGGGGTCGAGCTTCGCCGGCGGTCCGCCCATGTCTTGCTTGTGGCGGACGACCTTGCCGCGCAGGTGGACCAGGACCTCGGGGATGTTGATCTTGACCGGACACACCTGGTAGCAAGCGCCGCACAGCGAGGACGCATAAGGCAGCGAGTCGGGGCCTGGGTCTCCCTGGCCGACGAGCTGGGGGGTGAGGATGGCGCCTATGGGACCTGGGTAGACGGAGTTGTACGCGTGTCCTCCGGTCCGCTCGTAGACGGGGCAGACGTTCAGGCACGCCGAGCACCGGATGCAGTTGAGGGCCTGCCGCCCTATCTCGTCTGCCAGCACGTCGGTGCGCCCGTTGTCCATGAGGACCAGGTGGAACTCCCGCGGCCCGTCGTTCTCTGACATCCCGGTCCAGAACGAGGTGTAGGGGTTCATCCGCTCGGCCGTCGAGGAGCGGGGGAGGAGCTGCATAAAGACCTCGAAGTCCCGCCAGGCCGGTATGACCTTCTCTATGCCCATGAGGGTGACCAGGACAGGCGGCAGCGTCGTGCACATCCTGCCGTTGCCCTCGGACTCCACGACGCAGACCGTACCGGTCTCCGCCACCGCGAAGTTGGCACCGCTTATACCGACCTTCGCCTTCAGGAACTTCTCGCGCAGGTACAGGCGGGCCGCCTCCGTCAGTTCGGAGGGCTCGTCGGAGAGATCTTTCGTACCCATCTCTTTCCTGAATAGCTCCTGGATCTCCGCACGGTTCTTGTGGATCGCCGGCACCAGGATGTGCGAGCTCGTCTCCCCGGCGAGCTGGATGATGAGCTCGGCGAGGTCCGTCTCGAAGGCGTGTATGCCCTCGCGCTCCAGATATTCGTTGAGCTTGGTCTCGTCGGTGGCGATGGACTTGACCTTGACGACCTCTTCCGCCTCGTGGTCGCGGGCGATCCCGGCGATGATCCGGTTCGCCTCCCCGGCGTCGCGCGCCCAGTGGACTTGGCCCCCAGCCTGCGTCACGGACTCTTCGAGCTGCAGCAGATACTCGTCGAGGTGGCGCACCACGCGCTCTTTGAGGGCGCGTCCGGCCTCCCTCAGGCCTTCCCAGTCGGGCATCTCCTCGACTGCGACGGTGCGCTTGTGGCGGATGGTCTGGGTGGCCTTGCCGAGGTTGCGACGGAGCTGCGAGTCGGAGAGGCTCTCTCTGGCGGAATGCTCGAACGTCGGCGTCGGGCCGGGAGAGAACGCGTCAGAGAGCTTTGTCGTCATTGTTCCTCCCCTATCTCGCTCGCGAGTATCTGCGCGAGGTGCACGGTCCCCACCCCGGCGCGCAGGCGGCTCAGGCCGCCGCCGATGTGCATTAGGCACGAGTTGTCCCCGGCCGCGCAGACCTCGGCCTCGGTGTCGAGGACGTGCCGGATCTTATCCGACAACATCGCGGCCGAAGTATCCGCGTTCTTGACCGCGAACGTCCCGCCAAACCCGCAACACTCCTCGGGCTCCGAAAGCTCCACGAGGTCGATGCCCCGCACGTTCCGCAATAGCTCCAGCGGCGCATCCCCGACTTCGAGCATCCTTAGAGAATGGCAGGTTGGATGGTACGTGACCCTGTGCGGGTAGTAGGCGCCGACGTCCGTGACCTCCAGCCGTTTGACCAGGAACTCGGAGAGCTCGAAGACCTTCGGGCCGAGTTCCCCGACCTTTTCGGCAAGACGTTGGTCTCCTGCGAGTTCGGCTGCCATGGGGTAGAGCTCGCGCACCATGCTCACGCAGGAGCCCGAGGGGGCGACGACGGCCTCGTAGCCGTCGAAGACCTCGACGAAGCGCCGAACCAGCGGTATCGCCTCGCGCTGGTAGCCTGTGTTGAAGTGCATCTGGCCGCAGCAGGTCTGGGCGTACGGAAAGTCCACTTCTATTCCGAGCCGTTCGAGGACCTCGACGGTCGCCCTTCCCGTCTCTGGAAAGAGCGTGTCGTTAAAGCAAGTTATGAAGAGCGCCACGCGCACCGCTACGGTTCCTCCTTCGTATCCCAGGGTCCCCATGATAGATCATCCGGTGCCTCCTGCGGCACCGGATGAACCCGACAGGCTCTATCCACCGAGCAGCGCGACGACCCTCTACGGGACCATGAACCTGAACACGTAGGCCTGCAGGACCACAAGGATGGACATCACGAGGGTCAGCCCGATGGACCACTTGAGGACCATGCGCAGGAGGTCGCCCTCCTTGCCTTGCAGGCCCGTTGCGCTCGTGCCCACGGCCAGGTTCTGGGGCGAGATCATCTTCCCCAGGACGCCGCCAGAGGAGTTGGCGCCGACGGTCAGGTTGGGGCTGAGCCCGACCTGCTGGGCCGTGACCTTCTGGAGGTTGGCGAACAGGGCGTTCGAGGAGGTGTCAGAGCCCGTGAGCGCCACCCCGAGCCATCCGATGATGGGCGCGAAGAACGGGAAAAGGAGGCCCGTGGCGGCGGCCGCCAGGCCGAGGGTAAAGGTCATGCCCGAGTAATTGAGCAGGAACCCGAGCCCCAGGACGGCGACTATGGTGAGGATGGCCCACTTCAGCTGGTTGATGGACTGGCCGTATACCCTCAGCGCCCGTCCCGGCCCTACCCTGAGGACGGCGAGGGAGATGATGTCCCCGATCAGGATGATCGTGCCAGCCGCCGAGAGCCAGTTGGTCGAGAAGAAGGCGTCGTAGGGGGTGGGCTCCGGCACGACCGGCGAGGTCTGGGCGACGTTCCCGTCGAGCCCGGGCCAGGGCACGACCGGCAATCCGGTAGTTTCACTTACCACCGCGTTTGGGAAGTTTATACTGGTCTGCGTGGCGCTCACGAAATCCTTGATCGGGGGTATCTGCACGATCAGGAACAACGCGATTATGATGAGGAAAGGTGACCACGCGTAGAGCACGCGCCCGAGAGAGGGCGTATCGAAATCCTCCCTGTCTTCCGAAGGGGGCTCGTGCTCGAAGTGCCACTCGCTTGAAGGGCTCCAGACAGTCATCAAAGCTATAACGGCCACCACCGTGATCAGGGCCGCAAGGAGGTCGGCGAGCTCGGGGCCCAGGAGGTTAGAGACCAGGAACTGCGTAGCCGCGAACGCTATTCCGGCAACGGCGACGACGGGCAGCACCTCGAGCATCCGCCTGAAACCGGCCATCACCGTAACCAGCATGCCAGGGATGATCAGGGCGAGCAACGGCGTCTGGCGTCCGACCATCTGTGAGAGCTCCATCACGTCCAGTCCTGAGACAGCGCCGGCGGTGAGAATGGGGATGCCGAAACCCCCGAAAGCGACGGGGGCCGTGTTCGCCAGCAGCGCAAGCGATGCGGCGTAGATGGGCTCGAAGCCGAGCCCCGCCATCAGGGCGCCCGTGATCGCGACCGGCGTTCCGAAGCCCGCCGTCGCCTCGAGGAGTGCCCCAAAGACAAAGGCGATGAGGACAACCTGTACGCGCCGGTCGTTGCTGACTCCGGCCAGCGAGTCCCTTATGGTGTCGAAGAGGCCGGTATCGACGATGATGTTGTAGATAAAGATTGCGTTGATGACGATCCAGACGATGGGGAAAAGGCCGAACGCTGCTCCGAAGAGCGTCGAATCTAGCGCCAGGCCTATAGGCATCCCGTAGACCAACACCGCGATGACTATCGCCACCGCCAGCGATATCAAGGACGCCCACTGCGCTGCCATCCTGATTCCTGCCAGCAATACGAACAGCACCACTATCGGGATGAGGGCAACAAGCGTCGAGAGCACCAGGCTCCCCGCGACGGGATCGTAAACCTGCTGAAACACGAAAACTCACCTCCCCGAGAGACGCTCTAGCGTCTCCCCTACGCCCGGCCAACAGCAATAGCATTGCATTTTGCGCAGCCCGGCGCAAGCGCCCGAGGCGCCGCCTCAGCTGGCAGAGACGAGGGCCACCCGCAGGTCGTTGACGTTGGTGCCCGTCGGCCCGGTGACGAGCAACGCTCCGCCCGCCTCCAGCGCCGGGTAGGAATCGTTATCCGACAACGCCTCCTCGGGGTCGAGGCCGCTCTCCCTGATCCTCGATGCCGTCTTGCCGTCGACGAGTCCACCCGCCGCTTCGGTCGAGCCGTCGTGGCCGTCGGTGTCCGCGGAGAACGCCGCCCAGTTCTCGACGCCGTCGAGCTCCACGGCCAGCGCGAGCGCGAACTCCTGGTTGGGGCCGCCGACGCCACCCCCGCTCACGGTCACCGTCGCCTCGCCGCCGGAGACAAGGGCGCACGGCGGCGAAGCGGGGTTGCCGCTCGCCAGCGCTTCCCTGACCATGGCCGCGTACATCGAGGCCGCCCCGAGAGCGTCGCCCGTGAGGGTGGTGGTGAGCAACAGCGGCGCGTATCCGAGCTCTTCCGCCTTCTCTACCGCGGCCCCAGCCGCGTGGCCGCCGCCGCCGCAGATGACGTTCACCACGCCCTCGAAGACGGGGTCGTCCGACGCAGGGGTCTCCTCAGCATCTTGCAGGTGCCTGGAGATACTTTCGGGCGGGTCTATCCCGTAGCGCTCCAGCACGCGGCGCGTATCCTCCAGGGTCGTCGGGTCCGGGGCCGTGAGGCCGCTTGCTATCGAAGAAGGATCGTCGCCGACCACGTCGGAGAGCAGGAGGGCTACCGTCGGAGCCGGGTGGGCGAGCCGGGCGAGGCCGCCGCCCTTCAGGACCGAGACGTGCTTCCTTACGGTGTTGATCTCCCCTATGTCCGCCCCGCTCCTGAGGAGATCGCCCGTAAGCTCTTTCAGATCGGCCAGCTCGATGGGCGGCGCCGGGTCAGCGAGCAGCGCCGAAGCCCCACCCGAGATGAGCGCCAGCAGCAGAGAGCCCTCCTCTAGAGATTCGACCGCTTCCTGCACCTTCCTGGCGGCCTCCACGCCCCGCTCGTCCGGCTCGGGGTGGGCGGAGACCACGGTCTCGAAACCTTCGGGACCGGGGTCGTGGCCGTCTTTGGTAACGACGAGCCCACCTGAGACCTTCTCCCCGAGAAGCTCCTCCGCAGCCTTCGCCATCGTCCCCGCGGCCTTGCCGGCAGCGAGCACGAACACGCGCCGCGGCTCGAAACGCTCCTCCCCGGCCACGATGGCGTCGCCTTCGATCTTCAGCGCCCGTCGCACGGCCCGCTCGGGATCGGCGGCGGCCAGTCCGGCCGCGAATATCTCCTCCAGGTCTTCTCGCATCCGACCATTGTAGCCCGGCCAGAGTGCCAGGCGCCCGCTTTGGGTATGCTGGTGCCGAGAGGAGGGGCAAAGTGAGGTTCAGCGCGAACGTCTCGATACTGTTCAAAGAGGTCCCGTTCCTGCAACGGTTCGGGCGGGCCAGGGACGCGGGTTTCTCGGCCGTCGAGTTCTGGTGGCCGACTGAGGAAGACCTGGGCGAAGTAGAGACCGCCATCAAAAACGCTGGCCTGGAGGTCGCGCTCTTCAACTTCGATGCCGGAGACATGGCGTCCGGGGACAGGGGGCTCGTGAGCGATCCCCAGCGGCAGCACCGGTTCAGGGAGAATGTGCCGGCAGCTCTGGACCTGGCGCGCTCTCTCGGCTGCACGAGGATAAACGCGCTCGTAGGGCATGAGGTTCCTGGCCTGGATCGCGACGAACAGCTCGCCCTGGCGCGCGAGAACGTGCGCTTCGCCGCCGAAGAAGCAGTAGCGGCGAACGTCACGGTCATGGTCGAGGCCGTCAACACGTTCGAGAACGGTCCCTATCTGCTATACACGACGGAGCAGGCCGTAAGGTTCGTGGAGCGTATCGGAAAGGACAACGTACGGGTCCAGCACGACCTCTACCACATGCAGCGCATGGAGGGAAACCTGGCCGCCAACTTGAGAAAGCACATCAGCGTGATCGGACACGTCCAGATCGCCGATTCTCCGGGACGCGGCGAACCGGGCACCGGGGAGATCCATTACCCTTACGTCCTCGGTGAACTGGAACGGCTCGGATACGCAAACTACGTCGGCCTGGAGTACAACCCGACCACGGGGACGACCGAGGAGAGCCTGGGCTGGCTGCCGGAGGAACTGCGGGGTAGGAACGTCGCGGTGTCCGACTTGAGACCCTAGAAGGAGAACGCGATGGCTGAGAAGGTAGGTTTCGTAGGGCTTGGGATCATGGGTCACCCGATGGCAGAGAACCTCATCGAGGCTGGTTGTAACCTCGTGGTGTACAACCGCACCCGTGAGAAGGCCGAGGAACTCGACGGCGCGACGGTAGCCGACA
>Ga0126307_10003765_pt1 | contig 10430 bp, 9 predicted proteins | sample Plot28_FD_89955 | JGI IMG/M metagenome (GOLD analysis project Ga0126307, IMG submission 89955) | Serpentine soil microbial communities from UC McLaughlin Reserve, CA, USA - Plot28 | ecosystem: Environmental > Terrestrial > Soil > Grasslands | place: USA: UC McLaughlin Reserve, Lake County...
CGGTCACCTGCTGCGGCGCCGGCGACATCCACGAGGCCGAGCCCGATTACTACCTCCACCTGAACGCGCGCATCCTCGCCTACGCCGAGGCCACGGGCGCGGACACGCTGATGACCATCTGCAACGTCTGCACGCTCAACCTGAGGCAGGCGAACTTCCAGCTCGTAAACGACGATGCGCTCCGCGAGCGGGTGAGCGACAACCTCGAGACCGTCGGCGCGCCGCGCTATTCGGGCGGCGTCGAGGTCAAGCATCTCCTCTGGCTGATCGCCGACGGCGACGGCTATGAGAAGCTCAAGGAAGTCGCGCACAAGGGGCTCAAGGGACTCAAGGTCGCTCCTTTCTACGGCTGCCAGATCCTGCGTCCTTCGAAGCTGATGGGCTTCGAGGACCCCGACCGCCCATGGTCGCTCGAGGCGATCATCGAGGCCTGCGGGGGCGAGCCAATCGACTATCCCGCGAAGATCAAATGCTGTGGCTTCCCGATCATCCAGGCTCGTGAGGAGGTTGCGCTCGGCGAGTTGATCCAGCCGATCGAGCAGTCAATCGAGGCCGGCGCCGACGCGATCGTGACGCCGTGCCCGCTCTGCCATCTCTCGCTGGACGCCTGGCAGCAGAAGCTCGAGGCGCAAACTGGCAAGAGCTACCAGATGCCAATCCTCCACCTCTCGCAGCTGATCGGCGTGGCGGCCGGACTCGACGACTCGGAGCTCAAGTTCCGGCGGCACGTCGTGCCCGTCGACTCCGTTCTCGAGAAGCTGGAAGCACCCTAGACCGTGCCCGCGCTGGTCGGCCGTCCGGCGCCGCCCGGCTCCACGATCGGTGTCGTCACTCCGGGCAGCCCGCCCGAGACGCGGGCTGAGGTCGAGCGCGGCATCGCCTGGTGGGAATCGCAGGGCTACCGCGTCAAGCTCATGCCGGGGGCGCTCGAGCGCGACGACTGGCACGGAGGAAGCCCCGAGGTCCGCGCCGCCGACCTGCAGGCCGCCTTCGCGGACCCGGAGGTCGACGCCGTCCAGACCATGCGCGGCGGCTACGGCTCGGCGCAGACGATTCCGCTGCTCGACTTCGAGGCGATCAAGCAGACCCCGAAAGCGTTCTTCGGCCTCTCCGACATCACGGCCCTCCATGCCGCGCTCCTGGCCCGCGCCGGGCTCTCGACCTTCTATGGACCGAGCCTCTCGATGCTCGGGCAACCGTCGCCTGCGAGCTTCACCAGCGAGCGCTTCTTGCAGGTGCTTCGCGGCGAGACCACCGGCCCCGTGCCGGAGGATTCTGAGCGGCTCACGGTTGTCTCGATCGCGGCCGGCAAGGCCAGCGGACGGTTGGTCGGCGGCTGCCTCCTCGACTTCATCTTCACTATCGGGCTTCGTGGGAGCCCGACCTCGACGGCGCGATCTTCTTCTTCGAGGACTCGGGCAGCGCGCCGATCCAGATCGACCGCCCGCTGCTCTACCTCGACCAGCTGGGCAAGTTCGACAAGGTGCGCGGAATCGTCGTCGGCGAGCTCGCCGGTTGCGAGTGGGACAACTTCGACCGCGCCGCGCTCAAAGACCCTGGAGGAAGTCCTCACGGGGCGGCTGGGCGACCTCGGCGTGCCCGTGCTCTACAACCTGCCGCTCGGCCACGGTGCATCGCTGGCGACGCTGCCGCTCGGAGTGCAAGCGACTCTCGACGCGGATTCGAAGACGCTCACGATCGACGAGCCCGCGCTCTCCGACTAAGTAACAGACTGTTACTTGGGACAGGAGTCGCGCAAGTTTTCGGCCGTCGAGTGACTCTTCTAACCGGAGGGGCATTTCCGGCCTGGTTCCTCAAACCCGCTCGAGGACCAGGCCGGAGCTCTAATTTCTTAGAATCGCCCCGATGGTTCGCAGGTTCCTCCTCCTCGTTGCGGCTGTGGCGGCTCTCGCCGCCGCCGCCGCGGCCGTGTTCGGGTACCTGCGCCACCGAGGTGGGCCGGAGACGAACGGCGGCCGCCAGCGCACCGAGGAGCTTCGGCGCGAGATCGAGGCCGCGCGGGCCCGGCTTCGCGAGAGCATCGGCTCGCGGGAGGGATAGCCCGTGGTCCGGCGTGCCGCGGCCGTCGCGGGCGCAGCCGCGGTGGGCGTTCTCGGCTGGTCGCTCTTCGAGTCCCAGTGGGTCGAGTTCCGCGACCTTGAGGTCCGGCTCCCGAGCCTGCCGCCGGAGCTCGACGGGCTCACGGTCGTCCACCTCTCGGACTTCCACCTCGGGACGATCTCCTTCAACGGCCGCGCGCTCGAGCGGGCGGTTCGCTGGGCGTCGGAGAAACCATGCGACATTGTCGCGATCACCGGCGACCTCCTGTCGCGGCGGCGCGGAGAGCCGCAGCTCGAGGCAGCGGTCGCGGCGCTCGAGCCGCGTCTCGGTGTTTTCGCCGTACTCGGAAACCACGACGTCGAGGTGACGCGCGACCCGTTCTCGCAGCCGACGGACGCGTCGGTCGTCGAAAACGCGGGCGCCGTGCTTCTCGAGAACGACTCGGTCCTGCTTACGGTGAGCGAAAGGTCCGTGCAGATCGTCGGTGGCGACCAGAGTCTCGGCCCCTGCTGGAGCAGCCTTGCGAACCTGGCCGACCCGGAGGCCGACGTCCGCATCCTGCTCTTCCATTTCCCGGACGTCGTCCGCTACCTGCCGCCGGGCGCGTTTCATCTCGTCCTTGCCGGCCACCTGCACGGCGGCCAGATCTGCATCCCGACGCCGCGCGGCAAGCTGCGGCTCGAGCATCTGCGCGCTGAGCACTGGGAAGGGCTGCACGAGACTCCGGCCGCAGCCCTGCACGTCTCGCGCGGCCTCGGGACGAGCTTCGTGCCGTTTCGCTTCGTCGCGCGCCCCGAGGCGACCCGCCTCGTGCTAAGAAGTGCCGCTCACTAGATGCCGACTCGGCTTCATCCCGTCACCGCAGCTTCGATCGCGCACGCACCGCCACCGTGCGTGGGGTGCGTCTTCTGGCAGTCGCGCGGGGACCGTGCGGCCGCGAAGGGGCGCTGGGCGGAGAGGATCGAGGACGACTGGGGCCCGTGGGGCACGCTCTACTTCGAAGAGGAGGATCGGCTCCTCGGTTTCATCCAGTACGGGCCGGCGGGGCACTTCCCGCGTGCGGACGACCTCCCGGCGGGGCCGCCCTCGGACGACGCGGTTCTCATCACGTGCGCGTACCTGATGGACCCGGCCGCGCCCTGGGCGATCCAGAGCCTCTTCCTCTCGATCATCGGCGAGGCGCGCGACCGCAAGGCGAAGGCGATCGAGACGTTCGCGTACCGCTACCCGGAGGGCGAGACCCCCTACGAGCGCTTCCTCGTGCACCGGACGATCTTCCCGTCGGACTTCCTCGCCGACCTCGGCTTTTACCCCGTCCGCTGGGCGGGTGACGTCGCGCTTGCGCGGCTCGATCTCGGCGGGTTGCAGCCGGTGGCAGAGGGGTCGACCGCGCTTCTCTGGCGAAGAGTCAAGGAAGTCTTGATCCCGGCGCCGGTGCCGCAGCGGCCCTAAGCAGAGATCAGGTTGCGCTCGAGGAGCGCTTCTGCGATCTGCACTGCGTTCAGGGCCGCGCCCTTGCGCAGGTTGTCGTTCACGCTCCACAGGGCGAGGCCCGAGCCGTTCGCGGTGTCGGGCCGGATGCGCCCGACGAGAACGTCGTCGCGGCCGGTTGCGTCCTTCGGCGTCGCGAAGTCCTCCAGCGCGACATGCGGCGCCGAGCCGAGGACGTCGCGCGCGTCGTTGGCCGAGAGTGGCTCGGCCGTCTCGACCCAGATCGCCTGCGCGTGGCCGACGAGGACAGGCACGCGCACGCACTGGGCCTGAAGAGGTAGATCGGGGAGGTCGAGGATCTTGCGCGTCTCCGCGCGGAGCTTGGACTCCTCCGAGAACTCCTCGCCCTCGAGATCCCAGTCCATCGCCAGGTCGCCGTCGCCCGGCTCGGTGGCGCGAAGCCGCTCGATGCCCGCGTCGCCGATCCCGGACATGGACTGATACGTAGCGAGGCGCACCGACGCGAGGCCGGCCGCTTCGTGCAGCGGCTTGAGGACGCAAGAGAGCTGAATCGCGGAGCAGTTCGGGTTGGCAACGACTTCGTCGTCTTGACGAAGCGCCGCGTCGTTCACGCCTGCGACGACGAGCGGCACGCCATCGGCCAGGCGGAAGGCGTCCGACTTGTCGATGCAGACGGTGCCATCCGCGGCGGCATAGGGGACGAGCTCGCGGCTCGCATCGGTTCCGACCGAGAAGAAACAGAGGTCCAGCTCGCCGGCGCTGAGGTTCTCCGGCGTGGCCTCTTCGACGAGAAGCTCGCGGTCGCCGTACCGAACGTGCTTGCCGGCCGAGCGCGACGAAGCGAAGGCTCGCACGTTCTCGAACCCGCGCTCGGCGAGGAGGCCGAGCGTGACCGAGCCGACCGCGCCGGTGGCCCCGACGACTCCGACCCTAGTCATGAGCCCGCTCCGCACCGACAGAGGACAGCTCGAAGGCCTCGTGCAGGGCGACGACGGTGCGCTCGACATCTTCCTGCGGGACGTAGAAGGCTATCTTGATCGGCGAGGTGGCCACGAGGTCAGGCTCCACCCCCAGGTCGCGCAGCGTCTGGAACGTGCGCGCGGCGATCCCCGGATGGCTCTTCATTCCAGCGCCGATGACGCTCACCTTCCCGAGGTGGGCGCGCTCCTCCCAGTTTGCGTCGAGCCCGCCAAGTGCGGCCTCGGTTGCGGCGCGGTCTTCCACCGGCGCGGAGAAGACGATGTCGGCGCCCGTCTGAATGATCGTGTCCACGCTCACGGAGGCGTCGGCGAGCGCGTCGAAGAGGTCGGCGCGATCGGTTCCGGACACGCGGTACACGGCCTCCTCGAGTGTGTGCGTGACGCCTGAGATCATCGCCTTCTCGAGCATCCGCTCGTCCTCCTCCGTGATCCACGTGCCCTCCTCGCCGGTGAAGGTGGAGCGCACATGAAGCTTGACGCTGTGGTTCCGCGCGAACTCGACCGAGCGTAGCGCAAGCACCTTCGCGCCCGAGGCCGCCATCTCGAGCATCTCCTCGTAGCTGACGGCGTGGAGCTTCCGCGCGCCGGGGACGAGCCGCGGGTCGGCGGTGAAGACGCCGTCCACGTCCGTGTAGATCTCACACGCGTCCGCGCCGAGGGCCGCGGCGAGCGCAACCGCGGTCGTGTCGGAGCCGCCGCGCCCGAGCGTCGTGATGTCGAAATCCGTGGAGACTCCCTGGAAGCCGGCGACGAGGACGATGCGGTCGAAGTCGAGTGCCTCGTGGATTCGGTGCGCCCGCACCTCGACGATCTTCGCCTTTCCGTGGACGGTGTCGGTCACGATCCCCGCCTGTGAGCCGGTGAGCGAGATCGCGTCGAGCCCGAGGTCGGCGATCGCCATCGCAACGAGCGCGCAAGAGATGCGCTCGCCGACCGAGATGAGCATGTCCATCTCCCGCGGCTTCGGCTGCGGTGAGACCTCGTGGGCGAGGGAGACGAGCTCGTCCGTGTGCTGACCCATCGCCGAGACCACGGCGACGACACGGTTTCCGGCCCGCTTGGCCTCGACGAGGCGCGAGGCGACGCGACGGATTTTCTCGGGGTCGGCTACCGAAGTGCCGCCAAACTTCATCACGAGGGTGCCCGCGGCCGCTGGCGGCTCGGCCGGCTCGACGACGGGGACGGGCTCGAAGGTCGTCTCGCTCATCGTCTTGTTTTACATCTCCCGGCGACCCGACAATGCGCGCCCGAGTGTGACCTCGTCCGCGTACTCGAGGTCGCCGCCCACGGGCAGGCCGCTCGCGAGCCGCGTCACGCGCACCCGGTCGCGCAGCCGGTCGGCCAGGTAGGCCGCGGTCGCCTCGCCGGTCATGTTCGGGTTCGTGGCGAGCACGACCTCCTCGACGCCGTTTCGCTCCACGCGGCGGAGAAGCTCGTCGATGCGGAGATGGGCGGGCTCGACACCGTCGAGCGGCGAGAGCGCGCCGCCGAGCACGTGGTAGACGCCGCGGTATTCGTGGGTTCGCTCGACCGAGAGGAGGTCGGCCGGTTGCTCGACGACGCAGATGATCGAGCGGTCGCGCCGTGCGTCGGCGCAGATCGTGCAGAGCTCCTCCTCGGTCAGGTTCCCGCACTCGCGGCAGAAGCCGATGCGCTCCTTGACCTCTCGGATCGCGTCGGCGAGGGCGAAGGCCTCCTCCTTTGGGACACGGAGGATGTGGAATGCGAGGCGCTGCGCCGTGCGCGTGCCCACACCCGGCAGGCGCGAGAGCTGTGCGATCAGGTTGTCAACGAGGGGCGAAAACACGGCCCCACATTGTGCCTACAGGCCCGGCAGGCCTAGTCCCTTGAGGTCGCCCATGGCACCCCCGAGCTTCGACTGCATCAGGTCCTGGGCGTTCTTGAGCGCCTGGTTCACGCCCGCGAGGACGAGATCGGCCAGGCCCTCGGGGTCGTTCGGGTCGATGACCTCGGGCGAGATTGTGATCTCGACGATCTCGCCGGCCCCGCTCGCCTTCACCTTGACCATCCCGCCGCCGACCGAAGCTTCGACGACCTCCTTGGCGAGCTCGTCTTGCGCCTTCGCCATCTCCTCCTGCATCTGCTGCACCTGCTGGAGCATCTTGTTCATGTCCATCTTGGTCACTCGTCGACCTCCCGGGCATCGAACGTCGTCTTCATGAGAGAAATGATGTCTTCCTCGTTTGCGGGGCCCTCGGCCTCGGCTTCTCCTGCTTCTGGGTCGCCCTCGCCGACCGCGAAGGCGAGTGCAAGCTTGTGGCCCGTGACCTCGTAAAGGACCTCGGCGAGAAGGGTCGCGTTCTTGGGCTCCTCCGCAAGGTTGCGGTGGAAGGAGGCTGCCGGCGGAAACTCGATCACGAGCCGGTTGCCGGAGAGCTCGATCGGCTTCGCCTCGCCGAGGACGGAGGCCGTGGGGATCGAGCGCTCGCCGATCGCGGGCAGGACCGCTTGGCTCCAGACCTGCTGCACCTGCTCGATGTCGAGGTCGGGAAGCGGCTCTGCGGGAGCCGCGGAAGGGGCGGCCGGCTCTGCGTTGGCGCGCGGCTCCGCGGCCGGAGCGTGATGCGGCTCGCCGCGCACTCTCCCTTCCAGCTGCTCGATCCGGAAGGAGAGCGACTGGCGCGAGAGGTCGGCGCCCGGGCGCGTGACCTTGACGAGGGCGAGCTCGAGAGGCAGGCGCGGATCGCCCCCCTGGCGAACGTCGTCCACCGCGACCGCGAGGAGGTCGACGAGGCGAATGACGTCCGGCTCGCCGATCTGGTTCGCCTGCGCGTGCAGGCGCTCGCGGGTCTCGGGCGTGACCGGCAGCGAGTCGGGCACCTCGCCCATGTGCTGGACGAGCAAGAGGCAGCGCAGGTGCTCGAGCAGATCGGTGACGAGGCGCGAGAGATCCTGGCCTTGCTCTGCGAGCTCCTCCACGAAGGACAGGAGCCCGGCGGTATCGCGGTCGACGATCAGGTCGCAGACCCGGAAGAGCGCCTCCTCCTCGACCGCGCCGAGCAGCTGGAGCACGGCCTGCACGGTGATCTTCCCGTCCGTCGCGGCTGCGAGCTGGTCGAGGGTCGAGACCGCGTCGCGGAAGCTGCCGCGCGCACTGCGCGCGATAAGCGAGAGCGCGGCGTCGGGCGCATCGATCTCCTCTCCGTCCGCAATTCGGCGCAAAAGCTTCGTGAGCTCGGCGAGGCGCGGCCGCGAGAAGAGGAAGGTCTGACAGCGCGAACGCACTGTCGGCAAGACCTTCGAGAGCTCGGTCGTGCAGAAGACGAAGACGAGGTGAGGCGGCGGCTCCTCGATCAGCTTGAGGAGCGCGTTCCACGCGGCGTCCGTGAGCTGGTGCGCCTCGTCGAGGATGTAGACCTTGAAGCGGCCCTCGACCGGCTGCAGGACCACGTGCTCGCGAATCTCGCGGATGTCGTCGATCCCGCGCTGGCTCGCCGCGTCCATCTCGACGACGTCGAGAGAGGTGCCCGCGGCGATCGTGCGGCACGAGTTGCAGGTCTTGTCGGGCGTGACCGTCGGGCCCTGCTCGCAGTTCAGCCCCTTGGCGAGGATGCGGGCGAGGGAGGTCTTCCCGGTGCCGCGCGGGCCGGCGAAGAGATAGGCCTGCCGAACCTTGTCGCCCGAGATCGCGTTGCGGAGAGTCCGCACGACGGCTTCCTGGCCCACGACCTCGTCAAAGTCCTGCGGGCGGTATTTGCGGTAGAGAGTCGTCACGCGCCCAACTAGTTTAACGCCCGGTCGCGCACCCTCCGTCGAGGGCGCTTTCGATGCGGTGCCGACACTGCTCACTCGGGCCAGGCTGATCCGCGGCACCTGAGAGAAACTGCTTAGCGCTGCTTCCTCCCGGACCTGACGCGGTTCGCAGGCTCCCAGTGCGCGGAACCTGGCCGTCAACGCTTGCAAGCGCAAGCCCTACTTCGAACGCAACCTCCTAGGGAAGGAGTTCGGCCCCGCTGGAGCGGATTGCGGGTTCAGGGAACCGCTAGCTCCCCGCTTAGCGCGACCGGGCTCGCCAATGCTAGCAACCGAGACTGCGCCGTCTTCACCTCCGGGCGGTCAGACTGCGCGCGTGCGGGTCGGCGTCATGGTTCCCATGTCTTTCTCCGATGGACCCGGCCGAATGCCGTTGTGGCCGGACATCCGCGCGTTCGCCGAACATGCAGAGACCGTCGGCCTCGACTCCGTTTGGGTCTGCGATCACTTCTTCGGCAGCATGCCCGGCGCGCCTCTCGAAGGGGTTCACGAAGCGTGGACGCTGGCCACCGCGCTCGCCACGGCGACGACACGCGTCGAGGTCGGCCAGCTGGTCACGTGCGCCACGTATCGGAATCCCGGACTGCTCGCGAAGATGGCGGTCACGGCTGACGCGATCAGCGGCGGCGGCCGGCTCGTTCTCGGTCTGGGCGCAGGGTGGCACGACACCGAGTACGAGGCGTTCGGCTACGCGACCGACCACCGCGTCGGCCGCCTGGAGGAAGCTCTCGAGATCGTCGTTCCGCTGCTGCGCGGCGAAACGGTCTCCTTCCGCGGTCGCTACCACCGAGTCGCTGACGCCGTCCTTCTTCCTTCGCCGGACCGCCGCATCCCGCTGCTCGTCGCCGGCAACGGCCCGCGTCTGCTCCGGCTTACGGCTCGCCATGCGGAGGCGTGGAACACGGCCTGGTTCGCGCGCCCGGACGATCGTCTTCGAGACCGGCTCGCCGCCCTCGAGACGGCGCTCGAGGAGCAAGGCCGCGACCCGTCCACGCTTCGGCGAACCATCGGGATGTACGTCGCCGACCCGGCGGTGGCACCCGACCAGAGCGACGCGTTCACCGGCTCGGTAGATGAGCTCGCAGAGACGCTCACGAGGTTCGGTGAGCTCGGCTTCGTAGACGTCATCGCCGTCCTCGAGCCCGCCAACGAGCGGTCGCTCGACCGGCTCGCCCAGGCGCGCAGTCTCATGGCTTGAAATCGCGCTGCCGAGTGCTTGAATTCGGCGCGTGCTGAGGGTGAGGTGATTGCGGTGGCGGCGGCGCTCGCCGCTGCGCACGCGGCGACGGCGGCGGTCGAGGTCCGGCAGATGACGGACGACACGATCACGCCTGACAACACCCTCAACTGCAGCGCCAATCCCTTGCCCAACCCCACCGTCGAGCAGAGCTACTGCCGCCGCTTCCACCTGCCCGACTACGGAGTCACCGTGCCCTTCACCGTCACCGGCGTCACGTTCGGAATCCAGCGGGCCAACGACGGAGCCGGCGCTGGGCAGCCGATGACCGTTCGCCTCGAGAAGATCCCCGCCGGGTCGCCGCTGCTTCTCGCCAATCTGACGCTCAGCGACTTCGAAGATCTCACCATCGCCGACAGCGAAACGGGCACGATCAAGACCGCGGTCTTCTCGCGCACGATCGCCCACCCGAACACGACCGATCTCGTCCTCGAGCTCTTCGAGCCCGACGGCGTCCCTCAGAACAACGTCCTCGTCTTCGCCAGTAACCAGTCCGCAGAGACAAGAACGGCCTATTGCGAGCCGCCGAGCTATTCCCACAACGAGCCGAGGCCGCTCGACTCACCCGAGTTCGACGACTTTTTCCCCGGGCACATGGTTCTGTTCGCGACAGGCGACGAGGCCGCTGACGTCGATCCGCCCAACCTCGGCGTCAAGATCCCCGGCGGGCAGACGCTCGCGGGCGCGTTCGACAAGGGCGTCGAAGCGCGGCTCAGCTCAGGCGGGCCGTGCGGGCTCGATGTCTCGCTCCTCATTTCGAAGAAGCTCGCGCACAGCCTCGACATCCCGAGAGTCGTCGGTACGGCTCACTCCACGCTTGCGAAGGCGGGGGCCAAGACCGTTGCGACCGACTTCACGCGCAAGGCCAAGCACGCCCTCCACGGCCGGCATTCGCTCTCGCTGACCGTGCGGGCGAAGGCGACCGA
>Ga0126307_10003766_pt1 | contig 10430 bp, 13 predicted proteins | sample Plot28_FD_89955 | JGI IMG/M metagenome (GOLD analysis project Ga0126307, IMG submission 89955) | Serpentine soil microbial communities from UC McLaughlin Reserve, CA, USA - Plot28 | ecosystem: Environmental > Terrestrial > Soil > Grasslands | place: USA: UC McLaughlin Reserve, Lake County...
AGCGCTTGCTACCCCGGACTCACAAAGCTGCGAGCACGAACGGGACTTAAGGCCACCGCGCAGCGGAGAGCAGTTCGAGAGCTTGAGGCCGCGCGCGTCGTATCGGTCGCGCCACGCTCCCGCGCAGAGGGTCGAGGCCGCACGTCCAACCTCTACACGCTTCACCTTCCTCCGACTAACCCTCGCAATACGAGCATTAGTCAGGCAGACCAACCCTCGGAAAGCGCGCGACCAATGCTCGTTTCGCGCGCGACTAACCCTCGGATTACGCGCGACCAAGGCTCGGATTCCGAGGGGGATGTAACCAGTAACAGAACCAGAGAGAGAGAACCAGATAGGGAACCCATAGCTAGGTCTGTCTCTCAATCTGAGTCTTTCTCCCAGGAGGGCAGTAAGGAGGAAGGGTCCACGGACTCACACCTTCACCCAGCCGACCCGGAGAGCGAGCGCGGCGGCGCGGACGGGACGGACGCGGCGGCCGACGAGCCGCCCGCTGAGGACGAGGCGCCGAAAGGGGCGGGCGAGATCCGCGAGGAGATCGAGACATGGACGACGTTCCTCAAGGACGGCGGGCGGAACCGTCAACGGTACGAATTCGCGAACGGGCGTCTCAAAGTCCTCCGGCGGGAGCTCGCGGAGATAGAGGCCGCCGACGAAAGCGCGGTCGCGGCATGACTCTCAACGCCGAACTCGCTCACGCCGCGCGCCGCTCCGCCGCCCTCAACGCGCAACTACCGGCGGAGCTCAAACTAGACCTCGCCGCAGAGTGGCGGCGGCTTGCGGCCAACCTCTCCCGGTGCCGCTCCAAGGCTCCCGCGAACTCGCGCTGATCGAATGGCGCAAGCACGAATGACCGCGCAGACCTACCCGACCCCCAACCTGCGCGACCGCAACGCCGTGCGAGCCATCGCCGCGCAGATCCAAGCCGACTACCTTCCTCATCGCCTCCTGGTCGAAATCGAGGCGGCGATTGCGTGGGCCGTCCGCCGAGAGGATGAGATCACGCCGGGGGCCGTCGCTCGCATCCTGCTTGAACCGGCCGCGCAAGAGAGGCGGGCAGCGTGAGCGTCCGCTACTGCTCTTGCCTCACCCCGCGCCCGATCACCATCGAGGGCGTAGCGATTTGCGATCGGTGCTCGGAGCTCATACCCCCGATCGACCTCGCCCCGTTCATCGCCCGCCTTGCCGAGCTCGAGAAACGGCTTGCGCGGTTCGAGGCGGGCGATGGCGGCGAACCAGCGGATGAGCTTTGGGGCTTGAAGCAAGCCGCCACCTACGCCCGCTGCCATCCGAAGACCGTCTCTCGCAATCGCGGCGAGTTCGGCTTCGCCCCCGGAGCCACCCGCGCCCGAGCCTCACAGGTCCGCGCCGCCGTCCGCGAGCGGAAGGGCGCAGCGTGACCGACAGACTGCTCACCGCCGAGGAGTTGGCCGCTCGATGGCAGGTAAAGACCTCCCACGTCTGGCGGCTTACCCGAGAAGGGAGATTGCCCGTGGTCGAGCTCGGACGCTACAAGCGGTATCGCATGCAGGCCGTCCAGGAGTTCGAAGCGAGCGGCGGGACGGCCGCCACGGCCGCATGACGGCAGGGGCGCGGGCCGCGCAGCGGCGGCCCGCTCTCTCGGTCGGTGAACGCCTTTCGGCTGTCGTCCCCCTCTCGCCCCGTACAAGCCCGAGCCGCCGATTTGCGCCCTCTCGGGATGAACTTGACCCGCACCGCGAGCGCCAGTCGATGACTCTTGCGCTCGTCTGCCAGACGGAGTACGGTCAGAGGCGTTCAAAGAAACGGGCCAGCGGTGCTTGCGACACCCTGGCCCCGGCGGTCGGCTTAGTGGGAAACCAGGCCAACCACGGGGTAAAGGCTATCGCGGTCACGGTCGGCCTCACGACCACAAGGAGGGCCAGGATGGTCCCAACAGAAGCACCCAACGGCGTTCTCCAGGATTTCGTAGAGAACCCGCAACGGGCCTTTCGCGAGTTCGCGCTCTCGCGCGACCCGCTGCCCAACGATCCCGAGATGTACGGCTGGGATTGCCCACGCTGCCGCGCAAGGCATTTGGCGTGGCTGATTCCGGACCCGGAACGGCGAGCTCTTTTGTGTGGCCGGCGTGGCAGCGGACTTCGCGATTGCCGTGCTCGCTTCCTGGCAGGAGCGCGCGGGGGCGGAGCGGTTCGACGTGATGGCGGCTGAGGTTCGAGAGGTATCGGACCAGCTAGCTGCGATCAAGAGCGAGCGCCAGGCGTAGGACGCACCACTCAGGCGAGGGGCGACGGAAGTTGGCGAGGCCCCCCGCCGAAACCACTGAGGAGGCAATCGAAATGGCCCATGCAAGCGGCCACGTATTACGAATTGAACGGACCTCGGGGCCACGCTTCTACGCGAAGGTCCGGCATCCCTCGGGCCGGCAGGAGAAGCAGCTACTCGGCCGCGCCTGGGAGCAAAAGGGGGGCAAGCCGGCGGCTGGCTACCTCACGCGCAAGCAGGCTGAACAGCGGCTACAAGGGCTCCTGACTGATATGCGGAGGGGAGAGGTCCCCGACCCCGGCAGACGACCGGAGGCGACCTTCCGCGATGCGGCGGGGGAGTACCTGCGCTACGCCGAGCACGTCCGGCAGATCGACCCGGCGACGCTGGCCGATTACCGCGGCGTCGTGGAGGGCTATCTGCTTGACGAGTTCGGGGATGCCCCGATCGACGGGATCACGCCCGATCAGATCGACGCCTACAAGGAGCGCATGCTCGCGGAGGGCAAGCTGTCGAACCGAACCATCGTGCGGCATTTGGTCGTGCTGCACGGGACGTTCAAGCGCGCTCAGCGAGTGTGGGGGCTCAGGACTAACCCGGCCTCGGCCGAGCAAGTCGAGCGCCCGCGTGTCATCTATTCGGGCGAGTTCGACACCCTGGACCCGGACGAGGTAGAGCTCGTCGCCACGCTCGCGCACAGCGAGCAGGACGGCGCGATCTATCGGCTTGCGGCCTACTCGGGATTGCGCCAAGGCGAACTCCTCGCGCTCCGCTGGTCATGTGTCGATTTCGTCGGCGGTCTACTCCAGGTCCGGCGCAATTACACGGGCGGGCGGGAGAAGGTGCCGAAGGGCAAGAAGGTGCGATCCGTTCCGATGGTGCCGGCCGTGATCGACACGCTCGCCAAGCTCAAGGGCCGCGAGCACTTCACGGGCGACGCCGATCTAGTTTTCGTCAATGAGCTTGGCGAGCACGTAGATCACTTCGCGCTACGACGCCGCTGGTATGCCACGCTGGACCGCGCCGGCCTGCGGCGGTTGCGTCTACACGATCTACGGCACGCCTTCTGTTCCATGGCGATTACCAAGCTGGACCCGTATGCCGTACAGAGCTACGCGGGGCACCAGCACTACTCCACCACGCAGCGGTACCTCCATCATCAGCCGAGGCGCGAGGACGCGGCGAAGCTGGCGGAGGCGTTCGACCGGGTACCGAACGGGGTACCGAACAGCGCCATTTCGGGGGGAACTGAGCGCAACTCAGAGCACCAATCCGTGCCTGAGAGGGTCGGACGCGCCTAGTAGTTGCGGCCTGCAAAGCCGTTTACGCCGGTTCGATTCCGGCAGGCGCCTTCGGCTCTAGCAAGCGAAACGGGCTTGGGGACCGCACGAGTCCTGAACCGAGCGAGGCGACGGGCTCGGTGCCCGCCGCCTGCTCGCGGACCGTGTGACTGCTCAGCGGTCGCCCTCGGCCTCGATCTGCTCCTTGCGGACCTCCTCGGAGACCGTCTCCTCCTCGGTGACCGTGTCCTTGGTCATCCGCACGCGCTCCTTGGGAACCGCCCGCTTCTCTGTCACGACCTCCTCCTCGTGGAGGACGACCTCGTGCTCCTCGTCGGAGATCTCGGGACCGGAGACTGCCTTGTCGACGTTCGCGTCGGTGATCGGCTCGCGCTCGATGCGGACCTCCTCGCGCTGCACGGGGACGGTCTGCTCGATCTGCTCGGTGACCACGTACTTGCGTAGCCGCGCCCGCCCGCGCTCGCGCTGGGCGATACCAACTCGCAGCTCCTCTTCGGAGCGGGTCATTGCATCGTCGGTGGTCGGACCGCTGGTGTCATAGCCCTCGGCGCGATGTTCGGATTCGCTGGAAGCGACGCCGTAGTGGGTGTAGAGGCGCTCCTCCTCCTCGGGCGAGAGCTCGCCGTCGGGGTCGACGGAGGGCGCCTCCTTGACCTGGTCCTTCGAGTAGGGCACGACGACGTTGCCACGCGCCGGCTCGGCCTCGGCGAGCGGCACGAAGCTCTGCTTTGTCCCGAACAGGCCGGTGTTCACGGTCGCCCACTCGGGCTGGCCGCTGCGGGCGTCGAGGTAGACCTCCTCGAGCTTGCCGATCTTCTCGCCGTCGCGACCAACCATGTCGCGACCGCGCCATTCATATGCCTCGGTTACTTCCATGATTTCCTTTCATTCGCTTCCTGAAGGGCCCGGCCGAAGGCCTTCCTTGAGCCGCGGCCGGGCTCGGTGCAAACGGGCAGCGTTCTTGCCGCCCCTACGGCGCTAGGTGTTAGTGGCGGCTCCCGTTGCTGCCGTCACGGGTCTCGGAGTAGGGATCGCTCGATCCCGACTTGGCGAGACCCCGGCTGATCAGATAAGCGCCGGTGAGGATCACGGCGTAGAGCCAGACCTTGTCGGCGCCGAAGCCGTCGACCTGGGAGCCCTCGTCCGCGTCGGCGATGATGCCGGCGATGAACAGGCCGGCGAGGATCGCCAGGAAGGCCCAGAACTCGGTCGTCTTAAACGCCTGCTTGGTCTCCGTCGCCAGCCGGCGCACGATGCCGGTGTCGCGAACGGAGTCGGTGCGCGCGGCACCGCGCTGGGAGTCGGTGCGCACGGCACCGGCCCTGGTTCCTGTGTCCATAGGTGGTGTCTCCTACCTTGCGGAAGTTCCCGCCTGGGCCGTGCAAGATGACCGTCTGACCACCTCGCCCCTTTGCTCCCGGGCCGGACGACAGATTGCGTCGCCTCGATTGGGTGACGCGAGCCCTGCCTAGCCCTCAGATACCCGCGCAGATACCGCTGAGACAGCAGTAGCTAAAAAGTCGGAGCGGAAACTGAGACAGATTGTCCACTAACGCGCCGCAAGTCGGCGACTCTGCGACACGGGCTGATTCAAGGCGGACGTTCCCGGAGCGCCTAACCTCAACCGGCAACCTGATGGAGTTCTCAAACGCGATCGCCATCGAGCGATCCCTCCACGACGTCTTCGCATTCATCTCGGACCTTGAGAACGTCCCGAGGTGGAACTACGCGGTCGCGGAGACCCGCAAGGCCTCGGAGGGACCGGTGGCCCTTGGGACGACGTATCGCCAGGTTCGGTCGCTGCCCAACGGAACCGAGGAGACGCTTCGGGTGACGGAGTTCGAACCGGATCGACGTTTTGCGTTCGAGGGCGGCCTCGGACCGTTCGAGGGAACGCTGACTTATGAGCTCGAGGAGATCGGCGCGAGTACCCGCCTGACGAATAGGGCCGACCTTGAGGCGCGGGGCATCGCGAAGCTAGCGGCCCCGATCGCATCCGGCCGCGTGCGCGGAGCCGTCGCCGAGAACCTCGAAACGCTCAAGCAGCTTCTCGAGCGGCAGGCGACTCGGCAATAAGGACGAACGGTCGGTCGCCGAGCGGTTCGCGGCGAGTTGCCCCGCCGCCGGTTGCCACCTGCCCGCCGCCGGCCGACGCGGGACCCGTCCAAGCGGCGATCACAAAGCATCCGCCGACCAGGACGATGAAGCGCAAGGTCAAGTTCGTCTCTCACGAGGTCGGCGGGAACCTCGGTCCCGCCGACAACTTCTAGGTCGTCGACTAGGTGACGGCCGGGCTTTCTCGCGCGTCAGTAGCGCGTCGCGCGACCACCGCTGACGCCGCGCCCGGTGAACAGGCGGTAAACGATCAGTAGCAGCAAGCTGCCACCAATCGCGATTAGCCATGTGCCGATGTCGAAGAACTCGTCGAGATCGCCGATGTCAAGGGCACTCGCGATCAGCCCACCGACGATCGCGCCGGCGATACCGATCAGCATCGTCACGATGATGCCCCCCGGATCGTCGCCGGGAAGGATCAGTTTTGCGATCGCACCTGCCAGCAGACCGAGCAAGATCCAACCGAGAATGCCCATTCGAACCCTTTCTCCGCCTCCGGCCGCGGAATACCCGGACCGACCGCCCACAAACGGTGCTGGCTTCGGCGCGACGGTTGCGTGCCGGCAGCTGATCCCTGGCCGCGAACCGGACCCGCTGCGAGCAGCACGAGGACACCGGGGATCCGGGTAGAGCGCTCGAGAGATACGGCGAGACTGCTCACGCTCTCGCTTAGCGCAAACGGAGGTCGACCTCCAGCGCGGAGTGATCGCTGAGGCCTTGCTCCCGCCAATTGTGGTGGTACACGGCGGCAATCGGTTGAAGCTCTTCCGACGCAAACAGATGATCCAGACGCCACCCTCCGTCGTGCCCGGCGATCCCTCTCCAAGTCCAACTGGGCTCACGGCTCGCGTACCCGTGAATCGAGCGGAAGGCGTCCGCGTAGCCGAGTTCGCGGAGCCCCGGAACGAGGCCAAGCTCGGCATCGTCCCATTCGGTGCCACGGTCGGAGCGAATGCGTCCTCTCGAATCGCTCGCGAACGAGATCACGTGGCCGTCCGGCAGCTCGCGACGCGGCGTGTTCAGGTCTCCGCAAACGATCCGCGCGCCCTTCGGCGCTGAGGCCAACCCGCTCCGGATCTGTTGCAACGTTCGAACCTTGACCCATCCATTGGCGGCATTGGGGACGTGGACGCAGTGAACTTCCACCTGAGCGGATTTCGACGGTGACACCGTTGCCGCAATCGCAGTCTCCGCCCACTGCAACGCCAAAGAGCAGGAGGCTTCCTCGAGCGGAACGCGAGCACCGAGCAGAACCCCAGTACGCCGCTGGGCGCCTGGCTCGCGTCGCCGATCCGCAGCGTCCAGCGACGAGCGTACGTGTCGCAGTCCGATGGTGGCAAGCGCCGCCCGCCACAGCGGCAGGGTGTGTCGCGTGATCTCCTGGAGGGCGATCACGTCGGGTTCGCGCGCGGCGAGCGCGGCAGCCTGCTCCACGAGGCGCGACCTGAGCCGAGCGACGTTCCAGCTCACGATGCGCACGTAACTCAGCGTACGGCGAGAGCTGATTGGCGCTTAGAGAGCAGGAGCAACGTGCCGAGTCGTCGCCTGCCCCTTCGACGCAGTGGCGCCGCGAGCTCCGTGATTGGACGCGCCGCCCTGATCGATGCGGCCAGCGTGTTGCTCGGCTTTCCCATGCGGTAGGTCGGGCCCACCGTCTGGGAAATGTACGAAGGCGGAATTTTCCCGCAATCCAGCGCTACCGGATTCCGCGTCCCGCGGCCCGAGTGGCCTGAGCGGCTTGCGCCGCGCGTCGGCCGGTAAGCGATTAGCGCCGAGGACGCGCGAGTGCGATTCGCCGCGCGCGCGCCCGGCGCGATGAAAGAGAGCTGCGGGCGAGAATGAGTGCCCCTCCGAGCGAAGCCCCAGCGGCTACGAGCAGAGTTCCCGCGGCGACGGCCTGAAGCTGGCTGCCGTAGCGCATACGGAGGGACCAGACGGCGGCTCGGCCGATTCCCTCGTAGAACGAACTCTGCATATCGGACCTGCTCAGCAAAGCATCCGCCCCTTTCTGAGTCTCATGCGGTGAATGCGGATTGTCAGCTCAAAGCCGGCCGCGATCAGGTCAGAAGGATGATCAGCAGGATGATGACGATGATGAGCAGTACTCCGCCGCCGATGTACATACCGTCCTCCTGGATTCGCGTATTCCGACGCATCAATACCTATGCACGTCGGGCACTAAACCTAGGCGCGCCGGAGGGTGATCCTTGTCGCGGGCTTAGCGGCCTGTCACGTCGGAGCCCGCGGCTTCTAGGCCCGTCGCTTCTGTTCCCCTAGAATCTCCTGCAAATCGGCCCTATCAGGGCATCGGCGGTTGCACAGCTTCAAACGGATCGCGCGACTACAACGCCCCTACACGCGGCAGCAACGTCATCGATCATGAATTCCGCAGCGGCGCGAGTCCGCCAACATCTCGCCAGGGTCCTCGCCGTCGCCGCCCTGATCGTCCTGACGCTGGCCGTCGCGGCGATCACGATCGTTTCGATGGACGGTGCCGAAGAGGGTTCGGATACGATCAACGGCGCCTCTGCCGCAACGTCCGACTGTAACCCGGGGGCCGAGAAAGCAGTGGACTCCGGCTACTACGTCCTCAAGGAGGGCGAGGGCCTGAGCAACGTGGCCGATAAGACCTGCGTCGAGCTTGACCGGATCGAGCGCCTGAACCCGAGCCTCGATCCACTGGCGATCCCGCCGCGAGGTTGCGTCGATCTCGTCAAAGACGGCTGCAAGGAGCTCGGGGCGCAAAGCTGATCCCGGCGACGCTCTCGCCTATCGTCGCGTGCCCAGTCCGAGATCGCTCCGCTGGCTCGCCACCCCCGCGCACGGGTCATTGATCTAGGCCCATATCGGCGTATGCTCCAACCCACAGGGCCTTCCGGTCTTCTAGGTCGGAGTCTCGAACCTTCCGGTGCGGCTGGGCGATTGGCAGTGGGCTCAAGCACCTCCGACATCGAGAGGAGCGGAGCCGTGGCCCTACCAGAGCAAGTAATGCAGCCAGTCGTCCTTGACGTTCCAGGCGAGATCGACCTGTCAAACGCGGACGAGCTTCAGACGCGGATCGTTCTGGCGCAGATTGACAGCGCGAGTGAGCCGAAGACGATCTGTCTCGACTTCGCCGGGTGTGAGTTCATCGACTCGACCGGCCTGCGGGTCGTTGTCCACGCCGCGCGAGCGTTGCGCGACCGCGGCGGCGAGCTCTCCGTCGTCAACTTGAAAGGGGAGGTCGCACGGATCTTTCAGACTGCCGGCCTGCTCATCGATGGCTCAGCAGTCATTTTGTGGGACGGTGCGGCCCAGAGCGCCGGTTAACGCCCCCCGCTCGGTTCGCGTCCCCACCTGTCCAGCCTGCTCAAGCACCCGCGCTGCTCGCTCGCGCTCAGCTTGCCTGAGGATCACCGCCAGCCGGAGGCGAGCCACGTCGGGATTCGCACCATCCCCCAGGACAGCCTGACATCAGCCGCCTCGCCGCTCGGGCAAGGCCGATCGCCGGCCGCTCACACAAGGAGCTTCCCTGGCCACCTAACCGCTGCTCGCTCGTACCGCTCGTCGCATGATCCAGATAGAGGAGGAGAAGGCGTAAGGCGTTCTCGAGCTTGACCACGCGCATATCGCTCGCATCGCGAAGGATGGTGCCGTCGGCGCCGTCTTGATTACCGGACTCGCCGCGAATGCGGCTGGACTGCGGTTCGCCCGCATGCAGCCGAGCGGTCGCGTACCGCTCGCTGACGGGAGCACACCCGCGCCCGAGGCCAGTCCGGCTGAGACGCGCACCAAGCGATTCTTGAACGGGGTGGCGCCGCAAACCTGGCTTCCGCGATCGTGCTCGCCGGCGTCAACGCGGGGCTGAGCCACGGGTGCTGATCGTGTTCGCCGCGAACCATCCAAATTTGGCTGGCGACCGCTCGCCCGGCCCCGCACAGCGGCTCGTTTCCGTACCCAACCGGAAGGAGGCCAAAGACACGGGCGGATCGCGAGGCGGCGGTCGAGCTCTACTGGTTGCCGCTGGGCGCCTGCGGTCATGTCGTCAAGTGGAACATGCGCATCTATGAGGCGCTCAAGCTCGGCTAGAGCGGCGGCGGTCCCTGGCGCTCTCTCACTCTGCGCAGCGAAGCGGGTACTAGCGGCTTAGCGCGATGGCATCGAGATGAGTCGAGTTGACGATAAGCGACGGGAGGCGGAGCGCTATCGCGCTGCGGCCGAGCAGGCGCTCGATCAGCTCGACTGGGCGATCGGATACCTTGAGCGCATCCATCAGCCCGGGATCGCGCCGGCCCTCGCCCGCAACCGTTCGCAGATCCGACGACAACTGAGCGAAGTCTGAGCGAGGGCGACGTACGTAGCCATCCAGCCGAGCCCCCTAGTTAGAGAGCCCCAGCGCCCTCCTCGGCCGATCCGGCTTGGCGCGTCGGCGCTGTGCTGCTCCCTTTCGTCAGTGCGTACGCGCGCGCATCCACCTGGCTTCGCCGTCGTCGACCGCAGGGCAGGCACCGGGACATTGAGGTCGTCGCGGATCCAGGCCGGACGCACACGTGCAGGGCTTCCCGATAAACCGGTTGCGGGCCGGTGCGCCAAGCCCCCGGGCATCCGGTTTGGCCGCGACTCGCGCGGGCAAGGGCTTAGGGAGAAACCCAAGGCGCGACACCCCAAAAAGGAGACGGACATGGCAGAGAAGGTTGACAAAGCGAAGGGCCGTGCCAAGAAGGCCACTGGCGAGGCCACCGGCAATAGAAGCCTCAAGCGCAAGGGCCAGGTCGACAAGACGAGCGGGAA
>Ga0126307_10003767_pt1 | contig 10429 bp, 7 predicted proteins | sample Plot28_FD_89955 | JGI IMG/M metagenome (GOLD analysis project Ga0126307, IMG submission 89955) | Serpentine soil microbial communities from UC McLaughlin Reserve, CA, USA - Plot28 | ecosystem: Environmental > Terrestrial > Soil > Grasslands | place: USA: UC McLaughlin Reserve, Lake County...
ACGTCCGTGGGCGTCAACGTCCTGAGCTCGATCGTTTGCCGGGACGACGACGACTGTGGCGTCGACGGGGACTGGGCGTTCTACAACGGCACCTCGATGGCCTCGCCGCACATCGCCGGCTCCGCCGCCGTCCTGCTGCAGATCCATCCTGACTGGTCACCGGCACAGGTGAAGTCGGCCCTCGTCAACACCGCGGACCGGGTCGTCGAGAACGCCTTCGACGCCTCCACGATCGTCGGGCCGCTGCTCCAGGGCGGCGGCCGGGAGAACCTGAGCGAGGCGGACGATGCGACGATCGCCTTCTCGCCGGTGTCCGCGTCCTTCGGCCGGATCTCGGCCAGCAAGGAGCGGTCCACGCCGCTCACCATCAAGGTGCAGAATCTTACCGGGACGGACCGGACGTTCACCGTGACCGAACAGGAGTTCGTGCCTGCTGACGGCGCGCTCGGCCGCACGTACGGCGGCGGCAAGCTGGACGGCGGCGATCCTGACCTCACGCTTTCCACCACGAGTCTCACGGTGCCGGCTAGCGGCACGGCGACGCTCACCCTCCGGGTCCTGGCCGGCCGCCCGAACGGCACCAAGGTCCAGGGCTGGATCGTCCTCACAGGTGGCGGCCAGACGTATCAGCTCGCGTACTGGGCGCAAGTCGCCCCGTAACCTCGCTCCTCCAGGCGGGCCCCGGGACCCCGGCCTCGTGCCGGGGTCCCGGCACGTCCGGATCTTCCCGGCCCAGACGCGTGCCGGAGAATGACACCATGCCGGAGACACTCGTCCTCACCTGGGAGGCGCTCGACGGGCTTGTCGCGCGCCTCGCCGACCAGATGGGCCGGGACTTCGACATCATCCTCGCGATCACGCGCGGCGGCCTCATCCCCGCCGGCATGCTCGCCTACCGGCTCGACCTCCGCGAGATCCTCGTCGCGGGCGTCGAGTTCTACCGGTCCGAGGGCGGCACGCACGATCGACCACGAGTCGGGCAGTTCCCGCCCGACGACCTCCTGGCCGGGCGACGCGTCCTCGTCGTCGACGAGGTCTGGGAGTCCGGCGAGACGATGGCCGAGGTGCTCGGCCGACTCCGGGCCGCGGGTGCGCAGGCCGTGAGCGCCGTGATCCACTACAAGCCGGGCCGGTCCCGGGTGGCGGGCATCCCGGACCACTACGCGGCACTGGTCGACGCCTGGGTGACGTATCCGTACAAGGCGGGCGCCTGACCCGAACCGCAACCGTCGCCCGCGCGCCGTCTCAGCGAACTCTCAGTCCCGCCCGGTTGCATGAGCAACGAGGCCGTCCTGGCACGCCGTCACCGCGCCCGTCCCCTGAGGCGCCCCAGAGGAGTCCGCGATGACCGCCCCCATTCCCACCTCGCGACGCGCGCCGATCCTGGTGGTCGTCGCCCTCGCCGTTGTGGCCGGTGCCGCGGGCCTGTGGTACCTGTTCTTTCGCGCGGCCGGCCCCGCCCCGGTCTCCCTCGGCTCATCGGCGCCGGCGACCGCGCTGCCCGCGGCGTCTCCGGCCGCAGTCGCGGAGGCCACGCCCGGTGCGAGCGACGACGCGCCGGGCACGACACCGAGCGCGGCGGCGGCCGACGCGTCGGGTGTCGCCGGGACGTGGACCGTCGATCCGTCCGTCGGCTCGTTCAGCGACTTCACCTCGTCCTTCGTGGGCTATCGGGTGCAGGAGGAGCTGGCTTCCGTCGGCGCGACCGAGGCCGTCGGCCGGACACCGGACGTGACGGGATCGCTGACGGTCGATGGCACGACGATCACCGCCGCGGAGTTCTCCGCCGACCTCACGACGCTGGAGAGCGACGAGTCACGTCGCGATGGACAGCTGCGCAACCAGGCGATCGAGACCAGCCAGTTTCCGAGGGCCACATTCACGCTGACGGAGCCGATCGAGCTCGCCGCCGTGCCGGCCGCAGGCGAGGCCGTCGACATCACCGCGACCGGGGACCTCACGCTGCACGGCGTGACCAACTCGGTCGAGGTGCCGATGCAGGCCAAGCTCGAGGGCGAGGTTGTGACCGTGGTGGGCTCGCTGCCGATCGTGTTCGCGGACTACGACATCGACAAGCCCACGTCGTTCGTCGTCCTCTCGGTGGATGACAACGGGACCATGGAGTTCCAGCTGCACTTCACCCGCGCCTGATCCACGTGGCTGCCCGGAGGCGGTGCGCTCTCAGCGCGATCTCAGGCGTGCGGCATGTACTGGTCGCAATCACCCGCATGTCCGTCCCGGAGCACCGCCTGATGACCTCCCCGCTCTCATCGACCGACCCGGCACGGGATCCGTCCCGCCCGGTCTTCGTCGGTCCCGATGACGCCTCCATCCCGCCGGCACGCGTGCCGTCCGCGGCCACGCCTGTCTCGGCGCCTGTTCCCGGCGCACGCACGCCGCGTGCCGAACGGCGCATCGCTCCCGTTCTCGCCGCAGCGGTCCTGAGCGCCACCCTCGCCGCCGGTGGGACCGCCCTCGCGGTCGGCCGGCTCGGCCCGGCGTCACTGACGACCACGACGCCCGCAGCCGATGCCCGGACGACGAGCGCGACCAGCGTGCAGGCCGCCGACCTCACCGCGGTCATCGCCGATGCGCAGAAGTCGGTCGTGACCATCACCGCCAACGGGCTGAGCACCGACGGCTTCTCGCCGTTCGGCCAGCCGACGGGCGGCATCGGCTCCGGGATCGTCCTCACCTCGAACGGCTACATCCTCACGAACCGGCACGTCGTCGAGGGCGCCCAGACCCTGAGCGTCGAGCTCCAGGACGGGACGACGTACGACGCTCGGCTCATCGAGCAGGCAGGCGACAACGACCTCGCGTTGATCAAGGTCGACGCGACCGGTCTCGCTGCCGCCCGCGTCGGCGACTCGTCGGCGGTGCAGATCGGCCAGACGACGCTTGCGATCGGCAGCCCGCTGGGCACCTACACCGAGACGGTCACGCGAGGGATTCTCTCGGGCCTCGGTCGCGACATCACCGTCCAGGACGAGCAGACGGGCCGTCCCGTCAGGCTCACCGGCCTGATGCAGACCGACGCCGCGATCAATCCCGGGAACAGCGGCGGTCCGCTGCTGGACGCCTCCGGGGCGGTCATCGGGATCAACACCGCCGTCGCGAGCAGTGCGCAGGGCCTCGGCTTCGCGATCCCCATCGACGATGCCGCCAGCCTCGTCGCCCGGGCGACCGCGGGGGGCGCCTGACGCGGCGGCGTCACCGTCGAGCGCCATGACCCCGCCGATCGTCTCGAGATCGCCGGCGGCAGTGAGTACCATCCGACGTGCCCGCCAACCGATCGCGCAGGATCGTGACGAACCGATGCACCTCCTCCTCGTCGAGGACGACGACCGCCTCGCCCGCAGCCTGACCCGCCTCCTCGAGGCCGATCGACACCTCGTCGAGCACGCGTCCGACGGGCGCACGGGGATCGAGCTGGCGACGGGCCTCGAGGGCCTCGACGCCGTCATCCTCGACATCGGGCTGCCGGACATGTCGGGGCTCGACGTCGCACGCCGCATCCGGAAGGCCGGCGTCGACGTGAGCATCCTCATGCTGACCGCGCGCGACACCGTCAACGACCGGGTCGTCGGCCTGGACGCGGGCGCCGACGACTACGTCGTCAAGCCATTCGCATACCAGGAGGTCGCGGCACGCCTGCGCGCGCTTGCGAGACGTTCCGAGCCGGGTCCCAGGCGTGCCGAGCCCGTCCTGAGCGCGGGGCCGATCGCGCTCGACGAGGCCGCGAGGCGCGTCACGGTGAACGGGAAGTCGGTCGACCTCAGCCCGCGCGAGTTCTCGCTCCTCGAGGCGCTGCTCCGGCACGCCGGCCAGACGCTGACGCGTGACCAGCTCCTCGACCACGCCTGGCCGTTCAGCGTCGCGGTGACGCCCAATGCCGTGGACGCGTACGTGCACTACCTGCGCACGAAGCTGGGGACGGCGGGCAGCCAGGTGGAGACGGTCCGCGGCGTGGGCTACCGGCTGGCCGATGGCTGACGGCACTCGCGCCGACGCGACCGACGACGCCGCCGAACGCGAGGCGCTCGAGGACGAGGCGCGGCTCATCCGGCGCACCCGCCTGCGGCTCGTCGCGTGGTCCGGGCTGTCCACCCTCGTCGTGCTGCTGATCCTGGGTGGCGCGCTGTACGCGGCGGTCGCGAGCACCCTCGCAGGCGCGAGCGTCGCCTCGCTCGAGCAGCGCGTCGATCCCTGGGTCGGCCGCCTCACTGGCCGGCAGCGCGGCGACGACGACGGCGGCGGGCCGTCGTTCGGCTTCCAGCCTGGGGCGGGCAACACCTTCCTGTTCGCCTTCGACAACGCCGGGCAACCCGTGCAGCTCGGCCGGGAGCGGGTCGTGGTCCTCGAGGGGATGCCGGAGACCGGCAGCCTCGACGCCGCCCGGGTCGCCCCGGACGGGCGGGACGTCCGCACCGTCGACGTCACCTTCGGGGCGACCACGTTCCCCGCCCGGCTCCTCACCCAGCGGTTCACCTACGAGCAGGATGCCCAGACGTACTTCCTCCAGGCGCTCCAGGACCGCTCGACCGAGGTCCAGACGCTCCAGTCGCTGCTCGTGACGCTGCTGCTCGGCGGCATCGTCGTCGTGCTGGTCGCGCTTGCGTTCGGAACCGTCTACGCGAGTCGCGCGCTCGTGCCGATCCGGAAGTCCCTCGAGGTGCAGCGAGTCGCGCTGCGACGGCAGCGGGAGTTTGCGGCCGACGCTAGTCACGAGCTCCGGACGCCGCTCACCGTCATCCGGTCGTCGGTGGAGCACCTGCAGCGGCAGCGCGACCGGCCGGTTGCCGCCAGCGCGGACGCCCTCGAGGACATCGACGCCGAGGTGACGCACCTGACCACCCTCGTCGACGACCTGCTGCTGCTTGCCCGCTCGGACTCGGGTGCGGTCGCCCTCGAGCGGCACACCCTCGACCTCGGGGACGTCGCCTTCGACGCTGCGGGGTCGCTCGGCCGCTCGGCAGAGGCGCGCGGCGTGCAGGTCGTCGTCGATCCCGAGCCGGTGATGATTCAGGGCGATCCGGCGCGGCTGCGGCAGCTCGTGATGATCCTCGTCGACAACGCCGTGCGCCACAGTCCGCGCGGCACCCAGGTGACGGTGGAGGTTCGCGACACCGGGTCTGCGGCCGCAATCGAGGTCCGCGACAACGGGCCGGGTGTCCGCGACGAGGACATGCCCCATGTGTTCGACCGGTTCTGGCGCGCCCCCGGCGCCCCGTCCGGTGGGACCGGCCTCGGGCTCGCGATCGCGAAGTGGATCGTCGACCGCCATGGCGGCCGGATCGGGGTCGCGAACCGGCCCGAGGGTGGCGCCGTGTTCCGCGCCGAGCTGCCCGCGTTCCATCCCGGCCCGGGTATCCCATCCGGCACCGATGCCGCCCCGCGGGGGAGCGACTCACCGGCCTGACCCGAAGGCTCGGTCGAGTGCGGCGGAACCACTTCGTCGCGTTGAACCAGCCATGTCCTCGCGCCGAAACATGCGCCTGCAGCCCGATCCGCTGCGCCCCGCCTTAGGTCGACCGTCCTCGTACCGACACTCGTCGGTCAGGGGCAGCGGGAGATCGCCATGGCACAGATCGTCGAGACCCAGGGATCGGCAGACGGCGCCACTGCCGCCGAGCTCGTTACGGACGCGTTCGGGCGTCACGCCTCCGGCCTGCAGCGGTTCCTCCGGTCGCTGACCCGGGACGACGCGCTGGCCGAGGACCTCGTCCAGGAGGCGTTCCTGCGCCTCACCGCGGAGATCGTGGCGGGCCGTCAGCCGGCCAACTCGGGGGCCTGGCTGTGGCGCGTCGCCCGTAACCTCGCCACGAGCCACGCACGGCACGTGGCGGTCGAGAGCCGGTCGGCGTGGCGACTCGTCGGGCCTGCTACGGACGAGGCACCTGAGCATGTGATCGTCCGCGCGGAGCGGGACCGCGTGGTCCGCAGGGCTGTCGCCTGCCTGCCTCCGGCGCACCGCCTCGCCGTCCTCCTTGCTGCGGAGGGGTACGCCGGGCCGGAGATCGCCGCGCGCCTCGACCGGACCCCGCTGGCGACGCGCGCCCTGCTCTGCCGCGCCCGCGGGCGGCTCCGCGGGGAGCTCGCCGCGCTCGCGGAGTCCTGATCCCGTCCGGTTGACCGCACAGCGCACAATCGCCTCGGGCGCGAGGGAGGAGGTGTGCCATGGTCGAGGCATCGACGTGGGTCGAGGAGGCGCCGGCGGTTGCGATCCCGACCGAGGCGGCGAGGCGCCTCGACTGGGCGATGGCGGGGCTGGGCGGGTGGCTCGTGCTCGGGTTCTACGCGGACCTGTGGGCGCACCGGCACGGGATCGTCGACAACACGTTCATCACGCCATGGCACGGGCTGCTGTACTCCGGCGCCATGTCGTTCCTCGTCGTGCTCGGGCTGCTCGCCGTGCGACGGCTGTTCGAGGGGCGGTCCACCCTCGCAGCCTGTCTCGCGTACGCCCGCGCGATGCTTCGACCACCGCGCGCCGGCGGGCTGCCCGTTCGTGCACTCGTGGACGCCATGCCCGCCGGGTATCGGCTGTCGTTCCTCGGTTCCCTCGTGTTCACGGCGGCCGGGCTCCTCGACCTGGTCTGGCACACAGCGTTCGGGTTCGAGATCGATGTCGAGACGCTGCTGTCGCCTCCCCACCTGCTGCTCGCGACCGCGGGCGTGCTGATGGCGTCAGGGCCGCTGCGGTCGATCTGGTACCGCGCCACACCGGTGGAACCCGGGTGGCTGGCCCAGGGACCCGCCGTCGTCTCGCTCGCGCTCGTCCTGTGCGTGTTCAATGCGTTCACGCAGTACGCGAACCCGATCACGCACGTGCTTGCGTCGGCTCCTGCAGCGCCGATCCTCACGCCGACGGACGCCGGGATGGCGGTCGCGTTCGTGCGGCAGGGTTGGGGTGCATCCGAAGTCCTCATCCACGCGGCGCTCATCGCCGGTTTCGCCCTCGTCGGCCTGCGCCGGCGATCGCTGCCGGAGGGCGCGTTGTTCCTCCTCGTCGCCGGTCCCTCGCTCGCGATGATGCCCCTGATGGATGAGTGGCGGTTCGTTCCGGCCGCGATCGTGGCGGGTCTCGTCGCGGAAGGCCTCGTGCGGTACGTCGGCTACGGCGCGACGCGTCGTCGGGACGTCGTCGTTGCCTTCGTGCTCCCCGCCCAATGGTTCCTGCTGTACTTCGTCACCCTGCGCATGACCTCCGGGATCGACTGGAGCCCGACGCTCGTGGTCGGTGCGATCGAACTCGCCGGCGTCGTCGGCGTGCTGCTCAACGAGGTGACCCGCTCGGGGCTCGGCCGTCCCGCCGAGGGGCTCTGACCGGCGCTTGGCCGCGAAAGCGCTCTGACCGGGGCTTGCGCCTGGCAGCGTCGCGCCTCACCATGCCCAGCACGTGCGCTCCACGTCACCGGGGCATGGATTTGTCGGCCGATCCGTCGAGCTGGCGCAGCTCGAGGACGCGTACAGCCGCGTCCGCGACGCGGACGGGTCGACGATCATCGTGGGCGGCGAGGCGGGGGCCGGCAAGAGCCGACTCGTGCGGGAGCTGCTCGACCGGCCCGCGCTGGCCGGCGCCGGCGTGCTGTCGGGCGCGTGCCTGGAGCTGGCCGAAGCGGCACCGCCCTACGGCCCGTTCGTCGAGGCACTCCGCGGGCTCGTCGCCGCTGAGCCGCCGGAACGACTGCCGGCGCTGCTCGGCCCGTGGCGAACCGAGCTCGCGCGCGTCCTCCCCGAGCTCGAGCCACGCGTCCCGCGGGGTGCGCCGGCCGAGTTCGATCGTACCGGCCAGGCCCGCCTGTTCGAGATCATCCTCGGGGTCGTCGAACGCGTGGCCGGCCGCGCTCCGACGGTCCTCGTGGTCGAGGACGTCCACTGGGCCGACCGCTCGACCCGGGACCTCCTCGCATTCCTCGTCCACAACCTGCGGTCGACGGCCGTCCTCGTGGTCATCACGGTCCGGAGCGACGCCCTCGGGCGGGACAGTGATGCGCTCCAGTTCCTCGCAGCCCTCCAGCGGGACGACCACGTGACGCGGATCGAGCTCCGGGCCATGGGCCGCGACGAGCTGTCCGCGCTGGTCGCAGACCGGACGGGTGCGGTCGCACCGGCCGGCACGGTAGACGCGCTCTTGGCACGGACCAGCGGCAACCCCTTCTTCGCCGAGCAGCTCCTCCAGGCGCCCGGCCTCGCGCAGCGGCTGGGCGACCTCCCGCCCCGCCTCAACGACGTGCTCCGCGCACGGGTGGCGGCCATGCCTGCGGCGACCCGCGACATCCTGCGGGCCGCCTCCGCTGCCGGCCTGCGCACGGACGACGCGCTGCTCGAGGCCGTGCTCGACCTCCCCGGGCCGGCCGTCGCACGCGCCCTCCGAGAGGCGATCGATGCCGGGATCCTCGAGCCGGCCCCGGTCGCGGCAGGAGTCGCGGACGGTCGGGCTGCGCACGGTGGGTATGTCTTCCACCACGCGCTCCTGCGGGAGGTGGTGTACGAGGAGCTGCTGCCCGCGGAGCGCCGTCGCCTGCATGCCGTGTTCGCGGACCGGCTGACCGAACGCGGCGAGGTTGGCGGCGTGCCCGTGGCCGCCGCGGACCTCGCCTACCACTGGAACGCCGCCGGAGATTCGGTCAAGACGGTCCCGGCCGCCGTTGAGGCCGGCCGCGCCGCCGAGGCGGCGTTTGCCTTCGCCGAGGCCTCCGCCTGGTACGACCGCGCCCTCGAGGCGTGGGCGGTGGTGCCCGACGCGCCGCGCCTCGCCGGCGCCGATCGGGTCACGCTGCTGCAGCGGGCGGCCGAGGCACACGTCCTGGCTGGCGACCACGCCGGGGCGATCCGGCTCGGCCGGGAGGCGGTTGGACTCGCGGTCGGGGAGCACCGGGACCCGCTCCGCCTCGGCCACCTCCACGACCGGCTGCGCTGGTTCCAGTGGGACGCGGGTGATCACGATGGCGCCGCTGCCTCGCTCCATGACGCGCTGTCGGTCATCCCCGCCGACCCGCCCACGACGGTGCGGGCACGGGCGCTCGCCCAGCTGGCCGGCGTGGAGATGCACGCGGGCCGGTTCGAAGCGGCGGCCGACGCTGCGCTGCGGGCGATCGAGGTGGCGAGGGCCGCGGGCGGCCGGGGCGAGGAGGCGCTCGCGCTCGGCGTTCTCGGGTGGGTCACGGCTTTGCGCGGCGACGCGGAGCACGGGATCCGCCTGTACCGGGAAGGCCTGGCGATCGCCGAGGAGCTCCGGGGGGTCGAGGGCATCGCGCTGGGGTACGCCGAGCTCGCGCGAATGCTCGACGCGATCGGGCGGCCCGAGGAGTCGCTGGCTGCTGCGCGTGACGGTTTCACGGTCACCAGCCGGCTGGGCCTCGAGCGCACGTACGGCGGGCTTCTCCTCGGCCATGCGATCAACGCACTGCTCGACCTCGGACGCTGGGACGAGGCGCGTGCCGCGCTCGACACCGCGCTTCGCACCGGGTACACGGGCCGGCCCGCGCTGTGGATCCGGATCAACGAGGCACGGCTCGAGACCGGCCGCGGCAACCTCGTGGCTGCGGCCGCTGCGATCCAGGCAGCGCGGGCGCTGCACGAGGGGTTGCACGGCTCGGAGTTGCGGCCGCGGCTGCTGGCCGGCATCGCCGAGCTCGGCGTGGCCCGGGGCGACGTGGCCGAGGTGCGCGCTGCCTGGGACGAGGCGTGGTCGCAGATTCAGCCGGACGCGCTCCCGGATCCGGCTGCGGGGTGGCTCGGGTCGCTCGCGCTGCGAGCCGAGGCGGACGAGCTGGAGCGGGCCACGATCCACCGCGACGACGAGGCGCGCGCCGTCGTCATTGAGAGGCTTGCCCGGATCGCCACGATCCTCACGGGGGTGGACGAGACCCTCCGTCGCGTCACTGGCGACGCGCCTCGGGAGCCGCGGCTTGTGGCGATCGAGGCGACCTGCCGGGCCGAGGTCGCGCGCGCCCGCGACGAGTCGGCCTCGGATCGATGGGCCGCGGCCACCGTTGCCTGGGATGTCGCTCGTCGTCCCGCGCCGGCCGCGTACACGAGGCTGCGGCTCGCCGAATCATCCATCGCAGACCGCGAGCGACGTGCGGTGGGCGAGGCGGCGCTCCGCGAGGGGCACGCGGTCGCCGGCCGTCTCGGCGCCGCGCCACTCCGGGCGCGGTTCGAGGAGCTGGCACGTCGGGCCCGGATCGACCTTGGCGGCGAACCTGGCTCCACCGACCCCGGCGCTCGTGAGGCACACCTCGGCCTCACGCCCCGGGAGCTCGAGATCCTCCTCCTCGTGGCGGGCGGCTGGTCGAACCAGCAGATCGCGGACCGGCTGTTCATCAGCCGCAAGACCGCGTCCGTGCATGTCTCGAACATCCTCGGCAAGCTCGGCGTGGACCGACGCGAGGAGGCCGCCGCCGTGGCGCACCGCGTCGGA
>Ga0126307_10003768_pt1 | contig 10428 bp, 12 predicted proteins | sample Plot28_FD_89955 | JGI IMG/M metagenome (GOLD analysis project Ga0126307, IMG submission 89955) | Serpentine soil microbial communities from UC McLaughlin Reserve, CA, USA - Plot28 | ecosystem: Environmental > Terrestrial > Soil > Grasslands | place: USA: UC McLaughlin Reserve, Lake County...
AGATAAAGACTTAGTTTCCATGTCAAAGATGATCTACAACATATATTTGGGCAACAAATTTTTCATTGTATTAGGGCCGGTGGTCTAGCCTGGTTAAGATACCGCCTTGACATGGCGGGGGTCAAGGGTTCGAATCCCTTTCGGCCCACCTTTTCATTTTCTATCTCATAGCTTTGCAGCGGTGGTATCTTAACCAGGCTAGACCACCTGTCTACTTGTTTATTTGTATGAACCAACCATTTAGATGGTATTGTAGTCTTTGGCATGCTGGAGTGTATACTCGCCAGCTTTAAGCGAGATAGCCTATTTCTTTTGAGCTCTTTATCTCAAGTCTTTATCAAAAATTTTCATAGGAGCAATCTTTGTGGATGCTAGTTCTTTATGATGGAGGATAAATTCGCCTATATCTAAAAACTGATGCGCTGTCAGGTTTCTCCTTATAATACGTCCATCCTTTAACACAAAATCAATATCAACCTTAACATCATCATCTTTCACTGGTGTTTCTGAGTCGAGGCGAATTAGCTCTACATTGCTAAGTATTTCGTAAAGTTCTTTTTCTTCACTCATTGGTCATTTCACAATCTTTTCTAAACACCCGACGACCAAGTCGGTCATTGTCGTTCCATCCTGTGCAGCCTTAACTTTCAGCTTTCGATGCAACTCATCTGGTATGCGGACTATTAGCTTCATAGCCTGTCCCTGGTTCAGCTGTTGTGCCATACTTTCATATATATTGGAGCTCTCTTATATATCTTGCCATACAGCCATATCTTTATATTAGCCATATTGCCATACTAGTAGTATGCAAAGACAACAAGAATACGAAACAACCGAAGAACGCATGGACAGAATAGACAGCGACTTAGTAGAAGTAGAGTGTGAGGCCAGGAGCGACCTGTATTATGATGAGGACCTGTCAAGGGACTTGAAGGAGAAGTGTGGACTATCAGACCAACAGGTGAAAGCAGTGCTTGAGAGATTCGAGCCAATCGTGGATGGTATCGCACATCACTCATACTGGTTTGCAAGGGGCGAGGGGGAATGAATAACAACAACTCTAATAACATGACTAGAGTCGAACTCACAAACGCAAACACCAAGGCAATCAACTTTGACCCAGACAAGAACGAAATGCAATTCTATATCGAGAGAGGCACACAATTCAAAGCTAGAGATGGCAGACTCTTCACTGTTAATAGAGACGACGTAATAGTTAGGAAGTATTTCAAACCTGAAGACATGCGCAAGGTGTTGGATGCAGTCGAAGTCTTTCATAGCAAAACTGAAAATAAACAAGCTGAATTTAACAGGCTGCTCGATATCGTCAATCACTTAGAAGTTGCACCACGGGAACAATGACAATGTCAACGACAACGCAACCACTATATGATATAGGAACATTAGTTTGGGAAGAAAAAATACCGACTCGTCAGGCAAGAGAAGAAAGAAAGAAGATAAAGCGGATTAGAGGTTGTTGGATAAGAGTATGGAATAATCATACAAAGTTTACTGATAAAGAGATTTGGGAGGTTGTCAGACATGTCATTGGCAATTATAGATTCAACGTGCATTATGCTATAGAAGTAAGAGTTCAAGTTGCTGAGCCAGGTTGTGGGGCTTATGGTAATGTGCGTATGTACATTATGGACGACCCAATCATAACTGCATGGATTACAGATAACGACCAAACGTTTCCTGAGTTGTGTGGTTATACTAAAGGTAAGGGATATCTCGATAAACTCCTACTTGACAAAACTGAGGCGCTCATGATGGTCTTAGCACATGAATTTAGACATCTATGGCAAACCGATATATCAGATGGACATAACTTACCAGAACGCAAAGCAAAACATGATAAGCTAAAGTTTAAGCGCAGAGGCTACGTCTGGGGTGCTAGGGGAGTACTAAGTAATAGAGACGGCGATGCTTATGCCATCCGCAAGGTGCGAGAGTATAGACGTACACATCAGCAGCATCTGTTACAATCTATCGACTACTCTCTCAGAGTAGAATCATAGAGGGTCATATTACCCATAATCTAAATGGATTGAGTGCAGTCTTGAGATTGATGAGTTTACGTCAAACTAATCGGGAACAACAACAACAGCAACCAGTAGGCGTTAAGGCCAGTACTTGGGTTACACCAGAAGAATACGATAAAATGGTACGTATCAAAGGCGACATCAGCTTAAGTCTGCTGATAAAACGAGCTATTAGATGCTATATCAATCAAGTTGAAAAAGGAGAAATTAAAAATGTACTTGAACAACAATAACTGGCTAAACTGGGGTAAAGCGAGCCAAGCCGAGACCCCAGTTCAGCAGCAGTATATTCAGCCGTTGTCAAGTTTCGACAAACGCAATAGTCAAACGCTCCCAAAGGCAGACGCCTTAACTATTCTTAAGCAACGACTGGGACCATTGATTTTGAGCATTGTGCCTGATGTCGTTTTTTCTTCTTTGGTTAGTGTGATTGCTGCCGCATTTGGGAGGTTAGTGCTGCGATGCCAATAGATAATAGCTACAGGAATTTAATAAGTCTACCGAAAGTTGAAATCACACTTAGCCTCTGCTGGGCTCACTGCAAAAAGCTTAGTGAGATGGCTTGCGAACATAATTCGCAAGAGTGTACACATAAACACTCGAGGTGGGAGCGGCGTTACTTGGGTAAGGGCCATTGGGGTCTTCAGCCGATATATTACAACAGTCAACCACAGCCGTATCTTTGGTTTGAGCGAGAGGAGTGGACAGAATAACATGGCTGTACCAGAAGATAACAATAATCAATCAAAGGACACTAATGTTCCTACTTCTGGGAACAATAACGACTCAGCACAACCACAAGAAAACAATCCATTTGAAAAGCTAGGCATACAGGTACCAGAAGAAGTAGTTCAAGATTCACATCATCCAACTTTTGGGCTTGCTTTCACTACTCTGGATAAGATAGCATACATCATTGACGTCTTGGAAAAGGAAGTAAAGCGAGAGCGAAACTTAATTGAGTATCTGCTTTATACTTGCTGGTCTACCTACACCAATGACCCAATTAATCTAATGGTTAATTCACGTAGTCCAGGCCAAGGCAAATCACATCCTATCCTTGCAGTGCTCAAGCTATTTCCAAAGTCTGACGTAATTCTGTTGAGTGGAACAAGCGACAAAGCACTGCAACATGAAAAGGGCAAGCTTGTGATTCAGGACCCAGACACAGAGAAATGGATTGACATTGAGCCAGCACTTACAAAGCTAGAAGCGTCGATTGCAGAAAAAGAAAATCATGTAAAAGCTAATGATGACATGTCTAGAGAAGATAAAAAGAAAATACGAAATGAGATTGAAGAGATTAAAAAGGAGATTAAAAGTCTAAGAGGTAAAGCTAGTAAACTAATTTCACTTGAGCATAAAATCCTTGTATTCTTGGATACTCCAAACCAACGACTGCTTGAGGCCATAATGCCGTTGCTGTCACACGATGAGTATTATTCTAAATACAAGTTTGTAGATAAGAAAGATGGTAAAGTAGAAACTACAGATAACGTGTTATGGGGCTGGCCTACAGTCATATTCTCACAAACTATCGATGCGACAACTCGAGCCAGATGGCCTGAATTAGCTAGACGTTTCATTGTTGTGAATCCAACAGTAACACAAGAGAAGGTAAGTGATTCCGTAGACTTGGCGATTGATAGCTGTTCATTGCCTGATGAAATGTATCAAGCAGAAGTAGTGAAAGATAGAGAGATTGAGGTCTGTAAGAATTATGTGACTGAGATGCGCCAGGACTTCCTAGAGTTCTCAAAGAACCTACGTCAAACAGATGGAACATATGACAAACGCAAAAGCATTACTTTTATTCCATTCAGTGCTGCACTCAAAGCTTCATTACCTAAATCGTCAGACATGAATGATACAACGACAGCTAAACGCTTTGGCAGGTTCCTGAATCTCTCAACTATCATCAATCTGAATAGACGGCCTATCTTGAAAGTCAGTAAGGTAATGAACAATGGAGAGTCTAAGGTTAAGGAGATACCACTAGCAACATTTGAAGACACTAAAACAGCCATAAGGCTAATTGGTGATGCAGTCAACACAGGTCTTCGACCTGAGCAGAAGCTTTGGTTTAAGGATGTCTTTCTGACAACGATACAGGATAAAAAATTTCTAGATTCAAAAGAAGAGAAAACTTCTAGAAGTAAAAATGCTGAGATAATTACAAAGATAGAAGACGTTATCGCTCTTCAATTGGTTGAATTGGTAAAGGCGCATAAGAGCATCAGAAATGAAATGTTATCAACAAAGCAACTTAACGAAAAGTATCTACAACCTTTATTTAACAATGGCCTAATAGAAGAAGATGAAAGTAAGCTCGATAAACGAAAGAAAATCTACTATCCTATATCGTCAATGGTAGGGACTGACGAGGATTTGAGTAAATTAATTCCGCAAGGCGTATTCTCTAATTTCCTCGAGGGTAATAAGCTACGTCTTAGAGATATTACAGCTTTTCCTAGCGAAGAATCAATAAAGTCTAGGATTCAGTCTCTTGCTGTACAATACGGAATTGGGGGTAGTGAAACCGCCTTATTTGATGGAAGAACCAACAAAGCAGAGCTAGACGATATAATTCAGGTCTATTACAGCAGGGAGCAGGCAGAGGAAGTTTTTACTTCTGATATCCAACCTTCAAATCCGCATTATGCAGCAGAAGGCGAAAACAAGGGTGAATCACAAGGAATAAGACAAGAAGTTGTAGAAACTACAAGAATTAAAGAAAATGTCGGTTGTAAATTAGGGAAAGAAGGCGACGGAATTAATTTACTCAACAATGGTGAAAGCAGTAAGCAGGAAGAAGAAAGGACAGGCTTTCTGGAACGAAATCCACAGTCTGATATTAGAGTCAGCACCAAGAGCACAACCCAACGAAACGCTGCTATATCCAACCTGTTAGGGCAAGTGAATGAGCTAGCCCAGGAAGGTAAGACAGTGATGTCACTAGCAATCAAAGACTCTGCCATTAGCTTAGACACAGAATATCACCCAAACGAGGCAGGCGGCAAAATCTATCAGTTTGGTATCATGGATGTGCTGACTGAGAAGCCTTTAGAGTGTATCAGGATTACTGACCCACACATAGCAGGGAACTATCAACGGTTCGTGATAAAGTTAGTTGATGCTATCCACACACAACGGAACAAGAATGACAAAGGTGAAATCATTGACGATACCGAGGTTACACATGAACAGTCATTTGGTTGGTGGTCTCTAGGTCATGGCTGCGACTTGGATAAAATCAACAAAGCATGCAAGGATGCTGGTGTTACGTCGCCCATTGTGTATGTCGGTAACAAGCCAACCATTGAAGGACAGGAACATATCGACCTGTATGAAATCTACAATAACAGGTTAGCTCAAGGTTCTTTCTTTCATAACGTGTATAGAGGTCATGACTTGGGGCACGTTGGGGAAAAGGTGGTTGGACTTGGTAAGTATAAGGAACTCACAGGACCTGAAACGTTTGAACTACCAATAGAAGAGCAGAAAGCCTACAACCTGCGAGACTGTGAAATTACAGCCAAGCTGGCTAAGGCTAGAAACGGTACACTGCTGGCACTGATGAAGGTAATAAGTGAGATTATCATGATGCCGTTTGATAGGACATGTCATACTACGCTGACAACATGGTGGGCTAATCTGTTTCGGTTAGAAGGTGCCAAGCAGGCCATAAACCCAAAGACTGGAGAACCATATGCTTGGAAGTATGAAGGTGGTTTGGTTAATGAACCCAAGCTAGGGCAGCTGACTAACATCCGAGTCGTCGACGTCGCCAGCTTGTATCCGACCATGTCACGAAAATACAACATTTGCTTTACGAGCGTTTGTTGTCAATGCTGTCGAGATGACCCAAAAGCTTGGGTTCCAAAAGACGTACTGGTTAGCAGAGAGAATCCTAACGAGTCTATCAATAGAGAATATTGGATATGTCGCAAGCAAAAGGGTGTCTTTCCTAAATTCTTAGATGAGTTCACAGAGCTAAGACTACAATGTAAAAAGGCTGCCAAGAATGAACCAAACAAAGTAAAGCAAGAATTCTTTACTGTCATGTCTGACGGGTTGAAGGTTTTAGTTAATGGCGGTTACGGCTGCTTTGCCGCTGGTGGAGCATTTGACTACCAAGATGTCAGAGTTAGCGAGTTAATCACGGCTTACGGTAGGTATGTGCTGCGACAACTACGGACTATCGCTGCGAAATATGGTCTAACGGTAATCTACGGCGACACCGACAGTGCGTTTCTGGAAGGTGATGCAGTGCTTGATGACTCTGTAATCAGGGCCTTTATCGAAGAAGCTAACAAGGCACTTAACATTGAGTTAGAGGATGCGTATCTCTTCAAGCGTGTTGTCATTACTGGTAAGAAGCACTACATGGGAGTTTACTACAATGATAAGGAAGGCCACAAGTGTGACGAAATAATAGTCAAAGGTTTGGAAGGTAACAAAAACGACAGACCTGGTTTCATCAATCGAATGCAGGAACGATTCGAGCAAGATTTCCTGGAAGGCAAAGACCCACGGCCAAACATGGAAGTTGAGATAAAGCGCTTAATTAACAAAGAGCTGCCATCTGAAGACTTTAAGATATTCGTTTATTTACACCAAGATAGTTACGAGGAAAGCGACATCAAGTATAAAATGATACAGTTGATGGGAGCCAAGAAAGACGACTTGGTCTGGTATTACAAGATACACAATGGAGACACCAAGCGAGCTAAGAATCTAGAAGCTAGAGAGGGAGGATATGCGGCACACCAGAATCCAAACAACATAAGCTACGAGAAGGCATTGGATGATGTAGAGCGAACTTATACAGTTCTGCTAGAAGTAATGAATCTTAACCCAGAACAGTTCTTTGGACCTTATAGGGAACAGGTACTAAAGGACCTGACTGACCCATATCAGACTACTTTTCTTCATGAGGGCAACGGCGGAGGGGAGGAATACTAAAGGAGAGGGAGAGGAGGAGGGAGAGGAGAATGTTTAAGCTTTGCAACCGTTGTCGAAAGGGAACTATAGAACCAAAAGAGCACGTTGTTATCGATGCATCTACTGGGACAACGGTTTTGATTCTCTGTGCTATTTGTGATGATATCTTTTATCAAGAGTTCACAAGCAAGTCTACAAAGATAGAATTCGATAAACTACAGTATGGGAGAAACTTCAACACTAATGACAACAGCACCAGCAAAGCCGATTAATCCATCTGATGGGCTGGAATACTTACTTACTCACTTTTCTTCTCCTGATTCACCTGAACCTGAGCCCAGTTATCCAAGACCAGTCTCAACAGTGCTAACTGAAACCAAGCAAAGAGACGTTTACTCATTAGATGTAGTCAAGACCTACTTTGAAGCAGCAGACTGGATAGATGCCAAGATTGGAGCATACCCCAAGTATGACTTGTTAGCCCAAAAAGGCAAGATACCCTGGGGTTATGTTCCAACTAATTGGGTTTTATTCATAGACCAGGAGCACGGCGATATCAAGACCACACTTCACAACATCAAGATGTTGCTAAATGGTGGCACGCCTACTGTGTTATGGAGTGGACATGGCTATCATATCTATATGCCCTTACGAGTCACGACTAAAGATATTCTTGTTAATAGAGAGCTAGCCATCCAATACATGCGTTTTATGGAGCGCAAGGTATCAGGCCAGCAATGTGACAAAGGTCACTATCCATCGTTTAACAGTTGCATGCTGCGCATTCCTGGCTCTTACAATCATGGCTGCATCTTGGAAGGTGTAGACTCTGAAGTAAAACTGTTACAAAAATGGGACGGCTTTCGAATCTCACCAAGTCAGAGGATGTTAGACGAGTTTATCGCAGCTCAGAATCGACTCAAGTTAAAACAGCTGCACAGAGAGCGGGAAGAGATAGAACTCATAAAGAAGTATGGAAGCAAGGAAGCTGCTAACGCTGCGCTCAAGGACCCATTAACTGAGTTTCTGATATTTCATAGCAGTGGTATTGCTGACGGACGCAAAAACATTCTCTACTATATCATTGCTAGATATCTGATAAAAGTCAAAGGTGTAGACAGAGCGACAGCAGAAGGCATTATGGCTGATTGGTGCCGACGTTGTCAGGCGTTATCAAAGATACGGTGCACATCTCAATATCTGCGATACCATATCAGGCATTGCGTTAGTGATGCCATCTACAAACACGAGAATCCTTTTCCTGTCTCATATATCCAGACTTTAGCAGGTGGCAAGGAAAATAATAATGGAACTCTAGAGTATCAACGTCTCCTAAAGGAATACGAAGAGTTCACCAGGAATAAGCCACAACAATGATACCAAGTTGTCGTTATTTTAATAAAAAGGATGAAAAGAAACTCAAGTCTAAAAGCCCAGCTACAATAATAGAGTATTATTCAAAGATACCACCTGGTAGATACTCTGAACGCTATGCTTTTGGTTGGCGATGGTGTGCGGGTTGTAACGTCTGGTACAATCCAGAAGAAGTAAAAGAATTAAACGGAGTCTGTCGTGAATGTCATCATCGTACTAGATTTAATGTCCGTAAAGAAAAACATAGAAAGAAGAAAAAAGAATGAGTTTTTAACATTGGAGTGTTAATACACTCTTGATAAAGTGGCGGAATTCAGCGATATTTCAGATAATACTAACGGAAAGTATCATAAACCACAACGTGAGTTAGCAAAGAGAGAGATTCATAGACTAATAACGTCTGAAGGTTTGACGAATGCGCAGTTGTGTCAACGCCTCAATCTCCCGAGGCGCACGTTAGAACGATATTTACATGAAATTTTTAGTGAAGATTGTGAGGTATTGATAAGACCTACGGCTGAAGCGATAGCCACGGAGACAGCCAAATTCCAACAACAATTGATGGAACGAAGGCAGGCCGTCTTAAAGATAGCAGATGACACAAGCCAACCTGGTGAAGTCAGGCTTCAAGCAGAAGAGCTGGCTATTAACATGGCCTTTGCCAATCTAAAGTTGTTAGCACTACCTCCAGCGTTTCTTGAAAGGACTATGCGCAGGCCTGAAGGTATTACCAGGGCGCAAGAGCCTGTTGCAATAAAAGCTCTAACAACTGAAGCGACTAATCTAATAGCTGTCAAGAAAGAAAAGGAAGACCGAGAACATAATCAGCAATAAATTGAATTAGGCGGGATGGTTAAGTTTCTCCATCAAGGCCAATGTGGAAACAAAGACTTAGGGTCAATCAACCAAACCCCTTTTAATTAAAACCACGCCAGCAAGAGAAAGCCAATCAAAGAATCGAGAGAATAGAGGACCGCAAACGACGAGCACGGATTGACCAAGAAGCTATTATGGCCAGAAGGCGTTTTTTAGAAAGTTTAACAGAAGCAGACCGAATGAAAAAAGAGAAAGGTCGATAGTCTTTCTAAACCCTAAGGCCCGCTGAACCACCTGGAAGGCTTGAGTCAATCTTCATAACATTGCCACCGTGTGAGCCTCTGTGTTGCAGCAGTTCCTCCAGCGTATCAAACTTTGCTCCGCATCGCTTACAGGTTTGCATGTCAAAAAAAGAAAAAGAAAAGAAAGGGGGTTAGTGAAGTATTCTATCTGTTATTATGCTCTGTTGCCGTTTCTGTTTCCTGGTTTGACTTCACACAATCCTGATGCTTCGTTTAGGGTTCCTACATCACATTCCTGAGTTGCTGGGCCAAGAGTTTCATACCAAATACATTGCCAATAACCTTCGAATTCTTGAAGTGTAGCTCCTACTCCCTCTAAATAGTCACAACTCATTTCTTGGTTTGGTGATGGGTCATTAGTTCCAGCGATTTCGCATCTATCCTCAAATATCTCATAATATGTGCCTGGTTCTACACATAGAGGGCCGTTATTCCATATACGTTCACATTCACCGTCAACTAATTGGATACGATGTGATGCAACACCGTATGAGTCACATGTTAGTTCTGGTTCTGCTTGACAGGTTCCTTTATTCAGTTGAAATCCTTCAGGACAAGCTTTGCCTTGTTGTGCATAAGTCGTTGTTGTCGTTATTCCTAAGGATAAGACTGCTGCAAACGCAATCAAAATTCCAAACGTAAGTTGTTTTTTGGTTGTCATGTAACAGTCGTTAGTAAATTATAGTATTTTAGCTAGACTGCTGCTAGGTTATGAATTATGTTCCCGAATATAATATCATATTAAGGCAAAAGACGTATCGATAGAATCTTTTCCTTCGCTTGACAGGGACTACACCATATGTGGTCGTACGGCATAGTTCTCTTGCGCCTTTTGAATTCTTCTGCGGTTAGATATTCGATGCCTGTATGTTGAGAACATTGATGGACTACTTCTGCAGTTTTGAACTCTTTAACCATGTCAGTGATTCTCCTTCCAAAACTCCCAG
>Ga0126307_10003769_pt1 | contig 10427 bp, 5 predicted proteins | sample Plot28_FD_89955 | JGI IMG/M metagenome (GOLD analysis project Ga0126307, IMG submission 89955) | Serpentine soil microbial communities from UC McLaughlin Reserve, CA, USA - Plot28 | ecosystem: Environmental > Terrestrial > Soil > Grasslands | place: USA: UC McLaughlin Reserve, Lake County...
ACTCCGGTCGTCGGAGTAGCTCGTCAGGAGGAAGGCACGGCGATCGGGCAGTGGGTGGACTCGACCCTCATGAACATCCGCACGTCGCCGCCGGTCCGGCTCGTCCTCAATTCGTCGTCGTGTCCCGCGCGCCGAAGACCTCGCCTCGGCGTCCGATTCTAGGCCATCCATAACCGTATGCGCTCGCCAGTGGGCCCGCTCGGGTCGCGACGAGCCGACGACGAGCCATGACTGAAGACGGCGCCGCGTTACAGTGCCTTGTTGTCCGCCTGAGCAACCGCTGCGATGACGAAGCCGCCGCCGACTGCCTCGCGCGGGGACAAAGTTGTGTTCTTCGTTCTCAGGTGTGAGAACTAAGATCGCATTTTTGCAGATAATTTAGAGCGGATGATGGGACTCGAACCCACGACCTTCTGCATGTCAAATCGCGAAATCCGGGGCAGCATGCCCCATCATCCGCATTGGAGAGCCATGTTCCATGCAGCACCGTTAGGTTAGATCGACGTATTCGGGGACAAAATTCGGGACAAGGACCGTTGGCTGTTCCGGAAACGCGGCCTGGAGACACGCGAGTGCGGACGGGCTCGTTCCGTTGGTAGGCCCGACCCGGGGGCACCTTGTGCCCGCCTTCCCTTGCACGGAAGCGACGCGACTCCGAGTACTCATCTCAGCTACCAAGCGGCGATGGTCTCCGCTATCTCGTGCTCGAGATCAGCCCACGTCCACTCGCCCGAGCTGAACAGGTCGTGCCACTCGAGCTCGTGACGAAGGACCAGGTTCCGCTCCCAGCTTTCGAGGGTGCCGATCCAACGGACCCACAATGCCTCCAAGCGATCGTGTGCTCCGAGGGTGTGTGTGAGGGTCATGCTCATCGTGCTCACCTCCTTCCTCTTTTTCGAGCCGGTCGCGTGGCGAAACGCGATCGGGGCCCGGGCGGGGCCCCGATCGCTCCCGGGGAGAGGGTGTAGTTACTCGTCGCCGCCCAGGTCGACGAGCGTCTGGATCAATGCCGCCACGCCGGGGCCGATGACGACGTCGTCGTCGCCGTCGAGCGTGTTGATCGCGAGCAGGTCGTTCGCAAGCTCTGGGTGGCTGATTCCGATTGTGGTGAAGAGGCCGGTGACGTCGACGACACCGCCGTTTGCGGCCACCGCGATGTTGTCGGGGCCGTTGGTGCCGTTGACGGTGATCGTGTCGGCAGCCGCGTCGCCCGCTCCGCCGCCGATCGCGCCGGCCAGGTCGATGTTGACCTTCGTTACGTCCGTGCCGGTCAGGTCGTTGAGGTCGGCAGTGTCTTTGCCGCCCAGCGCCCGGAGATCGACGGTCTCCGTGCCGTCGACGTCCATGACGATGTTGCCGAGATCGCGGGTGAAGCGGAGCCGTCCGGCGACGGCCGAGGCCTCGAAGGCCTCGTCGCCGGCGGCGCCGATGAACTCCATCGTGTCGTTGCCGGCCTGACCCTCGACCAGGTCGTTGGCGTCGCCGGGGTTCCACACGAGCGTGTCGTTTCCGGCGCCGCCGAACATGGAGTCGTTCCCCTGCTGGCCGGCGATCCGGTCGTTGCCGTCGCCGCCGGTGAGGACGTCGGCCTCGGTGCCGCCGTTGATGACGAGCTGGATCAGTGCCGCGAGGCCGGGCCCGGCGGTGATCGTGTCTGCGCCGCCGAGGCCGTTGACGGTCAGCTTGTCGTTGGCGGCCTCCGAGTGCTCGATCTGGACTGCGGGTGAAGTCCCGATCACTTCCACGACGCCCTCGAATGCGTCGATCTGGATGTCGTCTGGGCCGTTCGTGCCGTTGACCGTGACCGAGTCGGCCGCGCCGTCGCCCACGCCGCCGCCGATCGCAGCCTCGAGGTCGAACGCGACGGACTTGAGCCTGGTCCCGCTGGTGTCGTTCAGGACCGCGCTGTCGTTGCCGCCGAGCGCCTGGACGTCGATGAACTCGATGTCGTTCAAGTCCATCGTGATGTTGGCGACATCACGAACGAACTTGACGCGCTCACCGTTGGCCGAGACGTCGAAGTTCTCGGCCACGCCGGCGCCGTTGAAGAGCAGCGTGTCGGCGCCGTCGGCGCCGTCTTGGCCCTCGACGACGTCGCTGCCGTCGCCGGGATCCCAGATGAACGTGTCGTCGCCGGCTCCGAGGAGACCGGTGTCGTTGCCGCGGTTGCCGTCGATCGCGTCGTCACCGTCGCCGCCGACGAGCACCTCGGCACCGTCGCCGCCGTTGATCGTGTCGTCCCCGGCACCGCCGTCGATCCCGAGCTTGATCAGGGCTGCGAGCCCGACGGCGCCGGAGACCGTGTCGTTGCCGCCGAGCCCCTTGACGTTCAGCAGGTCGTTCGCTGCCTCCGAGCCCGTGATCTTGACGGCTGCGGCCAGCCCGGTCACGTCGACCGCACCCGTGTTGGGCGTGATCGCGACCGTGTCGTTGCCGCCGGTGCCGTTGACCGTGGTCGTGTCGACCGCCGCGTCGGTGGCGAGGTCGAGCACGATGTTCTTGACGTCCGTGGCGGACAGGTCGTTCACGACTGTGCTGTCGATGCCGCCGAGCGCGCGGAGATCGACTCGCTCGGTGTCGTCGACGTCCATCGTGATGTTCGCGACGTCGCGGAAGAACTTCAGGCGGTTGCCGTTGGCGGAGAAGTCGAAGCTCTCCGCGACACCGGCACCGTTGAAGAGCATCGTGTCGGCGCCGTCCTGACCTTCGACGACGTCGCTGCCGTCCCCCGGATCCCAGACGAAGGTGTCATCGCCGGAGCCCATCAGCGCCACGTCGGCGCCTGCGTTTCCGTCGATCGCGTCGTTCTCGCTCCCGCCGCGTAGCGTGTCGTTGCCGTCGCCGCCGTTGATCGCGTCGTTGCCCGCTCCGCCGTCCAGCGTCAGCTGCGTGAGTGCGGCGAGCCCGATGGCTCCGTTGAGCGTGTCGTTGCCGGCAAGAGACTCGACGGCCAGCGCCTCGGCGTTGACGACGTCGATCGGCAGCCCGGCCGGACCGCCCGAGACGGCGACGTGTGGTGCCGTCGCCGCCGGGGCGACGCCGATGGTGTCATTTCCGGCCGTGCCCTCGACGACGACGCGGTCGCTGCCCGCGCCAGGATCGAGGTTCAGCTTGTCGTTCGCGGCCTGCGCACGGAGGACGTTGACCGCCGCCCCGATGCCACTGATGCTGAGCGCGCCGCCGACCCGGAGCTCGTTTGCAGCCGGGGAGCCCTTGATCTCGACGACGTCGGCAGCCCCGTCCTGTCCCAGGTCGGCGTTCAGCTGGCCGAGCCCGGCCCCCGCGAGATCGTTGACGACCACGTTGTCCGCGCCGCCGGACGCCCGCAGGTCGAATCGCTCGACGCCGGCGATGTTCATCGTGCTCGCGCCGACGAACCTCAGCCGCTTTCCGTTGGCCGAGAACTCGAACTTCTCCGCAGCGTTCGAGCCGTTGAAGACGACCAGGTCACTGCCCGCGCCGCCCTCGATCAGGTCGTTGCCCCGCTTGCCGTCGATCGTGTCGTTGCCGATGCCGCCGAACAGCCGCTCGGCTGCCGAGCCGCCGCGCAGCACGTCGTTGCCGGTGTCACCGAAGAGGCTCGTCGCCTCGGTGTTGGTGAACACGCCGTAGCGCTCGTTGATCGAGAGCGTGTCGGCGCCGGCTGCGCCGCGAACGACGATCCGGTTGAAGGCCGAGCGCTTGAAGGTGAACTCGGCGGACCCGTTGCTGCCGACGTCGACCTGGAGCCGGGACTTGTTGCCCGGCTTCAGCCGCAGCGTGATCCTGTCGCTCTTCGCCGTCCCGAGGACGTTGAGCTGGCCGCGGCGGATGCCCGCCTCGACCTTCGGCTTCTTCTTCGTGGGCTTCTTCCCCACCACCTGCTTGGGCGGCGGCTTGGCCTCCGGTGCCCCGTAGGCCGAGGACGACGAGTACATGAGAGCGGCCACGAACACCGCGAGCGCCGCCGCGAGGACGATCGCTCCGCGTCGGCCATGGCCGTCGCGGCCCCTTCCCATGATGACTTCGAATGCGGATCGCACTTGGTCCTCCTTGATCGCGTGCTGAACTGACTTGTCCCGGCGATCGTGGAGACGGCGGACCCGCGTTCGCACCGTGGCGACCCCCCTGACTCTTGCGGCTCACCCCCGGAGGACAAGCACTCGTGCTCTGAGGAGACCTCCAACGACGCTCCCGATCGTGCGGCGAGTGCCCGAGTCGTGTTCGAGCTCGGAGCCTTCAGGAAGCTAGGCCGGGACTGGAGTGCTGCCGGCTAGTGCGGCAGGAAGCTCCTCGCGGGAGTTCAACTGCAGCTTGCGGAAGACGCTCGTCAGGTGACCCTCGACGGTGCGTGCAGTGATGAAGAGCGTCTGGGCGATCTCGCGGTTGGTGAGGCCCTGGCTCGCGAGCTCGGCGATCCTGCGCTCGCTCGCTGTCAGCGAGTCGACCCCCGTGAGAACGACCCGGCGCGGCCGCGCGCCCGTGGCTCGGAGCTCGGTCTCCGCCTGTTCAGCGAGCAGTCCTGCGCCCGCGCGGTGGGCGGCGTCGAGTGCCTCGCGGAGGAGCTCGCGCGCTTCCGTGCGCCGATTGCGTCGTCGCAGCAGGGCGCCGAGGTCAGCGAGGGCGCGCGCTCTCTCCAACCTGGCGTCGCCCCGCTCGAACTCGTGGATCGCCTCGCGGAGCAGGGTCGCTCCGCAGTCACCGCCGGCAACGATGCCGGCGGCACGCTTGGCTACGCCGAGCGCGCGTGGGGTTCCGAATGCCCCGGCGAGCTCGAGCTCCTCGTCGGCGAGGCGTCGAGCCGGCTCGCCCTGGCCAAGCGCGAGATGAGCGAGAGCGGCCTCCGACCGCCAGGGGAGGAAACCCGGGCTTGTGATCATCCCTCGCGTCAGGCGTGCGCCAACGGCCAGGAAGTCCTCCAGCCCTTCCGCGACTCGGCCCTGTTCGACGCGCAGCCGGCCGCGGGCGAGACGAAGCACGGAGGCCGTGATCGAGCCGCTTTCTGCTTGGGAGTCGAGCGGCGCCAGCGCCTGCTCGGCCGCGTCGAGCTCCCCCTGATCGACGAGTGTCTTGACGAGCACACCGCCGTTCAGGACGCGGTACAGGGTTGGTGGGGGGAGGTCGGCCGCGGCGAGCACCGTCCGGACGTCTCCCTCGGCGGCGATCAGATCGCCGCGTCGGAGCGCGAGCCAACCGCGGGTAGCCAAGCCGATAGCGAGCCTGCTGCTGTCGCCGGTGGCTCGGGCCTGCGCGATCGAGGCATCGAGCAGCGGCCGCACCTGGGCGTACCGCTCGGCCCAAAGCAGCGAGATCATCGCCTGCGAGAACCACGTCGTGAACGCGAACCAGGGTGGCATCCCCGACTGCGGCGGCCCAGTCCCTCCGGCGTGCAGCGCCCGGGTGGCGAGGTCGGCTCCGAGCTCGGCGGGGTCGTTCGTGAGGACGGAGATGAACGCGGCCGCCGCCAGCAGCTCGGGCGGCGCCGCAGGCTCGCCCGCGGCGCGGGCGAGCAGAGTCTCGAGGCGGAGCGCGACCGACGCCGCGGCCAGAGGGTCGTTGAGGGTGGCGCCGACGGCGGCGGCTTCGAGCGCCAGCGCGAGGTCCGAGTCGGGAGTGGCGAACGAGATCGCGGCGCGATCAAGCACCGTAACCGCCTCGGCGAAGCGCTGGGCGCGGCTGAGCGCGAGCCCGAGCACGAGGGCTGACGCGCCGGCTACGGCAGCGTTGGGGGCGGTGTCGACGGCCTGCTGCAAGTGCTCTGGCCAGTCGGCGAGCCCGGCGCTCGCTTCCGCCATTCCGAGGTCGAGCAGCATTGCAAACCGGTCGCCCGGCTGCGGTGGTTCAGCCAGCGCACGGCGTAGGAAGATCGCCTCCGACTCGGGAGCGCCCTGCTTTCCGGCCGCGCATGCGGCCTCGACCAGCTGTTCGACCACCCAGCGATCGCCGGCGGCCTCGCTGACCAGCAGATGCTTGGCGACCCGCTCTTGCGCGCCCAGTTGCTCGGCGAGCATCCGGGCGGCACGGCGGTGGCCTTCTGCGCGCTCTGCTCGGGAGAGCTCCGAATAGATCCCGCTGCGGACGATCGGATGGATGAACGTCAGCGGCGGGCCCGTCTCGACGATCCCCGCACTCGTCAGCAAGTCGGCCGCCTCGGCTGCGTCGGCCTCATCGAGGTCTGCGAGTCGCGCCGCTGGGAGAAGATCGCTCTGCTCGAGGACCGCCAGCGCCCGAGCGAGCCGCCCCGCATGCTCCGGCAGCCGACGGAGCCTCAGGCGAATCGAGCGACCGACCGTTCGTGCCCCAATCCTCTCCACCTGGCGCGCTGCCTCCGCGGTCGGAGCGATTCCTCCTTCGCTGAGCGCGTCCACGAGCACGCGCATCAGGAACGGCGTCCCGCGGGTTGCGCGCAGACAGGCGTCGACGAAGACCGGATCCGGAACCCCACCTAGCCCGGACTCAACGAGCTGGGCGACGGCCGAGCTGGTCAGCGGAAGAAGACGAATCACATCCGCGGAGGGATCGGTCGTCACCCTCGCAAGCAGCTCAGCATCGGTGCCCTCCTCGCGCGGACGGGTCGCCACAACGAGTGATGCGTCCAGCTCCTCGAGGCGCGTGAGCAGGAAGGCCAGGTACCGCAGGGACGTGGCGTCGGCCCAGTGCGCGTCGTCGACGACCACGCAAACCGGACCCACCACGGTCAGGTTCGCGCACAGCCAGTAGAGGCCGTGAAGGACCGCGAACGAGGGATCGACGCCCGAGGCGGGCGGGCCGCCCGGAGGGGGCGAGCCTGGAAGTCCGAGCAGGCCGGCGGCCACGCCGGCAGCGCCTTGGAGGAGATCGGCGCGTTCGAGCTCCGATGCCTCGGCCAGCGGCGGCTCGAACAGCTGGCGCACCACTCCGAAGGCGAACTCGCGCTCCAGGTCTGTCCCTCGCGAGCGAAGCACGCGCATCCCACCGTCTGCTGCCGCGGTCCGCGCCGCGGCGAGCAGCGCCGTTTTCCCCATCCCAGCAGGCCCTTCGACCACCACGAACCTGCCGCGCCCCGAGCGAGACGCGGCCAGCGCGGACTCGATCCGCGCAAGCTCCTCGCTCCGCTCGAGTAGCTGTCCGGTGGCCGCGGCCTGGTTCATCTGCTTTGACCCTAGCCGGCATTGTGCGGAAAGACACGGCTTCGCGCGGGAATGCGACGTGAGCGCGCTAGGCGCACGGCCGCACCGGACGAGCGGCGCAGCTGTACCGCCGGAAAAGACAGGGGGGTCGCCACGGTGCGAAGGCGCCTCGACCGTCTCCACCATCGCCACGCAAGCCCACTTCCCTGGAGGAAAGCTCATGAGCACAACTTTGAACTCCGCCCTCGTCGCCGACCTGGCCAGAGAGGTGTCCGGATCCGTCCTTGGTCCGCGGGACCCAGGCTACGAGGCGGCCCGTGCCGTCCACAACGGCATGGTTGACCGCAGACCAGCTCTGATCATCCGCTGCCGGACGATGTGCGACGTCGCTGCGGCGCTCGCCCTCGCGCGCCGGGCCGAACTCGAGGTCTCGGTCCGCGGCGGCGGCCACAACGTCGCCGGGCGTGCCGTCACGGACGGCGGAGTGATGATCGATCTCGCCGATATGAAGGGGATCGCGATCGATCCCGAGCGGGCAACCGCCACCGCCGAGGGGGGCGTGATCTGGGGGGAGCTGAATGATGCTGCCGCCAAGCACGGCCTGGCGGTGACCGGCGGCGCCGTCTCCGGGACGGGTATCGCGGGCTACACCCTGGGCGGCGGCCTCGGCTGGCTGATGGCCAAGTACGGACTCGCAGCCGACAACCTGCTCGCGGTCGAGCTCGTCACGGCAGAGGGCGATGTGCTCCACGTCGACGCAGCGTCACACGCCGATCTCTTCTGGGCGCTGCGGGGAGGCGGCGGCAACTTCGGCGTCGCGACGTCGTTTACCTACCGCCTGCACCCCCTCCAGACGATCGTGGGCGGACTGATCGCTCATCCCATCGAGGCTGCGCCCGGCCTGCTGCGCTTCTACCGCGATGCGGTGGCGGACGCGTCCGACGATCTGACCGTGTTCGCCGGGCTGGTACATGCGCCGGACGGCTCCGGCGCCAAGCTCTCGGCCTTGGTCGTCTGCCACACCGGAGACCCCGCCGAAGCGGAGCGCGACCTGGAGCCGTTCAAGACGTGGGGGTCACCGTTGATGGTCGAGGTCGGGTCGATGCCGTACCCGGTGATGAACACGCTCCTCGACGCGGGATTCCCGGACGGATCGCTCAACTACTGGCTCTCGACTTTCACCCGCGGCCTCCCCGACGAGCTGATCGACATCGCCGTCGAGCGGTTCGCCACTGTCCCCTCTCCGATGACGGCGATCCTGCTCGAGCACTTCCACGGAGCCGTGACGCGCGTCGGCGCGCGCGAGACAGCGGTGCCCCACCGCGGCCAAGGCTGGAACCTCCTCATCCCGTCCGTCTGGACCGACCCGGCCCACACAGAGGCGAACATCGCCTGGACCCGCGACACGTTCGCGGCGATGCGAGAGCATTTCGGGAGCGGCCGCTGGCTCAACTACCTCGGCGACGACCAGACAGACGACGCCATCCGCGCAGCCTACGGTCCGAACTACGACCGGCTGAGAGAGGTCAAGCGGCGCTACGACCCCGACAACGTCTTCCACCTCAATCACAACATCGCGCCGTAGCGCCTCGCCGGGCCGGTGCGCACCGACACTAGGACCGGGCTGTGCTTGCCCTGACGACGACCTCGGTCGCCCCCTACGTCACGTTGACCGACGACGTCCCGGAACCCCTGCCGCTGCCAGATCAGGCACTGGTGCGGGTGCGAGCGTTCCGTTCTCGCTCAACCGCGGTGAGGTCACGCGCCTGCGGGATCTGCGCGAGGGATCGATCACGGGCTGGGATGCCGCAGGTGTGATCGAGCGTGCCGCCGCCAACGGGAGCGGATATCCGCAGGGCACTCGCGTGGTCGGCCTGGTCGACGCTGGTGCCTGGGCGCAGGTCGCCGCAATTCCAACCACCCGATTGGCGGCGATCCCCGCCCTGGTTCCCGACGCGCAAGCTGCCACGCTGCCCACCGCCGGGCTGACGGCGCTGCGGGCGCTCCAGGTCGCCGGCCTCGTACTCGGCAAGCGCGTGCTGGTCACCGGCGCGACCGGCGGCGTCGGGCGGCTCGCGATCCAGCTCGCCCGCGAGAGCGGCGCCCACGTCACTGCGTTGGTGCGCGACGCGGCGGCATCGCAAAGGCTCCTTCGCCACCTGGGCGCCGCCCAGGTCGTCGCGAACATCACCGGCGACTTCGACGTGATCATCGACGGAGTCGGAGGCGCGACGTTCGGCCTCGCCATCGAGCACGTCGCCGCGCGCGGCATCGTCGTCAACATCGCGACCCAGCGTGACGACGAGACCGTCACCTTCCAGGCGGCGCGGTTCGAACGGGCGAAGGGGGCGAGGATCTACACGCTGAACCTCCCCGACGAACTCGCCGCCCACGCCGACGGAGCCAGCGACCTCACCCGCCTCTGCACGCTGATGGCAGGCGGGCGACTGGACGGCCAGATCGAGCTCGAAGCTTCATGGCGCGAGCCGGCCCGAGCGCTCGACGCTCTCCTGGAGCGCCGCATCGGCGGCAAGGCCGTGCTCCACGTCGACTAACCGGGCAGTCCCGAAGAGCGGATATCCGGGCGTTCAGCAAGTGTCGCTCGCGGTCGCAGGCCCTCCCGCAAAAGACCGGGGGGTCGCCACGGTGCGAATGCGCATCCGCCGTCTCCACCATCGCCAAGGAGAACCACACAACTGACCACAGGAGGTCACTAGATGAAACGATTGATAACTGCCTCGCCGCCTTCGTGGCGGTTCTGGCGCTCGCCGCATGCGGCGGGGCCGGACGCGACAGCAGCGCCTCGTCCCCCGCCCGCAGTCGGGCGACGACACCGCCACCGTGTCGGTGGAGGAACTCGGGGACTCGGGCCGCGTCCTGGTGGGCTCGGCCGGAAAGGCCCTCTACACCGCCGACGAGGAAGCGGATAGCAGCGTCGTCTGCACCGGCGCCTGCACCTCCTTCTGGATGCCGCTGACGATCGACAGGGGCGCGCCGAGCGGGAACTCCCTCGCGAGCGAACTCGCCGTCGTCGAGCGCGGCGACGGCACGAGGCAAGTCACGTTCGACGGAAGCGGCTCTATACGTTCGTCGAAGACAAGCCGGGAGAGGTCACCGGCGACGGGTTCTCCGACGCGTTCGACGGCCAGCAGTTCACCTGGCACGTCGTCAACGTCGGCGACGCCCCCGACTCGAATCAGGACGGTGGCACCACCCGCGGGCCGTATGGCTACTAGGCGGCTGGTCGCTACTCGACCAATCGTCGCAACTGACGAGCCGGCCAGGCGACCTCAGGTTCACCCGCGTCGCTGCAGCGCCCGCCCGGCGATGGGGCCTCAC
>Ga0126307_10003770_pt1 | contig 10427 bp, 9 predicted proteins | sample Plot28_FD_89955 | JGI IMG/M metagenome (GOLD analysis project Ga0126307, IMG submission 89955) | Serpentine soil microbial communities from UC McLaughlin Reserve, CA, USA - Plot28 | ecosystem: Environmental > Terrestrial > Soil > Grasslands | place: USA: UC McLaughlin Reserve, Lake County...
CGAGGTCCTGAAGAACTCCTTCGTCACGGTGGTGGACGAGATGGCCGAGCAGATCCTGAGGACCTGCCACTCGTTCGTGATCTGGGCGAGGGACTTCTCCAACGCGCTCTGCGATGCGCAAGGAAACACCGTGATGCAGGGCAGCCAGGACATCGCCGTCCACGTCGGCACGCTGCACTTCACGGCCAAGGCCGTGATCGAGGCCTTCGAGGACGACATCAACCCCGGCGACGTCTTTGCCATAAACGATCCGTACCTGGGCGGCACCCACTTCAACGACGTGCGCATCATACGCCCGATCTTCGTCGAGGATGAGATCATCGCCTTCGCCCAGTCAAACGGCCACTGGGCGGACGTGGGCGGCACGGTTCCGGGTTCCTTCGACGTGAGCGCCAAGATGCACTTCGGCGAGGGCCTGCGCATCCCCCCCGTGCGCATCTGGGACAAGGGGGAGTACCGGCAGGACGTCGTCAACCTCATCACCGCGAACACCCGAGCCCCGGACGACGTCGAAGGCGACCTCCTTGCCCAGGCCGAGGCAACGAGAGTCGCCGAGCGGGAGATCCTCCGGCTCGTGGAGAAGTACAGCAAGGACACGGTGGTTACCGCCTTCTCCGAGGTCCAGGACTACGTCGAGCGGCTAACCCGCCAGAAGGTCGCAGAGCTCCCTGACGGAACCTGGGAGACCGAGGATTACATAGACCAGGACCCGAGCGCAGAGGAGGGACTCATCCCCGTCAGGGTCAAGATGACCATAGACGGCGATGAGATCTCCTACGACCTCTCGGGCAGCCACCCCGTGATCGGCAGCTTCCTCAACGCCGGGGTAGGGACCGGCTTCTCCGGCATCGTCGCCGGGACCAAGACATTTTTCCCCGACGTGCCGTTGAACTCCGGCTTCTACCGCGTCATTGACGCTAACCTACCGGAGAACACCGTCGTGAACGCCACGTGGCCGACGGCCGTAACAGGCTTCTGCTCCGGGGCCTACGAGAAGATCATGAGCTCGCTATTTGAGCTGTGGTCGCAGGCCATGCCCGAGCGAGCGCTCGCCTGCTGCTTCAACCTGGAATACCTGCTCATCGGCGGCTGGGACAAGCGCACGGAGGCCTCCCCGTTTTTCATGTGGTACGACTGGATGGTCGGCGGCTGGGGCGGGCGCAACGGCAAGGACGGTTCGAACGCCACCTCCCCGGTCTTCGGGGTTGGGCTCGCCGTGCAGCCCTTCGAGGGCCAAGAGCGTCTCTCGCCGGTCGTGACCTCCACCCACCGGATCGTTCCGGACTCCGGAGGACCGGGCAGATTCCGCGGTGGCTGCGGCGTAGAGAAGGGCGGCACGCTCACCGAGATCGAGGATACCGTAATATCCTACTGCTGCGACCGGGCGCGCTCCATCACCTGGGGCATAGAGGGCGGACTCCCATCCTGCCCGCACGGCGTGTGGCTCAGCGAGGACGGCTCCGAAGAGAGGTTCCTCGGGGCCGTCTTCTCCAATATCCCTGTAGAGAGAGGCTACGCCTTCACCCGTCCCTCCGCGGGGGGTGGCGGCTACGGGGATCCGCTCCTGCGCGAACCTGAAGCCGTGAAGGAGGACGTCGCCGACGGCTACGTTACACCGGAGGGAGCCAGGCGCGACTACGGCGTCGTGGTGCGCGAGGTGGACGCCGAGCTCGCCGAGTGGAAGGTGGACGAGGAAGCCACCGAAGGGGAACGGAGGAGGATCCGGGAGAACAGGATCGGCTGGCTCGAGGCGGACCCAGAGGGACTCGCCCGGCGCTATCGGGAGGGAGAAATCGGGACGCTGGAGTTGATACGCCGACACGGCGTGATCCTCGACTGGGGCACCGGAGAGCTACTACCGAAGACCACAGAAGGCTTCCGAGCCATGCTCAAACGGCGCCTCGTGCCCCATTGGGAGAATGGCGCACCAGGAGACTGAGGGGCAGGACGTGGACGAGCCACGCAACGTTCCTTTTGGCGAGATAGAGTGGATCGACGACGCGCCTGGCATCCAGGCGCGGGAGACGCAGGTGGAGGGTACTCGCTGGGCCGTCGTCGAGTACGGGGAAGGAGCTTCACGCGAGGAGTGGTGCGAGGAGGGTCACCGCGGGTACGTGATCTCGGGCAGCATCGAATATGAGTTCGACGATGGTCACGAACCCTTGCGGGCCTCGGAGGGCGAGGCGTTCCGTTTGCCGCCGGCCCGCTTGGGTGGCGGCGCTCATCGCGGGCACAACGTAACCTCTGGACCGACGCGGCTGTTCCTTATCGATGAATAGGCGCCGACTCACCCCGTAAGCCCTTGGGCAAGGAATCTAGAGATCTTCACAACTGCTGTTGATCCCATGGGCTGCGTACTCCGGCGCGACGACTCTGATTGACAGGTTTTCCCTGTACACCACGGTGGGGCCCGCCTGGGGGACCTGACCTAGCATCTTCAGGTCTGCCTCCGCCCCGTATCATGCTCGCCAATGCTCCTAGGACGCAGATGGCGGCGGCGAAGTGGAACGCGTCGTGGATGGACAGGATGAGAGCGTCACGCCGTACCAGGTGAGGTGGCAGACTCTTTGCCAGCTCTCTGGTGTGTTCTGGGATGCCGCTGGCGAGTATCGCTCCGCCTACGGCCACGCCCAGTACCTGGCCAGTAATGCGCATCTGGGCGACCGTAGCCGAGGCACTGCCGAGCCTGGGTCTGGGAACCGAGCCGAGCACCGAGCTGTTGTTGGGACTGGTAAAGAGCCCAAGGCCGAAGCCCACGAGAGCGAGCCTCCAGATCATCTCCCAATCGCCGGCTTGGGCGTCGAGCTGCGTAAGAGAGAGCAGAGCCACGCCCATGATCAGGAGGCCAGAGGTGGCAAGGAACTTACTCCCGATCCGGTCCGAGAGAGAACCGCTTAGGGGAGCTACGACGAGAGTCGTCAAGGACAAGGGCGTGAGGAGCAGGCCTGCCTCGAGAACGGAGAAACCCTGCCCGCGCTGCAGAAAGAATGGCATGAGGAAGATTGCCACAAAGAGAGCCATAAAGGCTACCAGCAAGCTTGCGTTACCGGCCGAGAAGGTGCGGATCGCGAATAGCCGCAGGTCGTACATCGGCTGGCGAACCCCAAGCTCGGTAGCCACGAAAGCCGCACCCAAGACGGCGAAGGCCCCAAGCATGCCGACGGTTCTCGCGCTCCCCACCCCCAGCCCTCGCCCTCAGCGAGTGCCAGCAGCAGGCAAAACATTGCAGCGCCGGCCAAGACTGCTCCGGGAAGGTCGAACCGCTGCTCCTCGTCGCGCCGTCCAGCGGGCAACACCTTCCAGCTCCACAAGACGCCAAATAGGCCGACGGGCACGTTGATGAAGAAGATCCATCGCCACGAAGCCCACTGTGTGAGGACACCCCCCAGGGCTGGTCCGACAGTCAGGCCCAAAGAGATGCTCACCGCGGTCAACCCTAGGGCCTTGCCTCGCTCATTTGGAGGAAAGACGGCCGTGACTATTGCGGGAGCGAGCGCCTGAATCATCCCGAAGCCGATTCCCTGAAACACCCTCAGCACCGTGAGCTCTTCGGCGCTCTGCGCCAACCCGCAGAGGACGCTCGCCACGGTGAAGAGCGCGAAGCCTCCGATGTAGACCTTCTTGTAGCCCGTGATGTCCCCCAAACGACCGAAGGTCAGCAGTAAGCTCCCAGCGGTCAGCAGGTAGGCCACAACTATCCACTCGACATCGGCGATGCCAACCCCCAGGTCGTCGGCGATGGTGGGCAGCGAGATGTTGACGATGCTGCCGCTCATGGTGCTTATGAAGGCCCCGACGGACACGGCGGAAAGCACGAGCCACTTCCGGTTGTTCGGAGAGGAGGCCTGTTCAGACGTCACCTCTAAGCTCCTTTCCGGTTCGTACCAGCGAGCCCGCCAGCATGCGTTCTCCGATCGTTACCCTTTCGCAGAGCCGCTTATGCCACCCCCTCACCAACAATACCAGAGCCACCGTTGCATCCAAGGCCGGCGTTCTCACTAAGCAGGACAAATGAAAATGACGAAGTAAGGTCCTTCAACCAGGTAGAGGTCACATAGCGAACCACCTGTCCGCCCGACGGGGCGTTGGCTCTAGATTCTTGGAATGAGGGCAATTTGATTGCGGCTCGCATGAGAAGATTCAGGTAACGGTGGCTAACCTTAGAGCGAGATTAGACTAATATCATGGGCAACATTAGAGATGCCTAGGTGGAAGGAGAGCAACGCGTGAACCTATGGTATCCGAAGCCGGGCCACAAAATACGAACCCGCGATGGCGCTGAGACAGAGGTTTTGGCCGAGACGCAAGACGGGGAGTGGATTAAGGTCAGATACTTAGACAGCAAGGACGACCCCCTGTTCGCTGGGACGGAGGATCTCGCCCACAGGGACGAGGTCGAAGCCCTACTGGGCGTGGCGCACGGTAGTGCTTGGGGTAAAAAGTCACGATTATCCTGCAGCATATCCCGGAGAGCGAAGAGTCTGAGGGTGAAACTGATGCAAGAGAACCGTAAGGGAGACCAGCATGAACGGTAGGTTTGATCACGCTAATAGCGTCCACGAATATGCACGCATCATGCTCTCAGCTATTAGATTGTTCAATGGCATCGCAGCCCTATTCGCGCCCGCAGCGCTACTCCGCCGACTCGGAGTCGACCCGGAAACCAACCCTGCTGCGCTCTACGCGCTCCGGATGTTCGGTGTTCGCACAGTGCTCATCGGCGCTCAGTTGCTGCTGCGAAACGGAGGAATGCGCGCCCACTCCCTACGCGTCGCGCCTGTGATCCACGTCCTCGACGCCGCAGCGGCGATGATCGCCGGTGCTCGAGGGGAACTACCTCGGCGCGCGGCTACGACGGCCGCGCTCATCTCGACAATTAACACTGTCCTGGCCGTCGTCGCGCAGACCCGCAAGGCCGAAGAGGCTCGGTCCCCATGGAATAGAAGGATTGGAGCCTACAGATACCGCCGTTAGCACTAACCAATTCTTCGCGTCCCGGGCCTGCCAGAGCCGGGGACGCGTCGGTCTTCCGCCGCATCCCGGCCTTCTTCATCGTCACGGCCGTGTACATGATCGGCGAGAAGGCGAGCGACGCCATCCTCACCGACGTAACGGCAGGAGTAGGATTAGTGAGACGGAGGAGCGAGCAGTGCGCTAAGGGGCTTAGCACAGGACTAGGAGGTGACAGACCTGACCCGTAACGGCACAATTATCTGGACAAGTATTTTGAAGCGAGCGCAGTTCGCCGTACTCATCACGCGACCGCTGCGATAACCAGCTAGGAACTGAGTTTTGGGTGTTGTCGTTCTGTTAGGAGGAAACGTTATGAGCCGATTCTCCGGAACAAGCGGCCGACATAGGCCTTTGAGCCCGCTTGGCGTAGCCGCTCTCGCCACGCTCTGTTTGATGTGGCTGGCGTACTTCTCCCGAACGCCGCTGCTGGCGCGGTTGAGTACTTGGGCAACTGAAACGAGTAGATGGAGCAGGTTGCCTGTCCCTCTCGGGCTTGCGACGATCCTCATCTATCGCAATAGGCTAAGACAACAGAACCTATACGATACGGAGTCCTCGGCTGCACAGGACTGGTCCGTGCCCACGCCGCAGGGCGCCCGTTACCTTGTCGCGCGCACCGCCGACGGCACCCACAACGACCTGCAAAACCCTCGGATGGGCAGCGCCGGAACGCGCTTCGGCCGCAACGTGCCGCTCGAACGGACTTTCCCTGACTACGATCGGCTCCTGCAGCCCAACCCGCGCACCGTCAGCCGCGAGCTATTGACACGCGAAAATTTCCTTCCCGCCGAAACACTCAACCTGCTGGCGGCCGCGTGGATTCAATTTATGCTCCGCGACTGGATTAGCCACGGTACGAGCCCCAAAGATAATCCCTGGGAAGTGCCCCTGGCGGACCAAGATCCGTGGCCCGAGAGGCCGATGCGCATCCTCCGCACGCAAGAAGATCCCACCCGCACGTCGGAAGAGGAGGGGATACCCCCTACCCACATCAACGTTCACTCCCACTGGTGGGACGGCTCACAGATCTACGGCAACGATGCGCAAACCCAGGCCTTAGTTCGGTCAGGGGAGGACGGCAAGTTAAAGATCGGCCCCGACGGCCTCATACCGGTCGATCCCAAAAGCGAAAAGCATCCCGCCGACGAGCCGGGCTTCTGGATCGGGCTGGTCATGATGCACACGCTCTTCACCCGCGAGCACAACGCGATCTGCGACAGGCTGCGCGCCGAGTACCCGAGCTGGTCTGACGACGACCTCTTCGATCGCGCCCGGCTCATAAACACGGCGCTATTGGCGAAGATCCACACGATCGAGTGGACGCCCGCCCTCCTCGATCACCCCACCGTGCGGGTCGGTCTGAACGCCAACTGGTGGGGGCTGGCCGGGAAGACTGTCAAGAGGCTGGTGGGACGCATCAGCGACAACGAGGTGATCAGCGGCATCGTTGGTGGGCACCGTGACCACTTCGGCGTACCCTACTCCCTTACCGAGGAGTTCGTATCGGTCTACAGGATGCACCCGCTCATCCCCGACGACTACACCTTCCGGGCCGTCGCGAGCGATGAGGTGCTCCAAGAGCGGGAGTTCGCCCAAGTGGCGCAACGGTCCGCTATGGAACTGATGGACCAAGTGGACATGCGGGACCTGTTCTACTCGTTCGGCATCGCCCACCCCGGCGCCATCACCTTGCACAACTACCCGCGTGGCCTCCAGAACTTCCAGAGGCCGGACGGTATACCCCAGGACCTCGCAGCGACCGACATATTCCGCGGCCGAGAGCTCGGCGTGCCTCGGTACAACGAGTTCCGCAGGCTGCTCCACCTCAAGCCCATCAAGAGCTTCGAGGACCTGACCGATAAACCAGAGTGGGTGCAGGAGCTGCGGCGTGTCTATAACGATGACGTCGAGCAGCTTGACCAGATGATCGGTATGTACGCGGAGAACCCGCCGAGAGGCTTCGCCTTCAGCGACACGGCGTTCCGTATCTTCGTGTTGATGGCGTCCCGGCGGCTCAACAGCGACCGCTTCCTCACGACCGACTACAACGAGCAGGTCTACACCAAAGCGGGAATAGAGTGGGTAAACGACACCGACATGTCCACGGTGCTGCTGCGCCACTATCCTGCCCTGGCACCGGCGATGCGAGGCGTGAAGAACGCCTTTTGGCCCTGGACGAGGGTCGGATCATGAGGAGGTCCTGAAGCACTTGGCAGGTTTCTGGACGTCGACCTGGTGGCGTTCTCGAGAACTGACATTGATGTCATAATTCCAGTAAAGGAGCAGCATGATGGGGATAAACCAGAGAGCGCCAAACCTGCACGCGCTACAGCCCGACCCCCTCGAACCCCGTGCCGAGGAGGTGGAGCGCTACGTCGCAGCATTGCAGGAACTCGCTGAGTCTGATCCCGCTTTGGCCGGGCGCCAAGCCTGGAGCCAGATAAGGCTCGCCGGAATGCGTGCGAGCCGGCGCCGCGGCGAAGTCCTTGACAGCCTCAACCGTATCTTCAGGATCGCCACCGTGCCCGAACCGTCGCCCGACGGTCTCTACGACGGATTAGTCGTTACGACCACGACCTTCGCCGCCACCGACCCGCTCTTCCGTGTGCTCCTTTCGCTCTGGATGCCATGGCGCGGCAAGCGCTTCGATGCCAAGACGATGTCCGGCGACAACATGATGCTGCCTGGCGCGCGCGTGCCGGCGAAGCTCGTCTGGCCGAGCTACCGGTTTCAGGACACGGGTCAGGGTCGCTACGCCGCTTTCCGCTTTCGCAGCTACCCGGGCGCAGGTACGCTTGACCACGATCGCCGGGTGCTCAAGATCGACTACGACTCCGGCGAAAACCCGAGCTTCCTGATCCGCGACATCCTGGATGAACTTGTTCAGATCGTGCCCGGTGTATACCTCGGCAAGGTAATGCTGAGGTCCAGCAAGCCGAGCCGCCAGAGCCGGAGGCTGGTAGCCTACTTCACACTGCGGCCTGCCGCGCTCGACGCGTCCTTCAGTCCCTCGATTTCGCGCCAGTAGCAGCAAACGAGCCGGAGGGATCTGATGCAGGTAACTATCACAACGGGCGGCTCTCGCGGCGAGGTGCAGCCCTACGTAGCTCTGGGCTTGGGGCTCAAAGCCGTCGGCCATGAGGTTTGCATCGCGACCCCGGGGCCCTACGAAGGGCTCGTCCGCGACTGGGGGCTAGGGTTCCATCCGATTTCGGGAGACCCGCACCAGCTCGTCGCGGAACTCCTGGATGAGGGCAACAACCCGATCGGATTCGCGCGACGCTTCAGGCGCGTCTTGGAACCGCTGATGGAACAGAATCTGCAGGAATACCTCACAGCGTGCCGAGATGCAGAGGCGATCGTTTACAGCCCGGTGGGGTTCCTAGGTTACTACGTCGCCGAGGCGCTGAGGGTCCCACGGGTGGGAGCTGCCCTCTACCCCCTGTTCAGCCGCACGAGGTACTTCCCCAGCTCCATAGTGCCCATCGGCAAGCTGCGTCCGAGGAAAACCTTTAGCGGTCTCTACAACTACCTCACCTACCTCTTCTCCGAACAGCTCTTCTGGCAGTCTTTCAGGACGCCAGCGACCACAGCGATCAAGGACCATCTTCGGCGCTCTACCGGTTTCTGGGGACCCTTTGGGGAGATGGCCAGGCAGCGGGAACCGATACTCTACGGTTGGAGCCCTAGCGTCCTGCCCCAACCGCCGGACTGGGGGGGATGGCTGCACACGACCGGTTACTGGTTCTTGGAGCGACGGGGTGAGTGGCAAGCGCCGCAGGAGTTGACCAACTTCCTCGACTCGGGGCCGCCCCCCATATTCATCGGATTCGGCAGCATGAACAACATTGACCCCGAGAGACTGACTGACATCGTGCTGCGGGCGCTGGAACTTACGGGCCAAAGGGGGATACTGGATACCGGCTGGGGAGGGATGGGCGATGCTGATCTACCGAATACGGTCTTCAGGGTGGAAGACCTGCCTCACGACTGGCTGTTCGAGCGGGTCACGGCCGCGGTACACCACGGTGGCGCCGGAACGACGTCCGCGTCCTTGCGCGCCGGTATCCCCACCGTCGTGGTGCCTTTCTTCGCGGACCAACCCTTCTGGGGGTGGAGGGTAGCCGAATTGGGCGTCGGTCCCGAGCCGATCTCTCGCCGATTGATCAGCGTTGAGCAGTTGGCCAATGCCATACGAAGGGCTACGTCGGACCACGATATGCGCGCCAGAGCCGGTGCGCTGGCTCGGCGGATCAGAGGAGAATACGGAATAGAGCGAGCCGTCGAAGCCTTTGGCTTCCATACTAGGAAGGCCAGTTGAACGGCCGACATGACTCAAGTGCCGTCCTCATAGAGCCGGGCGGATGCCAAAAGGGGCACCCCATCCGGCGGACGAGGCGCTCGGACGTAGTCAGGCCGCCCCGACCACCAAGGTGCAACCTGGCCTGCGACCAGCAGGGCCGGCCGCTCAGCGTGGTGATCACCTCGGGGCAGCGGCGCGAAAGCACACAAGTGACAGCGGTCCTCGATGGCATCCGGGTGCCGGGAGGACGGTTCCGCAAGCGCCCGTCGCACGTCATCGCGGACAAGGGCTACAGCTACCCGGCCTGCCGGCAGCTCCTACGCCGGCGGGGCATTCGGCATACGAGCCCCGAGCGGCGCGACCAGCGGCAGCGGCGGACGACGCGTCCGGGCCGACCGCCCACGTTCGATGCAGCAACATACCGTCGACGCAACGTTGTCGAGCGGTGCGTCAACAGACTCAAGCAGTGGCGGGGGATCGCCACGAGATACGAGAAGCGCGCCGTCAATTACCGGGCGATGGCGGTCATCGCTGCGCTGATGATCTGGTTAACGTCGTAGATCACCGGACGCCTCCTCGGCGAAAGCGGCGTTTACCGCTTTGCCGTAGACGAGATCCGCCGTTGCCACGTCTTCCACCGCCAGCCCAAGCGATTTAAATAGAGTTACCTCTTCCGCCGATCGGCGGCCAGGTTTCGCTCCGGTTACGACCTCCCCTACCTCCGCAAAGATTCGACCTGCGGCGATGACGTCCCCGGATTCGTTGAGGGCAGCTTCGCGTGAATCGACGTAAACGCGCGCGCGGCGCAGCACCTCATCGTCGAGCTCGCGCCAGGGAGAGAGGCCACCCAACGCGTTGATGTGCGCTCCCAGCGACAAGAAGAGGAGGTGCTCGCCTGGTCATCCTGGAGACGCCGCCACCAACTTCGGGCCAAAAGAGGTCACTACCGAAGACGGGGAGCCACCCTCGAAGAGAACTCTCAAGGGTAGTAGAGTATGAGAGATTGTGAAGGCTCTCGCTCCAAGGAGGTATTCAAGCAATGGCGAGCGGGAAGAGGCGTGGGGGCAAAAAGCGCTCCCAAAAGAAACGTCGCGACGAAAGGCAGCAGGAA
>Ga0126307_10003772_pt1 | contig 10425 bp, 10 predicted proteins | sample Plot28_FD_89955 | JGI IMG/M metagenome (GOLD analysis project Ga0126307, IMG submission 89955) | Serpentine soil microbial communities from UC McLaughlin Reserve, CA, USA - Plot28 | ecosystem: Environmental > Terrestrial > Soil > Grasslands | place: USA: UC McLaughlin Reserve, Lake County...
GTTGGCGTGAACCAGCAGGATCGCGAGCAGCGCACGCTGCCTGCCGCCGGCGATCGGGATCGCCCGGCTCGCCTCGTCGACTTCCAGCGGGCCGAGCATCCGGAACTCCATGGGACAACGCTACCGGCGTTAAACCGGGGCGCAACCTCAATGCCTCAGGGTCGTGTCGACCGCAATTTCACTCAGGAGGAAGCCATGCAAACCGTCGCACACAGGGCATCGAGGCTCCCGGCTTGGGCGCATCAGAGGACCACGATGTGGCTGCTCGGCCTCGTGTTGGTGGCGGCCGTTGCGGCCGCACTGGCGCTGGCGCTCATCGGATCCGGCGAGCAGCAGGCCGATCGGAGTTTCGGCGCAGCACAGCCGGCGGCGCAGGAGGCCACGCCACTCGGTGGGGCGCTCCCCTAGCCGTCGCAGGCCGAAAATCCCGCTTTGCAGAGGGACTCTCCGCGTGAGGGTCCCTCTGCGCGTCTGCTTCAATACAGCGTTCGCATGCCGAAGATGAAGACGCACTCCGGGGCCAAGAAGCGCTTCCGCAAGTCCGCTAAGGGCAAGCTGCTCGCGCGGCACTCCTTCACGAGCCACAACCTCGGGAAGAAGAGCGCGAAGCGCAAGCGACGGCTGGGCCGCCCGGTCGTCGTGACCGAGGCTGACCGCAAGCGCGTAGAGGCGTTGATGCATAAGTGAGTCGCGTCAAGCGGTCAGTTCACGCTCGCAAGAAGCGCCGCGCCACGCTCGAGCGGACCAAGGGCTTCCGCGGCCAGGCGCATTCCAGCTACAAGCGGGCCAAGGAGGCCCTGCTCAAGGCGGACACCTACGCGTATCGGGACCGCCGCAACAAGAAGCGTGACTTCCGCAGGCTCTGGATCGTGCGCATCAACGCCGCCGCCCGTCAGGAGGGCATGAGCTACAGCCAGTTCATGCATGGTCTGAAGGAGGCAGGCATCGAGCTCGACCGCAAGGTGCTCGCGGACATCGCCGTCCGAGACCCCGAGACGTTCCGACGTTTTGCCGAGAAAGCCCGGGAGACCGCGGCCGCTTAGGCGATCGCGGAAGCCAACTCTCTCGGGCGCCTTTCATGGGCGCCCTTTTTGTTTCAGTGATCACATCCCCCGACAACGACAAGCTCAAGACGATCCGCAAGCTCCAGCAGAAGAGCTGGCGGGGGAAGCTGGGCCTGTTCAGCGCCGAGGGAGAAGACCTGATTCACCCGGGCGCAGAATTCATCCTCCGATCCGGCATCGACGTTGAGCCGGATCTGCTCGATGAGGTGAGCACGCTCGGATCCGGCACCCGGGTGATCGGTGTGTACAAACAGCGCTGGGCTGACCCCGAGGGCGATGTCCTTGTCTATCTGAACGGCGTCGAGGACCCAGGAAATGTGGGCGCGATAATCCGCTCCGCCCACGCCCTCGCTGATGCCACCGTGGTCCTCGGACCGGGCTGTGCCGACCCGTATTCGGCGAAAGCCGTGCGTGCGTCCATGGGGTCCATCTTCAAGCGCCCACCCGCGAGTACAACGCTCGACGCGCTTGATGGCCAAAAAGTGGCCCTCGACGCGCATGCGGGGCGGGATCTGGGGGACGTCGAGTTCGCGAAGCCGGTGGTGCTCGTGATGGGCTCGGAGCGCGGACAGCTGCCGGAGGCGGAGCGGCTCGAGCGCATGCGCATTCCGGTGCACGCCGACTCGCTGAACGTCGCCATGGCCGCGACCGTGGCGCTCTACGAGGTGGCAAATAGGATGGCGGCCGATGGCTGACCTGGACCAGCTGAGAAGCGAGGCCGAGTCCGCCATCCGGTCGGCGTCCGACAGCGCCGAGCTCGAGGAGCTGCGCGTGCGCTACCTCGGCCGGAAGTCGGAGCTCACCGCGACGCTGCGCTCAATCGGGGAGCTGCCGCCGGATCAACGCGGGCGGGTCGGCAAGGCCGCCAACGAGGTGCGCGTGGCGCTCGAGGGCCTGCTCGCAGAGCGCACCGCCGAGCTCGAGGCCGCAGAGCTCGACCGGCGGCTCGCCGAGGACCGCGTCGACATCACCCTTCCCGGCGACCCGCCGCAGCCGCCGGGGCGGCTCCACATCGTCTCCCGGATCCGGCGCCAGATGGAGGACATCTTCATAGGGCTCGGGTTCGCTGTGCTCGAGGGCCCGGAGATCGACTACGAGTACTACAACTTCACCGCGCTCAACCACCCACCCGAGCACCCGGCGCGCGCCCCGCAGGACACGTTCTACCTGTCGGAGCGCGTGCTTCTGCGCACGCACACCTCGCCGATGCAGGTGCGCGCGATGGAGACGCAGGAGCCGCCGATCTACATCGTTGTGCCAGGCCGCGTGTATCGCCCGGACACGCCCGACGCCACCCACGTGCCGATGTTCCACCAGCTGGAGGGCCTCGCCATCGACGACGACATCACGCTCGCCGACCTACAGGGCGTGCTGCTCGCCTTCGCGCGCCAGATGTTCGGCGAGCACACCAACGTGCGCCTCCGGCCGGGCTACTTCCCGTTCACCGAGCCGAGCGTGGAGGTCGACGTGTCGTGCTTCCGCTGCGGCGGCACCGGCTACGAGGGCACGCAGCGCTGCGGCACCTGCAAGGGCGAGGCGTGGATCGAGATCCTCGGCTCGGGGATGGTCGACCCGAACGTGCTCGACTACGTGCGCTCGAACGGCTACGACAACGAGCGGGTGCAGGGCTTCGCGTTCGGGATGGGGATCGAGCGGATCGCGAGCGTGGTCCACGAGGTGCCCGACCTGCGGATGCTCTACGAGAACGACGCACGGCTCCTGGAGCAGTTCGGCGCATGAGGGTCCCGGTCGGATGGCTGCGCGAGTACTGCGACCCCGGTCTCTCGGCCGAGGAGATCGCCGACACGCTGACGATGTCCGGCCTTAAGGTGGAGCGCCTTCACCGCGTGGGCGTGGACAACCCGGCTGAGTTCGTGGTCGGAAAGGTCCTGAGCGCGGAGCAGCACCCCGACGCCGACCGGCTCACGGTCTGCACCGTCGACATCGGCGCCGGCTCGCCCAGCACGATCGTCTGTGGCGCGCCGAACGTCGCTGCGGGGCAGACGGTTGCGGTCGCCCGGCCGGGCGCGATCATGCCTCACGGCACGATGCTCGGCGAGGCGAAGCTGCGCGGGGTCCAGTCGAGCGGAATGATCCTGGCCGAGGACGAGGTCGGGATCGGCGGTGACCACGAGGGGACGATGGTGCTCGACGAGTCGCTGCCGGTGGGCGCGCCGCTCGCGGAGCACCTGCCGATCGTGGATGAGGTGGTCGAGCTCGAGATCACGCCGAACCGGCCGGACGCGATGGCCGTCTATGGAGTGGCCAGGGACTTGCACGCCGCGACCGCCGCGCCGCTCGCCGCAGACCCGACCGCGACCGACGCCGAGCCGTCGGGCGACGACCGCGCCGAGGACCACGCGTCGGTCGACATCGCCGACCCGGAGATCTGCCTACGCTTCACCGCGCGCGCGTTCGACGACGTGAAGATCGGGCCGTCGCCGCTCTGGCTCAAGCAGCGGCTGATGGCGGCGGGACAGCGGCCGATCTCGAACGTGGTCGACATCACGAACTACGTGATGCTCGCGACCGGGCAACCGCTGCACGCCTTCGACCTCGACGAGGTGCGCGGCAAGCGGATCGTCGTCCGCCGGGCGCGCCACGGCGAGAAGATGAGGACGCTCGACGGCGTGGAGCGAACCTTCACCGACGAGATGGCGCTCGTGTGCGACGCCGAGGGCCCGAGCGGCATCGCAGGCGTGATGGGAGGGCTCATCTCCGAGGTCTCGGGCTCGACCACGCGCGTGCTGATGGAGGCTGCCACCTGGTTCGGACCGAACATCATGCGGACCTCGAAGGCGCTCGGGCTGCGCACCGAGGCGTCGGCCCGCTTCGAGAAGCAGCTGCACCCCGAGCAGGGGATGGCCGCGCAGCGGCTGGCCGCGAAGCTGATGGTGGAGCTCTGCGGCGCGCGCATGGTGCCCGGCACGATCGACGTCTATCCGAGCCCGGTCGAGCCGCGCGTCGTGCCGCTGCGTCCGGCGCGGATGGAGAAGCTGCTCGGCGAGCGGATCGACGAGGCGACCGCGAGGGGAATCCTCGAGCGGCTCGGCTTCGTTTGGCGCGGCGAGGGGGATTCGGGCGGCACGGGCATCTCCGGGCAAGACGCCCCGCGAGGCCACGTGATCAGGTGGCAGGTGCCTCGCTGGCGCGACAGCGACGTCCAGCGAGAGGCCGATTTGATTGAGGAGGTCGCCCGGCTCCACGGGCTGGACAAGCTGCCGACGACCCTCCCTGCGCGCGGCGAGGCGATCGGTTGGCTCACCGGCAGCCAGCCGCTGCGGCGCCGCCTCGAGGACCTGCTCCGCGGCCGCGGGCTGTTGGAGGCGATCTCGTACAGCTTCACTTCGCGCGCGAAGCTTGCGCGGCTGCGCATCGCCGACCTCGAGCCGCTCGAGATCAATAACCCGCTGAGCGAGGAGCACAGCGTCATGCGCCCGCTGCTGCTGCCCGGCCTGCTCGACGCCGCACAGCACAACGTCGCGCACGGCCGCGCCGGCGTTGCCTTGTTCGAGTCGGCGCACATCTACCTTCCCGCCGGCCCGCTCGAGCGGGTGCCAGACGGCTCACCAGGGGGTCAGACCCCTGCACAGGAGCCGACTCACATTTCTGTACTCCTGACGGAGGCTGCGCCGGCCGGATGGCGCACGCCCGCCCGGGCAGCGGACTTCTACGCTGCGAAGGCCCTGCTGGAAGCCGTGACGGAGGCGGCCCAGGTCGACTGGCGAGTCGAGGAGGGCGGGCGGCCTTATCTCCATCCCGGGCGTGCGGCCACCATCGTCACCGGCGAGGGAGTCCAGCTGGGCTGGATCGGCGAACTGCATCCGCTCGTGCTCCGCGAGTGGGAGCTGCAAGCGCCGGCCGCGGCCTTCGAGCTCGAGGTGGACCTACTGCACGAGCTGACGAAGGACCGCATAGCGACCTACAGCGATGTGACGAGCTTCCCCGCTGTGTTGCAGGACATCGCCGTGATAGTTCCGGAAGACGTGCCGGCGGCACGGCTTGCCGAGGTGGTGCGCGCGGCGGCCGGCGACCTGTTGGCTTCGCTGCGGGTATTCGACGTCTACTACGGGGAGCAGGCGGGTGAGGGGAACAAGTCCCTGGCGCTAAGGCTTCGGTTCCGCGCGCCGGACCGCACGCTCACGGACGAGGAGGTCGCGGAGCGCCGCGCAGCGATCGAGAAGGAGTTGGAGTCGATCGGAGGTTACCTCCGTGGCTGATCAGGTCGCCGTCGTTGGCGCTGCGGGCTATGGCGGCGCGGTTGCTGCCGCGATTCTGCGGCGGCATCCGTCGCTCGAGCTCACCGCGGTCACGGCCAGGTCGGATGCCGGGCGGCGGCATGACGAGCTCTACCCGCGCTATCGGGTGCCGCTCGAGCTCGAGGACTTCGACGCCGACGGCATCGCGGCGCGCGCGCAGTCGGCGATCGTCGCCTACCCGCACGGGGCGGCCGCTCCCGCGGTCAAGGCGCTCCGCGAACGTGGGCTCAAGGTCGTCGACCTGTCCGCCGACTTCCGCCTCGACCGGGACCGCTACGAGCGCTGGTATCAGGCGCACGTCGCGCCCGACTTGCTCGGCGAAGCCGTCTACGGCCTCACGGAGGCCCACCGCGACGAGATCCGGAACGCGGAGCTCGTGGCCGCTCCCGGGTGCTACCCGACGGCCGCGCTGCTCGCTCTCTGGCCGCTGCGTGACCACATCGACGATGTCGTCGTGGACGCCAAGTCCGGAGTCTCGGGCGCCGGCCGCGAGGCCACCCAGACGACCCACTTCGTCTCCGTCGCCGAGAACGTCCAGGCATACAAGGTCGAGGGGCACCGCCACGCGGCCGAGCTCGAGCAGGAGCTGAACGGCGCGAGCTTCACGTTCGTGCCGCACCTGGTGCCCGTCGAGCAGGGCCTGCTCGCCAGCTGTTACGTGACTGCGGACATCGGTGAAGACGAGGTGCTCGCCCTGTACCGAGAGGCCTACGAGGACGAGCCCTTCATCGACCTGGTGGACGAGCCGCCCGGCACCGACGACGTGCGTGAGACGAACCGCTGCCGCATTCACGTGACCGTCGTCGGCGAGCGCGTGATCGCGCTGGCGGCCATCGACAATCTCTGGAAGGGCGCCGCCGGGCAGGCCGTGCAGGACCTCAACCTGATGCTGGGCCTGCACGAGACCGAGGGCCTCGAGTGAGCGAGGGCACCGCCGCGGCGACCTTCTTCCGCTCGCGCTGGGTGGACGCTCCCACACACGTCCGGGAGCTCGACTCACGTCTGCTCCCGGCCGCGTTCCGCGCGGCCGGGGTGGCCGCGGGCATCAAGCCCAGCGGTGAGCTCGACGTGGGCGTCGTGACAGCCGACGAGCCGGACACCGTCTCCGCCGCCCGCTTCACGACCAACGCGCGCGTGGGCGCGCCCGTGATCGTCTCGAAGGAGGCGGACCTCGACCGCCTGCGCGCGGTGACGGCCAACTCGGGCTGCTCCAACGTGGGAGACGGGGTCCGCGGCCTCGAGACCGCAGCGGCGATGCAGGCCGCGGCCGCCGAGGAGCTCGGCGTGGAGCCCGGCCAGGTGGCCGTGGCATCGACCGGCGTGATCGGCGTCGAGCTGATCCGCGACAAGGTCGTTCCGGGGATCCGTGCGGCGTGTGCCGAGCTCGGCCGCGACACCGGCACCTTTTCGACCGCCATCCTCACCAGCGACACGGGCCCCAAGCGCGCCTGCCTCGAGGTGGCGCTGCCGTCCGGCGCCGTCCGGTTGTCGGCGCAGACCAAGGGCGCGGGAATGATCTCGCCGCGCCACGCGACGATGTTCTGCTTCATCCAGACCGACGCCGTTCTCGACGCCGCGACGCTCGACCTGCTCACCGGCGTGTGCGTCAAGCGCTCCTTCGACCGCATCAGCGTGGACGGGCAGCTCTCGACGAGCGACACGGTCGTGGCGCTCGCGAACGGCGCGTCGGGCGTGCGCGTGGAGGCGGAGTCGCCCGACGAGCTCGCCCTCGGCGAGGCGCTCGACGCGGTGCTGCGTCAGCTCGCGCTCGAGATCCTCCACGACGGCGAGGGCGCCAAGCGCGTGGGGAGGGTAGTCGTGAGCGGCAACCCGGACGCCGTCGAGCCGGTCGCCCGCGCGGTCGCAAACTCGCCGCTCGTGAAGTCGGCGCTCCACGGCGGCGACCCCAACTTCGGGCGCATCCTCCAGGCCGCCGGCCAGGTCTGGCCACGCGGCGACCCGTTCATCGTGGACCTCGAGATCGAGGGCCACCAGGTCGTGTCCGCGGGGGACGTCGTCGAGCCGGCGCCGGCCGAGCTCGTTCAGGGCGAGGAGGTCGAGTACGCGCTCACGCTGCCCGGCGAGGGCGGCGAGACCGAGGTCTTCTTCAGCGACCTCAGCCCCGAGTACGTGAGCTTCAACGCGGAGTACACGTCGTGAGAGACGTCGCAACGCTGCTCGAGGCGCTCCCGTACATCAGGGAGTTCCACGGCGAGACGCTGGTGATCAAGTACGGCGGCGCGGCGATGGTCCAGCCCGAGCTGCGGGAGGAGTTCGCGCGCGACGTGGTGCTCCTCAAGTACGTCGGGATGAACCCGGTCGTCGTGCACGGCGGCGGGCCCGACATCACGAGCTACATGGAGCGGCTCGGGATGGAGGTGCGCTTCGTGGAGGGCCTGCGCGTGTCCGACGAGGCCACGGTCGAGGTGGCGAAAATGGTGCTTGTCGGCAAGCAGAACAAGGACATCGTCCTACGGATCAACCGCCACGGTCAGCCGGCGGTCGGCCTCTGCGGCGACGACGGCCGCCTGTTCACGGTCAGGAAGCAGCTGGCCGGGGGCGAGACCGACATCGGCTTTGTGGGCCAGATCGAGACCGTCGATGTGGACGTGCTGCTTCACATCGCCGAGGACTACATCCCGGTGGTGGCGTCGGTCGGTGCCGACACCGAGGGCAACTCGTACAACGTGAACGCGGATGCCGCGGCGGCGGCCGTGGCGGAAGCGCTCGGGGCCTTCAAGCTGGTTTTCCTCACCGACGTGGAGGGCTGGCGCGCCGAGCCGGACGACCCGGGCAGCCGGATCTCGGAGGCGACCGCCCAGGAGGTGCGTGAGCGGATCCCGGAGGTGAGCGGCGGCATGCGGCCGAAGCTCGAGGCCGCTGTGCACGCGCTGGAGTCCGGCGTGGGGGCGGCGCACATCCTCGACGGGCGCCAGCAGCACAGTCTCCTGCTCGAGCTGTTCACGGACGAGGGCATCGGGACGAAGCTGTGGCCCTAGCGGAGCTGCAGGCTCTCGAGCGCGACGCGCTCATGGCGACGTATGCCCGCAACCCCGTCGAGTTCGTGCGCGGCGACGGCACGCGCTTGTGGGACGACGAGGGCAACGAGTACCTGGACTTCCTGACCGGCATCGCGGTGGCCCAGCTCGGGCACTGCCACCCGCACGTGGTGGAGGCGGTGCGCGAGCAGGTGGGTCGGCTGATCCACGTGGGGAACCTCTTCTACACCGAGCCCGGGATGCGGCTCGCTAAGCGGCTGTCAGATCTCTCGCTCGGCGGCCGCGTGTTCCTCTGCAACTCCGGCGCGGAGGCCATCGAGTGCGCCCTGAAGCTTGCGCGCAAGCGTCGCCCGGGCGGCGAGTTCGTCGTGATGGAGGGCGGCTTCCATGGGCGCACGATGGGCGCGCTGTCCGCCACGCCGCAGGAGTCGAAGCAGGTTCCATTCGCGCCGCTCGTGCCCGGCTTCAGGGTGGTGCCGCGCAATGACCCCGACGCGCTGGTCGCGGCCGTGAGCGAGCGCATCGCGGCCGTGCTGCTCGAGCCGATCCAGGGCGAGTCCGGGATCCACCCCCTCGACCATGAGGTGCTCCACGCCGCCCGCGAGGCCTCCGACGACCACGGCGCCCTGCTCGTCTTCGACGAGATCCAGTGCGGCGTGGGCCGGACCGGGACGCTCTGGGCGCACGAACAGCTCGGCGTGAAGCCGGACGTGATGACCGTCGCGAAGGGCCTCGGCGGCGGGCTGCCGGTGGGTGCGTGCGTGACGAACGCGGATGCGGGCTCGATCCTCCAGCCCGGTGACCACGGCTCGACCTTCGCCGGCGGCCCTGTGATCGCCGCCGCCGCGAACGCCGTGCTCGACGTGGTGACCGATGCGCGTTTCCTCGACACGGTGCGCCGGCGCGGCGGCCTGCTCGCCGATGGCGTGCGCGAGCTCGGCCTCGAGCCGCGCGGCCTCGGCCTCATGATCGGTTTCGACCTCCCGGACGCGCCGGACGTCGCGCGCCGGCTCCTGCTGGAGCAACGGCTCGTGGTCCACGCCACGGGCCCGGAGACGATCCGGCTGCTGCCGCCGCTCACCGTCTCGGAAGACGAGATCGACGAGGCCGTGAGCCGGCTCCGGGCGGGGCTTGGGTAGGGTCCGCGCGCGATGGCCGGCCAACGTCACACGCTGATCAAGACGGCGTCGTACGAGGCTGAGCCCGGCGAGGTCGGGCGCGTGCTGCTGCTGTACTCGGGCGGCCTCGACACGAGCGTGATGCTCAAGTGGATCCAGGAAGAGTACGAGGCCGAGGTGGTCGCGCTCACGGTCAATCTCGGCCAGCCCGGCGAGGACTTCGACGTGGTCAAGGGCAAGGCGCTCCAGCTCGGTGCGCTCCACTGCCACGTGGTCGACGCGCGCGAGGAGTTCGCGCGCGACTACGTCCTTCGGGCGATCAAGGCGAACGCGCTCTACGGCGGCGGCTACCCGCTCTTCACGGCGCTGGGCCGGCCGCTGATCGCGAAGCTGGCCGTCGAGTACGCGCAGAAGACGGGCTGCGACACGATCGCCCACGGCTGCACCGGCAAGGGCAACGACCAGGTTCGGATCGAGTCGACCGTCATCGCGCTCGACCCGCAGATGAAGATCATCGCGCCGGTGCGCGGCTGGCAGATGGGCCGCGAGGAGGAGATCGCCTACGCGCGTGAGCACGGCATCCCCGTGAAGGGAGGCACCGAGACCCCGCCGTACTCGATCGACGACAACCTCTGGGGCCGCTCGTCTGAGGGCGGCGCCATCGAGGACCTGGAGGAGCCGCCGCGCGACGACGTCTTCAACCTCGTGACACGGCCAGAGGACGCGCCGGACGAGGCGGAGGACGTGGTGGTGGGCTTCGAGCAGGGCTGCCCGGTGTCGCTGAACGGCGAGCGCCTCGAGCTGGTCGAGCTGCTGGAGCGCGCCGGCGAGGTCGGGGCACGCCACGGCGTCGGGATCGTCGACCACATCGAGGACCGGATCGTCGGCCTGAAGGTCCGCGACCTCTACGAGGTGCCGGCCGCGGCGATCATCCTGACCGCGCACAAGGAGCTCGAGAAGCTCGTCGGGACGATCCACCAGAACA
>Ga0126307_10003773_pt1 | contig 10425 bp, 10 predicted proteins | sample Plot28_FD_89955 | JGI IMG/M metagenome (GOLD analysis project Ga0126307, IMG submission 89955) | Serpentine soil microbial communities from UC McLaughlin Reserve, CA, USA - Plot28 | ecosystem: Environmental > Terrestrial > Soil > Grasslands | place: USA: UC McLaughlin Reserve, Lake County...
GATCGCGGCGCAGCTCGTCGGCGTGCTTGTCGAGCAGCTCGAACGTCTTGACGAAGCCCCAGGTGAGCTGCGGCCGGATCGCGTCCAGCCCGCCCGCGATGGTCCCGTCGCCGACGTCGCAGACCTCGCGCATGAAGCGCTTGAAGAAGATCGCGTGACGCGCCTCGTCCGCCTGCTGGGTGGCGAGGAAGTACTTCTGCTCCTCGCGGGGGGCGGCGTCGATGAACGGCGACAGGTTGTCGGCGACCGAGTCCTCCCCCCAGAAGAACAGCGAGTAGTTCCACATCGCGGCGCGCCGCTGGAAGTCGGAGAAGTCCTCGTTCCACTGCCGGCGGTCCTCGGTGAAGTCGATCTCCGAGGCGCTCCAGTTGCCCCGCTCCCAGCGTTGGTAGAGGTCCTCGTACGAGATCTGGTCTGCCGCAATCGACGCCATGTCAGGAACTCTACAAAACGTGCGCGTTCACGAAAAGCGGTGCGTCAGTCAGCGGCGAGCCTGCCGAGCAGTCGCTGCGCGAGGCCCTCGACAGGGACCCGCTCCTGCTCGAGCGTGTCGCGGTCGCGCAGGGTGACGGTGTCGTCCTCGATCGTCTGGTGGTCGATCGTGACGGCGAACGGGGTGCCGATCTCGTCCTGGCGCCGGTAGCGCCGGCCGATCGCGCCGCCGTCGTCGTACTCCGCCTTCATGTGGCGGCGCAACTCCTCATAGACCGCTCGCGCCTTCTCCGGGTGGCCGGCCTTGCGCAGCAGCGGGAGGACGGCGACCTTGACCGGCGCGAGGGCCGGGTGGAGCCGCAGGACGGTGCGCCGCTCGCCGCCGATCTCGTCCTCGTCATACGCGTCGCACAGGAACGCGAGCATCGAGCGGCCGACGCCCGCCGCCGGCTCGATCACGTACGGGATGTAGCGGTCGCCGGTCTGCGGATCGACCCAGTCGAGCTTCTCGCCCGAGAACTTGGCGTGCTGCGTGAGGTCGTAGTCGCCCCGGTTCGCGATCCCCTCGAGCTCCGACCAGCCGATCGGGTAGAGGTACTCGACGTCGCTGGTGGCGGACGAGTAGTGCGAGAGCTCGTCGGCCTCGTGCGCCCGCAGGCGCAGGTGCCCGGCATCGATGCCGAGCCGCACGTACCAGTCGAAGCGCTCCCGCATCCAGTGCTCGTACCACTCGTCGGCCTCGGCCGGCGGCACGAAGAACTCCATCTCCATCTGCTCGAACTCGAGCGTGCGGAAGATGAAGTTCCCGGGCGTGATCTCGTTGCGGAACGACTTGCCGACCTGGGCGATGCCGAACGGCGGCCGCCGGCGCGCGTACTGGAGCGTCGTCTTGAAGTCCAGGAAGATGCCCTGCGCGGTCTCGGGGCGCAGGTAGACCGTCGAGGCCTCGTCCTTCACCGGGCCGATCGATGTCTCGAACATGAGGTTGAACGCGCGTGACTCGGTGAGGTCGCACTCCTCGGTCTCGCCCGGATGCTTGGACGGCTTGCGGCCGCACTGCAGCTCGGCCAGATGGTCGGCCCGGAAGCGCAGCTTGCACGTGCGGCAGTCGACCAGCGGGTCGGTGAAGCCGGCGAGGTGGCCGGAGGCCTCCCACGTGCGCGGGTGCTGGATGATCGCCGAGTCAAGGGCCACGACGTCGTCGCGCTCCTGGATCATCGAGCGCCACCACAGGGCGGTGACGTTGTTCTTCAGGAGCACGCCGTAATGGCCGTAGTCGTAGGTGTTCGCGATGCCGCCGTAGATCTCCGAAGCGGGGAAGATCAGGCCGCGGCGCTTGCACAGCGCGACGACGGCGTCCATGGTCGGGGCCGGCATGGGGCCAACCTATACTCCCCGCCCGCATGCCGATCTACGAGTACCGCTGTGAAAACGGGCATCTGTTCGAGGTGATGCAGAGGATCACCGACGACCCCGTCACCACATGCGAGACGTGTGGCGCGGCGGTCTCGCGCGTCTTCCACCCGATCGCCGTGCACTTCAAGGGCTCGGGCTTCTACAACACCGATTACGGCACGGCCAAGCGCAAGCGCGAGACCGACAAGGCGGCCTCCGACGGCGCGGACAAGCAGGACGCCAAGGCCAAGGAGCCCAAGAAGGACGCCTCCAAGGACGCGTCGCCGTCCGCGGGCTCCGCGGATTGAGCGCGCGCCACGCCGGTCTGCTGGCGGCGCTGTCCGCCATCTGGGGCGGGTCCTATCTGCTGATCAAGTACGCGCTCGAGGACCTCTCGGCGCCGATGATCGTCTGGCTGCGCGCCGTCCTCGCATCACTGGTGCTGCTGGTGGTGCTGCGCGGGGCCGCGCGCGGCGCGCTGGCCGACCTGCGCCGCCGCCCTCGCACCGGCGCGCTGCTCGGGTTCCTCGCCGTCGCGCTGCCGTTCATGCTCATCACGCTCGGCGAGCTCGAGGTGCCGTCCGGGCTCACCGCCGTGCTGATCTCGCCGGCGTCGCTGTTCGTGGCCGCCTTCGCGCCGTTCCTCGATCCCTCGGAGCGCATCGACGGCCGCCAGGCCGGCGGCATGGTCATGGGCCTCGGGGGCGTCGCGCTGGTGGTCGGCGTGGAGGCGATCCACTCGCTGGGCCAGTTCCTCGGCGCGCTGGCGATGGTCGGCGCGGCGATGTCGTACGCGCTCTCGAGCTTCGTCGTCAAGAACCGCTACGCGGGGCTGACCGCGGTGCAGACGCCGCTCGTCTCGCTGTCGGTGACGTCGCTGATCACGCTGCCGTTCGCCGCGGCGACGCTGCCGGGCGACGCGCCGGGGCTCCGTGCGCTGCTCGCGGTCGTCGTGCTCGGGGTGGTCGGGACCGCGCTGGCCTTCGTCATCTTCTACAAGCTGATCGCCGAGGTCGGCGCCGGCCGGGCGTCGCTCGTCAGTTACCTGGCCCCCGGCGTGGCGCTGTTCTACGGCGCCCTGTTCCTCGACGAGGCGATCACGCCCGCGGGGATCGGCGGGCTCGTGCTCATCCTCGCCGGCGTGGCCATCGCCTCGCGCCCGGCGCACCGCCCGGCCGCGCCCGAGCCGGTGACCTGCGAGCTCGCCGAGCCCGCCCGGTAGGTTCCGCGCGCATGGACCTGACCCTGTCCGACCGCGAGGCCGCGTTCCGCGACGAGGTGCGGGGCTGGCTCGCCGAGAACCACCCGGGGCCGGTGCCCGACGGCGACGACGCCTCGTTCGAGTTCAAGCGCGACTGGCAGCGGCAGCTCAACGACCGCGGCTGGGCCGGGCTGTCGTGGCCGACCGAGTACGGCGGGGCGGGCGCGACGCTCGTCGAGCAGGCGATCTTCTCGGAGGAGCTGGCCCGCGCGCGGGCGCCGCAGGTGGCCAACGTGCTGGGCCTCGCGATGGGCGGCCCGACGGTCATCGTCCACGGTACGCACGACCAGAAGGAGCGCTTCCTCGCGCCGATCCTCTCCGCGGAGGAGATCTGGTGCCAGGGGTTCTCCGAGCCCGAGTCGGGCTCGGACCTCGCGTCGCTGAAGACGCGCGCCGTGCGCGACGGCGACGAATGGGTCGTCACCGGCCAGAAGGTGTGGACGACGATGGCCCACCAGTCGAAGTGGTGCATGCTGCTGGCGCGCACGAACCCCGACGCGCCGCGCCACCGAGGGCTCTCCTACTTCCTGATGGACATGGAGCAGGACGGCGTGGAGGTGCGGCCACTGCGCCAGCTCACCGGCGAGGCCGAGTTCAACGAGCTGTTCATCGAGGAGGCTCGTGTCCCGCACGCGCACATCGTCGGCGGCGAGGACAACGGGTGGGCGGTGGCGATCACGACGCTCATGCACGAGCGCGCCGGGCTGGCCTTCGCGCTCCAGGTCGACGTCCAGATCATCCTCAGCGAGCTGCGCGAGCGGATCCGCGAGGAGGGCCTCGAGGACGATCCGCTGGTCCGCCAGCGCTACGCGCAGCTGCACGTCGAGGCGCAGGTGCTGCGGCTGAACGCCTACCGCGGGTTGACCGCCACGATGAAGCGCGGCGCGCCCGGGCCCGAGGGGTCGCTGGGCAAGTGGCACTGGGCCGAGGTCAACCAGGCGCTGACCGAGCTCGCGCTCGACCTCGCCGGGCCGCGGGCGACGGTCGCCGGCGACCGCTGGGCGTATCGCTTCCTGCGCTCGCGGGCGAACTCGATCGAGGGCGGCACGACCGAGATCCTCAAGAACATCGTCGCCGAGCGTGTGCTCGGCCTGCCGCGGGCCCCGTCGCCATGACCACGCCGTGAACTTCGACCTCTCGGACGACCAGCGGACGATCAAGGCGACCGCGCGCGAGCTGCTCGCGGCGCGGTTCTCGTGGGACGAGGTCCGGCGGCTCGCGTTCGAGGACGAGCGCGGGTTCACCGACGCCCAGTGGAGCGAGGTCGTGGAGCTCGGCTGGCCCGGGATCGCCGTCCCGGAGGACCAGGCCGGGCAGGGGCTCGGCACGGTCGAGCTCGCGGTGCTGGCCGAGGAGGTCGGCTATGCCGTGGCCCCGACGCCGCTCGTGTCGACGTGGATGTGCGCGCAGCTCCTCGCGGCCGGCGGCGAGGCCGCCCGGCTGCTCGACGGCGGCCGGCGCGGCGCGGTCGACCGCTGGGACGGCGCCGCGGTGCCGGACGCCGGCTCGGCCGACGTGCTCGTCAGCGCTGACCGCGTGACCGAGGAGTTCACGGCCGAGCGGGTCGAGTCGCTGGACCCGACGCGGCCGCGGTTCACCGTGGAGGCCGCGGGCGGCGAGCCGCTCTCCGGCGACCTCGAGCGGGCGTGGCGGCAGGTCCAGGTCGTCAACGCCGCGGAGTCCGTGGGCGTGGCCGAGCGGGCGATGGATATGGCCGTCGCCTACGCCAAGGAGCGGCGGCAGTTCGGCCGCCCGATCGGGACCTACCAGGCCGTCTCGCACCCGTGCGCGCAGATGCTGCTCGAAGTGGAGGGCGCGCGCTCGGTCGTCTACTGGGCGGCCTGGGCGCTCGACCACTCGCCGGAGGAGGCGCCGCTGGCCGTGGCGTGCGCGGCGGCGTACGCGCTCGACGCGGGCCGCCGCGTCCCGCGCGCGGCGCTGCAGGTCCTCGGCGGCATCGGCTTCACCTGGGAGCACGAGCTCCAGTTCCTGCTCAAGCGCGGGGAGGCCAACGCCCACGCCTGGGGCTCGGCGGTCGAGGCGCGCGAGCGCGTGGCCGCGCTTCAGCTGCCGGCCTGAAGCGCGCCGGCGAGCCGGTCAGCCCTTGAGGAACTGCTCGACGGCCTGGGCCTTGGTCGCCTCGTCGACGGTGAGGCCGGCGCCCCCGTCGGGCAGCGTCGTCGCGCCCGAGGGGCGCAGGACGTTGCGCCGGCCGGAGCCGCCGATCATCTCGGCGCCGACGAGCCCGAGCAGCGAGACGCCGCTCATGTCCGAGCGCACGGCCTGCGGCGCGGCCCAGGAGACCCAGGGGAGGCGGATGAAGGTCTCGAACGACGTGACCTTGCCCTTGATGGCGTTGATGATCTTCTGCTGGCGGCGCACGCGGGCGCGGTCGTCCTCGGTCGGCCGGCACTCGTTCTTGCGCGTGCGGGCCAGCGCGAGCGCCTGCTTGCCGTTGAGCTCGTGAGTCCCGCGCTTGAGTCGCAGCGTGTAGCCGCCGTTGCGCGTGCCGCCGTTGATCTTCGACACGACGCACTCGCCGGTGTAGTCAACGCCGCCGAGCGCGTCGATGAGCTCGGGGAAGTTCTCGAAGTTGACCTCGACGAGGTGGTTGACCTCGATCCCGAGAAACGACTCGACGGTCTTGATCGAGAGCGCCGGGCCACCGATCGCGTAGGCGGCGTTGATCTTGTCCCGGCCGTGGCCCGGGATGTCGACCACGGTGTCGCGCAGGATCGACAGCGTCGCGTTCTTGCCGCCGCCGACGCGCAGGAGCAGCATCGAGTCCGAGCGGGCCGGACCCTGGCCGATGGTCGTCGCGCCGGGCTCCTTGGAGCCCGGCGGCCGGGCGTCGCCGCCGAGCACGAGGATCGTGTTCGGCGAGGTGAGCGTGAAGCCGCCGCCGCTGAGCGCGGCCTCGGCCGCGTCGGAGATCTTCGCCGACTGGATCTGCGCGGAGATCAGGAAGACGACGAGCGAGACGAGCAGCCAGGCGCTGACCGCGAGGGCCAGCCAGCCGACCACGCGGCCGACGGTGAGCTTGCGCCGCTCGCCGTCCCGCCGGCGCCGCGGCAGCCGGAGCCCGCGGCCGCTGCGGTGGACCTTGTACGGCGGCGGCTCGCCCGCCGCGCCGTCGCGCCCGCCGTCGAAGCGCCCGTCGTCGCGGCCTCTGAACCAGCGCGGCCGCGACCGGTAGACGGTGTACTCGGGCGGGTCGTCGTCGCGGTCGTCGGCCATGGGGGGAGCGGTATCGTGGCCGGCGTGGCCGAGGGTTCCGTCATCGGGGTGGACCTGGGCGGAACGAAGCTCCTCGCCGGCGTGATCACAGCCGACGGGACGGTGCACCACCGTACCAACCGCCTCGTCGCCGGCCTCGACCAGGAGGGCTTGCTGCAGATGGTCGGCGACGCCGTCCAGCAGCTGCGCCTCATGGCCGGCGACGACGTCTGCGCCGCGGGCTTCGGCATCCCGTGCACGTTCGACTCGGCCACGGGCCTCGCGGTACAGGCGGTCAACGTGCCGCTGCACGACGTCCCGTTCGCCTCGCTCATGGCCGAGCGTCTCGAGCTGCCCGTGTCGGTGGACAACGACGCGAACTGCGCGGTGCTGGCCGAGGCGCGCGCCGGCGTCGCGGCGGGCTGCTCCGACGTGGCGCTGCTCACGCTCGGGACCGGCATCGGCGGCGGGCTGCTGCTCGGCGGGCAGGTCTACCGCGGGTCGCGCGGCGGCGGCGCGGAGCTCGGCCACATGGTCATCGACGCCGACGGCCCGCCGTGCCAGGGCACGTGCCCGAACCACGGCTGCCTCGAGGTCTTCGCGTCGGGGACGGCGCTGCTGCGCGAGGCCTCGCTCGCCGTGGCGCAGCGGCCCGACACGCCGCTCGGCCGCGCGCTCGCCGCGGGCGACGAGCTGACCGGCCCGCTCGTGACCACGATGGCGCGTGAGGGCGACCCCGTCGCGACCGGGGCGCTCAGCACGGTCGGCACGCGGCTGGGCGTGGGACTGGCCTCGATCGTGAACATCTTCGACCCCGAGGTGATCGTGATCGGCGGAGGCGTCGTCGCCGCGGGCGAGCTCCTGCTCGAGCCCGCCCGCCAGGAGATGCGCCGCCGCGCCCTTCCGCCGGGCAGCGTCGCCGTCCGCGTCGAGGCCGCGGCCTTCGGCCCCGAGGCCGGCATGATCGGAGCCGCGATCATGGCCACCGAGCGAGGCGGCCTCCTCCAGGAGGCCCCGCCCGACGAGCGCCACGCGGCGTGACGCCCGCCCCGTGACGCCCGGCCGACTCGTCGTCTGCCCGACACCGATCGGGAACCTCGAGGACGTCACGCTGCGCGTGCTCTCCGCGCTGCGCGACGCGGACCTCGTGGCGTGCGAGGACACGCGGCGCACGCGGGTCCTGCTCGAGCGCTACGGCGTCCAGGCGGCGCTCGTCTCCTACCACGAGCACAACGAACGCGAGCGCGCCGCCGAGCTCGTCGAGCGCATGCGCGCCGGAGCGGTCGTCGCCCTCGTCTCCGACGCGGGCATGCCGCTCGTCTCGGACCCGGGTTACGTGCTCGTCCAGGCGTGCGTCGCCGCCGGGCTCGCGATCGAGGTCCTGCCCGGCCCGTCGGCCGCCATCGCCGCGCTCGTCGCCTCCGCGCTGCCGGCCGACGCCTGGCGCTTCGCCGGGTTCCTCCCGCGCAAGCGCCGAGCGCTCGGCGAGGTCTTCGCGGCGCCGGAGACTCTCGTCGCCTTCGAGTCGCCCCGCCGCGTGGGCGCGTCGCTCGCCGTCCTCGCGTCGATCGACCCGGACCGGCCGGTCGCCCTCTGCCGCGAGCTGACGAAGGTCCACGAGGAGATCGTCCGCGGCACCGCCGCCGAGCTCGCCGCCCGCTACGCCGACGAGCCCCCGCGCGGCGAGGTCGTCCTCGTCATCGGCGCCGCACCGGCCCCGACCGCCCTCGACCCCACCGCCGTCGACGCCGTCCGCCGCCTCGTCGAGGCCGGCGCCCGGCCGCGCCCCGCCGCGGCCGTCGTCGCAGACCTCACCGGCGCCCCGGTCAACGCCCTGTATCGCGCGGCGACGGGGTCGTGACGGCGCGCGCTGCGCCGCGCCGCGGGACGCCGCTCCGGCCCGCGGACGCCGCGCCGGCCCGCCGGACGCCGCGCCGGCCCGCCGGACGCCGCGCCGGCCCGAACTTCGGCATTGAAGGAGGGTGAGCGGGGCGGGTTGTGACCGTCAACGTCGACGGCACGACGCTGCGCGGCACTCGGTCGACGTTGACCGCCTATATGACCGTCAACGTCGACGGCACGACGCTGCGCGGCACTCGGTCGACGTTGACGGTCACGCGCCGGTCAACTTCGACAGGGTTGCCAAACGACGGGCACGTCGACGTTGACCTCGATATACGAGGTGAACGTCGACACGAACGCGAGAACGACCGCCCCGTCGACGTTGACCGGTGGATCCGGGCCCACCCCCTCGATGCCCGAAGTTCGTGCCGCCGCCCCGCGCCGCGTCACAACTCCGTCTTGCCCGCGTGCCGAATCACGCGCGCGCGGCTGAAGCGGGCGTGACGGGACGGAAGATCGGGCGGTGCGTCCGATGCGCGCCGCCCTCATCGCCCTCTTCGCCGCCACGCCCGCGCAGGCCGCGTGGGCCCCGCCGGTCGATGCCCCGGTGACCCGGCGGTTCGACCTGGGCGCCGACCCCTTCGAGGCGGGGCGCCATCGCGGCGCCGACTTCGACGCGTCGGCGGGCGCGCCGGTACGTGCGGTGTGCGGCGGTCGTGTCGCGTTCGCGGGCCCGGCCGGGACGAACGGGCGGGTCGTGACCGTCCGGTGCGGGCGGTGGCGGGTGACGCATCTGCCGCTGGCGACCGTCGCGGTCGCCGCTCAGGCCCGCGTCGACGCAGGCGACTTGGTCGGCACGGTCGCGGCTTCCCGCGCGCACATGGGCGTGCATGTCGGAGTGCGGCGCGCGGGCGACGCTTTCGGCTACGTCGATCCGATGCGGTTCATCCGGGCGGCGCAGACGCCGCCGGTCGTGCCGCGTGTCGGGCCGTCGCCGCGCGGCGCCGTGCCGCGCGGCGCCGTGCCGCGTGTGGCCGTGCCGCGTGCCGCCATGCCGCCTGCGTCCGTGCCACGCGGCGCCGTGCCGCGCGTCGCCCCGGCGGAACCCGGTGTGCCGGCCGCGGCCTGGGGTGGCGTGGCGGCGGTGCTCGCCGGGCTCGGCGGCGGGCTCGGATGGCTGCCGCGGCGACGGCGCGGCCGGAGGGCGGTGGCGCGCAAGGAGGTACCGTCGGCGGTGTGAGCTCCTTGTTCGTCGGATTCGGGCTCGGGTTCTTCGTCGCCGCGCAGCTCGGTCCCATCTCGCTGCTCGCGATCCGGTCCACGCTGCGCGACGGCGTCGTGGTCGGACTGGCGATCGGCGCGGCGGTGGCGATCGTCGACACGCTGTACGCGGCCGCGGGCGCTGCGGGCGCCGCCGGGCTGCTCGAGCTCGAGCCGCTGCGGCTCGCGTTCGGCCTGCTCGGCGCGGGCGTGCTGATCGCGCTCGGCGCCAGGACGCTGTGGAGCGCGTTCCGCGTGCGGCTCGGCGGTGAGGCGCGCGAGGAGGTCGCCACGCCGAAGCGCGCCTTCCTCACCGCGCTGGCCGCGACGGCGTCGAACCCGCTGACGATCGCGTCGTGGGCGGCGATCTTCGCCGCCGCGTCAACCGCCGGGGCCGCGGCCGGCGGAGGGGTCGTCGCGCTGCTCGCCGGCGTGGGGCTCGGGAGCCTGACGTCGATGACGATCCTGACCGGCGGCGTGAGCGCTGCCAGGCGCCACGTCGGGCCGCGCCTGCTGAAGACCGTCGACGGCGTCGCGGGCGCCGGGCTGATCGGCTTCGGCGGCCTGCTCGCGTGGCGCACGCTGCGCGGCTAGGGCGCGGCTAGCCTTCAACGCCCGCCGATGGCCTTCTACGTCACGACCCCGATCTACTACGTCAACGCGGCGCCGCATCTCGGCCACGCGTACTCGACGATCGGGGCCGACATCCTCGCGCGGCACATGCGCCAGCGCGGCGAGGAGGTGTTCTTCCTCACCGGCACCGACGAGCACGGCGAGCCGGTCGCGCAGGCGGCGGAGCGCGAGGGTGTCGAGCCGAAGGCGCTCGCCGACCGCAACGCCCAGCGCTTCCAGGCGCTGATGCCGCGCATCAACGCCTCGATCGACTTCTTCATCCGCACCTCCGACCCGCGCCACAAGCAGCGCGTCCAGGACGTCATGCAGCGCGTGCACGACAACGGGCACGTCTACAAGGGCATGTACGAGGGCTGGTACTGCCCGCGCTGCGCCGACTTCAAGAC
>Ga0126307_10003774_pt1 | contig 10425 bp, 14 predicted proteins | sample Plot28_FD_89955 | JGI IMG/M metagenome (GOLD analysis project Ga0126307, IMG submission 89955) | Serpentine soil microbial communities from UC McLaughlin Reserve, CA, USA - Plot28 | ecosystem: Environmental > Terrestrial > Soil > Grasslands | place: USA: UC McLaughlin Reserve, Lake County...
GAATCCCTGAAAAACGTCAGCGCTGTTTAATGGATAACGAGTTTAGATATTTACTCGTTTGAGATTCTGAGCCGTTTTGATTAAATCTTGTAAGGAACCGATATCAGCATGCAGTCCCTTGGGTCCGCCTTCTAATTGTATTGAGTCCAAATTTTGAATTTTTTTGCCGAGTCCCTCTGGGCCCGCTAAAAATAAAAATCGTCTATACTATATTGAAGTACTTAAACGATTAGCAATGTGCTTAAAAACAATAGATGCTGTATCCTCCATCAAGTTCCTTGATTCTGCAATCGCTTTCCGTTTGTTGTGCATTGCAGTGCAAACCTCCTATCTATATCACTGAGAGAACATAATGATTTAGCCATGGAAAAGACGACGACAAATAATAATAATATGCCTGAAGGAATGGGTTGGAGCGTAGTTCTATCTATCGCCACCTTTTTCGCTTCGATAGCAGCAATTATTGTGTGGTTGTTTTTCTGTGCCGAGAACTTCAACGTTTATCAGAATATTGTCATTGTTGTAGTGATTATCTTGGGTTTCGTTGCTCTAATGGGGGCAACCTGGGCCGCTTGAGGAATGAAGCAGGCAGAGCGGCGGAGTGAGAGGCGATTCTAAATCGTGCTGAGATTAATTACGAAAAGACCTCTGGGAATTATAATTCTCGTGGCGACTGAGCTAATCCTTGCTTACATATCAATAGGCGCTGGCGTGGAACGTACGAGATCCCTCTGGAAAATCATTCGATTTGCAGCCTTTGCTTTTCCTTTTCTCATACCTCTCTTACTATTTGTCATTAGTCATTTTATCATCACTTTGGATTCTTACAATATTAATCTGTGAAGGTCTGTTCGATTCTGTTAACTTGTTGGAACATTATTGCACTAAAGTCAGGCTTACCTGCTTTGTCATCGCAAACTGCCGAAGTTAAATAATATGCCAATTATCTTATCGCATGAAAGCTGCAGTTGTTCCTAAAATAGGCAGTAAGTGGGAAGTTAGAGAGGTTCCGACACCTGAACCTTCAGCCAATCAAGTATTGATAAAAATTCGTGCAAGTGGCTTATGCTATACAGATGTACATATGACTGAAGGCAGGCTTTCAGTTCCGATAGAGTTTCCTCGCACCATCGGCCATGAGCCGGTCGGAGAGGTTGTTACACTGGGAGAAGGAGTAACCACGCGCAAGGTGGGTGACAGAGTGGGAGTCCCTTATATTCAAGCATCATGCGGAAGGTGCGAATGGTGTCTGCGTGGGAAGCCGATGTTCTGTGCACAGCGTATTGGGACAGGTATCGGCATTCAAGGAAGCCACGCTGAATATATGGTGGCATACGCTGATGCTACAATGCCCATACCAGGTGGCTTGGCAGATGAGCAAGCTGCTCCTGTATTTTGCGCAGGCTACACCGTTTGGAGTGGTATAAGGTGGGCAAACCCAAAGCCTCACGAAAGAATTGCAGTGGTTGGAATCGGTGGGTTAGGGCATCTGGCGTTACAATACTCGAAGGCTGCTGGATTCGAAACAATTGCAATAACTCATTCAAAGGACAAGGTGGAACTGGCTCATAAACTTGGAGCCGAAGTGGTTGTTTCTGATGGTCAGGGATTGAGAGAAGCTGGAGGGGCAGACATAATATTGGCTACAAGCAACTCCTACAAAGCAGCGTCAGACACTTTAAGGGGTTTGAGACCAGATGGAAGATTGATGTTTATTGGAGCCTCTGATGAGCCTTTCACCATACCATCTCCGGGCGAATTATGGTTGAATCGCCTTCAAATAATTGGCTCTAACCAGAACGGTCGGGAGTATCTATACGAAGCGTTAGATTACGTTGCAAAAGGTAAAGTCAAGGTTATGGCTGAAACATTTCACCTAGATGATGTAGCTGATGCATATGAAAAGGTGGCCAATGGTAATGTTCGCTTCCGCGCAGTAATTAAAGATTAGCAGGCGACCATTGGGTGCTGTTAAGACAAGGTTATAGCTAGGAGTGTGGCTTTACTCTTTGTGTTGAATCTGATTGTTTGAGTCAGATATCATTTCATCGATTGTTTGTTGGAATCTTTATCTTTATGGTAAAGCCAAATTGCAGGGATTCTGTAGGGAAACTAGTAACTATGAGTCGAATAGTTGTTCCGTAGCATATAGACAAACATGTAAAAGTATAGAAATTGAAGGCTTTTCTTCATGGTTTCTACGTAATTACTTTTCACCATCACTTTAATTTTATCGTCTACCGCTCTGTTGACCTTGAAATAATCGCCTAAAACATTCAAGGTATTAAATTTCTGTATCACTACCTCCACCTCCCTCTCTTGTGGGATTTCTAAACGCCGGGCCTCCGAACGCTACAGTTCCTCTTCTACATTCATCGCAATTTCCATCTCCTAAATGGAGCGAGCTCGTGGTAGGTTTCTTGCACTTTTAGCTCAGTCATCTCCCTCGAGCATTGAAATCCACTATCTAACACTTCTGAAAAGCACAGGGAATCTTGGCCCCGACTTCTAGTTGTATCTGAGTCTATCTTTTGAAGTTTTTTATGCCGAGTCCCTCTGGGCCCGCCTAAAATAAAAAAATGTTCAAAAAATGGACTCGATGTTTATTATGAATTATGCAATTCGATTATCAAGAGAATTAGAAATTTTCTGCCAAACTTTTATTTTGCATAAGTTACAGCATTTGATCATGTCAAGACCCGACAGGTTAAAGCGCCAGCCAACTGCCAATACTACTCCACAATCAACTCCAAGCTTTGATCCTATTGATCCAGATAAAGAAGCAGCGAACCAAAGAAGCGAAGCGGAACAAGAAGAAATCACAGGATCTGTGGAGGAAAAGAGAGAAGGTCGACAGAAATCTAGCGGTGGCCGAAAACCTAGCGCTACTCAAAAATAGTCAAAATATATCAACCAGTGCCCCCCTGATTAATTTTGGGGTTTACAATGTATTGTTTTTATTCTAAAATACCTCAAAAATGGTAGAGAAAAAGGGTTTTGCACCATCTAATCGTCAAATACTTTCTTTTGACCTTTAGGTCTGCTATTCTCATCAATCTTTAATTCTCTTACCATTCTTTCTTCCTCACTTTCATTATCCCTTCTTTCTCCTTGAGGTCTGTTGTATTTGTCAAACCTTTCCTCTCGCTCTCTTTCTTCTTCCTTCCTTATCTTTTCGCCCTCTGGAACCCGTTTCTGACTTGGTGTTACAACACTTGACTCCTGCTGTTCTGGATATAATCCCAATGAAATTGCATCTAACCTAATCAAGCTTCCATGAGATGCCAGCCACTCTATCTTGCCACTGACAGACTTTGCCATCTCTTCATTTTCTGTGACGATATAGACCTTGTCAAGTCCGCTTCTTATTCCCCTAAATGCAGCTTCTTCTATCTTCCTTAGTGACAGCTGGTTATCTTCTGTATCTTGGCTGGCTCCCTGCCCTTCTTCTGCTCCCAGCTTTAGAAATCCGAATTTGATGTTTGGAAGAGCAGAGTGCAAATTCATATTCCAAACAACATCAACAGGGCCTGCACCATAGTCTATGTTTTGCTCTACCTCAAAGCCCTTCTCCTGTCCTGCCTGAACTAGCTTATCCATAGAATGATGCGTCATTTCTCTCTAAACAACCTCCCCTCCAGTTTGCGTGCTTCTACGTTCCCGTGAGCCTTGTATACCGCTTTTTGACACAAGGGTTGAAGGCGTAAGCACCGTGACATATTTTCGCAATTGCAATATGCTTGTATCAGGCATTGACTCTATTGCATCTTTGACTTGTTTGGTCATTGTTTCAGTTGGCACTACAAATACGAGCTTGTCAATTAGGTTCAACATGGCTCTTGCTATCCCTTCATTTATCGAGGAATTGGAAAACTCGGTAAGACATATGAAGCCAAGTCGCATGTCTGGCAGCGATTCAGAGCCTGGCTTGAAAACCCATGTTATATGAACTGGCCCTGCTCCCAGGTCATGGTTTTCTATTATTTCATAACCAAGGTCCCTACCCATCTGTATTATCGGTGCCTTGAGAGTATCAATCGCTTGAAGCCTCTCTTCTGCGCGTCTTTCAGGTTGAGAGTAAGAGTTTTCTCCTTGTTGACTCATACGCAGCCTATCCATACTATTATTTTTAACAGTTATACGACATGGGGACAAGCTGATATTGCCATATTGATCGAGTTTCGTGCTACCCACGTAGAAGCCATTCTGCTCAATCAATTGCTACTTTTTTATTTTTTAACCGATCAAAGCACACCTTTCTCAGAAATCCTTTAAAGTCATACTATGCAACAAATGAAATGGCCACAAAACAGGGAAAAAAAGAAGAGCAGGGAGAAAAGATCAAAGTTGACGGAACAGAGGTCAATGTCAAGACTCCACCACCTAGCAAAGTAAGACCTGTATACTATTGCCAAACCTGCGAGACATCGTTTCCAAGTCAATTGGATTTAGACGAGCACATGAATATTGACCACAAGAACAACAGCAAAAAAGATAATGTTGTCGCATGAATTTTTTTCTATTGGTTTTTAGATTTATCTACTAATAGTACTACGATTCAAAATTGTTATTTTACATTTCCACCACATTGCACTATGTCTAGAGAAGACAAGTCTCAAATAGTAGAACAGGGAGACATATTCTTCTTCTATAGACCAAAGGTTGGAACAGAGGAGGTAACCAGCACAGAAGATGTCCAACGTTTTTACATGGTTACTTCCCCGGAGGAGAGGGATAGTAAATACAGGCTGTTTGTATTGGGTAGAAAACAGCTGCCGGAGATTGTTGAGGACAAATCAACATCAGAAGAAAGAAACTGGGCTCTTAACACCCTTACAACGAATAATGCAGAGGACATACGCAGGGAACTTCTTGCAGCTGAATATGAAACTGAGACAAAAGGAAAGAGGAGAATGGCAGCAGCTGCTCCAGCTGGTGAGGGCAAATACTCGATTGTAAAGCACGATAACCATACCGAGCTTGCATATGTACTGGAGCTGCCAGAAATGCCTGGACCAACACAGAAAGAATTTGAAATAAAGAAAGAAGCAAGCTACATAGTCTCCGTCAAAAATCCTGACATACAAACCCCCGGGTTCAAAGCTTTTGAGAAAAGGAAACCAGATTATCCAGCAAACATCAAACAGAAGTTTGGTGATAAACGATGGATAAACGTAGAGGATCCAGAATTGCTAAATTACGAAAATACTCAATTGTTGATGATAGGAGCAAGAAGAAAGGATATTGAGGAGGAGCTTGGTATCGATTTGAACGAAGAGAAAGAAACAGAAAATACAGCCGATCTTTTCAAAGGACTAAAGGTCAAAATTGAACAGGTTCCGCTAAGGCCTCTGCTTATGGGAGAATTTCCTAGTAAAGCTGAGCAACCTTTCCAACAAGAAGCAAGACATCTTTCAAGAGAAGAGGCACCAGGACGTGGGGGCAAAGTTGGAGGAAAAGCAGCTGCATCAAGAGCACCTTCAGCTGCAGCAATTGCAAAGATATTATCTGGTGCTGATTTCCCAATGAAAAAGAATGAGGTGATAGAGTATGCACAAACTAACAAGTCAAAAGTCGAGGCTGCTGAAGAAGTAATTCAAGTAATCAGACAACTTCCAGATAGGACATACAGTAACATGGCAGATTTACAGAAAGCACTCGCAAAGGTGAGATAAACGATGGCGCAATTCACTTGCAAAGTATGCGGAGACAACTTTGATCAAAAGTCTCGCTTTGAGAGGCACATGGCCACTTCACATCCAGAAAGTGCACCATCAGCAGCAGATATTGAAAAAACATTATCCGGAATACAGTATCCAAAGTCAAGAGAAGAGCTAGTGGATTATGCGTCTGGAAGAGTTTCAGATGACGAAGAACTGATCAATCTTATCAGATCACTTCCAAGTAGACGGTATCGAGACGCAGCAGAGGTTGCAATAGCTCTGGGAGAAGTTAAACAGAGGCAAGGAGTCAGAAGCTCAGAAGAGGTCACCAAGACAGAAGCCCCAAGTACAAAGGGTGGAAGGGCTGCTGCAGCCATGTCAGTTTCTGCTGCCGCAATTGCCAAGGTTCTTTCAGGAGTAGATTTTCCAAAGAATAAAGGCGGACTCAAAGATCATGCCCAAAAAATATGAGAAACATGGAAGAAGTCGGAGATCCTCAACGCATCATAAGTGTAATAGACAACCTTGCTGACCGGGAATACCAAAACATGGCAGATGTAGAAAAGGCAGTAGGTCAACTGGTATAACGGTAGCTCGAAGACTATATGCTTCAAGACATGAGTGCAGAGCCTGTTATAGAAGAAAAGCATGGCAAGGCTGCATCCATAATAGATATTCTGACGGAGATAGGAAGACAGAAAGGATTTGAAGTTAAAGCAAGTAAAGATTATGGTGTCGGACCAATAGAAATATTCTGGCGTATCGCTATCCGGCCTGCTCTGAGAGATCTAACATGTGGATTTGTCGTTATGAAGCCGTTGGCTCAAACGCTAAATAAAGCATTAACAAAGGGTGGGGTATAAAGACGGGAAGATTTCCAAAATGATCAAAGCTGGCAAGAATACCGTGACATAGAAATTGCTTGTATAAAGGATATAGAGGAGCTTGCTTTTCGCGTGATAAGGACTGGCTTCGACAAAGTGTACTTGGTCGCAGAAAATGAAGAGGCTGCCAAAGCAATAAGTGGCAGAATTGAATGGCTTGCTTCGCATGCTAGTATCTTAAGGCTTAAGTCTGTCGCAGTTGGATTTTCATTGGATCAGAAGACTTCAATCGTTATCATTCCCAGCCAAAAAAGAGTCCAAAAGGGTGAAAAGTTAAGAAAAAAAGCAATCAGGAAAAGGCAAGCCAATTTAGAGAAATACGAAAGACCAAAAGGTGAAAGAAGAAGAAAAAAAGAGCCAAAAGAAAAGAGAAAAGAGAGGAAAAACTGGAAAGAATCGGCAGATCCAAAGGTCAAAAGCTAAAAATAACAAGCTAAAACAAATGTAGATGGAGCTTATATCTTAAGTTGCTAAATATCATACAGCGCGCATCGTCGTGAGGAGTCAATGTTATATGGTAATATCTGATGAACCACCAACAAATCAGGAACAGCGAAAGAAGAAAGGCTGGATTGATCTCATAAATGAATCTGTGCACACAAGCGATGACGTTGATACTGGAGACGTAGACGCAGTTACTCGTGACTTTATTGTAGTTAAGAGAGGATTTGTGAATGTTCATTACTATTACATTCCCATGGGGAAGGTTGAAGGCTGGGATGGCCATGTTGTGTGGCTAAAGGTGCCAGAAGAATATGTCAAAAGAAATTATGAGAGAGACATACACCCCGACCCATCACGTTATTACATAAAGGATTTTCCTGGCTATACTGCTGTCTATCCAGAAGTTGAGGTAATTATGCCAAAATATTCGAGGCCCGTATACACCACAAAGGATACAACTCCTGAAAAATATCGTGAATATTTCTGCGAGTTATGTCAAAGAAAATTTGATACAGAAGATGATCTAAGCCAGCATGTTAACACTGGTCATTAAACTGCAGGTTTTTGCTTTTCGTGATCACTTATAGAAATGAACAGTCATCTATAAAATTCGGAGAAAAAAATCTTTGCGGCACATAGAATACTTACTAATTTACCTCTGCTGCTGATGCTCATTCCTGTTATGCTGATCGAGCTCTTGTTGTGAGTTGAAGGACGTGCCAGGTATTCTGTTGTTGATTTTTTATGATTACTTGTGCATCCTCGGTTATACTGGGAGCAAATAAATTTCTTGCCTGAAATCCCGATAAAGCAAAGACTATGATGACACCTGCGGCTATAATGATTATGGCTAATTTTTTGAGGGAAATGTCGTGTAAGCTCATAATCTGTCCACCACCATGTCAACAACATTATCCATGTTCCTGTCAAACTCCATCAACATAGAATAAAAATCAATCCGAAGAAAGGATGAACCACTGAGTTGTTTGAATGAGCTTTGGAGCCGAGCCGACACGATTTATCACTCAACCACATAGTTCTGTAATAAGGGTCTGATGAGACTCGACCATAAAGATTAAAGTTAGTATGTATGAACCCCTTTACATACAGGATCCAAACCCCTTGAGCCCGCCTTTCTTATTGTATTGAGTCCAAATTTTGCTCTTTAATCCTCTTAATATTGTTTGTGTAGATGTTAATCTACGTCAATTGAAATTCGGAGTTTCTTTACAGGATGAACTTAAGGAGAAGAAGATAATATTTTCCATCCATTCCTCAAATTCCCTGATCTTTCCCTTCTTAGCTTTTCTTGTTACGATAACTGTGACTGAACTGTCATCATTTGAGCCTTGATTGTTGTCATTATGATGCACAATCATGGGATGCGCATACAGACTTTTCATTTCCGCATCTATTATTTCTGCTGAATGAAAGGTCGTGGATCGAAAGCCAGCCTTAATGAACTTATTTTCCCATCATCATTCACGTGAAACCATCCACATACAAGCAATGGTACAGGCGGCGTGCCAACATTCAATTCGTATAGAAGGCAGACATCTTGGCCATCCACGAATACCTTCTTGATGTCAAATTTTGGTAAGTTCAGGTGTTCATTATATTTCAGGTATGGTTCAGCTCTATCAAACGAATTAAGAGGCGACACGTACGATATGTTATCGCTTATGTAACTTCTGGCCGATTGAAAGTCCCGGCGCTCCACCAAAGCCTGTAGATACTCCATCACGATTTCCTTTGCACTTTTTGCAGAAGATTCATTTTTTTGCATGGCATTCCTTCAGAAGCATTGGATTTATTATCTTGTGAGGTACACCTTCCGATTTAGGGAAACTTAAATTCAAGCTGGGCGCAAACTAAGTAGTGGACTCGAAAGACTTTCAGTTGTTTGTAGCGCTATATAGCAATGCACGCCAAAGCTACGCGTCACTGGGGAGGAGAGTCTCGCTGTCTGCTCATTCAGTTCGGGACCGGCTGAATCGCTTAAAGAGCAAAGGAATCCTACAAGGGTTCATGTTATCGATAGATTCAAGTGTGTTTGACCGCGATGATGTCCTGTTATTCTTCAATGGTGAGTACTCGCGCAAGACTGTACTAAAAGCGTTCGCAGCGCCAGATGTATCTTGGGTAATCTGGAAAGTGGATGGACAAATGATCTTGCGGCTATGGACTAAAAATGAGCGTGAAGCTTCAGATAATCTTGCTAAAATCTTAGGTGTCAGACCCTCAAGGCGAGCTTTCGAGCCGCGCAAAGGGCGAGCACCGCTTACCATCACTGACTTGTCAATAATAGATGCTCTTGTAGATGACCCCAAAGTGCCATTTGGTGAGATTTTGAAAACCACTAGGCTAAGTCCAAAGACTGTACGCAAGCACCTTAATCGACTCTTGGAGACTAAAACGATATCTGTTGATCCTATTCTTGGCGCACTTACAGATTCAGGCGAGCTGATATATCCACTGTTGATTGCGGGAAAGGTCAGCATGGACGACGTACGAAAAATAATGGGCGAGACAGCCCAAATACGCCATACTCTCGAGCCTCCGATGAAATATGTGCTTTGCAAAGCAAGCTCCTTGGCTGATTTGATAACAAAGACCCGCGCGCTGGAGAATGTTCAGGGAGTCGAGTCTGTCACAATATCTCTGAATCGTGAAGTGCTAGTCTCTACAGACCTCAGACACTCCCTAATCAGGGAGGAAATAAGGAAACTGAAAAAGAACCAAATGAAATACGCTGCACCGATTGAGGTTCCATACAAAGGATAAGGATAAAGTCACTGTTTTCGCTTGCCGCACTTTTCTTTGTGACTTGGTCTGAAAAGCAAGTAGATGTATTATTTTGTTAAAGAAGTGCTTTATTGTTAAGAAAGTCCCTCTTAAAATCGACTTCTTAAACAAAGCTGACTACTATATCAAACAAGTAATCAACGAACTACTACGGAAGAGATTAAAAGCTAGAGGTAAACTGAATTAATAACCTGTTTTCAAGATATATTTCGGATCATGAAACTGTCTCATATCAATCCGAAGGATCCAAACCCCATTACGGTTATAGATAACCTCTAAAGCTTGGTTAGTAGAACCCGATTATATGTGGGAATCTAATCCCGACGGGCCCGCTATGATATCACTCCTAAAATAGGATTCTTGTGAAAATAGGAATGAAATACAAAAAGTTGCAAGAAGGGGAAGAAGCATCGTCGATGGTGCGCTCTTTATCGTAGGACTATGGCTCCTGTTGGAATTCTGGTTTAGGGATTAGAGCTAAAATAGGGATTAGATAGGATCATCAGCAGAAGAAGAAGAGGAGAAGTTGTGTACTGTTATTGTGCTGCTCACCAAACACAATGCTACCTTGTAAAGCAGATTGGGCCAGATTTGAGCAGTAGTTAAGTTCTCTTTTCAATAGCTGCATA
>Ga0126307_10003776_pt1 | contig 10424 bp, 11 predicted proteins | sample Plot28_FD_89955 | JGI IMG/M metagenome (GOLD analysis project Ga0126307, IMG submission 89955) | Serpentine soil microbial communities from UC McLaughlin Reserve, CA, USA - Plot28 | ecosystem: Environmental > Terrestrial > Soil > Grasslands | place: USA: UC McLaughlin Reserve, Lake County...
ATCGGCCGCGACGGACACGGCGTCTCGATCGAGGGCGACCTCATCCTTCGCGGCGTCACCCGCCCCGTCGAGATCACGGGCACGCTCACCGGTCCGATCACGGACGGCTACGGCAACGAGCGGCTCGGCCTCGATCTCGAGACCACGGTCAACCGCCGCGACTACGGCATCGACTGGAACGCAGACCTGCCCTCCGGCGAGTCGATGCTCGCGGACGACGTCGTCATCACCGCCGATCTCGCGCTGGTGCAGGCGTAGCCCGATGAAGATCCTCGCGATCAGCGGCAGCCTCCGGGCGGGCTCGCACAACACCGATCTGCTGCAGGCGGCTGCCGCGGTCGCGCCGGACGGAATCGACATCGAGCTCTACGACGGGCTCAAGGAGATCCCGCCCTACGACGCGGACGACGACGTCGCGGGCGAGCAGCCGCTCGCCGTGCAGCGGCTGAAGAACGCCCTGGACGAGTCCGATGCGATCCTGATCGCGACCCCGGAGTACAACTCGTCGATCCCCGGCGTCCTCAAGAACGCGCTCGATTGGGCGTCCCGGCCGCTGGCCGAGTCCCCGATCCGGAACAAGCCGGCCGCCGTGCTCTCCTCGAGCACGGGGATGTTCGGCGGCGTGTGGGCCGCGGCGGAGACCCGCAAGGTGCTCGGCGCGCTCGGCGCCCGCTCGCTCGATGACACCGTCGCAGTGCCGAAGGCGCACGAGCGACTCGCCGACGGAGTCGACGCGACCCTGCTGGACGAGCTCCGCACAGTCGTCGACGCACTCGGCGCCGCTGTCGAGGCACGCGAGCAGAGCCGGGTCGCCGCCTAGGGCGTCAGACCAGGAAGCGCTCGACGGCGGCGACGGTTTCGTCGAGCGCGTCCCACAGCAGCGTGTGGCCCGCAGCGATCCGCTCGACCTCGAGCAGGCCGCCGAGCGCGACCTGGTGGTCGCCGAGCAGCTCGTCGTAGGGGATGTACGACGTCTCGCCGAGAACGAGCAGCGTCGGCACACGGACGTGCTCGAACGGCGGCGGCTCCCGCGTCATCTCGCCGTAGGCGGCCACGACCGCGCTCTGGCAGTAGCGGTAGCGGAAGCGGCCCCCGTCGTCGGGCAGCAGATGGGCCACGAGCTCCTCCTCGACGAGCGCGCGCGGCGCCGTCGTGAGCACGCTCTCCTCGTATCGCCGGTCGATCCCCTCGTCGAAGGAGACGTAGGAGCGGTCGCGACGCGCATTCTCCGCCGCCGCGATCCCGACGTGCGGCGGGATCCGGATCGCCGGATCGAGCAGGACGAGGCGCTCCACGCGCTCCGGCGCCGCCGCGGCCGTCTCGTACGCGACCCGGCCGCCGAAGGAGTGGCCCAGCCACGCGGCTGACTCCGGCGGTGCTGCCTCGAGCACGTCGGCGACGTGCTGCTCGAGGTTCCAGGGCGGCTCCCACGGCGAGCCGCCGTGGCCGCGCAGGTCGAGCGCGACGACGTGGAAGCGGTCCGAGAGCCGCTCGGCCAACCGCGCGAAGTGGCGACCGTGGCTCGTGACGCCGTGCAGGCAGACGAGCGAGGGCCGGCTCGCGTCCCCCCACTCGTAGTGCGCGAGGCTCAAGAAGGAGACGTGGCCAGGGGGCCCGAGACGAGCTCGTCGCGACGCGTGTCGGCGTCGTTGACGAGGCTCCAGACGACGACGCCGTTCTTGTCGATCAGAAATGTGCCGCGGACGGCGGCCCCGGTGGCGTCGTCGAAGACGCCGTACGCCGTCGCCGCCTCCCCGTGCGGCCAGAAGTCCGAGCCGAGCGTGTAGGTCAGACCCAGCTCCTTCTTCCACGCCTGCCGAGCCGGGGCGCCGTCGCACGAGACGAGGACGACGTCCGTCTCGGCGCTCTCGAACGCCGGCAGGTTCTCCTGCAGGTCGCGCGCCTCCTCCTCGCAGATCGGCGTCCAGGCAAAGGGGTGGAAGACGAGGAGCACGTTGCGGCGGCCGCGGAAGTCGGCGAGGCGGACCCGCTCGCTGCCGGTCACCTCGAGATCGAACTCCGGCGCCTCACTCCCCGTCTCGATCTTCGGCATTCGCCGCCTCCTCCCCGTTGCCCGAAGGCCGATAGTAACGCCGTCCCCTGAGTTCCTCGGGGAGATAGTCGACCTCGAAGCCCCGTGGGTCCGTGTGCGGGTCGATGTACCCCTTGCCGTGGCCGAGCTTCTTCGCCGCTGCGTAATGGGCGTCGCGAAGCATGGCCGGAGGCCGCAGGTTGCCCGCCTCCCGGACGTCCGCCCGAGCCGTCCAGATCGCATTGGCGCTGGCCTTGGACTTCGGCGCGTTGGAGAGGTAGATCGCCGCCTGCGAGAGGTTGAGCTGCGCCTCCGGCAGGCCGACGTGCTCGAGCGCGTGCGCCGCCGCCACCGCGACCTGAAGCCCGCGCGGATCGGCGTTGCCGACGTCCTCGGAGGCGAAGATCACCATCCGGCGAGCGATGAAGCGGGGATCCTCGCCGCCTTCGAGCATCGCGGCGAGGTAGTAGACGGCGGCGTCGGGGTCGGAGCCCCGCATCGACTTGATGAACGCGGAGACGAAGTCGTAGTGCTGGTCGGCGCCCTTGTCGTAGCGGAGCGGCCGCTTGCGGACAGCATCGTCGACGTGCCGCTCCTCGAGCGGCACTCCTTCCGCCTGCGCCGTCTCCCACGCCAGCTCGATCGTCGAGAGCGCCGTGCGGGCGTCGCCGCCGGCGCGACGCGCGATCAGGGAGACGATCTCGTCCGGCACGTCGGCCTCGATCGCCGCGGCGCCCCTGCGGACGACCTCGGCCAGCTCCTCCTCCGACAGGGCCTCCAGCTCGACGACCTGGCAGCGCGAGAGGAGCGCCGAGTTGACCTCGAAGTAGGGGTTCTCGGTCGTCGCGCCGATCAGCGTCAGCAACCCATCCTCGACGGCCGGCAACAGGGCGTCCTGCTGTGCCTTGTTGAAGCGGTGGATCTCGTCGAGGAAGAGGATCGTGCGCTGGGCGTTGCCGCCCAGCCGGTCGCGGGCCCGCTGCATGACGGCGCGCACGTCGTCGACCCGGGCCGACACGGCCGAGAGCTCCTCGAAGGCGGCGCCCGTCTCGGCGGCGACGATTCGCGCCAGGGTCGTCTTGCCGACCCCGGGCGGGCCGTAGAGGATCAGCGAACGGAGACGGTCCGCCTCGATCGCCCGGCGCAGCGCCGATCCCTCGCCGAGCACGTGTGTCTGCCCGACCAGCTCGGCGAGCGTGCGCGGGCGGAGCCGCTGCGGCAAGGGCGCAAGGACGGCCGACCGCTCGCGTGCGGCATCCGCGAAGAGGTCTCCCATACGGGCAGTATGCTCAGGCCGTGGCGACGCACGAGGACTTCTCGGAGCCCGTACTGGCTGGTGCTGCGGCGAGCGATTACGAGCGGTACCTCAACACGGACGAGCTGCTCGCGCTGCAGAAGACTGCGGACGAGTGGGTGCACCGCGACGAGCTCCTCTTCCAGACCGTTCACCAGTCCTCGGAGCTCTGGCTCAAACTCGCGTGGAACGACGTCGAAGCCGCGACAGAGCACCTCCGCGTGCAGGAGATCGCCGCGGCGCTGCGGCTGCTCCGCCGCGCGACGCTCTGCCTCCGCTATGCGACGGAGCAGCTGGACATGCTCGAGCACATGTCGCCGTGGGAGTACCAGGAGATTCGCAAGGTGCTCGGCCACGGCAGCGGCTTCGACTCGCCCGGCTGGCGGGAGCTGCGCCGCGTCGTCCCTGCGCTCGGGCAGGCATTTCACGCACTGCGCGAGCAGGCCGGGCTTTCGCTCGTCGACGTCTACGTCCGCGGCCGCGAGCACGAGGAGCTGTACCAGCTCGCCGAGGCGGTGATCGAGCTGGACGAGCGGATCAACTTCTGGCGGATCCGCCACTACAAGGTCGTCGCGCGCGTGATCGGCGACTCCGTCGTCGGCACCCAGGGGACGCCTGTCGAGGTGCTCGGCCGGCTGATCCAGCACGTCTTCTTCCCTGAGCTGTGGCGCGTCCGCAACGAGCTCACGGCCCTCTCGCAAGAGGAGCGGTGAGTCTTCAGGGCGAAGCGGTCGGGCTGCTCCAGCAGCTGCTCCGGCTGAACACCGTCAACCCGCCCGGAAACGAGACGATCGCTGCGGAGCTGCTCCGCGACTACCTCGAAGCGAACGGGGTCGAGGTCGAGCTCTACGGCCGCGTCCCCGGGCGGATGAACCTCGTCGCGCGCCTGCGCGGCGGGGACGGGCCGTCGCTCTCCTTCCTCTCCCACACCGACACCGTCGTCGCGAACCCGGCCGAGTGGTCGCGCGACCCGTGGTCGGGCGACCTCGCTCACGATCACGTCTGGGGCCGCGGCGCGCTCGACATGAAAAACCAGGTCGCTGCCAGCGCGGTCGCGATCGCGTCGCTCGCCCGCGACGGGTTTCGGCCGCCGGGCGACCTCGTCTTCGTCGCGGCGGCGGACGAGGAGGTCGGCGACAACTACGGGCTCCAGTGGCTCTGCGCCGAGCATCCAGACGCCGTGCGTGTGGACTACGCGGTCAACGAGGGCGGCGGCGAGCGGGTCGCGCTCGGCGGGCGTGCGTTCTACCTCTGCGCGGCGGCCGAGAAGATGAGCTCGCCGCTCAAGATCACGGTGCACGGACGCAGCGGCCACGCGTCGATGCCCGGGATCGCCGACAACGCGCTCGTCAAGGCGGCGCCGCTGATCGAGAAGCTGGCCGCGTACCGTCCCGAGGCGTCGATCGGGCCCGAGGTCGCCGGCTTCCTCGATGCCGTCCTGGGCGAGCAGCCACCGCCGGACGAGGTGCTCGAGCGGCTCCGAGCCGTCGACCGGCTGGCCGTCGACACGATCGAGCCGCTCCTCTCGTTCACGCTCTCGCCGACGATGATCGAGGCGTCGGAGCGACGGAACGTCGTCCCCGGCACGTGCGAGCTCGTCGTCGACCGCAGACTCCTTCCCGGCCAGACGCCGGAGGACGTCGACCCGCTCGTCCGCTCGATCCTCGGCGACGGCGATCACTACGAGCTGGAGACGATCGAGCGCTGGGGCGGTACGCGCTCGCCGCTCGACACGCCACTCTGGCGGGCGATCTCCGACTGGGTCGAGGAGACGGAGCCGGGCGCGAAGGTGGCGCCGCTCTGCTGCTCCGGGTTCACCGACTCGCACTGGCTGCGGGACGCCTTCGGCACGGTCGCCTACGGGTTCTTCCCGATGCGGACGATGAGCCCCGAGCTGGCGGCCAGGCTGATCCACTCAGCCGACGAGCGGACGCATGTGGACGACCTCGGCCTCGGCGTCGACTTCCTGCGCGCGATGGCCCGCTCCCTGGCCTGACCATGCTCGAGCTGCACTCGCCCGACGGCGCCTTCGAACGGATCGAGGCGTATCTGCGCGAGCGCGGCTTCTTCGGGCCCGGAGGCGAGGATCTCCTCGCGAGCGTCTATCTCGGCTACGGGCTCTCGGAGCCGCTCCGGCGCACGAGCGTTCCCGCACCGCCGGAGCCCTGCCCGCTGCCGCTCGCGGCCGTGGCCGTCGCGGATAGGTGGGGTCCTGGCCCTGGTATGCCCCGCACGAGCGATGTCTCGATCGGCCCCTGGGAGCGGACGTGGAGCGAGGACGACTACGGACACGCGGTCGAAGCGGTCCGCGTGGCGATCGGGCGAGGCGATGTGTACCAGGTCAACCTCGTCCAGCACCTGAGCGCGGACTTCGAGGGCGCCCCGGGCGCGCTCGCGACGAGGCTTGCCTCGTTCGCGCCGCGAACGCTGGCCGGCGACGGCTGGGCGGTCGTCTCCGCATCGCCGGAGCTCTTCCTCGCCCGCCGCGGCCACCGGGTCTGGACGGCCCCGATCAAGGGCACCCGGCCGCTCGGCGAGCACGTCGAGGGCGAGAAGGATGCCGCCGAGCACGTGATGATCGTCGACCTCGAGCGCAACGACCTCTCGCGTGTGTGCGAACCCGGCTCCGTGCGCTGGCCGGAGCTGATGGCCGAGCGGGAGCTGGCCGGAGTGACGCACCTCGTCTCGACGGTGGAGGGAACGTTGCGCGCGGGCGTGGGGCTCGCGGAGCTGCTCGCCGCGACGTTCCCGGGCGGCTCCGTCACGGGGGCGCCGAAGCTGGCGGCGCTCGACCAGATCGCCGCGCTCGAGCCGGTCGGGCGTGGCGCGTCGATGGGCGCGCTCGGCGTTGTCCGAGGGAACGGCGACCTCGAGCTGGCGCTCACGATCCGCACGTTCGCGGTCGCGGAGGAGCGGATCCACCTCTGGGTCGGCGGCGGGATCGTCTGGGACTCCGAGCCTGAGGCCGAGATCGCGGAGTCGTGGACGAAGGCCGGGCCACTGCTCGCCGCGATCGGTGCACCCGTCGAGGCGGCGCGGCGATGACGCTGCTCGCCGTTGCCGTCGGCGGCCGCGGCGTCATCGATCCCGAGCAGCCCGTGCTCCGCGCCGACGACGAGGCGCTCCTCCGCGGTCGCGCCGCCTTCGAGACGGTCCGCGTCTACGGCGGCAAGCCGTTCAAGCTCGCGGAGCACCTCGAGCGGCTCGCCGGCTCAGCCCAGATGATCGGCTTGCCCGCGGTGAACCGGCTCGAGCTCGAGACGCTGGCGCAGCAGGCGCTCGAGGAGGCCGCGGCGCCCGAAAGCGTGCTCCGGCTCTACTGGACCCCGACGCCGGTCGCGCTCGCGCTCGTCAGCACGCTCGCCGACCACTACGGGGAGCTGCGCCGGCGGGGCCAGCGCCTGATCTCGCTCCGGGGCGTCCGGGCGGAGGAGCCGTGGCTGCTCCCGGGGGTCAAGTCGACGAGCTACGCCGTGAACATGGCGGCGGAGGCCGAGGCGAAGCGTCAGGGCGCCGACGACGCCGTTTTCGTCGACCGCGAGGGGACGGTGCTCGAAGGACCGACGACGAATCTCTGGTGGCGCCGTGACCGGACGCTCTTCACACCCTCGCTCGACCTCGGGATCCTCGCGGGCGTCACGCGTGCGACCGTGCTCGAGCTCGCAGGCGCCGCCGGCTACGCGGTGGAGGAGGGGGAATACGGCCTCACGCAGCTCCTGGCCGCGGACGAGGCGTTCACGTCCTCATCGGTGCGGGAGCTGATGCCGGTGACCGAGCTCGACGGTGCACCGATCCCGCGCGGGCCGGCCGCCGACGACCTCCAGGCCGCTCTCAGACGCGCCGCCGAAGGCTAGGCTGTTCCGATGGCCCGGAAGCTTCGCCTCGGTGGGATGGCCCTCTCGAATGGCGTGCTCGTCCACGGGCCGAGCGCATGGGCGTGCGCGATCCGAACGGACGAAGGCGAGCTCAAGGTCGCGTCCGGCCGCAAGCGCCTGCTCGCGCCCGGAATCCAGCAGCCCATCCTCCGCGGGCCGCTCCGGCTCGCCGAGGCATTCGCCATGATCCCGGACCTGCGCCGCCAGCTGCCCGAGGCGCGGCTCCCGTTCGAGCGGCCCTCGGTGCTCGCCGCGACGGTCGCGAGTGCGGCGACGGTGCAGGTCGTCCGCCGCTCGCCGAAACTCGGCGCGACCGCCCGGGAGCTCCTCTCCGGGGCGCTCTCGCTCGCGCCCGCGATGCTGGCCCTCCGGGGCGGCGAGCTCGCCGCCTACCACGGTGCGGAGCACGTCTCGATCGGAACGTACGAGCATGGGGAGCTGCGGGCGAAGGAGCACGAGCGATGCGGCTCGCACCTGATCGGGCCGCTGCTGGCGGCGTCCGCGGTCGGCAACGCGCTCGCCGCACGCGCCCCTGCGCACCTCCGCGGGCCGGCCAGGACGGCGAGCTCGGTCGGGGCCGTCGGCGTGGCCGTCGAGGTGTTCGCCTGGATGACGAAGCATCCGCGGCATCCGCTCGCGCGGGCGCTCGCGAAGCCCGGTCACGAGCTACAGCACCGAATCGCGACGGCCGAGCCCACCCCGGAGCAGCTCGAGGTCGCCGAGGCCGCGCTCGCCGCCTGTCTGGAGCTGGAGCATGACGTCGACCGGCCAGGAAGCTAGGCCGCAGCGCCTCCCGCCCGAGATCTTCGACCTCCCCGTCGAGAAGATGCGGGAGGGCTACTACACCGACGCCTACTTCAACCACACGCGCGAGACGCTCCTCCGCGACGAACGCCACCCGCGCGTCGTGATGCAGGTCTTCCAGCGCAACCAGGCCATGCTCGGTGGCGTCGACGAGGCGATCGCCGTCCTCAAGCTCTGCTCCGACGACTGGGACGAGCTGACGGTGCACGCGCTCCACGACGGCGACCGGGTCGAGCCCTGGGAGACGGTGATGACGATCGAAGGCGCGTACACGCTCTTCGCGCACCTCGAGACCGTTTATCTCGGCGTGCTCACCCGGCGGACGCTGATCACGACGAACACCGCGCGCGTCGTCGAGGCGGCGAACGGGAAGCCGATCATCTTCATGCCGGCGCGCCACGACCACCACCGCGTCCAGACCGGCGACGGCTACGCCGCCTACGTCGCCGGCGCGATGATCGGCGCGGAGATCGGCGTCACCTCCGACGCGCAGGCGTCCTGGTGGGGAGGCCGCGGCGTCGGCACCGTTCCCCACGCGCTGATCGCCTCCTACGGGGGCAATACCGTCCTCGCCGCGACGAAGTTCGCGGAGTGGGCGCCCGAGGACATGAACATCGTCGTCCTCGTCGACTTCGAGAACGACTCGGTCAGGACGGCACTCGAGGCCGCGCGGGCGCTCGGCCCGCGCCTCTGGGGCGTCCGGCTCGACACCTCGGGGCAGCTCGTCGACCGCTCGCTTTGGAACGAGATGGGCGACTTCGACCCCCGCGGCGTCAATCCGCGCCTCGTCCACAAGGTGCGCGACGCCCTCGACGCGGATGGCTTCGAGCGCGTCCGGATCGTCGCCTCGGGCGGCTTCACCGTCGACAAGATCGAGGACTTCGAGCGCCGCGGCGTCCCAGTCGACGCCTACGGGATCGGCTCGTCGCTGATCCGCGGCCAGAACGACTTCACCGCCGACATCGTGATGACGGACGGGCGCCCGTCGGCGAAGGTCGGGCGGCGCTACCGCCCGAACGCCCGGCTCGAGCTCGTCGGCTAGGCCCTTCGGTCGGCGGGCAGATAGTCGCTCACCTCGAGCCGTCGACCAGTTCGCCCGGGAGCAGCGAGAACATGACCGAGTCGCGGCGACGGCCGTCCGGATGGTCGAGATGCGAGCGGAGGACGCCCTCCCGGCGGTAGCCGACCTTCTCCGCGACACGCTGAGAAGCGCCATTGTCGGGATCCGTCATCAACTCGAGACGGAGTAGGCCGAGCTCCTCGAGCGCGTAGTGACTGAGCAGGCGTAGCGCTCGCGTGGCGACGCCGCGACCTCGGGCGTTCGAAGCGCACCAGTAGCCGATCCGACCGGAGCGGTGCCGGTTCACGTCCATGCCGATCGAACCGATCACATCCCCTTCCCGCACGATGGCGTACGCGTGCGGGCCGACCTCGTGCTCGCCGCGAACGAAGGCGAGCGCATGCTCGCGCGTGTACGGCCGCGGGAGAGCCGGCAGCCAGAAGAGGAGCTCCGGATCCTGGCAGGCCTCGTAGACGGAGTCCGCATCTTGTTCGCGCCACCCGCGCAGCGTGACGACGCCGTCGGAGACGAGCTCGTCGCTCACGTTCCCAGGAGCTCACCGACCACGCCCGGCCACTCGGGCAGCGGCTGATCGGAGCGGACGACGTTCGCGCCAGACTCGGCGAAGCGGGCGAAGTGCGCGTCGGCCTCGTCCGTGTAGTCGACCGAGCCGGGCACGACGACGGACGAGGTGCAGTCTTCGAGCAGGTAGACCTTCTCGTGGAGCCCGCGCTCGTGCACGTTCGGGTCAGACAGGAGATCCTCGATCGTCCAGGCGACGCAGTGGCTCTTCGCCTCGCCGGCGATCACCACCGCGTCGTATTGGAGCAGGCGCTCGATCAACGGTTGGTTCCGCGTCCCGAGCGGCTCCCCCTCGAGGTCGAACTCGACCTCCGGGCCGAGCATCGAGTAGTGCTCGGTGAGCGGGTTGTCGCCCTTCGGCTGGAAGTCGAGGGGGGCGTGGCGGGCAATCGAGTGGAAGAAGAGCGCCTCCTCGACCGCAGAGACGAGCGCGTAGCCGATCCCGCCGAGCATCGCATGGAAGGGCCAGATCGTGAGGTTGTACTTGCCGCCCGCGTCGAGCGTGCCGGCGTAGTAGCGGAGGTGCTGCTCGGCGTAGTCGGGATCGAGGCCGAACCCCGACGCCGTCGCGGGGTCGACCCGCCAGCGGCCGGTTTCGACGTCGGCGGCGGTGACGAGCGTGAACGGCTCCGGGTGCCGCCCCTGCTCGTCGACGAGGAACACTCGATGGAAGATCTGCAGTGCCTGGTGCGTGTCGAGCGTCGCCACGATCTGCGTCAGCGCGCCGAGGTTGCGGTAGACGAACTCGCAGACGCGGCGCGAGTCGTCGAGCGCGCC
>Ga0126307_10003777_pt1 | contig 10423 bp, 16 predicted proteins | sample Plot28_FD_89955 | JGI IMG/M metagenome (GOLD analysis project Ga0126307, IMG submission 89955) | Serpentine soil microbial communities from UC McLaughlin Reserve, CA, USA - Plot28 | ecosystem: Environmental > Terrestrial > Soil > Grasslands | place: USA: UC McLaughlin Reserve, Lake County...
CCTGGGGGTCGATTGAGAAATCCAGAATAAGAAGGCAGGTTTGACCAGGCACTTTGAGCTGGCGAGGGGACTCGAACCCCTAACCTGCTGTTTACAAGACAGCTGCGCTACCGATTGCGCCACACCAGCATTGACGGCTATTTCCCCTTGTGGGAGGTGCTCTAGCCGCTGAGGACGAAACCCACATCAGGCGTCCACCCCCTGATGTGTGTGCACTGTGTGTGCAATCAGGTTGGCGGCACCGTCCACGGCCTTCTGAGCGATGGTACCGACCAGGTGGCCGTACACGTCGCTGGTGATCGCGATTGACGCATGGCCCAGCAGCTTGCTCACGACGGCGATGTCGGCGCCTGAGGCGAGCATCAATGACGCGGCGCAGTGCCGGAGGCCGTGGAAACTTAGCGGCGGAAGCGGTTCACCCTGACGTCGGAGGGTCGAAAACAGGCGCGTGACATAGCTCGGGTCGAGCGGTCTGCCGTCCTCCATGGTGAACACATGCTCCTCGGTCCGCCACGCGTCCTGGGCGGCCTCCGCCTCTGCGGCTTGCTTAAGCTGCCAGCTCAACAGGGCGCCAACAGCAGCGTCCGAGAGTGGCACCCTACGCAACCCAGCCCTGGTCTTTGTTGTCGCCTGCTCCACGACCCTGCCGCGAACACTGACTCTGCTGCGCCTCACGGTGATCTTGCGGGTAGTGAGATCCACGTCCGCCCAGCGCAACCCACAGAGTTCGCCACGGCGTAGGCCGGTCAAAACAGCGACCTCGAACAGCGGCCCGAGACGATGCCGGGCGCTCCGCTGTAGAAACTCCCGAACGTGCTCAGGCTCCCAAACCTTCACGGTGATGCCCTCGAGCATCGGTCGGTCGGCACCACTCACCGGGTTGGCGTTGATCAGCTCATCCTTCTGTGCGCTCGCAAAGATGGTGCCCAGCAGCGTCGTGATCCTGCGCACTGTGACAGCGCCACGACCGGCGGTGGTGAGTCCGGCGGTGAACTGGTTGATGTGGGCGCGGCGAATATCGCTCAGCCGCATTCCGCCCAACGGCGAGGGGGTGATGTCGTTCTCGATGTATCTCCGGTATCCGCTCAGCGTCGTGGCTTTCAGCCCGCTGCCGGTCACCTGCCTACGGGCAAGCCACTGCGCGCATAGTCGCCCAGCAGCACCTTGGACGGCTCGGTGTAGGCGCCAGTGTCCAGTGAGGCGCGCAGCGCCGTGAGCGCCTTCTGTGCCTCACCCTTGGTCTTGAAACCTGCCTTCCGGAACTGGCGGCGGCGACGCATACCGGGCTTCTTTGGGTCCGGCTCTGTGCCGTGGCTCAACAGGTAGGCCCAGGTGCCGTGTCTCGCATCGGTCTTCAGCAGTGGACAACTGGCGCCGTACTGCTTCCCATCCTGGTCGCGGCAACCGCAACGCCGATAAACCGAGTTGGCCATCAGAACATCAATCCCTTCACTTCTTCGACTCCTTCGCTGGGAGCAGCCCCGCCGTTCTAGCCTCGGCCAGACGTCGGATGACGGTTGCGCGACTGCAATGCAGCTCGGCGGCCGTTGCCGCAGTAGCCCTATTGGGGGTGGCCGCGAGATTCCGCAGGTAGACCTCAGCGAACTCGCGGAGATTCGATGCCGCGTGACGCCGCGGACGGTCTTCTAACTGCACTTCTGGCAGGCCGCGACCGAGCCGCTCCCAGAGCATAAGAAGGCTCTGGGAGCGGCTTGACCGCATTGCCTGACGGGCCGGGTTCATCGGCTCCCATCCTTCGAAAAGTTGCTCCAGTACGGTGGCCAACTTGATCTGACGGAGCGTTTCCCACGTGATCTCTTCGCGTTCCCGCGGTCCCAATCCGATCACCAAGCCGGTGATGACGAACCGGCCCTCCCTAGTGCTATCGATCCGAATGGTGACCGGAACTGGCAGTGGACCACCCTTCAGTCGCAACCAGATCCCCTCGATGCCGTGCAGTTTTGGTAGCGGCGTCGGCTTGTCGTGCACGTGACGCAACGGATCGGCGACGAGTTCCGCGAAAGTTGAGGGCACACCCACCTGTAGTGGTTTCCTGCGCGGCACGACGGCGACTGTAACCGATCACGTACCAGACATGCAACAGTTCCGGCGTAACTGACTCAATTACTCGGCTGCAAATCTGATTGATTCAGTACCGGCGCTAGTGTTGCAACTGCGTATCCGAGCGAGTTCTACTTGACCAGGCTGAGAAAGGAACGCGCTCGAATGAAGACTCAAGATCATCCCAGGCTCCCGGCGAACCAGGGAACGCTCGTGGACGAGGTGCTGCGTGCACGCACGCTACCGAAGCCAGCTACGGCGAAGATGATCAGAGTGGCGGCGGGGGTCTCGCAAGGGCGCCTGGGCGCCGAGCTGGGCGTACACCGAATCACTGTCGCACGGTGGGAGGACGGGACTCGGACGCCGCGAGGTAGTGTCCGGGCCGCCTACGCCGACCTGCTAAGCCAGCTGCGGGAGCTGGCCTGATGACGGGTCACAGCACCGAGGCGCCGCTAGTCCTCACGGTGGCGCAGGCCAAGCCGCTGCTCGGCGACATGGGGATCAACCAGATTTACGCCGCAATTACGCGCGGCGACATTCCGTCGGTCAAGATTGGTCGGCGCATCCTGATTCCGCGCCAGCGGCTGCTGGAAATGATCAACGGCGGCGGCACAGATGCCACCAAATGAAATTCGCCCCCCGGCTGGGCACCGAGGGGCGGAAGAGGCACCGGGCGACGGGCTCTCGTCTGCCACTTTAGCTCCAACCGCCGTGCGTGAGCCGTACCCGCACGCCGCCATCTTCCCCATGCTGACTGGTAGTGAACTGGTGCCCTGAGATGGCCGAACCGGGCAACCCGCGTCGCAGCAAACTCGACTGGCTCAAATCGCTCAGGGGTGCCGACCTAACCACGGCTGAGGTCTACGTGCTCGTGCTGCTGGCCAGCTACAGCGGCGCCAGCCGGGAGAACGCCCATCCTGGTGTCACGCGAGTGGCCGAAGATTCGGGCTTATCCAAACGCCAGGTGCAGAACATCCTTAAGAGCCTGACCGCCAAGAACGCCATCGCCGTGACACAGGAAGGCGGTAACCAGGTGTTCAAAGGGGCGGCCACCGTCTACAAGATCCTGACCCCGCCGCAACGTCCCAAGGGGAACACCGATGACCCCCTTCAAGGCAACAATGGCGAAGCCCAGTTCACCGTTAAGGGTGAAACCCAGTTCGCCCTTCAAGGTGGCGACAGCGACCCCCCAGGGGGTGACAGATCAGGCACCAAGGGTGAAATCTCCAGCACCAAGGGTGAAATTTCGAGTACGGGAAGGGTGAAACCCAGTTCAGCCCATCAGGTTATTCATCAGGTTAATAAACATCATTCAGCTCCCGATGTCGCTGGCTCACCTGCTACGCAGATGAGCGCGAGCAACGGGGGTCAAGATGACACAAATGCCAACGACCAAAACGACACCTACGACATCATCAGCGCCCTGGACGAACTAGACGAAGAACTCGGCCTAGACGCAGTAGAAGCAACCACAGCCGAAGCCATGCTGCAGCGAGGCAGCCACTTCAGCGCCGTCCGCAACAAAATCAACAAAGACCGCCTACAGCACTTCTCCGGAACCTTTGATGCAAAACAAGATCAAAAACGCCTAGAAGAAGAACCGCGCTGCAAGAACTGCGGCGTAGCTATGTCTCGACACGCCCAATGGATGGCCGAAACCGGCAACGCTCACATCTTTGCCACCACTGTCACATGACCACCAACCCGCCACAAATCCTCCAACCCCGCTGGACCAACCCCTGCACCCACAAGTGGCAAACACCATGGCAACGACCGCCGCGACACGATGCTGGCGGGGCGTAATGACTTAGCCGTTCCAACTGACCCACTACCAAACGGAGATAGAAATGAAGCAGGATCGCGACCGCCTCCAACAGATCATGGAGATGTTCCATAAGTGTGGCGAAACCATGATCAGCGCCGACTCGTTACGAGGAGCTATCGAGTGCGGCGACTTTGAGGCCAACGGCTTCGCTCGCAATCGGGAGGAGGCCGAGAAATTGGGCCAAGCCTTGGTTGAGCATGGCCTGGTCTTCGACGCAACACTCGCTCACTGACGCTGGCCGGTACTGGCTCACGCAAGACTGCGGGACGGCACGCCACAACGCCGATCTAGACAACGCCGTGCTAAACATCGTGACGGCAACACCAGGGCTAAACACGACAGAGGTCCCAGAGAAGGTGATTTATCCCGAAACCAAAGTGAGGAAAATCTGAATCATGAGCCTGGCAATCGACGTTGACAACATCACCCACGTGCTCCTGGCCGACGGCTGGCACAAAGTCCATGACGCATCGTTCGGAACCGACACCTACGAGTTCGTGGGGAGTGAAGGCACGGGTGACAGCCCGATGCTTGGAGGCGGTCAAGAGAAACACATCCCGGCAGCAGGACATCGCGGAAGCACAACACGGGAGCACATCGCGGCAGCAGGATTCAGCTTCACAGAGGATGACCACATCCTCTGCGGCCCGCTGACCTCCGTGCTCGCTATCCGATTGGCACCACCGCAGCCTTAACCCGCACATCCTGACCCGAAGGTCGATTTGTCGAAATGCCGCGGCGCACCGCCTCTTGGAGCGCCGCGTCACTGGCTAACCTCATAGTGACTCGTGACCTCAGGGTGGGTGTGGGTTATGGTTTGCCTGCAGGTTGCTCTCACAGCGCACTCACGTCCTGTTTTTGTGACGCCGACTAGGGCTTTCACGCCGCCTGCTTGTTTGGTGGTCAAGTGCGCAGCGGCGCATGCGGGGATGGTGAGGGCAGCGAGTGTTGGCGCATCCGTTGGATAGCAGTGTGAGCGAAGGCTAAGAGCACTGGTAAGCGGTGTGAGCGACGTGGTCAACGTGGCGGCCATCAATCCCCACAGTTGCGTAAATCCGGCCGCCGCTGGGGATGCCAAAAACCCGCCCGTGGATACTGAGGGCTGGATCTCGATCCGAGTCAGTACGGCGAACCAGATCGCCGCGAAATCGATCCACCAATCGAAGTGGAGGCAGCCACATGGTCACCAGGCGGCCCAACGCGATTGGTGGGTCAAGGAGCGTCAGCAGTGGCTCGGCCGGGTACGAGGCAAGGACGGCCGTCAACGGTGGCTCAGAGCTGTTGATCTTCGTCCAGCCAAAGGCGAGTAGCGGTTTCCGTTGTCATTCGTCGCTGGCCGTCCGTGCCTACTGAAATCGGTGCGGAAGGTGTTGCGAGTCTGGTTTGCTAAGGCATAGATGTGATGTGAAGCGGCTCGAAGCCGGGGCCGTCGCGATCTGGGGGACCTAATGGCTGTGAAGTACAAACAGTCCACCGAATTGGCCTGCCCCGCCACCCGGTTGTACACCTCCCAAGGACTGGAGGCCCGATCCCGCTTGGGGGCCGGCTCCAGCTGGGTGGCAGTTCTGGACAGATGAGAATGAGGCGACGAGCGCCACCCCTGCCGGGTCGAGCTCTGCGGTTGCTGGAGTGCCCCCTACAAAGCCTGGGAACTGGTTCTCGCGACACAAGGTGCTCACCGGAGTCCTTGCAGGCTTGGCTCTGCTCCTCATCGGGATCGGGATCGGCGCTGGTGGGGGCAACGATGAGGTAGCGGCACCAACGGTGGCTGACACGAGTTCGCCAGCCACCCCTGACGAGTCGTCCAGTGAGCCAGCGCCGTCCCCAACGAAGACTTCTGCGGCGCCGCCCAAGGAGTCGGCCGAGCCAAAGAGTCTTAAGTACTCAGGCCGCGGCGACAAGGTCTTGAAGATTTCGAAGCCAGCGGATGGCGCCAACTTGATCAAGTTAACTCACGAAGGTGATTCCAACTTCATCGTGGATCAGCTCGACTCCGATCTTGACGAGACCGAAAATCTCGTGAACGAGATTGGCAAGTACAGGGGGACAACGATCCTGGACGTAGCTGAGGAGGAAGAAACCAAGCGACTAAGAATTCAGGCGGACGGAAAATGGACGATTGTCTTGTCGGATCTCACCACCGCACGTGAGATGGATAACTCGGCCAGCGGCAGGGGTGACGATGTCCTCATCTATCGAGGCGGAGCCGGGGTTGCGAAATTGACTCACAACGGCGAAAGCAACTTTATTGTCGAGTTCTACAACGAGGATGGCTCGGAGAATTTGGTCAACGAAATTGGGAAGTATTCCGGTGAAAGCGTGATCGGCTCCGGTCCAGGCTTTTTGCAGCTCCATGCCGACGGCAAGTGGACCGTTAAGGTCGAGTAGATAGGATCTGCATTCCATCCGCGCGGTGTTCTTCCGACTGAAGGGTGGCTCATTGCCGGGACACCCGGCAACGCATCCGGCCCGTCTGGATATGTAGCGTTCCATGCGGCGAGCCTGAATGGCCTTGGGGTGTGATCGTCGATATCCACTCTCTGCCAAGTCAGGCCCGCCGCTACCGTTGTGCGGTGGATGTTAAGCATGCAGCCGACTTGTACGCCCAAGGTCGGACCCTCCGCAAGATCAATGCCGAGCTGGGCGTTCATTGGAGCACTGTCGGCCAACAGCTCCAGAGGGCTGGCGTCACTATGCGTCGCGGTGGTCCTGAGGCTCACCCCGCTTCTACAGAGCAAATCCTGGAGCTCCGGGACCAGGGCCTGACCTGGCCAGAGATAGCAGAGCAGGTCGATATGACGGTTTCCGGTGCCTGGAGTCGTCACCGGAGGGCAAGACCGCCCAAGTCCCAACGGTTGGGCCGATGGCAACAGGTGCTCGCCGACGCGCTTGACCAAAACCTTGCGATTGGCGTCCGTTCGGCTGTCGCTGATCATCTCGGTCGAGCACCCACCCGGGCTGAGCTGACTGCTGCAAGACGACGGCCCACAGCCTCGCCACGCTCGGTCGAACGCGCATGCTCCATGTGCCGGGCGCCGACGGCAACACCAATGCAGGCGATCGCAACCATCTGGTGCTGGCGAAGCCCAATGTGATCATGAACGAGATTCGACTTCGAGGACTCGCAGTTGCGGGAAATGATGCTGCCGGTCGGAAGAGCCCGCACAACCACGCCCAGACTGCCCGGACCTCAAACGCTCCCCCCGGAATGCGGCCGCTGGTGCCCGGCTAATCCATGCAGAGGGTTTGGACAGCAAGTCGGCTGCCGACGTTGCGGCCTCGTTCACGGATGCCCTGGTAGAGCTTCACCGGCTGGAGCGCCGCCTCGATCGACGTATCCGACGCGATCAGGGACTCAGCGAAGCGTCCTCTAGTTAGATCACTCGATCGACCCTCGTCGGGCCTGACCGCAACCAACTTCGTGCGCCTCCACGGAAGCCCGGCGTGACGAGACGTACCACCGGCGAGTTGCAACATAGAGGGCCGTCTGAGGTGAGGATGGCTGGGACATCGACGCCATCCGGTCCGCACCGTCGCCGCTCTCATATACGCAGTACGCGCTTCGGATCACTCAGGAAACGCGTCGTCGTCCAAGAGCTCGCTCAGCACATCAGCCGTCCACCACTCCCCATGGATTTGTGCCATGGTCCGCGCAGGCAAGTCAATCTTCGACTCGGATAGCTTTGTCCACGCCTCTAATCTGTCGGCAAGGAGGAACTCCTCAACGAAGGCGGTCCAAGCGAGTGTTTGCGACACGCTTGCGTCAAAGACAAGCTGTGGATACTCAACCCATTGCCTCACGCGCTGAAAGAGAAATTGAGATAGACGGGGATGAAACATCGAGAAGTGATGTGCATCACGAAGAAACGATCGGCTGTAAATCGCAAGCTTAGCCAAATCACGTGCGCGGGAAAATCGGTTGGGATGAGGCCCACGATAAGGACTGCGAGACCGCAGATAGAGCAGGCCTTGTCTATTGAGCAGCATCTTCTCGGCGAATGCTTTAGTATTAAGCTCGGCGCTGGTTTCCTCGACTCGATCAATCACTTCACTATTTAGCATATCTGCATTGGGGGCGCCAATTAACAGCGATACGATATTCGAGCGCGCACCGGTTTGAGAGTATCCTCGAATAGATCGTCCGCTACGGGTAGCCGGATCTGTACTCCAAAGTAATCCTCATAACTCAGCGAGTTGCGATCGATCGATCGGTCACCAAGCGCAAGTGCAGTACCTTCGCGGACTAAAGCATCGATGATGGGAACCAGCTTAGGTGAACGTATCTCTTTCAAAGTCTCCAGAAGACATCTGAAATCTCCGGACTCTGATTCGGCGAGCTTGGCATTAATAGAAAGTAGAAGAATGTCACCTGGAAAGAGATCAGCATTGACACCCGTTATGCACCCCTCTACATGGGTACTTAACGATGCAGTTGGATATGGTGTGCGAGTCAGGACGGTGTCGTCAGAAAATCCAAGCGCTTTGGTTGCGACCATATGGAAGCCGTTCTTCGGAACCATTCCCATGGGCACTATCCACAGATTTTCGGGCACGGAATGGCCTTGAACAAGGAAGTACGCGGCTTGGCCGAGAAGTAACGTCCTAGGGCAGGATGGTTCGGCCGCATGCCTCTAGAAGACGTTGCAGCAAACCACGTGACTTCTACGAACGCAGCGTTGGTCATCAGGTGGCGCGCCGGGGAGTTGCACCCCGTCCGCGGCGGTGAGGGCCGAGGCCAAACTTCTTGGGCGCACCATTTAGCCGCTTACCAGGGGCGCCCACGCTACCCCACGCAGTGCGAGGTTCTCATCCGGGCGGCACCACAAGTTTCGTTACGCCCGGATCTGCGTCCGGCGCGTTCGCCAGAGTCGGCAGGTCGTAGTCCGGAAGCCCATCCAGCTCCATTTGCGTCTTGCCAACGTTGAACGCGCCCAGGATCGATTTTCCGTCGGCAACGGCACTGTAGAACCGCGCGGCGAATGTGATCGGGTCAGCATCACCCACGGAGTCGGACATCCCTATTGCGAATGGTATGACTAGCTTTGTCAGCGCGTCGAGCTGCCTGGCGGACTTGCATGAGTTCAAGACGACAAGTAGCGGCGGCTCATCAACTGCAGCCATTGCTCGAGCGAATAGATCCGCCGTTACAGGCGCGCCAGGATTCTGCTCGTCTACATCTTGGTCTAGCGTTAATAGTTCTTCGTTGCTATGGCCGCTGAAATGCACGACGTGCGGGCTGAATGCCGTCAGCCCATCGAGGAGATCAGATTTGGTTGCTGCCATTTTTGGCAGTATCTCAACGAGGTCCCTATTTGTCGAGACCTTGACCGCGGCCTCGATGCGCTTAATCTCACGGTCGACGCGTAGGTCGCCCTCGCTCGTAGCACCGAGGAATAGGATCCGGAGCTTCTCTTTCTTTGGCTCCCGCAATTCGGCAAACCTTGCTTCCATTGTCCCTTCCACCGCATTAAGCATGCGATCGACCCGTGCTTGCTCCCGACGGTTCGCTTTCTGACAGTCACGCTCGGCCGCTTCGGATTCGCGCCGAATGACAGTCGCAAGCTTCGATTGAAGCACTGACTCATCCTTTGCATACTTGGCGGCCTTCACAGCCATCCCCGCTGCTTGTTTTCCCGCATCTCCGGCCGCCTTCTGAGCACGATCAGCCGCCGACGTCTTGAGCCTCGCCGTAGAGGCAGAACTGGTACTCATCGCCGCGGTGCGCGCCTTGACAGCTTCCGCGTTCTTGGTGGCTTCCTTTGCCCTTAGATCAGCGCCTTCTTTTCTGCGTCAATCCTTCGCTTCCTGACGCGTTCCAGGTCCCGACGATATTGTTCTGCAGTCAAGTGAAATCCCCTTGCTGAACTACTGATATCCGACATTCCCGCCATCGCACTAAAGCAACCCATGATTTGTACCACTGAAGGTTGTGGCGACTGGCCATATTAGCTGAATGTCTTGACTTCGCGTCAACCACTCTAGGGTCCTGCTCTGCACCGCACTGGCGACTGGCCGCAGATTGACGTTAGAGCGGTGCGGGCTGCAGTCGCTTCGGAGTTCGCCGCCGCTCGCGACCAGCCGACAATCCGCGTTATCGCTGGGCCGGGCACGCCCGTGCGACGCGCGGACGGCTCACTAAAGGACACCTGTTCCTATCCCGGCGAGGGCGCTTCCAATTACTACTGTTAAGAGCGATTTAGAGCACACAGCGAAGCGCCCGCTGAGATGGAAACTGCGGGCGCTTCACTGTGCTCGGGTGCGGGAATCGGCTCCTGACGGCGTTGCAGAGGCCAGGTGTACAAGGGAAACGGTGAACGCATGACCCGCTTGGCATCGCTCATCACGCGGTCGCTAGCGGCTTCATGGCTCACCGCGGCGTAACCTCATCGCCCTTTCGTAGATCCAGCTTTCTTGCGGCCCAACCGGGAAGGCTTGGTTTCCTCAACTACATCCGGCTTCTTCCGGCCCAACCGGGAAGGCTTGGTTTCCTCAACTACATCCGGCTTCTTGCGGCCCAACCGGGAAGGCTTGGTTTCC
>Ga0126307_10003779_pt1 | contig 10421 bp, 12 predicted proteins | sample Plot28_FD_89955 | JGI IMG/M metagenome (GOLD analysis project Ga0126307, IMG submission 89955) | Serpentine soil microbial communities from UC McLaughlin Reserve, CA, USA - Plot28 | ecosystem: Environmental > Terrestrial > Soil > Grasslands | place: USA: UC McLaughlin Reserve, Lake County...
CTGCCGTCGGGGTGGCGGACCTGCAAACGGGCGACGTCTCCGAGGACGCGGGCTCGCTGCAAAAACGTCTCGCCTCGCTCCTCTCCTCGGACGACGGGGAGGTGCGTTACTACGGCGGGCTCCGCTTCGATCCCTTGCGAGAGATCGGCGCCGAGTGGGCGCCGTTCGGCGCGTACCGCTTCGTTCTGCCGCGCTTCGAGCTGCACACCGCGGACGGGGAGGCGACGCTGGTGTGCAACCTGGTGCTCCCACGCGACGCGCGGAGGCAGGCGGAGATCCTGGACCAGGTAGAGCGCCTCTCGTTCCCACGAGAAACCTCTGATCACGCCTTGCCGGAGCCGGTCTCGAGGACGGATCACCCAGACCAGGATGGCTGGAGCCGCAACGTGGAGCGGGCACTCGCGGCGTTCTCGGAGAGGCGGCTGGACAAGGTGGTGCTCGCCCGCCGCACGGAGCTCGGCTTCGCGGAGGCGGTGGACGCGGCTCTGCTTGCCGAGAGCCTGGAGGAAGCGACGCCAGACTGCTTCCACTTCTACGTCGAGCCGGAGGCGGGGGTGACATTCGTTGGCGCCTCTCCCGAGCGGCTCTTCCGCCGCGAGGGACGTGCCATAGAGAGCGAGGCCGTGGCGGGGACCAGACCGCGCGGCGCGTCCGAGGCGGACGACGACGAGCTGCGCGACGACCTGCTCCGCAGCCAGAAAGACAAGGCCGAGCACGACCACGTCCGGGTCGGCATCAGAGAGGCGCTCGGACCACTCTGCGCCGAGCTCGAGGTCGAGAGTGGCGTCTCGGAGATGAAGCTGGCGAGCAGGCGTCACATGCTCTCCAGGGTGCGGGGGACCCTGCGCGAGGGCGTTGCGGACGCCGAGGTGCTGCGGGCGCTGCATCCGACTCCGGCGGTCGGAGGATACCCGAAGAAGGGGGCGCTCGAGGAGATCCGGAGTGCCGAGCCCTTCGATCGCGGGTGGTACGCCGGCCCGGTCGGTTGGATCGGAGCGGACGCCGCAGAGTTCGCCGTTGGCATCCGGTCCGGGCTCGTCCGCGGGAACAAGCTCGCCCTCTTCTCGGGGGCCGGGATCGTCGAGGGTTCCGTACCCCAGCCCGAGTGGGCTGAGATCGAGCAGAAGATCGGCGACTTCACCGGGATGTTCGGGTTTGACCCCGCCCGCCGCGCCGCACGCTAACCTTCTCTGGGCCACCCTCATCGTCGAGGAGCTCGTCCGCAACGGCGTAGGCTTCTTCTGCGTCGCGCCCGGCTCGCGTTCTACCCCCCTCGTCGCGGCGCTCGCCTCCAATGAGAAGACGGAGAACCTCGTCCACTTCGACGAGCGCGGCACCGCCTTCGCCGCCGTGGGATACGCGCGCGCCACGGGGCTTCCCGCGGCCTGGATCACCACCTCCGGCACGGCTGTCGCCAACGGGCTACCCGCCGTCGTGGAGGCCGCGACCGACGGCGTGCCCATGATCCTGCTGACCGCGGACCGGCCCCCAGAGCTCCGGCAGACCGGGGCCAACCAGACCATAGACCAACCGGACATCTTTGGCGACTACGTCCGGTGGCGCTTCGACCTTCCCGCCCCCGAAGAGTCCATGGACCCGGCGATGGTGCTCACGACGATAGATCAGGCCGTCTACCGCGCCCGGCGAGCCCCCAGCGGCCCCGTCCACCTCAACCTGATGTTCCGCGAGCCGTTTCTCCCCGACCCGGACGAGTATCTCGATAAACTTCCGGCTCCCGCCCGCTGGCAGAAAAGCGGAGAACCATACACTCGCTACGCGGCCACGAAGCCGTCGGTGGACCCGGACGAGGTCGAGCGCCTCTGGGAGGCGCTCCGCCCGGTAGAGCGGGGACTCGTCGTCGCGGGGCGGCTTCCTTCCCGGAAGCAGGGCGAGGCCGTGCTGCGATTGGCCGACGGTCTGGGCTGGCCACTCCTGCCGGACGTGGGGTCCCAGATCCGGCTCGGTACGGCCTCCAGGAACCTCGTTCCCCTATACGACGCGTTGCTGGCGAGTGATCGCTTCAAGGAGGAGCACGCCCCCGAGGCGGTGCTCCACGTCGGCGGCCGCGCTGTCTCCAAGCGGCTAGATCAGTTCCTCGCGCAGAGACGCCCGGATCCCTACGTCGTCGTGCGCGAGAACCCCTTTCGCCTCGATCCCGGCCACCGCGTTACGCACAGCGTCGAGGCCGACGTGCTCGCCTTCTGCGCCGCGCTCACGCAGGCTGCCGAACGGCGTTCCCTCGCGGGAGACGCCTCGTGGACGGCGGGCTGGCGCGCGGCTTCGGAGCAGGCAGACAGTCACCTGGACCGGTTCTTTGCAGGTACAAGAGAGCTGAACGAGCCGCTGGTAGCGCGCCTCGTCTCGCGGCACGTTCCCGAACGGGATGGGCTCTGCGTGGCGAGCAGCATGCCGATAAGGGATGTGGATACCTTCGCGGCGCCCGACGGCGCGCCCGTCCCCGTGGCCGCCAACCGGGGCGCGAGCGGCATAGACGGGACGGTTGCCAGCGCCGCCGGATTCGCCCGGGGCTTGGGGAGGCCGCTGACGCTCCTTATCGGGGACCTTGCGCTCCTGCACGACCTCAACTCGCTCGCCATGCTTCGCGACCTCCCTGTGGTCGTGGTGGTCTTGAACAACGACGGGGGTGCGATCTTCTCCTTCCTGCCCGTTGCACGGCATAAGGAGTTCTTCGAGCCGTACTTCGGTACGCCGCAGGGCCTGAGCTTCGAGCACGCGGCAGCGATGTTCGGCCTCGGCTACGAGCGTCCTCGCTCGGCGACGGAGTTCGTGGAGGCGTACCGCGCGGCCTATGTCCGGAATGGGCCGACCCTGATCGAGGTTCGTACAGACCGCGAGGAGAACCTGGAGGTGCACCGCCGATTGCTTGAGACGCTCTCCACTGAACTCCACGGCTAGCTTTCGCGAACTGGCTACACTGTGTCGGGCGACGCCCGGGTGGGAGGAGTCTTGCGTGGCCGATTCGCGAGAGAAGACCGAGAACGGTAGTGAGCTAGATCGCATCGTCTTCTTCAGCGTCGCCGTCTCCGCCATGACCCTGCTGGTGCTCGACATACAGGTGCCCGAGATCCCGGAGAGGCTCTTAGATGAACGACTGCCGGAGAGACTACTAGCCCTGTAGCCCAAGTACTTTAGCTACGTGCTCAGCTTCGTGGTGATCCACGCCGCCAGCCTGGCCGTCGCGCGGCTGCTGCTGACCACGGTGTGGTGGTACACCTCTAGCAGACACCGGCTAATAGACGAGAGACTCCCTAGGAACACGATAAGAATTTATCGTATCCGGGGGCTTGCCATACCGCTCTTGTTTCTGATCTCTATAGGGATTTCATTCTTCAGCCTCAGCGTGGCTACGTACTCGTGGATACTGCTGATCGTAGCCGACACCGTGCTCCTTCGCGTGCTGAACAGACATGGCTGGTGAAGGGGCACCGACGAGCCATCGGTGATTTGGCTCCGCTCTCCGGACCAGATAGGATACGAGGGGTTGATCGTTCAACGAACCTGGGGAGTACCGGTGAGCAAAGAGCGGGACAGGGACGTCGAGAAAGTCTACTCCACCTCCGAGTTCGTATCGAAGTTGCGCAGGCTGGCAGATGCCCTCGAGACGGGTGAGAGATTCGAGATTCAGGTGGCCGGAGAAAGAGTCTACGTGCCCGCTCGCGCCGAGTTCAACGTCGAGCACGAACGAGACGGGAACGAAGAGGAGATCGAGTTCCAGCTCAGATGGACCAACCAGTGATCTCACCTTCGCCGGCTTTATAGCCGCGAATCCTGACTCTCATGCTGCATCGGGAGCTGTTGGAAGAGATTCCCACCTGAGCCCGTGATCGAGTTGAGGTATACCGTCTCCGGTGATCCTCATCGCCCGACAGTTCTGTTTTTGCACGGTTTCATGGGCTCGGGTGCCGACTGGTCAGACGCAATCTCAGCGCTCGATGAACGTTTTTATTGTGTAGCCCCCGATCTGCCGGGGCACGGGGTCTCGCTCGGCCTGCTACCTGAGGCGTACACTGTCGAGGGAGCGACACGAGCGGTGCTGGATCTGCTCGATAGGTTCGGCGCCGCCCGTCCAGCGATCGTTGGCTACTCGATGGGAGGCCGGCTCGCACTCTACCTCGCGCTGCGCCACCCGGAGCGGTGCTCCGGACTCTTTCTGGAATCCGCCTCACCGGGGATCGAGGACGCCACGAAGCGCGAGGCGCGTCGCCGCTCGGATGAAGAGAGGGCGGAGCGATTGGAGGCGGGCGACCTCGCGAGCATCCTGCACGACTGGTACCGGCAGCCGCTCTTCGCGTCGCTCGCGCAGCGCGAAGACTTGCTGCAAGAGACCATCGAGGCGCGGATGCACAACGATCCGGTAGAGCTTGCGCGCTCGTTACGCGGCATGGGGACCGGACATCAACCCTCGCTGTGGGACGACCTCGACGCCTTACAAGTTCCGGCGGTCGCCGTCGCCGGGGAGCTCGACGAGAAGTACGCTCGGATCTCGCGCCGGATCGCTGGATCCAGCCCGAACGCGCGCGCCGTTGTGATTCCCGGCGCGGGGCACAACGTCCGCCTCGAGGCACCGGAGGCGTACCTGGCATTGCTGAAGCGCTCCCTGTGCGATACGGAGATCGGATTCTACAGCCCTTCTCGAAACGAGTGATCTCGCAGCACCTCGGGAAACCACCTTCGGACTTCTGCAGCAAAAGGCTGACAAGCCTCCGAAGGAGGCGTGCTGATCAGCGCGGTATGTGGAAGGATTAGGCCTCCGCATGCCGCTCTAGAGACCTTTACTTCTGGCGCTGGGTGAGGCTGAACCAGTTCCCCGAGTTGTCTTTCACGATGGCTTCGATGCCGTAGAACTTCTCCTCGGGCGGCGAGACGAACTCGACGCCCTGCTTGCTGAGGCGTTCGTAGTCGCCGTGAATGTCGTCTGTCTCAAACACGCCGACGCCGAGGGCGCCTCTTTCGATCAGCGCCTTCATCTGTCCAGCCGTCTCGGCGCTGAACGCGGGTCCGGCGGCTACCCCCATCAGGACGATCTCGAGGTCGGGCTGCCCCTTTGGGCTCAGGGTCAGCCAGCGAAGGTCGTCGGTCATAGGCATGTCGGTACGCACCTCGAAGCCGAGCTTGTCGCGGTAGAACTCGAGGGCCTCTTCCTGATCGGTGACGTAGATCGTCGAGTGACTCTGGCGTTGGATCACGGCTAACCTCCAGCTATCTTGGCTTCGCCTTGAAGATAGCACCGACGGTGCACAACTTGCTTCTCGAAAATTGCGCTCATCCCGCTTCAGGAGACCCGCAAAGCATGGCAAAGAAGCACGAGGGGACGAACAAAGGACGAACCGATCGCGGGACCACGACGCTCGACCGGACGTAACGCCGGTACTCGGAGGGAGACATGCCCACGCGCTGGTTGAACAGGGTGCTGAAACTACCCAGGCTGGAGAACCCAACCTCGAAGCACGCCTCGGTGACGTTGTGGCTTCCCCTCGCCAGTAGGGTCTTCGCCTTCTCTATGCGCAGGCGGGTCAGGAACTCGTGCGGCGTCTCCCCGTAGGTTAGCTTGTGGACGCGCAGGAAGTGGTAGGGGGAGAGGTTTGCCTGGGCCGAGATGTCCGGCAGGTTGATGGGACGCCCGTAAGCGTGGCGCATGAAGTCCCGGGCATTGGCGAGGCTCTTGTAAGTCTGAGGGTGCACGTCGAAGCAAGAGTACAGCGGGTTTCCGTGGAATCAAAGACGGTTTTTAGTGGTGCGTGACCTTCGTATCCGGCTTAACTGCAAGACTTCCTCGAACCCTATAATCTTCCCAGCATGACTAGCATAGATTGGAAAACAGCCGGAGAGTTCGAGGACATCAAGTATCACAAGGCGGAGGAGATCGCCAGGATTACCATAAACCGCCCCGAGGTCAGGAACGCCTTCAGACCTTTGACGGTCACGGAGATGCAGCGGGCGCTCGAAGACGCCCGCGACGACCATGAGATAGGCGTCATAATATTGACCGGCGAAGGACCAGACGCCTTCTGTTCGGGAGGGGACCAGCGCATCCGGGGGGAGGCGGGCTACGCCGAGGAGGGGAGCGGCGTAGAGCGGTTGAACGTGCTGGATTTTCAGCGTCAGATCCGGACCTGCCCCAAGCCGGTAATAGCGATGGTCGCAGGTTGGGCCGTCGGCGGAGGGCACGTCCTGCACGTGATGTGCGACCTGACAATCGCCGCGGATAACGCCCGCTTCATGCAGACCGGGCCGAAGGTCGGCTCCTTCGACGGCGGCTACGGGGCCGCGTACCTCGCCCGCATCGTCGGCCAGAAGAAGGCGCGCGAGATCTGGTACCTCTGCCGCCCCTACGACGCACAGCAAGCCCTGGATATGGGCCTCGTCAACACGGTCGTCCCCCTGGAACGGCTCGAGGAGGAAACGGTGCAGTGGTGCCGCGAGATCCTGGCGAACTCCCAGATGGCTATCCGGTGTCTCAAGGCTGCCATGAACGCCGACTGCGATGGCCAAGCCGGCCTCCAGGAGCTCGCCGGCAACGCCACGCTCCTCTTCTACCAGACCGCCGAAGCCCAGGAGGGCCGCAACGCCTACAACGAGAAGCGCAAGCCGGACTTCTCGAAGTTCCCCTACCGCCCCTGAAGGATCGGGCGGCGTGAAGCTCGCTGGTCTCAGCCTCTACCGCTACGAGCTGCCCCTCTCTGAGCCCGTGAGGCTGAAGGAGACGACGCTGCGCCACCGCGAGGGTCTCGTTGTGGAACTGGCGAGCGACGGAGGCGCGGCCGGTTGGGAGGAAGCCGCGCCGCTCCCTGGCTTCAGTCACGAGGGCCTCGACGAGGTGGCCAGGCAACTGCGCCATCTGGCGGACTCGATGGTGGGTCGCGAGGCAACAGTGGACCCCGAAGGAGCCTTTGCCCGCGAGTTGGACACTTTGGATCTCGTGCCATCCGCGCGCTTCGGCTTCGAGCTTGCCCTCTGGGATCTCTACGCCGCGTCGTCCGGCAAGGCGTTGCCCGAACTCGTTACGTCGCGCCCGAGGACGATGGTCACGATAAACGCCCTGATCTCCTCCCCCGACCATGCCATCGAGGAGGCTCTCCGAGCGCGAGCCGCAGGCTACGAGGCGGTGAAGCTCAAGGTCGGCGGGCGGGATGTCGAGCTGGTCCGCGCGGTGCGCGGGACGCTGAACAGCGACGTATCTCTCAGGCTCGACGCGAACCGGGCGTGGAGCTTTGAGGAGGCAGAGAGGTTCGCTCGCGGCATCGCGGGCCTGCGCCTCGAGTACGTCGAGGAGCTGCTCTCCGATCCCGCGGGGTTGCCTTCTCTCTCTCGCACCTGCGACCTGCCGGTGGCGCTGGACGAGTCGCTGGCGCTGGGGGATCACGATTACGCGCGGGCCGTCGTGCTCAAGCCGACGCTGCTCGGCGGCATCTCGCGAACGCTGCGCTTCGCGCGACTCGCTGCGCGCCTCGGGATGCGACCTGCCATAAGCTCCGCCTACGAGACCGGCGTCGAGACCTCCTGCCTGGTAGCCCTCGCCGCTGGGGTGGGCGACGAGGAGGTGCCGACGGGCCTGGACACGTACCGCAGGCTCGCCGAAGACGTCCTCCGCCCGCGTTTGGAGCTGGCGCCCCGCGTGGACATCCGGGTGCTGTTCGACGGGCGGCGCGGGATCGAGCACCGCCTGCTGCGCTCCGTCGGGTAGCATGAGGTGATGAACGACGCGACACACGTGCCGTGCCCCCTGCGGTCGGTGGCGCGGCGTTTGCCCGACGATCCGGCTATCGTCGGCGCGGGCGGTTCGCTGGCCTACGGGGAGCTCGACCGCAAGGTGTCGGTTGCAGCGGCGAGGATGCGGGAGCTGGGCTTCGGGGCGGGGGATCGCGTCGCGCTCTATCTTCCCAAAGACGAGCGCCACCTCGTGTTGTTGCTAGCCCTGATCCGGGCCGGCTGCGTCGCCTGCCTCCTCAGCACTCGCCTTCCGCCGCTGGGCGCTGCGCCGCTGCTGGAGAGGACCGCCTGCCGAGCCCTGATCTCCCCCTCCGAAGAGCTACTCGAAGCAGCTGGCGTCCAGACGCTGCGCACCGAAGACCTGCTCTCCGACGGGACGGGCACGCGAGACGGGTCGCAAACTTCCGAGCAGCTCTGGCTCGCGCTGGATCAGCCGTCAAGCGTCGTCTTCACCTCAGGCAGTTCGGGTGTTCCGAAGGCCGCGCTGCACACATTCGGCAACCACTTCTTCAGCGCGCGAGGCTCGAACACCAACATCGCGCTCACGCCCGGCGACCGCTGGCTCCACTCGCTGCCGCTCTACCACGTCGGCGGGCTCTCCATCGTATTCCGGTGCCTGCTCGCAGGGGCGACCGTGGTGTTGCCTGAGCCTAGTGCCTCGCTCGACGTGGCCATCGGCGACGCCACGCACGTCTCCCTCGTCTCCACCCAGCTATTGCGGTTGCTGCGAGAGGGAAGTTTCGAGGCGGGGACGCTGAAGGCGATCCTGCTTGGGGGGGGCCCGGTTCCGGTCTCCCTAATGGACGAGGCGGCGGGCCGTGGCTTCCCGGTCCATACCAGCTACGGTCTCACAGAGATGGCCTCGCAGGTCACCACCACACCGCCCGGCGCTTCGCACGAAGAGTTGCGCACCTCCGGCCGCCCTTTGCCGCACCGGGAGGTCGGGATCTCCGGCGACGGTGAGATACTGGTGAGGGGGATGACGCTCTTCGCCGGCTACGTCGAGGGCGACGCCATAGACCGGCCGCTCGACGCGGACGGCTGGTTCCACACCGGGGATCTCGGAAATCTGATCGAGAACGGTTATCTGCGCGTCCTGGGTCGCAAGGACAACCTCTTCGTCTCCGGCGGGGAGAACATCCAGCCCGAGGAGATAGAGGAAGCCCTCTCCAGCCTAGAAGGCGTCGAAGAGGCCGTGGTGGTGCCCACCCCAGATCCGGAGTTCGGCGCCCGTCCCGTCGCCTTCGTGCGGATGTCCGACGGAATAGTGGAGGGCGAGACGCTAGCACGCGCGCTGGAGAAGGTTTTGCCGAGGTTCAAGATCCCGGGCACTTTCCACGGCTGGCCCGAGGAGGCACGGCTCGGGGGGATGAAGGTGGACCGGGCGTTCTTCCGCGAACGCGCGAGCCGGTCGCGCCGCGAGGGACGAAGCTGACACGAAGCAAAGGGAGCTCATAACCCCGCCCCCTCGAGTACGCTTCGGAACTTACAGCCCTTCTCGAAACGATTGATCTCCCAACGCGTCGAGAACCACTTTGGGCTCCCGCCGCTGCAGGGGCAAAATCTGACAGGCTGAAGTGCTGAAAGCCGCCTTCTGAGAAGGCAGCGTGCTGACTAGCGCGGCATGCGGAAGGTCAATCCTTCCGCATGCCGCTTTAGAAGGGCCCCTCGCAGTTCTTCTTGACTTCGTCGCCGTTGTCGCGGGCGAAGACGTCCCTGCGGGGGCCGCAGTCGAGGACGTCGCCGCGGTCGCCGTCCCTTCCGTCCGCGAAGTCACCGCCGGCGTCGCCGAAGAGCCTATCCTCGTCGCTGCTCGCCCATCACGGTGCCATCACCGTCCTGGCCCTTAACCGTATCATTCCCCGGCCCGCCCTCGAGGCCGCCGAAGTTGGGGTCATCGCCGTCCGCGCCGCCGAGCACGAGGTCGCGGCCGCCCCTGGCGTCCACTAGATCGTGGCCGGCACTCGCGTAGATGTCGTCGGAGCGGCTACTGCCGGGGATCCTGTCGTTACCCGACGAACCGTTGCACCTCTCGGGCCCGCTTTGCTGCAGGTGATGACGTCCTGGGCCACGATCTGGGCTGTGGCCATGCCGGCGGAGAGCGCGAGCAGCAGCGCTCCGACTAGCATGACCTTCATGGTCTTGCTCATCACTTCTCCTACCCGAACGGTATGGGGAAGCTGTGCACCCCCCGTTGCACGAAGGCCGCATCATACGCGAGGGCGAAGGATTGTGCACGCTGCGCCTCGCAGGCTCAAGATGTTGTGGTGTGGCGGGTGTCCTCTTACAAGCCGGTCGGTGTCCGGTCGAGGCGGGCGGCCCCGCTCTCTACGGCCGCCTGCCGCACGGCGTCGGAGACTTGCAAGTGCACGGTCGAGTCGAGGGCGTCTGGGACGAGCTCGCCCTCTGGGGTGAGGGAGGCCAGGACCTCGGCGGCGGCGATCTTCATCTCGGGGTTGATCTGCTTCGCGCCGGACATCAGGGCGCCACGGAAGATGCCGGGGTAGCCGAGGACGTTGTTCACGCTGCGGCCGTCGGCGGCGAAGGCGGCGCCCGCCGCGAGGGCGTCCTCGGACTCTATCTCGGGGTAGGGGTTTGTGAGTGCCAGGATCACCTGCCCCTCGCGCACCATCTCCGGCTTGATGAGGCCGGGCACGCCCGTCGTCGCGACCACCACGTCGGCCTCGTCC
>Ga0126307_10003780_pt1 | contig 10421 bp, 13 predicted proteins | sample Plot28_FD_89955 | JGI IMG/M metagenome (GOLD analysis project Ga0126307, IMG submission 89955) | Serpentine soil microbial communities from UC McLaughlin Reserve, CA, USA - Plot28 | ecosystem: Environmental > Terrestrial > Soil > Grasslands | place: USA: UC McLaughlin Reserve, Lake County...
AGTAGGCCCCCGACACCTTGGGCCACCGACAAATCTCACGCATCCGTCTTCCTCACCGTCTACAAGGTATGAACACTCGACATGCGGTAATCGACAGCCCGCTCGGCGAGCTCACCCTGGTCACCGCCGACGACGCTCTGACGGGCGTGTATTTTCGGCATCACTGGCGCCGACCCGCTGAGGATATGCTCGGCCCGCGCGTCGACGCCGAATCCGACGCCACCCTAGCGAGGGCCGCGGGCCAGCTGAGCGAATACCTGGCCGGCGGCCGCGACCACTTCGACATGCCCATCGAACTGCGCGGCGACGAAGCACAGCGTCGCGTGTGGCATCTATTGACCACCATCCCTTACGGGCAGACCGTGACGTATGGAGAACTGGCCGCAGCCCTCGCCGACGGCACCACGGCCCAGCAGGTCGGGCAGGCCGTCGGCTGCAACCCCGTGAGCATCATCGTTCCGTGCCATCGCGTGGTCGGAAGGAATGGTCAGCTGACCGGATACGCGGGCGGGCTGAAACGCAAACAGTTCCTGCTGGAACTCGAAGAGCCCAGCGAGGTGAAGGCGGCGAGGTTGTTCTGATGGCTACGACGAAATGGCAGAAACGCGTCGACTCGGGCGACTGGGACGCAATCACCGCCGAGGTCAACGACTTTGGCGGTGCATTGCTGCCACGGCTACTGACCAAGACCGAAGCCGAGAGGATCCGGGGGCTCTATCCCGACGACCATTTGTTCCGCTCGACAATCGACATGCGCAGGTACCGGTTCGGCGAGGGCGAATACCGATACTTCCAGCAGCCGTATCCCGAACCGATCCAAGCGCTCAAGGAGGCGCTGTACCCGCGGCTGTTGCCGATCGCCCGGGAATGGTGGACCAAGCTGGGCCGCGACACCCCATGGCCCGATGACCTCGATGACTGGCTGGACATGTGCCATGCATCCGGCCAGACCAAATCCACTGCGATCCTGCTCGAGTACGGCAAGGGCGACTGGAACGCGTTGCACCGGGATCTGTACGGCGACTTGGTGTTTCCGCTGCAGGTCGTCATCAACCTCAGCGACCCGGGCGTCGACCACACCGGCGGTGAGTTCCTGCTCGTCGAGCAGCGTCCGCGCGCACAATCGCGCGGCACAGCGACGATGTTGCCGTTCGGCCACGGTTTCGTTTTCACGACCCGCGAACGGCCGGTGCAATCGACAAGGGGCTGGTCGGCATCCCCGGTCCGCCACGGCGTGTCGGCGGTCCGCTCCGGCGAGCGTTACGCACTGGGCCTGGTGTTCCACGACGCCACCTGAGATGTGAAGCGTTACAAGCTCATCCGTGCGAACGGAATGACGTACCCGTCGCCCGTGCCCGGCATCCTCGGCGGTCACCGCGCGACCCGCATCTACGGTCGGCTGGACTGCCCGTCGGCGCTGCGGGCGATCGAGCGCGGCGGCTACGTCATGCATCGTGTGTTCTTCGCCGACGAGCACACCGCCGTCGCCGCGGGCTACCGGCCGTGTGCGCGCTGCCTTCACGATCGGTACCACGCGTGGAAGGTGCGCTTAGCGCCGCCGCAGAACCATCACGTTGTCGACCCACGGGCTCATCCGACCATCGGGTCCTGTGGCCTGCCGCTCAACGGCCTCGACACGGACACGGTCCCATTCACCGTCGTCGAGATCCAATGTTTCGAGAACCTCCTCGGCGCTGGGGAACTCGTGGTGATGGTCCAACTTCGACGCCCATGGAGGTGGGCCGGCATGGTCGACGATGAGCAAGAGTCCACCGGGGCCGACCGCGTCGGCGGCCTGCTTGAGGATCCGCGGCCGGTCCAGCGGAATCATCGAATGCAGGAACTGAGCCGATACCAAATCGAATGTCCCGGCGGGAAAACTGTCTGAAAGGTCGTGCTGCGCGAAGTCGATACGGTCACCCATCTCACGCGCGTCGGCCGCGGCGGCGGCGCGCTGCAAGGCGGTTTCGGAGATGTCGACCGCGACCACGTGCCAACCGCGTTCGGCCAGCCACAGCGCGTCGCCGCCCTCACCGCAGCCGAGGTCGAGCACCCGGCCCGGGGTCAAGCCTTCGGCCACCTCAGCGAGGCGGGCGTTGACCCGTCCGCTCCAGACTCGGTCTCGTTCGCCGTAGTGCTGCTCCCAGTGGGTCTTGGCATCAGGCGTCGACATGTTCCCTCCAATTCGGCACCGGCAGGCCGCATTCGTCTGCCAGCAGGCTTTGCACCACAGAGACGGCAGCCAGCGAGCCCGCCGCGATCGCCGAGGCGACCTGTGGCGGTAGCTGCGTACTCATGTCACCCGCCGCGAATACCCCTGGCGCGGTGGTCCGGCACAGCCCGTCAACCTTCACCGGGGCTTCGCCGAAAGGTGTCACTTCGCCGGGCAGGGCGCCGAGCTGTTCGGGCAGCCGGGTGCGTTGATGCAATGTCGTGGCGGCAAGCAACCCATGACATTTCAGCTCGCCGCCATCGGTGAACCTGACGGCTTCCAGTTCGCCGTCCCGGCCGACGAGCTGCGCCACCGACCGCTCGTCGATTTTCACTTCCGCCGCAGTCAGCCGGCCGCGCTCCTCGTCGTCAAGATCCGCAGCGCCGTCGGTCAACAACACCAGGTCGTCAGTCCATCCCCGCAGGAGCAAGGCGGAATGGATCGCCTTCTCGCCGCGGGCCAGCACGGCCAGCGGCTTATCCCGCAATTCCCACCCGTCACAGAATGGGCAATGGAAGACCGACGTACCCCAGTACTCCATCAGCCCCGGCACCTCCGGCGGCCGGTACTCCATGCCGGTGGCCAACAGCACCCGGCGCGTCCGCTCGCGATGACCATCGGCCAGCTCCAGTTCGAACAACTCGCTCACCCGCTTGCCTGCTATCACCTCACCCGTCCGCATCTCGACGCACGGGTACGCAGCGATTTCCTGTCTGCCCGCCTCATACAACTGCGCCGGACGGCGGCCGTCATAACCAAGAAGGCCGCCGATGCCATGCGATGCCAAGTTGCTCTGGCTACCCGCGTCCACGACAAGCGTGCGCCGTCTGGCCCTGCCCAGCACCAAAGCGGCGCTCAAACCTGCCGCGCCGCCGCCCACGACGACGCAATCCCATACCGAGTTCATATCCCGAGCTTGCCCATTCTCGGCTGGTTCAATCAAACTGGTTTGCCATGCAGGCAAAAAGTCCGCGTGAGGACGACTTCGACGTGCGGGTCCGGCAGCGGATGAGGCAGCTCCGCATGCAGCGCGGGCTGACGCTGGAGGATGTCGCCGGCCGGTCGAGCATCGACGTGTCAACCCTGAGCAGGCTGGAATCGGGCAAGCGCCGGCTTGCGCTCGACCACCTCCCCCGGCTAGCCGCCGCGCTCTCGGTCAGCACCGACGAACTCCTGCGCGCGCCTGAGGCGGAGGATCCCCGCGTCCGAGGCGGATCGCACACCCATCACGATGTGACCTACTGGCCGCTTACCCGCCACGGTCCGGCGGGCGGATTGCACGCGTTCAAGATCAGGATAAGCGCCCGACGGCGCACGCCACCGGCCGAACTGCCGGTGCACGAGGGCCAAGACTGGATGTATGTGCTATCCGGCCGACTGAGGCTGATTCTGGGCAAGAAGGACTTCACCATCAAAGCCGGTGAGGCCGTGGAGTTTTCGACGTGGACCCCGCATTGGTTCGGGGCTGTCGACGGACCCGTCGAGGCGATCACACTATTCGGCACCCACGGTGAACGGCTCCATCTGCACAATTGACTTACAGGTACGCCGTCTGGTTCACCAGTCGCACCGACGCTGCGCCGTCCGGATAGAACTCGGCGATGGAAAGCGAAGCAAGGTCGAGGTGCAACCGATACAGAATGCTGGGGCCGGCGTCCAACGCCAGCCGAAGCAGCGTCTTTATCGGTGTCACGTGCGAAACAACCAGAACCGTCTCGCCGCCGTGCTCGGCGATGATCCGCTGCTGTGCCCGGCGAACCCGGTTGGCCACACTGTCGAAGCTCTCCCCATCCGGAGGCAAGCTGCTGGTGTCGCGCAGCCATCGCCGGTGCAGCTCGGGATCACGTTCGGCGGCCTCGCCGAACGTAAGCCCTTCCCAGCCACCGAAGTCAGTCTCGATCAGGTCATCTTCGACGCTGACGTCGAGTCCGAGCGCCTTGGCAGCAGCCGCGGCGGTGTCATATGCGCGCTGCAGCGGCGAGGTGATGACGGCCGCGATACCGCCCTTCTGCGCGAGAAACTGGGCAGCGGCCTCCGCTTGGCGCCGACCGACATCGGTCAGTGCCGGATTGCCGCGGCCGGAATACCTTCGCTGCGTTGACAACTCGGTCTGCCCATGGCGCAGCAACAGGAACCGGGTCGGCGCGCCGCGCGCTCCGGTCCAGCCCGCGGGCGATGACGGCGCCTGCGATGCCCTTGGCGTCGCTGCGGGAGTCTCGATTTCGGCGGCGGCGTCCATCGCCTCGTTGGCCAGCCGATCGGCATGGCTGTTCTTGGCACGCGGAATCCACGTGTAGGTGATGTGGTCGAATCGGGTGGACAGTGCGGTTGCCTGTTGATGCAGTGCGGCGATATCGGGATGCTTGACCTTCCAGCGGCCCGACATCTGTTCCACCACAAGCTTGGAGTCCATCAACACATCGACCTCGGTGGCGCCGATCTTGGCGGCCTCTTCCAGGCCCGCAATCAGCCCGCGGTATTCGGCGACATTGTTGGTGGCACGCCCGATGGACAGCTTGCTCTCCGCCAGCACCGTGGCGCGATCGGCCGCAAAGACCACGGACCCGTATCCCGCCGGTCCGGGGTTACCACGCGACCCGCCGTCTGCCTCGACAATAACCTTCACGCGCTGGTTCCCTTGACCCGCAACAAGATCGCTCCGCACTCCGGGCAGCGCAGCACGTCGTCCTCGGCGGCCGCGGCGATCCGCGCCCGCTCGCCCTGGTCGATCTCGATCCTGCAGGCGCCGCAGCGACGTCCTTGCAGCGGCCCGGCGCCCGGTCCGCCGCGCGCCCGCTGACGTTCGTACAACGCGACGAGATCGGCGTCCAATTCGGCGACGAGTTCGTGTCGCCGCGAGACGCATTGGTGGCGCAGCTGGTCGATCTCGTGGCGGGCGTCGTCACACGCGCGTTGAGCATCGGTGAGCTTGTTCTGCAGCTCGTCGATCTGCGCCAGCTCGCCTGCCTGCTGGCTCTGCAACTCCTCGCGGCGCTCCATGACTTCCAGCAGCGAGTCCTCCAGGCTGGATTGGCGCCGCTGCAAGGTTTCCAGCTCGTGTTGCAATTCGGTGAGCTGTCTGGCGTCGACGGTTCCTGCCGCAAGGAGTGACCGATCACGGTCCTCGCGTTGGCGGACCGCATCGATCTCCGACTCGAACTTCGCCACCTGCGCGTCAAGGTCCTCGAGTGCGATCTGCACGGCGGCGAGGCGGTCGTTCGCCTCGCGGTGCGCCGACTGCGCCGCCTCGACCTGCTGGTGTTCGGGCAGGGTCTTGGTCCGGTGTTCGATGCGACTCAGCTTGGCATCGAGCTCCGCGAGTTCGAGCAACGAACGTTGGTGAACTACTTCAGCTTTCATGTCTCGTTTCTCTCGATGTTCCAGGGATCGGTGCGTACGGCAGACACTCGCACCGGCAGCGAGTCGCCGAAATGGCTTCGCAGCAGTTCGGCCACCTGCGTACACCAGGGGAATTCACTGGCCCAATGAGCGACGTCGACGAGCGCCACGTCCGACGCACGCCTGTGTTCGTCGGCGGGGTGGTGGCGCAGGCCGGCGGTGACGTAGGCCTGCACACCCGCGCCCGCGACCGTGTCGAGCAGCGAGTCGCCCGCTCCCCCGCACACCGCGACCCGTGACACCGTCGCCTCCGAATCGCCCGAGGCCCGCACGCCCCACGAGGTGCCGGGCAGCGCGTCGTGCACGCGGGACACGAAGGCTGACAACGGCTCCGGTCTCGGCAGCACACCGACTCGACCCAATCCCACATCGGCGCCCACCGCGATCGGCGCCAACACCTCGTCGACAGTCAGCCCCAGCGCATCGGCGAGCGCGTCAGACACCCCGGGCGAGGCGGCGTCGGCGTTCGTATGAGCCGTGAACAATGCGCGCCAGGAGCGGATCATCTGGTGCACGAGGGCGCCCTTGGCCGTGCTGGCGGCGACAGTGTCTACCCCGTGCAGCAGCAGCGGGTGATGCGCAAGGAGGAGGCCCCGGGCAGGCACCTCGGCGACGACGGCAGCGGTGGCGTCGACGGCGACTGTCACCGTCTCGACGGATTCGGCCGGGTCTCCGCAGACCAGGCCCACCGAATCCCAGTCCTGAGCCAGCCAAGGCGGATAGGCCGCGTCGAGCACGTCGATGACGTCGGCCAACTGCACGCTCATCGCAGCGCCTCGGAGATCGCGTCGGCGAACGCCTCGTCCGGGGCGCGGACTTCCGCACGGGATTGACTCGCCACAGCACGACAGTAGACGTCGGGGACAATGGAGCTGTGACAGAAACCCTGCGCCGTACCGTCGCGGCGCGCCCGCAGTTGGTGATCTTCGACCTCGACGGCACCCTGACCGACTCGGCGCAGGGCATCGTGTCCAGCTTCCGCCGTGCACTCGGCCAGGTCGGTGCGGTGGTGCCCGATGGTGATCTGGCCAGTCGCATCGTCGGCCCTCCGATGCACCACACACTGCGCGAGATGGGCCTCGGCCACGACACCGACGCGGCGATCGCCGCATACCGGGCGGACTACAGCACCCGCGGGTGGGCGATGAACAGGCTCTTCGACGGCATTGACGCGCTGCTCGCCGACCTGCAGGCCGCCGGTGTGCGGTTGGCTGTGGCCACCTCGAAGGCCGAGCCGACGGCGCAACGGATCCTCGCGCACTTCGGACTCGACGAGCACTTCGAGGTCATCGCGGGCGCCAGCATCGACGGTTCCCGGGCAACAAAGGCCGACGTGATCGCGCACGCGCTTGCCCAGCTGGGCCCTCTGCCCGACCGCGTGTTGATGGTCGGCGACCGGTCTCATGACGTCGAGGGCGCGGCGGAGCACGGCATCGACACCGTCGTGGTGGGCTGGGGCTACGGGCGCGGGGACTTCGCGGACCCGCAGGCCGTGCGCGCGCTGGCGCACGTCGGCTCCGTCGAGGATCTTCGTGAGGTGCTCGGTGTCTGATGTCGCCGGCCGGGCCGCTCAGGTGTCCGAGCCACTGCACATCACCTTCATCTGCTCGGGCAACATCTGCCGGTCGCCGATGGCGGAGAAGATGTTCGCCCATCAGATCAAGGAGCGCGGCCTGTCCGACGCGGTGCGAGTCACCAGCGCCGGGACCGGAGGCTGGCATGCCGGCGACGCCGCCGACCACCGGGCCTGTCACGTGCTGCGCGCACACGGCTACCCAAGCGCGCACTGCGCCGCCCAGATCGGCGACGAACACCTGTCGGCCGATCTGGTCGTCGCCCTCGGCCGCAACCATGTACGGATGCTGCGGGAAATGGGCGTGCCGGCCAGCAAGATCCGGATGCTGCGGTCCTTCGATCCGCGGTCGGCGCCGCACGCCCTCGACGTCGACGACCCCTACTACGGCACTCATGACGACTTCGAAGACGCGTTCGCTGTGATCGAGGCGGCCCTGCCAGGGCTGCACGACTGGGTGGACGCACAGCTGGCCGGTCGGGGGATCGCGAGCTGATGCGACGGTGGGCGTTTCTGCTGCGGCCGGCCTGGCTGGCCCTGTTCGTCGTTGTGATCGCGTTCGCCTACCTGTGCTTCACCGTGCTGGCGCCATGGCAGCTGGGTAAGAACACGAAGACGTCGCGGGAGAACGCTCAGATCTCCTCCTCGCTTACCGCTGACCCGGTTCCGTTGACAAGCCTTCTGCCGAAGCAGGATTCGTCGGCCCCGGACGCTCAGTGGCGGCGCGTCACGGCGACCGGGCACTACCTGCCCGACGCGCAGGTGCTGGCCCGGCTTCGCGTCATCGACGGTGAGCCCGCGTTCGAGGTGCTGACGGCCTTCGCCGTCGACGGCGGCCCCGTGGTGTTGGTCGACCGCGGTTACGTGCGACCTGTCCAAGGGTCACAGGTGCCGACGATCGCGCCGCCACCGTCAGGATCGGTGACGATCACCGCGCGGCTGCGAGACTCCGAACCGATCGTGGGGGGAAAGGACCCGTTCCGCCAGGACGGAGTGCAGCAGGTGTATTCGATCAGCACCGCGCAAGTTTCGGCAGTCACGGGTGTGCCGCTGGCAGGCGCTTACCTTCAACTGGTCGAGGATCAGCCGGGCGGCCTGGGCGTCATCGCCCTGCCCCGCCTCGATTCCGGTCCATTCCTGTCGTACGGCATCCAGTGGATCGCTTTCGGAATCATCGCCCCGATTCTGTTGGGCTACTTCGTATACGCCGAGATTCGGCAGCGCCGACTCGAGAGGGCCGCTGCTTCGGATGCAGCCGGCGCCCCGCTCACGGCCGAGCAGAAGCTCGCCGACCGATACGGCAGGCGGCGCTGAGGCAGACCGCGACGAGCGCGGCTGCCGCCTGAACTACTCGCGACAGCCGCACTGCCCGAGCGAGATCAGAGACCTCGGGCGCTCGCCCGTCGCCGAGCGTCGGCCTGATCTCGAGTTCGTGTGCGTACTGCGTCGGGCCGCCGAGCCGCACGCCAAGCGCTCCAGCGAAGGCCGCCTCCACCACACCCGCGTTTGGGCTCGGGTGGCGTGCCGCGTCGCGCCGCCACGCACGAATCGCATCGGCGGGGGACCCGCCCACCAGCGGCGCGCACGCCGCCACAAGCAGCGCCGTCACGCGAGCCGGCACGAAGTTGGCGGTATCGTCGAAACGTGCTGCGGCCCAACCAAATTGGGCATAACGCGGCGACCGGTTGCCAATCATAGCGTCCAGCGTGTTGGCGCCGCGGTACACCAGCACCGCGGGTACCCCGCCGGCCGCGGCCCACAATGCAGTCGCCACATGTGCGTCAGAGGTGTTTTCGGCGACCGATTCCAGGGCTGCTCGTGCCAGCCCGGCCGAGTCGAGAGCGGCGGGGTCGCGTCCGCACAGCGAAGGTAGCAACTTCTTGGCGCCTGTGACGTCTCCTGCTACCAGCAGGCCGGCCATCTGGTCGCCGGTGCGGCTCAAGGACGTTCCGCCAAACGCCACGAACGTCGCCGCCGCCGTCGCCGCGGCCGTCCACCCTGGGCCGCGCCGCACTGCCGCCCGCTCGACGGTGACACCCAGCACACCGAGCGCCATGAGCAGGGCTGCGGCGTGCAGCGCCCCGGCGCGGCGCGAATCGGCGTAGGTCAGAGGCTGCAAAAGCGCTGCGCCGCTGCCGAACAGCGCCACCGGGTGCCCGCGGCGCGGATCGCCGAACAGCAGATCGGCGAAATAGCCTGCCGCGATCCCCGCGACCCGGCCCCGACACGCTGGCGCAAACACCCCGGCAGCGTCTCACAAGTGGTCTACTCGAATTCATGAGGCTGGGTCCACCGCCGCACCCGACGCGGGTCGTCGATTTGCTGAACCCCGCCGCGGTTCTGCTGCCTGCTGCGAACGTGATCATGCAGCTGGCGTCGCCCTCGGTCGGCTACGGCGTACTGGAGAGCCCCGTGGACAGCGGCAACGTCTACAAGCACCCGTTCAAGCGGGCCCGCACCACCGGTACGTACCTCGCGGCGGCCACGATTGGAACAGACGCAGACCGTGATTTGATCCGCACCGAAGTCGACAGGGTGCACGCACTTGTCCGCTCGACGAACTCAAGTCCCGTGTCCTACAACGCATTCGACCCTCGGCTGCAGCTGTGGGTGGCCGCCTGCCTGTACCGCTACTACATCGACCAGCACGAGTTTCTGTACGGGCCCCTCGACGATGACTGCGCCGAAGCGGTATACCAGGACGCCAAGAGGCTGGGCACCACACTCCAGGTCCGTGACGACATGTGGCCACCGGATCGGGCGGCGTTCGACGAGTTCTGGAAGCGGTCGCTCGATGGCCTGCAGATCGATCCGCCGGTGCGCGAGCATCTGCGCGGAGTGGCGGCGATGGCGTTTCTGCCCGCCCCGCTGCGACTGCTCGCGGGCCGATTCAACCTGTTCGCGACGGCAGGGTTTCTGCCTGCCGAGTTCCGCTCGCAGATGCGGTTGCCGTGGACGGCCCGTCAGCAACGCAAGTTCCAGTGGCTGCTGGCGGCGCTGCGGCTAGCCGACCGAGTCATTCCACGCGAGTTGTGGATCCTCGGCTACGAGCTGTATCTGCGCGACATGCGGACCCGGGCGCGCCGCGGCAGGCGAATCGTCTGACCCGCCTGCCACAGCGCCCCTCGATTACCGGGTCGAGCTTGATCCCGTGCTGGACGAGCCGGTGCTGTCTCTTGTCGAGCCGGCAGTATCGCTAGAGCTTGTCGTGCTCCCGGTCGAGCCGCGCGAACCACG
>Ga0126307_10003781_pt1 | contig 10420 bp, 8 predicted proteins | sample Plot28_FD_89955 | JGI IMG/M metagenome (GOLD analysis project Ga0126307, IMG submission 89955) | Serpentine soil microbial communities from UC McLaughlin Reserve, CA, USA - Plot28 | ecosystem: Environmental > Terrestrial > Soil > Grasslands | place: USA: UC McLaughlin Reserve, Lake County...
CAAGGCCAGTGGGTTGTGTCCGTCTATCGGGCGCTTGGATTCGTGCTCGCCCGCCGACTCGATGAAGAGGGCTGGGCAACGCTGATAATGCGGCGTGGATAGGAATACGGCCGGGTCGAAGCCCGGCCACAGCATTCGTGCGCGGTCGTCCCGTGATTACCGGCCGTCGCCCCAGACCATTCGGTGAATGTCGTTCCGCGAAATGCCGATGTCGCGCAACAGCCGCTCGTCAAGCGCCTCGAGCTGTTGCTCGGCGCGGCTGCGGGCGGCGTAGTCGACCAAGCCCCTCACGATCCTGCCGGCAAATGCCGGCACCTGGCGGAGCAAAGAGGATCGGCCTCTGCCGCTGCGGTCGATGGTTGTGGTGGTCATGATCGAACTCCTTCAAATTCTACGGACCTTGTGGGAGCATTCCCGGCCTTCTGTCCGTTGGTCAGACCGGTTTTTTTGCGGTGCACAATCTATATGGCAAGAATAGACGGGCCTTCTAGAGGGAGACGGCGCAGCTCAACCATGCACACTACGCATGAGGCTTAAATCGCGCGTTAAGGAATTGCCGCTCATTTTACTCCGACTTTTAAGCAGGTTAAGCGCACATGACCCCGGGTATGGTCGTTTGCATGCCCATGATTGGCCCTAGTTTATGCATATTCCGCGTGGCTGGCTGGCCAAGTTGTCTCGCACCGCAGCAGAGCTCGGCGCGTTAACCTCGCCATTGCTTGGGTGCCCCGGCCGTTCTATGGAAGGCAATGCTCAAAACACTTGATCCAGCGACCGAGAAGGCCGCTATTCCCCGCCGGCTAGAGGCTTTGCGCGCCGAACTGAAAAGCCAAGGGCTCGACGGCTTCATCGTGCCCCGGCAGGACGAGTTCCAAGGAGAGTATGTGGCACCCTATGCCGAAAGGCTACGGTGGCTCACCGGCTTCGGGGGATCCTGGGGCGTGGCCATCATCATGCTCGACAAAGCCGCCATATTCGTCGACGGGCGCTATACGCTCCAGCTTGCCGAACAGGTCGATACTTCGCTCTTCACACCGCGCCATCTCATCGAAGAGCCGCCGCATGAATGGGTGCAGGCCAATCTGGCGACGGGGCAGGTGCTTGGCTACGACCCGTGGCTCCTCACGCCCGAGCAGGTGAACCGGCTGAGCAAGGCCGCCGCCCAGGCCGGAGCAGAACTCAGGCCGGTCGACAGGAATCCGGTCGATGCGGTTTGGCCCGACCGGCCGCAGCGCCCGAGCAGCCCTGTGGAAGTCCAGCCGACACAGTTCGCCGGGCGCACGGCCGCCGAGAAGCTCGCCGAGACGGCGCGCAGCCTCGAGGCAATGGGTGCCGACGCGGCCATCATCACCCTGCCCGATTCGATCGCCTGGCTGTTCAACATCCGCGGCCATGACGTGGCCTATACTCCCGTGGTTCATGCCCAGGTCATCGTGCGGCGGGCGGGCAAGGCCGATCTCTTTATCGATCCAGCACGCCTCACCGAAGAGGCGAAAGATCATCTCGCCGCCGTGGTCCATATCCATCCGCGAGAAGCCTTCATCTCGCTGGTCGAGGCGCTTGGCCGCGAGAAGGCTAAGGTCGTCGCCGATCTGTCATCGCTGCCGCAGAGGGTGCGCTCGGCGATAGAGAGCGCCGGCGGAGCGATCGTCAACGGCCCCGATCCGACCGTGCTGCCAAAGGCACGAAAGAACACAGTCGAGCAAGAAGGGGCACGCAATGCCCACAGGCGAGACGGCGCCGCCATGGCGCGTTTCCTGTGCTGGCTCGAGCGCGAGGGACCGAAGGGGCGGCTCACGGAGCTAAGCGTTGCGGAAAAGCTCGAAGAGTGCAGACGCGGCACCGGTGAGCTGAGGGACCTTTCGTTCGAGACCATTGCCGCCGCCGGTCCCAATGCCGCGATCCCGCATTATCACGCCAGCCGCGAGAGCGATCGCAAGCTCGAGTCCAACGCGATTTTCCTCATCGATTCCGGCGCTCAATATCAGGATGGCACAACCGATATTACCCGCACCGTGATCATCGGCGAGCCGACGAGAGAAATGCGCGATCGATTCACCCGGGTGCTGAAGGGCATGATCGGCATTTCGACGATCCGCTTTCCGAAAGGCACGACGGGCAGCCAGCTCGACGTGCTGGCACGCGCGGCGCTGTGGAAGGCCGGCTGCGACTATGATCACGGCACCGGGCATGGCGTCGGCAGCTATCTATCGGTTCATGAGGGGCCGGCACGCATCAACAAGATCGATCGCACGCCGCTCGAGCCTGGGATGATTCTGTCGGACGAGCCTGGCTATTACAAGCCGGGCCGTTACGGCATACGCATTGAAAATCTCGTGCTGGTTCACGAGCCGCAAGAGATCGAGGGCGGCGATCGCGCGATGATGGGCTTCGAAACCCTCACTCTCGCGCCGATCGACCGGCGCCTCGTCGAGGCAGCACTATTGACCGAGGAAGAACTCGCCTGGTTCAACGGCTATCACGCCCGTGTGGCCGCTGCCGTTGGACTATTGCTGGAAGGCGAGGACCGCGAATGGCTCATGAATGCCTGCGCGCCCGTCAATCGCCTGTAAATAGCCCGATCGGGGCTCGGCCATGACCTTTGTCAAAGGGCTATCCTCAGAACCGCCACGCTGGCGACGCCGATCACTACCACCGCTATCAGCGGCAGCCGCGCGATGGCTGCGAGCATGGTGATGATCGCCGCCAGCGTTTCCGCCGGCCCGGTCGCGAATATGGTCGGGGCGATCACCGCCATAAGAATGGCCGGTGGCATGGCATCGAGCGCTGTCTTGAGACGGCCTCCGACTTTTATGAATCGCATGAGCGTGAAACCGGCGGCGCGAGTAGCGTAGGTGGCGAGCGCCATGCCGGCGATCGTCAGCAATGTGACGGGATCAGCCCACATCGGCCGGCCCTGGCTTGTAGGTGGCCGCAGCGAGAGCAACACCGGCGAAGCCGCCGAGCACGATGTACCAGGCGCCTGGAATGAACAGCTTGGAGAGCGCGGCGACGGCGCCGCTCACCGCCAGAATGGCGCCGGTCTTCGGCCCCCTCCAAAAGCTTGCCAGGATGACGATGAACAGGCTGGGAAAGGCGAAGTCCAATCCGTAGGCCGCCGGCTCGCCGAGCGAACGGCCGATGAGGGCGCCGAAAGTCGAAGCGATGGTCCAGCTGGCCCATAGGGGCAGCCCGAGGCCGAGATAATAAGGCCAGGTGAGCGGGCGCTGCAGCACGCGCCGCTCGGCGAGCGCCCAGACCTCGTCGACCAGCAGGAACATCGCAAAGGGACGCAGATGTGGCGCGATAGCCCCTAAGTGCCGCGAGAGCGAGGCTCCCATGAGCACATGCCGCGCATTGACCACGAGGACGGAAAAAATCACGAGAAGCCAGGGCACCGGATCACGCCAGAGATCGATCGCGACGAATTGTGCCGCGCCGCCAAACATGCTCCCACTGGCAAGCGCAGTTTCCAGCGGCGAGAAACCCTTCTTCGCCGCGAGCGTTCCCCAGAGCAGGCCGATGGGAATGGCTGCCAGCACGATGGGGATAATCTCAAGCGCGCCGCGGCAAAATTCGTCCTGCCAGCGCATTCTGCTGTCGTCTTTCACCAACAGACCCCCTCTCGTGCGGTGCTAAGGCTCGCCGGCGAGGCGCAGCCATTCGTCCTCATCGATCACCTCGATGCCGAGCTTCTGCGCCTCCTTCAGCTTAGAGCCGGCGCCAGGACCTGCCACGACAAGTGAAGTTTTCTTCGAAACCGAGCCGGCAACCTTGGCCCCGAGCCGCTCGGCCATGGCCTTGGCATCCTCGCGCGTCATCCTTTCGAGCGCGCCGGTGAACACGACCGTCTTGCCAGCAACAGGCGAGGCAGCATTGATCCGGTCCAGCGGACGCACCGTGACATGGCGCAGCAAATCGCGCACCACATCCACATTGTGTTTCTCGGCGAAAAATTCGGAAATTGCCGCAGCAACGATCTCGCCGATGCCCTCGATCCGCGTGAGCTCCTGAAAAGCACTGCTCTCGCGCGACTTGGCAGCAGCAACCATCTTGGCCAGAAACATTTCCGCCGACTCATAGGCCCGCGCCAGCGCACGCGCCGTCGTCTCGCCGACATGCCTGATGCCCAGAGCGTAGATGAACCGGTCGAAGGACACCGCGCGCCGCGCATCAATGGCCGCAAAGAGATTTCGGACGCTCGTTTCGCCCCAGCCTTCCCGCTCCACCAGACGATTGCCCGCGCGCTTTTCCAGAGTGAAGATGTCCGGCGGCGAGCTGAGCAGCCCGTCATCGTAGAACTCCTGGATGATTTTTTCGCCGAGCCCCTCAATGTCAAAGGCGTGGCGGGAGACAAAGTGACGGAGGCGTTCGACACGCTGCGCCGGGCAGATCAAGCCGCCGGTGCAGCGCCTGACGGCGTCGAGTTTCTGTGTCGCGGGATTGATCTCGCGAACGGCGTGGCTGCCGCAGGCCGGGCAGGTTTCGGGAAACACATAGGACTTGGCCGAGGCCGGCCGCTTCTCGGGCACGAAGCCCAGAATTTGCGGAATGACGTCGCCTGCCCGCTGGAGCATCACGGTATCGCCGATGCGGATGTCCTTGCGCCTGATCTCGTCCTCATTGTGCAAAGTGGCATTGGCGACCACGACGCCGCTGATCGTCACCGGCTTCAGCCGCGCGACGGGGGTGAGGGCACCGGTGCGCCCGACCTGAATTTCGATACCCTCGAGAATGGTCGCGGTTTTCTCTGCTGTGAATTTATGCGCAAGGCCCCATCGCGGCGCGCGTGAGACGAACCCCAGGCGCTCCTGATAATCGATGCGGTTGACCTTATAGACGACGCCGTCGATCTCGTAGCCGAGCTTTGCCCGCTCGAGCTCGAGCTTGCGGTATAGCTCGAAAAGCTCCTTCGTGCCCCCGCACAGGTCCATCAAATCATTGACGGGGAGCCCCCATCGCCGGAAGGCCCGGCAGGCTTCCCACTGGGTCTTGCCGGGGAGCGGCCTGGCTTCGCCCCAGGTGTAGGCGAAAAAGCCAAGCGGGCGCGCAGCGGTGATCGAGGGATCGAGCTGGCGCAGGGATCCGGCGGCGGCATTTCTGGGACTGGCGAATGTCCTGCTCCCTGCGGCCTGCTGGCCGGCAGTGAGCTTGAGGAAATCTTCAAGGCGCATATAGATTTCACCGCGGATATCGATCGTCTCCGGCACATCCCTGCCGGCAAGCCGCTGGGGAACATCTTTCACCATGCGAATGTTGGCGGTGACATTCTCCCCCTCATAGCCGTCGCCGCGCGTCGCGGCCTCGACCAGAAGCCCCTTGTCATAACGCAAGGAAACGGAAAGCCCGTCGATTTTGGGCTCGGCAGTGAGTTCCAGCGGCTCGTCCGGTACGAGGCCGAGCAGGCGGCGGACCCGGGCGACGAAATCCTCGACCTCGTCGGTGGAGAATGCATTGTTGAGCGAGAGCATCGGCACGCGATGCCTGACCTTGCCGAATTTCTCGAGCGCGGCTGCGCCGACCTTAGCTGACGGCGTCGCAGCGGTGACAAGATCGGGGAAGCGCTTTTCGACCGCCTCGAGGCGCCGGCGCAGCTTGTCGTAGTCGGTGTCGGAGATAACGGGTGCATCATGCTGGTAATACAGCCGGTCGTGCTCTGCGATCTCCTCCGCCAGCCGCTTCAGCTCGGCTTTCGCCTGCCCCTTGGTGAGCGCGGCGACATCGGAGGGCGCGGCGGTCTTCTTCGCCACGTCTTACCCTGCCTGCGCGAGGAGCCGGTCGGCCTGGGCGCGGGCCTCCTCGGTAACCTTGGCGCCCGAGAGCATGCGGGCGATCTCCTCGCGCCGGCTCTTGCTGGACAGGAGTGCGACGCGTGTCACCATGCGCGCGCCGGTGCCGCCTACCTCTTCCATTTTGGAAATGAGCAGGTGGGTGCGAGCGCGGGCTGCGACCTGAGGCGAATGGGTGACGCATAGAACCTGCAGATCCGCGGCTAGCCGGTGCAGGCGCGAGCCCATCGCATCAGCTACCGCACCGCCGACCCCGGTATCGATCTCATCGAAGATCAGCGTCGGGGCCGAGCCCTTGGCGGCCAGCACGACTTTCAGAGCCAGCATGAAGCGTGCAAGCTCGCCGCCCGATGCAATGCGCATCAGCGGCCCGAGAGGTACGCCCGGGTTGGCGCTGACCACAAATTCCACCCGGTCGATCCCTTGTGGACCGGGCTTTTCCGCCCGCTCCTCGACCAGCGTCTCGAAGCGCGCCCTTTCGAGCTTGAGCGGCGGAAGCTCCGCCATCACGGCTTTATCGAGCAGGCGCGCTGCCGCCCGGCGGGAGCGGCTGAGTTCAGCCGCCAAGGCCTCGAAGCGCTTTCGTGTCTCTTGCTCCTCGGCCATCATCCGATGCAGGGTTTCGCCGCCGTCGTGGATCGACTGAAGATCGGCGTCGAAGCGCAACAGCAGGCTCGGCAGCTCACCCACCTGGACGCGATGCTTTCGGGCCAGCGCCCTGAGCGCGAAGAGCCGCTCCTCGGCCTTCTCGAGTGCGCGCGGATCAAAGGTAAACACATGCTCGGCGTCGGAGATCGCGCGCTGCGCCTCGCCCATTTCGAGGATGACCCGCTCGAGAGACGTGCAAAGCTGGTCGAGCTTGCCCAGGGCCTGGTCCCGGCGGCGTTCGAGCTTGCGCAGGGCAGCGTTGAGCCGCCCTTCGAGCGTGCCATCGCCCGAGAGCGCATCGCGGGCTTCGCTAATCGCCGCGGAAAACTGCTCGGCGTTCATCATCAGCTGCCGCTGCTGGGCAAGGGCTTCCTCCTCACCGCTCACGGGCGACAGGTCGCGCAGCTCCTTAACGGCATGTTCCACAAAATCGCGCTCGGCCTCGGCGCGGCGCACCCGCTCGCGCTGGCCATCGAGCGCATCGACGGCATTGCGCCAGACCTGCCATGCCTGCCCAACCTTCTCGGCCAAAGGCTCCAGGCCGCCATAGGCATCGAGAAGATCGCGGTGGCTTGCCACGTCGACGAGAGCGCGGTCGTCGTGCTGTCCGTGGATTTCCGATAAAAGCCCGCCGATCTGCCGCAGGAGATTGATGCTTACCGGCTGGTCATTGATCGAAGCGCGCGACCTTCCATCAGCCATCTGAATACGGCGGATCACGATGTCTCCCTCCACAACGATGCCATGCTCCGCCAGAAGCTTCAGCACCGTATGATTTCGCGCCAGGGAGAATGATGCGGTTACGATGCCCCGGCTTGACCCGGTGCGGACGAGCGAGCTGTCGCCGCGCGCGCCCAGAGCCAGGCCCAAGGCGTCGAGCAGAATAGACTTCCCTGCCCCGGTTTCGCCGGAGAGCACGCTAAGCCCGTCCTCGAAGCTCAGGTCGAGTTTCTCGATCAGCACGATGTCTCTTATGGAGAGCGCCGACAGCATGGCGCCTTTATAGACGATTCAATCTTTGCCTAGAAAGGGTTGACGGCGCTGACCGCCTTGCTGATCCAGGATTCCTTGTTTTCCTCCGGCGCGATGCCGCCGGTCTGCAACAATGAATAGGCATCCTTGTACCATTGGCTGTTTGGATAATTATGGCCCAGAACCGCGGCGGCGGTCTGCGCCTCGGATTGAACCCCAAGCGCATAATACGCTTCCGTCAGCCGGTAAAGGGCTTCAGGTGTCTGAGACGTCGTCTGGTATTTCTGGACCACGGTCTTGAAACGGTTGATCGAGGCCACATACGCCTTCTTTCGCAGGTAGTAGCGGCCCACCTCCATCTCCTTGCCGGCGAGGTGGTCTCGCGCCAGCACGGCCTTGGCATCGGCATCGCGCGCATAAATGGTATCGGGGAAACGCCGCGTGACTTCTTCGAGCGACTGGAGCGCGTTCTCGGTCACGGACTGGTCGCGTTTCACGTCCATGATCTGCTCGTAATAACACAGTGCGATAAGATAATAGGCGTAGGGCGTATCCTTGTGGCCCGGATGCAGCGTTATAAAGCGCTGGGCCGCGCTGACGGCAGTGTCGTATGAGTTCCTCTGGTATTCTGCATAGGCAGCCATGAGGATGGCTTTGCTGGCCAGGCCCGAATAGGGATGCTGCCGCTCCACCTCTTCGAACTGCTTCGCTGCGGTCTTGTATTGACCGTCCTTCAGCTTCTCGAGACCCTTGTTGTAAAGATCGCCGACCGGTTCGGTCTTGTCCGCGGCACTGAGATCCGGGGATACCCCTTCCGTCTTGCTCGCGCCGACCCCGGAGGGCGCAGCAGTGGTGCCGACCGGCGTGCTCGGCTTGTCGTCAAGAAGGCTCGGCAGCGCGCTGCAGGCCTCTAATCCAAATCCCGAGACAATGATCAAAGCCAAGGATAGGAGCCTGACCCGCAAGAGAGTTTCCTTCTTAATGCCTGGCGCTTGAATGCACGGTCATGTTCGTTTTCAACGGACTGCCGCGTCTGGATAAAGATGTCAAACCCGGCGGTTTTGTGACCGCCGGGTCCGACCATCCCCTCAATTCACGCGGAGCTAATTCGCCTGCCGCCGAAGAAACGCCGGTATCTCAAGCTGGTCATCGTCGAGCAGTTCGGGGTCGATTTGTGGGCCGAGCGGCGCCGGCGTCTGGGTCTTGTTCTCTTCCGCAGCGCGCGGTTTGGCACGCTGGCCCGGTCGTTGAGTCATCAGTGGCTCCTTGATGGTATGATCTTCATGCCCGGCCGGCTCGCGACGTCCGAGCCCGCTCGCCAATCTTTCGAAAAGACCTTTGCGGCGCTGCGCCGACCCATCGGTGATCTCGCCGATACGATTCTGCTGCGCCTGGATCTGCCGCTGCGCGTGGGGAGGAAATTCATCAAGGGCCGGCATCCGCGGCGGCACGCGGCCGGGCATTCTGCCGCCGGGACGCTGGGCTTCGGCGGTTTCACCGCTGTAAGAAGCGGCGGCACCAAAGCCCTCGTGTTCGGACTGCGGCTCACCGGCCTCGACATAGTGATCCTGGGCGTAGTCGCCGGGTCTCGGCCGTGGCGGCATCGCGGGAGCCTTGGTCATTGCTCTCGTCTCAACCGGGCGCTTCACCGGGATCGGCTGCTTGCCGGTGAAGCCATAGAGCGCGCCGCGCTTGGAGGCTTCGGGTTCGGGAAGGTCATCGGCGCTCAGAGCGCTTTCAGACTTGGCCAGCGCCTCCTGTGAAAGCCCCGTAGCGACGACCGACACGCGCATAGTGCCTTCGAGGGAATCATCGAATGTCGCGCCGAGGATGATATTCGCTTCGGGGTCGACTTCCTCGCGGATGCGCGTCGCCGCCTCGTCGACCTCGTAAAGCGTGAGATCGGGTCCCCCGGTGATGGATATCAGGAGGCCGCGGGCGCCGCGCATGGAAACATCGTCGAGCAACGGATTGGAAATTGCCGCTTCCGCCGCCTCGATGGCGCGCTTCTCGCCGGTTGCTTCGCCGGTGCCCATCATCGCCTTGCCCATTTCGCTCATGATCGCGCGGACATCGGCAAAATCGAGATTGATCAGCCCCTCCTTGGTCATGAGTTCGGTGATGCTCGCCACACCTGAATAGAGCACCTGGTCGGCCATGGCGAAGGCCGCGGCAAAGGTCGTCTTTTCGTTCGCTACACGGAAAAGGTTCTGGTTGGGAATGACTATGAGCGTGTCAACGTTCTGGGCCAGCTGCTCGATTCCGCGCTCGGCTGATATCATCCGCCGCTGGCCCTCGAAATGGAAGGGCTTGGTCACCACGCCCACGGTGAGAATGCCCTGCTCTTTCGAGGCGCGCGCAATCACCGGCGCGGCACCGGTGCCGGTGCCCCCGCCCATGCCGGCTGTGATGAAAACCATATGCGCGCCGGCGAGATGGTCCATGATCTCGGGCAGAGCCTCCTCGGCTGCCGCCGCGCCAACCTGGGGCTGCGATCCTGCGCCGAGCCCTTGTGTCAGAGCGGTACCCATTTGAATCCGGCGCTGAGCCGCATTGTGCTGCATCGCCTGGGCATCGGTATTGGCTATGACGAATTCCACGCCTTCCAGCCCCGATTCAATCATGTTGTTGACGGCATTGCCGCCCGCCCCTCCGACGCCAAACACGGTGATGCGCGGCTTGAGGTCAGACAGATTGGGTACAGTGAGATTGATGGTCATTTGGCAGGCGTCCGTTGCTTCCCCATGATCATCTTTCTTACCCAAGTGATAACAAAAGGTTAATAAAGCCTTCATTTGATTCAAAAAGCTCAAGGCACCCTGTCAAGGGCGCAGAAACCATGGGCATCGGGCGGCGATGAAAGAAACGGCGGCACTCGAAAGAGCCGCCGCCGTCTCCCGCCTTCAGGACCTGAGGGTCTCAGGTCCGCCGCATATTCCCCTTCAGAAGCTTTCCTTGATCCATTTGCCGACCCGGGAAATATAATTCCCCTCGGCGGGCAGGGTGTTGCC